>JAEEGF012420418.1_pt1 | contig 22140 bp, 18 predicted proteins | sample 9134171 | NCBI WGS metagenome assembly JAEEGF01 (sample SAMN16246542, study PRJNA631951) | gut metagenome | biome: gut microbiome; feature: rumen; material: AP-attached | host: Bos | place: Iran: Karaj | collected 2018-10 | reverse complement strand
GGAGATCTTCAGACCATGGAGCGCATATACGCGCATCTGGAAGAGGGCAGGAACGCGAGAGAGCTGAACTTCGACGATCCCGAGGAGGAAGAGTTCGTAAAGGGGCTCGGCCTGCTCTCCTACAAGCCGGTGATATACGTCGCCAACGTGTCCGAGGACGACGCGGCGGACGCCTCGGAAAACCCCTTCGTGAAGCAGGTCGCCGCGATAGCCGAGAAGAGTGGCGCGCAGCTTGTAAGCATCTGCGCCTCTCTCGAAGCGGAGATCGCCGAGCTCGAGGGAGAGGAGAAAGACATGTTCCTCGAGGAGCTCGGGATAAAGGAGAGCGGACTCGACCGGCTGATCAAGGCATCTTACAGGCTGCTTAAGCTGATCTCCTTCCTCACCGCCGGCGCCGACGAGTGCCGCGCCTGGACCATCAGGGAGGGAACAAAAGCTCCTCAGGCCGCGGGCAAGATCCACACCGACTTCGAGCGCGGCTTCATACGCGCCGAGACCATAGCCTACGACAAGTTCATGGAGGCCGGAGGGAGCCTCGCCGCCGCCCGCGAAAAGGGCTGGCTGCGCTCCGAGGGCCGCGACTACGTCATGAAGGACGGGGATATAGTCAATTTCCTCTTTAACGTATAAGACCACCTCAAAAACTCGGGAAGCCTTGAAGATCAAGGCTTCCCGCTTTTATTATCTTCAGTTTGCGACAGTTTTACGACAAATGCCGGCTCGCATATTCGAAATGCACCAAATGTGTCTCGCTCAAGGTGTTATCCTGCATATGTAGTTATCGTTCAGCAGCAGTGGAGATAAACCAATGGACTATGAGATCAAAAACGGGAAGCTGTTAAAATGCAAACCGAGTATTCCGGATCAGGTGGTTGAGTCAGAAGGCCGCCGCCTAAGAATTGCGACCCAGGAATTGGATCTGATCATTCCTGAAGGTGTCATTAGCATTGACCGAAAAGCGTTTGATCAGGTCTCATCTTATGTGGAGACGATTCTGTTACCTGAGTCATTGACATCTTTAGAGGGCTTTTCTTTTAAATCGTTTATTGATCTGCAAAAAGTTGTTGTTGCGGGAAATGTTAAGACAATACCAAACGGATTGTTTACCGGAAACAAAACTATCAAAAGTGTTGAGTTGTATCATCCAATTAATTGTATTTCCGAAAGCGCCTTTTCCAATTGCAGGTCACTTGAACATTTTTCATTCCTGGATGGCCTTGAACGTATAGAAAGATATGCGTTTTATCAATGCCGGAAATTAAAGGATTTCACATTTCCATCTACCATACGGTATGTCGGAGCGTGTGCATTCTGTGGAGCGTCATCAATAAGAGATGTCGTTTTTCAAAGCTCAGAGGGTCTGTATATAGGCTGCGGGGCATTTCATGAAAATCACAGATTAAGGAGGATCTATATTCCTGAAGGTGTTGAGAAACTGAACCATTTGGCGTTCAGCACGAGTGCAAAAAACATAGAGGTCTACTTACCGTCAAGCGTGATGAGATTTGAACAGGAAGATGATTCAAAATCCGGTATTATGGGAGGGCGTTTTTATGGAGGACTGATGAGCAAATGGCATGATAATCGCAACAATGTCTCTTATCCCGCCATCACTATTATTGCTCCTGAGGATTCATTTGCGCTCAAATTTGCAATGAAAAACAGCCTCCCCTGCAAGGAGGAATAAGGACTACAATGAATATTTATAGCGAAGCATCTAATGACCATTTGGCTGAGACAATTTCCAGTATCTAAGTGGGATGCAGTATAACAAGTTTTGTGAAGTATTATAAAGCTGATATCTTGTGTTTCTTATTTAACGTATAGACTTAAAAAGGAGGGCATGAGCGCCAAGCCGCTCAATAGCCCTCCTTCAGCTTTCTTCTGATGTGAGCGAAGGCAGCCTCCTCGCCCTCGTCCTTCAGGACCCGGAGCATCTCCTCAAGCAGCACTCCGGTCTCGGGATGCATGGGCGCGTGGCCCCTCGCCCTGACGTAGTAATCGTAGGGCGCGGCGTCCGTGTACTTTTCGCCCATGTAGACGCGGCAGGCGGCTACCCGGTCGCAGAACATCTCTGCGACGTAGCGGACGGGCATCTTCAGCCCCTCGTACGCGATGCTGCCGTCCTCGTGAATGTTGTAATCCGTCCAGTACTCGAAGTGGTGGCGGTTCCGCCCCTTGTGGTGCAGCCAGGCCGTGGAGACACCCGTCGCGCGGCGCTCGGCGTCGTTGGGGCTGCGGAAGCCCTGATAGTATCTGGCTCCTTTAAGGAACTCCGCGGGGGAGAACTTGCTCAGGTCGTGCGCGAGCCCCTGCCTGTACAGGCCGAGCCTGAAGCAGTAGCGCATGACCAGATGGCGGTGCCGGGTTATAGTTTTGAAGTGCTCGACAGGATGCATGTGCACATTATATACAAAGCGGGAGCGTTTTCCAACGCTCCCGCCGTTTTTATCTTCCGCGATCTGGAAGCCGGTTGTGCTATGCCTCGTACTCAGCCTTTCCTCCGATAACGGTCTTGAGGACCTTTATCTTGAGTATGTCGTGAGGCGCGGTCTCGGCGGTCTCGATGATGTCCCTGTCGAGAACGGTGAAGTCGGCGTACTTGCCGGGCTCGAGGCTGCCTCTGACGTCGTCGGCGAAGACAGCGCGGGCGGCCCAGATGGTGTAGCCCTTGAGCGCGTCCATGGGGCTGACGGCGTTCTCCATGCAGAAGCCTCCCTCGGGGAAGAGGCTGTCGTTGGTCCTGGTGACCGCGGCGTGGATCCCGGAGAGGGGAGCCGGCGCGGAGACCGGGGCGTCGCTTCCGAAGGCGACCATGCCGGTGGACTTCAGCACGAGGCCGGGGGCGTAGGCGCCGTGTATCCTCTTCTCGCCGAGCCTCCTGAGAGCCATCGTAGCGCTGTTGGGCGCGTGCATGGGCTGCATGCTGGGGATGACTCCGAGCCTCGCGGCGCGGTCCGGGCTGTCGTTGGTCACGGTCTGGAAGTGCTCGACCCTCCAGCGGTGGTCGGGGTTCGGGATCTCGGAGAGCACCTTCTCGTAGGCGTCGAGGATCTCGTCGATCGCGGCGTCTCCTATGCTGTGGGTGGAGACCTGAAGTCCTCTTTCGGCGGCGTTCCTCACCATGTGGTAGAGCTCGTCCGGGGTGTACATGAGGGTCCCCTTGTGACCCGGGCGGTCGGAGTAGTCCTCCTTGAGCGCGGCGCTCTGGGCGCCTACGGCTCCGTCTGAGAGTATCTTGGTGCAGCGGACGGTGTAGTGATCGCCGTGCTTTCCGAGTATGGGGAGCCTGTCGAGATAGGCCCTGTTCTCCTCCGGATCCTTCGGGTTGAGGCAGCGGGCGAGGGTGCCGCAGAAGCGGAGCTTCCCGAGGCCGTCTTCATAGAGGCTGTCGATGTCCTCGAGATCCACGGGATCGCAGCCCATGTCGCTGACACCGGTCACTCCGTAGGCGAGGATCTGCGCCTGCGCGGCGAACATGGCCTCCCTGCGCTCCTCGGCGGTCGGGGCGGGGATGGCGGCGCGTACGGTCTTGGCAGCAGCGTTGGACGCGCAGCCCTGCAGCTTTCCGTCAGGGGTCTTCATGAACTCTCCGCCCTCGGGATCCGGGGTGTCGTCGCTGACGCCGGCGGCTCTGTAAGCGAGGCTGTTCGCCCAGATGAGGTGGCCGTCCATGCGGGGAAGGAGCACGGGATTGTCCGGAGCGGCTTCGTCGAGCTCGGCGAGGGTGGGGTAGGAGGGGTCTTCCCAGACCTCGTTGTTCCAGCCCATTCCGCCGACTATCCACTTGCCCGCGGGGATCCTGGCGGCAGCCTCGCGAACGGACGCGAGTATGTCCTCCTTGGAGAGATCTCTGATCTTGAGCTTCAGAAGGCTCTCGCCGTACATCCTGAAGTGAACGTGGGTATCGAGGAGGCCGGGAACTATGTGCGCTCCTCCCATGTCGAAGACCTCGGTGCCAGCTCCCCTGAGGGCGAGGATATCCGCGTCGCTTCCGACGGCGATGAGCTTTCCTTCGCTGTCCGCGGCCAGAGCCTGCGCCTCGCTGAGCGCGGCGTCCATGGTCCTTATATGGGCGTTCATCCAGATCTTTGCAGCTGCTTTTGCCATGATTTCTCCTCCTTCGGCCCCGGCGGCCGGCCGGAGCGCTGATTTTGATCGCTGTAAGTGAATTTATCTGTTGCGTGAGTCAAAAAATAATGTACAATGGTTTTGTCAGACGTCTGGACATCTGACGTCCTCATTGTAACAGAAACAGGTCCCGAGAAAAAGAGGAAAATGAAATGCCCGAAACATTGATCGCTCAGGCGGAGCCGCTCTCCGAGATAGTAGCCAACAAGATAATGGAGATCATCGAGAGCAGGCAGCTCGTCGCGGGGGATCAGATCCCCACCGAGCTCGAGCTCATCGAGATGCTGGGCGTGGGCAGGAGCTCCGTGCGCGAGGCGATCAAGATACTCGTCTCCAGAAGCGTGCTCGAGATAAGGCGCGGCAAGGGCACCTTCCTCTCTCCGAATCCTCCCGTGCCGGGCGATCCCCTCGGACTGAGCTTCGCTCCTGACAAGGTCAAGACCTATCAGGACCTGCTCGCAGTCAGAATGGTGCTCGAGCCCTGGATGGCGCGCGAGGCCGCTCTCAATGCGGACGAGGACGACATACGGGAGATCGAGGGACTCTGCGATGAGGTCGAGCGCATGATACTCGCCGGGGAAGGACACATGGACAGGGACGTCGAGTTCCATACCGCCATAGCCAAAAGCACCAGGAACACGGTCATCCCTCTGCTCATACCCATCATAGTCAAATCCGTAACGCTCTTCATTGAGATGTCGGGCAACACCCTCGGCAGGGAGACCATAGAGACCCACAGGGCGGTGACCGAGGCCATCAAGGCTCACGACCCTGAAGCCGCGGCTGCCGCGATGACCCTTCACATACGCTACAACGCCGACAGGATACGCACCTCGGACTGAGGAGATCCCGGACGCGGGGCAGGGGAGCGGCTTCCCGGCCGGCTATTTCTCATATCGATATTCGCTGATAGGGGCGATACCATCAAAAATATATTATGAAAGCCGCGGTTTATCCCAGGCTTCCCGTATTGACAGTCTCCCCGTCAGCGTGTAATAATTATGTAACAATTATGATATCAGACATCTGACGTCTGATGACGAACGGCCGATACCGGCTGACATACGCTTCAAAGATCTTAAAGAAAGCCATCGCGAGTTTTTAGATAATAAAAGGAGAAACCGATGTCACTGCTTCAATTCACCTTTGAGAGCCAGTATCTCTGCAACAACACCACCGTTTCCGTCATACTTCCCGACAGACCGCACAGCGTAGACGCGGCTGATTTTTATTCTAACGGGAAGAAGTACAGGGTGCTCTGGCTCCTCCACGGGACCTATGGAGATCACTCCGACTGGGTCAGAAAGAGCATGATCGAGATCTACGCCCGCGAGAAGAATCTCATCTGCGTCATGCCCAGCGGGCTGAACGCCGACTACGAGAACTGGCCGGGCTTCGGAATGGGCTTCGACATGGATTCCTTCCTCGTCAAGGAGCTCATGCCCATGATCTACAACTGGTTCCCCGCCTCCCCGAAGAAAGAAGACAACTTCATCGCCGGACTGTCCATGGGCGGCCGCGGCGCTCTCAAATATCTCCTCAAGTATCCCGACAAGTTCGCCTCCGGAGCCATACTCTCCGCCGCGCCCGTCGCCATGGATGCCATAGACTGGGAGGGCAAGCTGCCCCCCGCCTTCGGACTGAGGAGCATGTCCAACCCCAGGTTCAGAAACCAGGTCGCCAACGCCGGCGGCAAGGAAGCCTACATCCGCGACTACGACCTCTTCTCGAAGGTATTCGAGATGCACAAGGCCGGCACTCTTCCGAAGATGATCTTCGGCTGCGGCGACAAGGACTTCCTCTACGACACCTACAAGGCGTTCAAGGACGCCTGCCTCAGGGAAGAGGTGCCCATCACGTTCTTCGAGCTTCCCAATCTCGGACACGAGTGGCGCTTCTGGGATCCGTTCATTCAGGAGGCCTTCAGGTTCTGGGGCTTCGAGACGGATACCGAGACCAAAAAACTGCTTTAAATGTCTTAATGCCATAAAACATCTAAAGGACAATCACGCATCTAAAAGTTGGAAGGAGAAAAAGAAACATGAAAAAGCTTTTATCCATCGTGATGGTTCTGGCCATGCTGCTCTCACTGGCAGCCTGCGGCGAGACTAAGCCCGCCGAGCAGCCCAGCAGCACCACTCCGGAACCGGCTGTAAATGACGGCCCCAAGGAGATCACGGCCACCATCCCCCTCACCGGTTGGGACCTCTCCCCGTTCGGAGCTGACACCGGAAGCCGTTACATCACCTGGAACAACGTCTATGACGTCCTCTGCGCCCGTGTTCACTTCGGTGACGACGTAGAAGACCTCGAGATGGACATCGCCAAGGACGTTAAGATCTCCGAGGACGGACTCACCGCCGAGATCGAGATCTACGATTACGTCAAGGACAGCAAGGGCAACGCCATCACCGCCAAGGACGTTGAGGAGTGCTACAACTACGCCATCACCCTCGGCGGAAGGTCCACCTTCACCCTCGTAAAGCAGTTCATGGAGAGCATCGAAGCTACCGGCGACTACACCCTGACCCTCAAGCTCAAGAAGGTCTCCGCGGGCGCCATGGCTACCTGCCTTTCCGTCATTCCCATCTGCAACTGGGAGTGGTTCAACACTGCTGACGACGTAGAGAAGACCACCAACCCGGCCTGCACCGGTCCGTACTACATCAGCGACATGGTCATGGATTCCTACATCACCATGAGCAAGGCTGACTACTGGCAGACCGATGAGTCCCTCAGGACCTACATGGCCAAGCAGCCGTTCGACACCATCAACTACAAGCTGATCTCCGAGGCCTCCATGAGGACCGCCGCTCTCGAGAAGAAGGAAGTCGATACCGCTGACATCAGCGCCGTAGACATGACCTTCTTCATGAACGAAGACGGAACTCCGAAGGAAGGATACACCATCCATCAGTATGCCGGCGGCGGCTACAACGCCCTCATGTTCAACTGCGCTCCCGGAAAGAGCCCGCTCGCTGACAACAAGGAGCTCAGGCAGGCTATCGCCTACGCCATCAACTCCAGAGAGGTCATGTACGGAGCCGACCAGACCGACGCTACCGCTCACGTCCTCAAGGACTTCTGCGACAACATCGCCGGTGACTACCTCGATAAGTGGAACGACGAGGAATACTATGAGCAGGATATGGACAAGGCCAAGGAGCTCTTCGAGAAGTCCGGCTACAAGCCCGGCGAGCTCAAGCTGGTCCTCCAGATCATGAACGTAGGTTCCTACAACTCCGCAGCTACCGTCATCCAGTCCGAGCTCAAGGATCTTGGAATCGACGTCGAGATCAAGGCCTATGACCTCGCTCTCTTCGCCACCTACAAGATGGACTTCACCCAGTGGGATCTCCTCATGGATTCCTACTCCACCAAGGGCTACCTCACCGACGGCTGGAACAGGATCGACCACGGCGACAGAAACGGCGTCCAGGATGATCACCTCCAGGAGCTCTTCGAAAACGCCATGTACAACCACACCGACGAGGACCTCGACGCGTTCCATCAGTATCTGAAGGAGCAGTGCTATGCTCTCGGACTCTATGCCAACAACAGCTTCCAGGTCGCTCAGGACAAGGTCACCAAGATGGCTCTCGACGGACTCGGAAGGATCAACGTCCCGGCGTTCGAGATCGCGGATGACTATGCTACCGTAGTCGAAAAGAAATAAAAAATCAGATATAGCTAAGATTTCTTATGGCATTAGAACAGAAGCTATTTGATTTTTGACCCGTGCCCGGCAAGCTCCGTAAGGGTCTTGCCGGGCTTCGTTTATACGGCGCACGGCGCCCTCAGAGAAGGTCAAAACAGCAATCAGACAGTTATCGCAAACATTGAGAGGAATCATTAATGAGCAGATACGTAACTAAACGAATCCTGCAGATAATTCCCATAATCCTGGTGGTGTCGGTACTCATATTCGCGATCATGAGCCTCGTGCCCAGCGACCCCATCACCATCATCATGTCCCAGACCAGCGCTACCGCCGAGGAGATCGAGGCGGCGAGGGATGCCGCGGGTTACAACGATCCGTTCCTGGTCAGGCTGGGGAATTATCTTAAGAACCTCTATCTCCACGGAGATATGGGCAAATCATTCAAGACGGGCTCCCCGGTCTTCAAGGATCTCATGAGCAGGCTCCCCGTCACCTTCAGACTGGCATTCGGAAGCATTCTGGTCTCCGTTCTGCTCGGAATACCCCTCGGAGTACTCTCAGCGGTCAGGGCGGGATCTCTCTCCGACAGGATGACCATGTTCTTCACCCTGATGCTCAACTCGATGCCGAACTTCTGGCTCGCCCTCATGCTCGTGATCCTCTTCTCGCTGAAGCTCAAGCTGCTTCCGACGAACGGTATAGGAGGGTTGGAGCACTATATCCTTCCCGTCATCGCCAACTCCGTCGGCGCCGTAGCCGGCATCGCGAGGCAGACCCGCGCGAGCGTTCTCGAGGTCATCAGATCCGACTTCGTCTCCACCGCCAGGTCCAAGGGACTCAAGGAGAGGGTGGTCATCTGGAAGCACGCTCTTCCCAACGGACTCATCCCCGTCATCACCTCGATCGGCGGCTTCTTCGGAAGGCTTCTCGGAGGCTCCATGGTCATAGAGATGACCTTCTCCCTGCCGGGAGTCGGTTCCTATATGATCAACGGCATCAACAACAGAGACTATGACTGCGTGCAGGGCGCGATGCTCTGGATCGCGTTCATATTCGCCGTCACCATGCTGGTAGTCGATCTGCTCTACGCCTTTATCGATCCCAGGATCAAGGCTCAGTACGCGGCGTCCAGCGCGAAGAAAAAAGCAAAGAAGGAGGCTGCATGATGTCTGACAAGAAGAAAATGTCTGCAGGCGCTGAAGAGCTCCACGAGAGTCTTCAGCCTGGCTCCTTTAAATACATCTGGAGACACCTGTCTCACGACAGCGGCGCTGTCGTCGGTATGCTCTGCATAGCGGCGATCCTGATAATCTGCGTGCTGTCACCCTACATCTTCAAATACGACTACTCCAAGATCAGCATGATCGACAAGAACGCGCTGCCTTCCAAGGAACACTGGTTCGGCTGCGACGAGCTCGGAAGAGACATCATGGTCAGGGTATTCTACGGAGCGAGATACACTCTGAGCATCGGAGTGCTCTCGACCGCCATCTCCGCCTCCGTCGGCGTCGCGCTCGGCTCGATCGCCGGATACTTCGGCGGCCGCTTCGACAGCATCCTGATGAGAGCTCTGGACATACTCCAGGCCTTCCCGCAGCTGGTGCTCGCGACCCTCGTATCCGCTGTTCTCGGCCCCGGACTCGACAAGTGCATAATAGCGCTGGCGATATCCGGCATCCCCGGCTTTGCCAGAATGATGAGGGCGAACATCCTCAACGTGAGAGGCCAGGAATACATCGAGGCCGCCAAGTCCATCGACTGCTCCACGGCGAGGATCATCACCAAGCACGTCATCCCGAACGCGATCTCACCGATCATCGTCTCGGTGTGCATGGGCATCGCCTCCTCCGGACTGAACGCCTCCGCGCTCAGCTTCCTCGGACTCGGCGTGCAGCCTCCCGAGCCGGAGTGGGGAGCCATGCTCTCCTCCGCGAGAAACCTGATCAGGCAGTACCCGCACATGGCCATCTTCCCGGGACTCTTCATCATGATCACCGTTATCAGCCTCAACCTCATCGGCGACTCCCTGCGCGACGCGCTGGATCCCAAGCTTAAGGACTAAGGAGGGAACGGACTGTGGAAAACGAAAAGAACAACAAGCTCCTTGAGATCAAGGATCTCGAGGTCAGATACAGGTCCGGCGGAAGAAGCGTCCACGCTGTAAACGGCGTATCCCTCTCCGTAGACAGGGGCGAGATACTCGGCCTCGTAGGCGAGACCGGCGCGGGCAAGACCACCATAGCGAAGTCCATACTGCGCATACTTCCCGACCACGCCATTCAGAGCGTTTCCGGCGAGATCATCTTCGACGGAGAGGATCTGCTCAAGGCCAAGAACAACAGGATGACCGCGATCAGAGGATACAAGATCTCCATGATCTTCCAGGATCCTATGACCGCGCTCAACCCGATCATGCCCGTCAACAAGCAGATAGCCGAAGGCATCGCGCTCCACATGGGCGTCTCCAAGAGGGAAGCCATCGAGAGAGCCAACAAGATGCTCGAGACCGTAGGCATCAGCTCCGACAGAGGAGGGGAGTATCCCCACCAGTTCTCCGGCGGAATGAAGCAGAGGGTAGTCATAGCGATGGCCCTCGCATGCCGCCCCGACCTTCTGCTCGCGGATGAGCCCACCACCGCTCTGGACGTTACCATCCAGGCCCAGGTGCTCGAGCTCATCGCAAACCTCCAGAAGGAGCTGCACACCGCGATGATCCTCATCACGCACGACCTCGGCGTAGTCGCCGGCGTCTGCGACAAGGTCGCCGTAGTCTACGCGGGCGAGATCCTCGAGTCCGGCACCAAGGAGGAGATCTTCGACCATCCGAAGCATCCCTACACCAAGGGCCTCTTCGGAGCTCTGCCCGACCTCAGCAAGAAGGTCAGCAGGCTCTCGCCGATCGACGGACTTCCCCCCGATCCGACCAATCTGCCTCCCGGATGCCCCTTTGCGCCGCGCTGCCCGAAGGCCACCGACGAGTGCAGGCAGGGCGCCATCGCTCTGGAAGCCCTCAACCCGGATCACCTCTGCCGCTGCATCCACATAGATGAATAAGGAGACCGATATGAGTACGCTTATTGAAGTAAAAAACCTTAAAAAGTATTTCAGGTCTCCCAGAGGTACGGTCCACGCCGTCGACAACGTCAGTTTCAACATCGAGGAGGGCAAGACCCTCGGACTCGTAGGCGAGTCCGGCTGCGGCAAGTCGACCCTCGGGAGGACCATCATTCATCTGCTCGACCCGACCGACGGACAGATCTTCTACAGGGGAGAGGACGTCACCCATCCCGACAAGGCCAAGCTCAGCGAGCTCAGGCACGAGATGCAGATCATCTTCCAGGATCCGTACTCCTCGCTCAACCCGAGGAAGACCCTGAAGGAGACCATAGAGGAGCCGCTCATCCTCTCCGGGAAGTTCACCGCTCCGGGAGCCCTCGAGGCCGAATCCACCAGGATCATGGACCTCGTCGGCATAGAGAAGAGGCTCAGGATGTCCTATCCTCATGAGCTCGACGGCGGAAGGCGCCAGCGCGTAGGCATCGCCAGAGCGCTCGCCCTCAACCCCAAGCTCGTGGTCTGCGACGAGCCGGTCTCCGCGCTCGACGTGTCCATCCAGGCCCAGATACTGAACCTGCTGATGGACCTCCAGGACGAGTACAAGCTGACCTACCTGTTCGTAACTCACAATCTCTCCGTAGTAAGGCACATCTCCCATAACATCGTGGTAATGTACCTGGGCCAGATCGTCGAGATGTGCCCCACGGACGAGCTCTTCGAGCATCAGTATCATCCGTACTCCAAGGCGCTGCTGTCCGCGGTACCGACCGTAGACATCCACAACCAGAAGGAGCGCATCATCATGAAGGGCGAGATCACCTCACCGATCGACCCCAAGCCAGAGTGCCGCTTCGCCCAGCGCTGCCCGTACGCCTGCGAGAGGTGCCTGCACGAGATCCCCCTCAGGGAGATCCGCCCCGGCCACTTCGTAGCCTGCGACCGCTGCGAGGAGATCAACGGACTGGAGTAGAAGGCGCTTTGCTCCGCTGCGCGGAGCGCGCCAGTTTCAAGATATGGGAGATCACAGATGAAATTCAGAGAGAACTGCAAATACGACCTCATGACCGTGACCAGCATGGGCGTGAGGATCACCCCGATCGACAGACAGCCCGTGCAGATCAGCAACACCTACAAGATGTTCGCCACCAGCGCGGAGAGCAACGTGCTCAACGTATCCGCCTCCCTCGGCCTGAGGACCAAGGTCCTCACCAGATTCGTCGCCGACAACCCCATCGCCGCCTTCATCAAGGGCGAGCTCAGGCGCCGCGGCATCGAGTTCGAGGGAAAGGACATCCCGACCGGAAACCCCTGGGGCTACCGCCATCAGTTCAACATCGCTGACAGCGGCTACGGCGTGCGCGCCGCGGTCGTCACCAACGACAGAGCGGGCGAGGTAGGCCGCACCCTGAACGCCGCCGACTTCGATCTCGACAGGATCTTCGGAGAAGAGGGCTGCAGGATACTGCACCTCTCCGGACTCGTCGCCGCGCTCAGCGAGGAAGCCACTCAGTGCTGCCTCGAGGTCGTCAGGAAGGCTAAGGCCTGCGGCACCGTAATCAGCTTCGACATGAACTACCGCGCCAGCTTCTGGGAGGGCAGGGAGGAGGAGCTCAGGAAGAGCTTCTCCGAGATCGCTTCCCTCGCCGACATCATGCTCGGCAACGAGGAGGACTTCCAGCTCGCTCTCGGAATCAAGGGACCCGAGGCCGGCGGCAAGGACATCGACTCCAAGATCGACGGCTTCAAGGCCATGATCATGAATGTCAAGGCCGCCTATCCCAACGCGACCGTGTTCGCGACCACCCTCAGAGAGGCCGTGAGCGCCAACAGGAACCTGTGGGGCGCCCTCATGCTCGTCGGAGACGAGTGGTTCTACGAGCCGCAGAGGGAGATCGACGTGCTCGACCGCATCGGCGGCGGCGACGGCTTCGCGGGCGGAGCGCTCTACGCGATGCTCAGCGGCATGGAGCCCGAGAAATGGGTCAAGTTCGGCTGGGCCTGCGGCGCCCTCGTGGCGACCATGCTCGAGGACTACGCATATCCGGTCAGCGAGAAGCAGGTCTGGAACGTCTACGCGGGCAACGCCAGAGTAGTAAGATAGTTTACCCGGCCCGGAGCGCCCGACTGAGGACGCCCCGGGCCGCGTTCGCGAAAAAAGAAGGGGAGAGCAATATGTCAGCGACCAGGATACTTATCAACGGAAACATACATACCGTGGACGCCTGCTTCAGGACCGTCCACGCCCTCGCCATCGAGGGAGACAGAGTGCTCTACGCCGGAGACGTGAATAAGGCCATGAGCTTTGCCGGTCCCGGCACCGTCGTCGAGGACCTTCAGGGCAAGACCGTCACCCCCGGATTCATCGACAACCATGTCCACGCCAAGATGACCGGCTACAACTACAGCCGCATGTCCTGCAAGGATCTCTCCAAGGAGGAGATACTCGAGGGTATCGGAAAGCTCGCCGCAGAGGCTGAACCCGGCGAGTGGATCATCACCGGCACCGGCTGGGACAACGACTGGTGGGAGGATACCAGCTATCCCTCGATAGAGGAGCTCGACGCGGTATCCCCGGACAACCCCGTCATCTGCAGCAGAGCGGCCGGCGGAGTTACCTGGCTCAACAGCAAAGCGCTCGAGGCCATAGGCTTCTCCGGTATCGACGATCCCGCTCTCGCGGAGTACAGGATCGAGAATCCCGACGGAAAGCTCTCGACCGGCTGCCTCATAGGCATGGTCAGGAAGCTCTTCATGGGCGAGATAGGAAGCTCCGAGAAGGGCGACATCAAGGCGCTCAAGGCTCTGCAGGACGGATTCTTCTCCATGGGCATCACCGGCTTCACCGAGGCCAGCCTCACCGGAGACGACCTCGACTTCTACGAGAAGCTCTACGCCGACGGCACCCTGAAGATCAGGATGAACGCCGCCGTCGGCAACGCCTTCGGAGGGGAGAAGATCAAGAACGCATCCTCCGTCGAGTATCTCAAGAAGTGCCCTATAATCGGCGCCTACAACGATAAGTTTACCGTAAGGACTATCAAGTTAATGGCTGCCGGGACCTTCGGTTCCAGGAGCTCCTGCATGTATGAGTCCTTCACGGACAACCCCGGTAACTGCGGTTTCCCGACTCTGACCGACGAGGAGCTCTTCGAGGGCATCAAGTACGGGACCGAGCACGGAATGCAGGTCATGATCCACACCATAGGAGACCGCGACCTCGACAGAGTGCTCGAGGCCTACGAGAAGGAGAACGCCGAGCATCCCATAGGAGAGCTCAGGCACCGCATCGAGCACTTCCAGATCATCAGGGGCAACACTCCCGAGAGAGCCAAGGCCCTCGGGATCATCCCCAGCGTTCAGCCGCTCCACGGCCCCAACAGCTCCAACATGGCGGAGAAGTGCCTCGGACCGTTCCGCGCTCCGTATTCCTATCCGATCGGCCAGCTCGCTAAGAGGGTCGGAATGATAGCCGGAGGCTCCGACAGCCCGGTGGCCAACGCCTCCCCGCTCGCCGAGATCCACGCCGCCGTGACCAGGAAGAACGACCTCCTGCAGCCCGAGAACGGCTTCTATCCCGAGCTCGGAGCCATGGACAGGCAGTCCGCCCTCAAGGCCTTCACCATCTGGGGCGCCTACGCCCAGTTCGCCGAGGAGCAGTACGGCTCGCTCGAGCCCGGCAAGAAGGCCGACTACGTCGTCATGGACAGAGACCTCCTGACCGTTCCCGCGGACGAGATCCTGAACATCAGGGTCCTCGAGACCGTGATGGACGGCGAGACAGTCTTCAAGGCATAGAAAAACCGCGCCGGACCGCCGCTGGAAGCTTCCGCCGCGGCCGGCAGGCCAGCAATATCAACGATCACATCAAATAACGAGAGGAAAGAACCTGAAATGAAAAAAGCAGATATCGGTCTGATCGGACTCGCGGTAATGGGCGAGAACCTGGTCATGAACATGGAATCCAAGGGCTTCACCGTCGCCGTCTACAACAGGACCACCGCCAAGGTCGACAGCTTCGTAGAGGGCAGGGCCAAAGGAAAGAACATCATCGGCACCCACAGCCTCGAGGAGCTCATCGACAGCCTCGCCAAGCCCCGCAAGGTCTTCATGATGATCAAGGCCGGCCAGGCGGTCGACGACATGATCGAGCAGCTCATCCCCCTGATGGAGGAGGGCGACATCATCATCGACGGCGGAAACAGCCACTTCCCCGACACCATCAGGAGGACCGCCTACGTCGAGAGCAAGGGCCTCCTCTACATCGGCTGCGGAGTATCCGGCGGCGAAGAGGGCGCCCTGAAGGGACCCTCCATGATGCCCGGCGGCTCCCCCAAGGCCTGGCCCTCCGTCAAGCCCATCCTCCAGGCGATCTGCGCCAAGGTCGAGGACGGCTCTCCCTGCTGCGACTGGGTCGGTGAGAACGGCGCCGGCCACTTCGTCAAGATGGTCCACAACGGCATCGAGTACGGCGACATGCAGCTCATCTGCGAGGCCTACCAGCTCATGAGAGACGGCCTCGGCATGAGCAACGAGGAGATGCACGAGGTATTCGACGATTGGAACAAGGGCGAGCTCGACTCCTACCTGATCCAGATCACCTCCGAGATACTCGGCTACAAGGACGAGAATGGCGAGAGCACCGTCGACTACATCCTCGACACCGCCGGACAGAAGGGCACCGGCAAGTGGACCGCCATCGCCGCGCTCGACGAGGGCGTGCCCCTCACCCTGATCGGCGAGGCCGTGTTCGCCCGCTGCCTCTCCGCCATCAAGGACGAGAGAGTAAAGGCCTCCGGCATCTTCCCCAAGACCATCCCCGGCTTCGACGGCGACAGAAAGGCCATGATCGAGGATCTCCGCAAGGCCCTCTACGCCAGCAAGATCATCTCCTACGCCCAGGGCTACATGCTCATGCGCGACGCCGCGAAGAGCTACGGATGGAACCTCAACTACGGCGGCATCGCCCTCATGTGGAGGGGCGGCTGCATCATCAGGAGCGTCTTCCTCGGCAAGATCAAGGAAGCCTACGACAAGGATCCCGAGCTCAGCAACCTGCTGATGGACGATTACTTCGCCTCCGTCATCAAGGAGCTCGTTCCCTCCTGGAGAAGGATCGCCTCCTGCGCGGCTCTCTCCGGCATCCCCATGCCCGCGATGAGCTCCGCTCTCTCCTGGTTCGACGGCTTCACCACCGCCTCCCTGCCCGCCAACCTGCTGCAGGCCCAGAGAGACTACTTCGGCGCCCACACCTATGAGCGCTTAGACGCCCCGCGCGGCGAGCATTTCCACACCGACTGGACCGGCCACGGCGGAAAGACCTCCGCGAGCACCTACAACGCGTAGAGCTTCGGGCTTCAGTCAAAACAACAGCTGTATAGAAGACCGCCTCCCGTATCGAACGGGAGGCGGTCTTTTTGTGCAATATGAGACCCCGCGTTGGACGCGGGGTCGTTCTTTAGATCTGATCGGCTTAGGTATCCGCTCCGGTTTGACGCTGCTATCTGCTGCAGCCCCTCGCGCTGACCTCGAGGCGCCCGCTGACGCGCTCTCCGTCGAAGAGATATATCCTGTCGTAGAGGTTCACAGTCGAGCAGCAGTGCCCCGGGATGATCATGACGGTCTCTCCCTCGGCGAGCTCCCTCGAGGGATCGAAGAGCTTCAGATGCTCCTCGTTGACCGCGATCCTTCCGTCCACCCGCTCTCCGTCCATCCCGAGGATCACGGGCAGCTCCTGATCCATCCCTATGGCCTTGACGCCGGCGTCGAGTATGGCCAGTCCCGGCCTAACGCTTATAACGGTCGCGAGGACGTAGAGCGAATTCCTGAACGGCAGGGACTCGAGCTCTCCGTAGGTCGAATCGAGGAAGATGTAGCTACCTGCCTGAAGCTCAGTGTAGACCCCTCCGGAGGCCTTGAGGACTGCAGTGCCGGTGCTCCCGCCGGATATCGCGCCGACGCTCAGACCGGCCTCCTCGAGCCTGGCCTTCAGGCTGAGCAGCTTCGCTTCATTCGCGCGGGTCTCGCGCTCCCTCTCGGCGCTTCCAGCCATGTGCCTCACGTGCCCGGCGTACGCCTGGATCCCGGAGAAATCGAGACCGGGCAGGCTGTCCGTGAGCTTCGCGAGCTCCAGGAACTCCTCCTCGGTGGAGACCCCGCAGCGCCTCATGCCTATATCGTATTCAACGTAGCAGTGTATCGTCGTCCCCGCGGCAGAGGCGGCCTTTGAGAGCAGCCTCGCGTTGGACGCGCTGTCGACGCAGACGGTCAGGCGGCATTTGCCGGCGAGCAGCGCGGCCTTCAGCATCTTCGAGGGATCGGCTATCTGGTTGGCGATCAGTATGTCCTCGATGCCGCTGTCGCAGAGATCCTCGGCCTCGCTCAGCTTGGCGCAGGTGATCCCGACCGCTCCGCGCTCCATCTGCATGGCAGCTATCCGCGCGCACTTATTGGATTTATAGTGAGGCCTCAGCTTAAGGGAACTCCCCTCGAGGAGCGAGGACATCGCGTCCATATTCCCTGTGAGCGCCTTTTCGTCGGCGACGAGCGCCGGAGTCTCGAGCTGTGTCAGTTTCATGGCTGTGTTGCGGGCTCCTTTCTCTGTCTGTGTTCAAAGCGTCGATTAAAGCTCCAGAAGCTGCTCCCTGGTCCAGCCGTCCAGTCCGAGGGAGGCCAGAGTCCTGGGAGGATCCTTCCTGAAGTCCTTTTTCGTTATCATCGAAGCGAGCGTCACGAGCGACTGCATGCCGGGGACGTCCACGCCGAACCTGTCAGCGAGGTCGAGCCAGAACATCATGGTGTAGCCCAGGTCCTCGTTGTAATAGCGGTGATCCAGGCTGCTCTGAGCCCTTATTCCGGCGAATCCCGGCGCGGTGCTGTAGGAGAGGCAGTAATCCTCGGTGTCGACGTTGGCGTAGCCCTGGCGTATGCCCTTCGAGGGACCGCGCTCGAGCTTGACGCCGAGCGCTTCTCCTATCCTGAGGCGTTCGGTATCTATGGCCTCCATGAGGTTTCCGACCGAGGGCGTGATGCCCTCGCTGTAGAACTCGAAGTCTCCGCGAGTCCTCTCTATAAGGCCGACGTTCAGGGTCGTGACCACCGGGTGGATCACGGGATTGGAGTTGGAGAGGGTCGTCTCGAAAACGCTCCGCCCCTTTTCCATGCCGGTGAATATGCCCGTGAGAAGCTCGTACACCTCGTCTCCTCTGCTGCGCGGGAGAGTGGCCACGGTGTACGCTCCTATCAGTCGGTGATAGACGTCTATGCTCGCGGGGCCCATGATCCTCACAGCGTAGGGCAGGGTGCTGGTCTCTGCCACGCAGACCCGCTCGTCCAGCGGGTCGAGCCCGAGCGCGCGCTTGAACACCAGAGCGCCCATGCAGGATCCCGGCATCACCACGTAGACCTGACCCTCCCTGACGTAAGGCCTGCAGGCCTCAGCGAAGGGCTCCGTGCTGTAGCTGGGACCGACGGCTATGATGAGGCTTGCTCCCTCCATCACGGCCGCTATGTCGGTGCCCGCGTACGCTATCTTCTGGAAGCCCTCCATCCTGCCGACAGAGCTGATGCCTCCCGCCGCGGCTATGGCCTCGACGGACGCCGAGAAGCTCGGAAAATCGAAAATGCTGACTTCGTGACCGGCTCTCGCGCATTCAAACGCGACCGCGTGAGCTCCGTTACCCGATCCAAGAACTGCTATCTTCATAAAGAGCCTCCTTTTCTGTCCAAAACGATCTCTTTCTAACTAAAAATACAACGACAGGGGCGCGTAGTTCAAGAGCAATGGAACATATTGTGCGGACGCCCTTCAGTCTCCCCGCCGTATTGAAATCGCGCCCGAAATATGAAAAAATATATAAAACCGGCCGGAGCTGTGCATCCGGCTGCGCGGAGAAGGAGCCATGTGCGGAAGGTATTTTTACTCTCGCGAGGGCCTGATGAGGATACTCGAGAACATAAGGAGCGGAGACGCCGCGGCCGTCCCCGGCGGCAGCGCGGGCGAGATACGCCCCGGAGACAGCTCGCTGATCATCACCGGCGGCGTCAGCTCTCTCAAGGCTGAGGAGGCGGCATGGGGCTTCCCGTCGAAGGACGGAGGGCTGATCATAAACGCGCGCAGCGAGACCGCACTCATGAAGCCCATGTTCAGCGAGTCGGCGCTCTCGAGGCGCTGCCTTATACCGGCCGAGCGCTTCTGGGAGTGGGACGCCTCAAAGGAGAAGTACGCCTTTGAGGACCCGGCGGGCAGGATAATGCTGCTCGCGGGCTTCTGGAGGCGCTTTGAGGGGCTGGCGCGCTTCGTCGTGCTCACGGCGGCCGCCAACGCCTCGGTGAGATCGGTCCACGAGAGGATGCCGGTGATAGTCCCGGCGGACTCAGCCATAGCCTGGCTGTCCGACGCAGGGAGCTACGCGGGGCTCACAGGAGCCGAAATGCCGCTTCTGAGCGCCAGGAGGGACGAGGACCAGCTGAGGCTGTTTTGACGCGCGAGAGGGGCTGTGAGAGCCCCGCAGGGGCATGCGGGGCGGCAGGTACGGCGCGATACGAGTCCGGGTACGGCGCGGGACATGAGCGCCCGAAGCTGACGGGAACGCCCGGTACGGACTTAACATACAGGAGGCAGGATGACAGCGATAATAATAGATCTTGAGTGGAACTACCCGGTTCGCGGCACCCGCGGCGTGGAGGGGCTGCCCCACGAGATCATACAGATAGGAGCTGGCAAGATCGACGGGGAGGCGAATATCACGGACACCTTCTCCGAGTTCGTGCGCCCGAAGTACTACACAAGGCTCAACAAGGACGTCGCGGAGCTCACGCTCATAAAGAACGAGGAGCTTCAGGGCGCGAAGAGCTTCCCGGAGGTCATGGAGGCCTTCAGGAGCTGGTGCGGCGAGGACTTCGTCTTCATCACCTGGAGCGGGACCGACATCCGCGTGCTCGAGCGCAACTTCATAAAGCACGGCATGGACACGGGCTGGCTCCCGCCGGTCTACGACGCGCAGCTCATGTTCGACGACATGGAGATGCAGGAGGACCGCAGCTGGCCGCTCAACTACGCCCTTTACCACTATAACGAGAAGCCCGACGGGGCTCACAACGCGCTCGCGGACGTCTACAGCACCGCGCTGGTGCTCAGGCACCTGGACCTCGAGGACGGACTGTCCGACGACTTCTTCAGGTGCGACCGCGGGGCATTCGAAGAGGAGGATGAGAGATGAACGATATCAGAAGGCTCATGAGGCCCTTCTACAGGACCGTCGAGGGCGGCCTGTTTTCCGAGGTCACCAAGGCTGATGTCGGAGGCGGCGCCGCGGAGCTTCAGGGCAGGGGAGTCGCTCTGATGAGCTGGGCGGATCCCTTCATGCCCGACCCCTCCATCCCCGAGCCTGTGCTAAAAAGGGCGATCGAGCTGCTTCAGGGAGGCTTCCCCTCGCACTACACCATGCCCATAGGAAGCCCGGCGCTAAAGGAGGCACTCGCCGCCCGCATAGAGCGCAAGTGCGGGCTGAAGCTCGACCCCTACAGGAACATGATGATCAATCCGGGCTCGGACATTGGGCTCATGCTCGCGATGTCTCCCTGGATAGAGCCGGGCGACGAGGTGCTCGTGCACGACCCGAGCTACGCGAGCAACTTCATGAACGCCGAGCTGCTCGGGGGACGGACGGTGCGGGTCCCGACCTTCGCGGAGGACGGCTGGCATCTCAGGATAGAGGAGTATGAGAAGAGGCTCACGCCGAAGACCAAGATGGTCCTGCTGAACGACCCGAACAATCCGACCGGCACCAGCTACACGAGGGAGGAGCTCGGGGAGCTCGCCGCCTTCATAATCAAAAACGACCTGATCTGCGTCAGCGACCAGGCCTTCGAGGACTGTCTATACCCCGGTACTGAGATGGTGAACATCGCCCAGCTCCCCGGGATGTGGGAGAGGACCGTCACGGTCTGCTCCTGCTCCAAGGGCCTGGGGCTCTCCGGCTTCAGGGTGGGCTGGATATACGCGGACGACCGTATAATGGACGTCTACCACGGCATCGCCGTGAACATGCAGGGCGCCACGGGCACCCTCGCGCAGGAGGCGATCATCCCCGCGGTCGAGGACGACAGCTACGTCGCGGGCTACATCGAGAAGTACGACAGGCGCAGGAAGTACGCCTACGAGGCCTTCAACTCCTGCCCCGGAGTGCGCATGGGCATGCCGGAGGCGGGATTCTACGCCTGGGTCGACGTGTCGGCGCTCGGAAGCTCGGCGGAGATCACCGCGCGCTGCGCCTCGGAGGCCCTCGTGAGCCTCAACGACGGCTCGTTCTACGGTTCGCAGGGCGAGGGTTATCTCAGGCTCATACTCGCCTGTTTCTGGGAGGACGCGGACTGCTTCGCGGCCGTTGACAGGCTCGCCGCGCTCTTCACGAAGATCGCAGAGGAAAAGAGGATAGCTTAGAAGCCCCGAAAAGCCGGGGCGAGGTGCCGCCGGCCCCGGGAATGTGTTATCATAGGGATGAGGCGTCCGCGGACGCCCCGCCGTACTCATAAGACCCGTTTTTATTGAAAGGAGAAACAAATGCTTCTTGTAAAGAACGCGATGCTGCACGACGCCGTGCACGAAAAGCCCTTCAAGACCGACATACTCATGGACGGAGGAAAGATCGTAAAGATCGCCGAGGGCATCAGCTGCGAGGGCGCCGAAGTACTGGACGCCGAGGGCAAGGGAGTATTCCCGGGCTTCATCGACGCTCATTCCCACCTCGGGACCGACGGCTACGGCATAGGATACGAGGGATCTGACTGCAACGAGATGAACGATCCCCTCACCCCGCAGCTTCGCGGAATAGACAGCTTCAACCCGCTCGACAGGTCCGTAAGGATGGCGCTCGAGGGCGGAGTCACCACCGTAGGCACCGGCCCGGGATCTGCCAACCCCGTAGGCGGCACCTTCTTCGCGGTCAAGACCTGCGGCAAGAGGGTTGACGACATGGTCGTCAAGGATCCCGTCGCCATGAAGTGCGCCTTCGGAGAGAACCCCAAGGTCGTGTACCGCCACAACAAGATCTCCGCGAGGATGACCACCTCCGCGATGATCCGCGAGCTGCTCTTCAAGACTAAGGAATATCTGGCCAAGAAGGAGGCCGCCGGAGACGATCTCTCCAAGAAGCCCGCCTTCGACTTCAAGCTCGAGTCCATGATCCCCGTGGTCAAGGGTGAGATCCCCCTCAAGGCTCACGCCCACCAGGCCAACGACATCCTCTCCGCGATCCGCATCGCCAGGGAGTTCGGCCTCAAGCTGACTCTCG
>JAEEGF011356672.1_pt1 | contig 22143 bp, 18 predicted proteins | sample 9134171 | NCBI WGS metagenome assembly JAEEGF01 (sample SAMN16246542, study PRJNA631951) | gut metagenome | biome: gut microbiome; feature: rumen; material: AP-attached | host: Bos | place: Iran: Karaj | collected 2018-10 | reverse complement strand
TGGGCAGACGGCCACTCGGATTGACACGACCGAAGAGGACCTCTGCCACAGCCTGTCCCCCAGCCTGACCTCCATACCAAACTTGCAGGATGGCATCAGTCGATTGTTGCTCTGGAACAAGTCCCATCGCACTGCCAGAGCAGATTGCAAGGATGACGCGCTTGCCCGCCTTATGGAGTGCGGCAAGGATATCACGCTGATCCTGTGGCATTTCTATCATTGTTCGGTCACCTCCCTTGAAGCCCGGTTCATTGACATTCATTTCCTCACCCTCGAGACGTGGTGAGATACCACCACAGAAGATGACTGTCTTAGCGTTTGCTGCGGCCTCAACCTGCTGCTGGACATCTCTCTTCCAAGGAATTAAAGTTGCTGACGGGTTGATAGCCTTGATGCCTTCCGCCAAGGTGATTGTATGAAGAGGGAAGCCGTTGTAGTTGCCCCACTGCATTTCCTCGTCATTGGCATTCGGGCCCATTATGTAAAGACCTTGTGTGTCGCTCTCAGAAAGTGGCAGGATATTCTTCTCGTTTCGCAGCAAAACTATGCTCTTGCGGGCAGCCTCGAGCGCCAAGTCACTATGCTCCTTGCAGCAGAGACGCTCCTCAGGAATCTTATTCCATGGATTGAGGCTGGGGTCGTCGAAGTCGCCAAGGCGGAAGCGCGCCTCAAGCAAACGGATGAGACTCTTGTCGATGGTTTCCTCTTTAATGCGCCCTTCCTTTACACCATCCACAAGGCTGCCGTAGCTGCTACCACATTCGACATCCGTTCCAGCTATGACTGCTTGACTGGTTGCCTCGGTCTTGTTTTTGCTGTAATGATGTCCGTAGTCTTTCCAGAAGTCGTCGATGGCACCACAATCACTGGTAACCAAGCCATCGAAGCCCCATTCCTCGCGCAGTATCTGCTGCAAGAGGCGGTCGCTGCCGCAACAAGGTTTGCCTTCGAAGCGGTTGTAGGCGCACATCACCTCAGCCACTTTCGCCTCTTTCACCAAGGCACGGAAGGCATAGAGATAAGTCTCATGAAGATCCCTGAGCTTGATGTTCTCGGCATTATAGCGGTGACGGCTCCATTCAGGACCGCTGTGAACGGCATAGTGCTTAGCGCAAGCCAGCAATTTCTGGTAATGAGCATCGGCCGGTCCTTGCAGGCCTCGCACCACACTCTTTCCCATAACGGCCGTCAGATATGGGTCTTCGCCATAAGTCTCCTGTCCCCTGCCCCATCGCGGATCACGGAAAATATTGATGTTCGGCGTCCAGAAAGAGAGGCCTTGATACATCTCTCTCTGAGTTCCAAGCCGATGTGCCTTGTTGTGCTTGATGCGTGCCTCATCGCTTACTGCCGTGAAAATCTTTTCCACGAGTAGCGTGTCGAACGTCGCAGCCATACCCATCGTAATGGGGAATACTGTGGCATTTCCATTACGACCTACGCCATGAAGGGCTTCGCTCCACCATTGGAAGACTGGCACATCGAGTCGCTCGACAGGTTTCGAGAAATTCATCATCAACCCGACCTTTTCCTCGAGTTTCAGCCTGCCACAAAGATCTTGGGCACGTTCCTTGGGACTAAGGTTGGGATTCTGATAAGGATACTTTTGCGCTTGCAAGGAAAAAGAAGCAACTGCCAAGCAAGCAAACATCAATAGACGTTGGAAAGGGTGATTTCTTGTCATAATAGTATGTTTTTGTTGCAAAGATAGCAATTAATCTTCACATTTTTTCTGTTTTCGTCAAGAAAAGTGTAACTTTGCGAAGGCAAAGGTAAAAAGTTTCGTTTTATGGCACATCTTCAGTCAAAGTTAATGCTTGTTTGGGGCTTCTGCCTTGCAACAATATGCTTGCAAGCACAGGAAAAGTCGGAACGTTCCGACTCTACTCTGATGCAAGAAGTCAGTGTGAATGGGCAAAGACAACGCATCAGTTATCGTCTTGACCGCCAACGCATTGATGCTTCGCAAGTGCTTACGGCTCAAGGTGGGACGGCTTTCGATGTACTTCGGGCTGTGCCTGGAGTCGTTGTGGATGCCGATGGAAGCCTTTCCTATCGCGGCAGTCAGGATTTCCTCGTTTATGTCGACGGAAAACCTTCACCACTTTCAGGAACCGAGGCATTACAGATGATTGGTGCTGCCAGCATCAAGGACATAGAAATCCTCACCACCCCATCCGCCAAGTACAAGACCGAGGGGGACGTTGGCATCATCAACATCATAACGAAACGCAGCGAAACGGACGGATGGGACATTGCTGTCAACGGTACTGCCTCAACTTGGGGCACACTTTCGCTCGACACGAAAATCAACTACAGAACTGGTCACCATAATATATATGTAGGAGGACAAGGCTCCGACATACACAACAAAAGCCAGTTTGAGCAGGAAAAGCAGACCACGGCAAAAGGCACGACTGTCACTTCCTATGCCGACGGAACCCGTTTCCGCGACTTCCGTACCTATATCGGACAAGGCGGATATGAGTTCAACAACGGCCTCCATCGCCTCAACATCGACCTGCAAGGCGGCAGAACCATCAATCCAAGAGGTGGTGACATGATGTACGAAAGCACAGGTTCACCACTACTTGACAGTCACGACCGTTACAAGTTGACGAAATACCTCTTCCAAACCGCTATCGACTACACTTGGAAACTGAACGAACGAGGTGATGAAATCAACATCTCGAACCGTTTCCGCTACGACCGTTTCTCGGAAGAATACACGGAGAGCAACATGTTCGACCTGAACGGAGCACGACAAGAAGGCACGCGAGGCTATGAGACTGAGCATCATTGGGACTGCGACGGCGCCTTCTCCTATAAGTTGCATTACCGACCGACTGGCACACTTGAACTAGGCTATCAGTACACAACTTACAGCGAGCATGGTGACTATCGCATCTGCTATTGGGACTTGCCGCAGCAAGCATTCGTTTGGCAAGACGACCTCTATGCTCCGTTCTACTATAGAAGGCAGACACATAGCGAATACGCTCAGGTGAACGACCGCATCGGACCACTTCAATTCGATGCAGGACTACGCATCGACCACCTTTTGGACGATATGGACTTGCCCACCATTACCAGTCGCCACAAAAGATATACTGAGCTTTACCCCTCAGCACACCTCGCCTATACGACCGACAAGGCAGGCACTTTCACGCTTGGCTACTCGCGTCGCACGAACCGACCGGGCATATGGAAACTCGAGCCATACATTACCTACGAGGACTATCACACGCGCATCATCGGCAACCCGGACTTGAAGTCGGAGTACATCCATTCGATGGAACTCTCATGGCGCAAGATGTTTGGCCAGACACAAATGACGGCAACAGTCTATGCAAGGCGCAGAACGGGAGTTGTCGACTACATCCGTCGAGCTTATGATGCAGGCGTAACGCTCGACAGCATCATCAATGCTGGCAATGGATGGCGCAAAGGACTGGAGTTGCAAATTACGACGAAGCCCACCAAGTGGTGGCAACTCACGGCAAATGGCGACCTGTCCCTTCATAACTTCCGAGCCAAATACGAAGGCTGCACCAGTACGCACAATACGACTGGAACAGTAGGATGGATTAACAACTTCCGTCTGGCAAAGAACACGGCCTTGCAATTTGACGGACATTTCGTGAGTGGACATCACCTCACACAAGGTTGGGAAAGGGCTTACGTCTATTTCGACCTTGCGGCTCGCCAGTCGCTCCTGCAAGGCAAACTGCAGTTGGGAATTGTCGCTCACGACCTCTTCCACACGGCTCGCTACCATAGTCTACGCTCCTCGGAGTTCCTGAGCAGCGAGACATGGGTGCGTCCCACCTACCCCAACATCGTATTCAGCGTTTCCTATCACTTCCGCCAACCTTCGGCAAAGGCAAAAGAGGGAGCAATAAGCAAGGAGGCAGAGTTCGTAGGAAAAGACTTCTGATATCATTGAACATTGAATATTGAACATTAACTGATTATGAAAAGAGTTACGCTTCTGTTTGCATGTCTGCTTGTGTCCCTATTCACAATGGCAGACAGTCCCCTCAGAATCGGTGTGTCTGGAGTGGCACACGGACATCTTTGGAATCTCATCAATGCCATGAATCGAGGCGATTTCGTTATTGTTGGTGTGGCTGAAGAGAATGATGATTTTCGCGCACATAACAATCTCGTTGGCCGTCTTCCAAAGGAGAAGTTCTATGCTTCGATTGACGAGATGCTCGACAAGGAAAAGCCCGAAGTGGTGGTCGACTACGGAAGCATCCTGCACCACATGACCACGGTGGAAGCTTGTGCCAAGCGCGGCATTCATGTTATGGTGGAGAAGCCGCTCGCCACGACCTACAAGCAAGCGCTTCGGATGCAAGAACTGGCGAAGAAGTACGGCATAAAGATTATGACGAACTACGAGACGACTTGGTATGCGACGAATCATCATCTCAAGAATCTTGTAGAGCGTGGGCAGTTTGGAAAGGTTCATCGAATCGATGTCTATGACGGTCATCAAGGGCCGAAAGAGATTGGTTGCGACAGGATGTTCCTCTCGTGGCTGACCGATCCGAAAGAGAACGGCGGCGGAGCCGTGGTAGACTTCGGCTGTTATGGTGTCAACCTTGCCACCTGGTTGCTGAATGGCGAGAAGCCCAAGAGCGTCTATGCCGTCCTGCAACAGAACAAGCCGAATGTTTATCCGAAAGTTGACGACGATGCCACGATTCTGCTCGAATACGATGGCTGTACGGTTCAAGTGATGGGCTCGTGGTGCTGGCCGATGAACAGGAAGGACATGTACATCTATGGCTCAAAAGGTTACGCTTACCAACGCAATGGGAACCGCATGCAGCTCCTTGTTAATGACAAGCAAGGCCGCGAGTTCAACGCGCCAAGACTCCCTGCACCTTATGACGACTCCTATCGCTACTTGAAGGCTCTCGTTCGCGGTCAGATTGAGGAGCAGCCCTCCGACCTCTCAGCCTTGGAGAATAACGTTCTGGTAGTCCAAATCCTCGAAGCCGCCATTCGCAGCGCCAAAACAGGAAAGGCAGTGAAGCTATAAGAACTGTGGTTGTTTTGTTTGTCGGGATAAAATAAGGCGGTAGTTTCCTGTCGCCTTAATGTGTTTTGCTTTTAGAACTTACTGAATCAGAGCCTGGACTTCGTCGAAGTTTTTCCCATTCGGCATACCTCAAGCTAGCTTGGCTTTGCTCTGAAACTGTGCGAAGCCCAGTATCCATCGGCATTTCAAGAGATTCTGTCCCAGCCCGTTTCCACCAATTCTGCTACAGTGCTACAGTTGCTACAGTTGATATTAACCCATGCACAAAGTCAAAAATAAATTCTATATTTATATATATATAAATATAGAGTCTAAAAAGTGATGTGTGTAACCCTAAAATGAACTGCAACAACTGCAATACTGCAACAAAACACAAAAATGATGTGCTGCCGCCCCCCCAAAACATGCTCTACAATATATAAAAAAGTTGCTCAAGAATTCGCAGGCCATCGTCACACTAGTAAATCGCAATCATCACACTAGTTAATCGCAAACGTGGCACTATTTAATCGCAATCGTAACACTAGTTAATTGCAAACGTCACACGTGATAATCGGCAACGACACTAGCGTTGTTTGCCCCTAATAACAAAAGAGAGGTCGAAGCCTCTCTTTTCTGGTAACCCGCTTGGGGCTCGAACCCAAGACCCCCACATTAAAAGTGTGATGCTCTACCAACTGAGCTAGCGAGTCAACCTAAATGCAAATTTTTCATTTGCGGCTGCAAAGGTACAACATATAATTCAAAATTCAAAATTATTAAATTCAAAATTATTCGTTTTCCTTCACTTTTTGTTCTATTTCGGGTTGTTTTTGTATGTCCTGATCCGTTTCTTTGAGGATAAATCGCCGATAATATGAAATCAGCAATGTGGTGAGAGGCAAGGCGATGATGAGTCCGATAATGCCCAACAAACTGCCCCATATGGAAAGGCTCAACAGGATGATAGCCGGGTTCAGACCCATGACGTGACCCATGATGCGAGGGGTCAGAATGACATCCTGAATGGTCTGCACGACGGCAAAGACGGCAAGGGCACAGAGCAGAATTATCCAGAAGTTCTGGCCTGTATCGGCTGCTTTCACGAGAGCCAATATGATGGTGGGAATGAAGCCGACAAGCTGAAGGTAGGGAATCAGGTTGAGCACGCCGATGAAGAGTCCCAAACCTATTGCCATCGGGAAGTCGATGATGAGGAAGCCGATGCTGAAAAGGATGCCGACTATGAGGGCTATGAGCGACTGCCCACGGAAATAAGCGTTCATGCCGCTTTTTACGTCACCTGCCACCATGCTTGCAAATTTCCGCTGACCTGCAGGGATGAAACGAATCCAGCCTTCGGATATCTTCTCGTAGTCCATCAGGATGAAGAAGAGATAGAGCAAAACGACCAGACTTCCCAACAGTCCGATAGCGAAATTGATGGTACCGGAGAGGAACTCCCAAGCCTTCATGACAAGATTCTCAGCAACATCCATCACGCTACTGTGCTGCAGAAGTTTCATCAGGGAATCGTCGCTGGCATAGCTCTGCAACATGTTCTGGATGTTTGCCATAAACTCGGACGAAGCAAGGGTGTCGTTGAAATATACGGTTATCAACTTGGCCATCCGAAGGCTCTCCTCGATGATGGGAGGCACGACTAGGAAGGCTGCGAGAGTAAGGACGGCATATACGACGAACAGGGCAACGGCAATGCTCAGAACGCGATATTTCAGGCGGCACTTAGTCTGCAGGAAACGTACAAAAGGATAGATCATGTAAGCCATAATCCAAGCGATGAAGAATGGCAGCAACACCTTGGAAAGGCGGTTAATGAGCAACACGAGCCCCACTGCTATGAGTGCTGCAATAAGCCATCTGACAACACGATCGAAGGTTATCTCTTTCTCTAACATACCCGTTCCTCCTCTTTCTTTTCATTCATGGCTTGGGCGTAGCACTCTCTGCAAAGCGGTTCGTACTCCTGTTTCTCGCCAAGCAGGACCTGCTTCTCGCCTGCCACAATACGATGACTGACGTAGGCCAAAGCTCCACAACGGACACAAATGGCATGCACTTTCGTCACTTCGTCGGCTATGGCAAGGAGAGCTGGCATCGGTCCGAAAGGCTGACCTTTGAAATCGAGGTCAAGACCTGCGACTATCACACGTATACCTCTGGCTGCCAACTCGTTACAGACCTCTACGATATGGTCGTCGAAGAACTGCGCTTCGTCGATGCCCACCACTTCACTCTCTTGCGCCATGAGCAAGATGCTTGCCGAGGAATCGACAGGCGTGGAGGGAATGCTGTTGCCTTCATGACTGACGACCTCTTCCTCGCTATAACGGACATCTATGGCAGGCTTGAATATCTCAACCTTCTGCTTGGCAAATTGAGCTCGACGAAGACGGCGGATGAGTTCTTCCGTCTTGCCGGAGAACATCGAGCCGCACACGACCTCCACTCTGCCGCGACGCATCATCTCGCCATTGCTGGAACCTACGTCTTTCATCTTTACTTTGTCTTTTTCAGGGACAAATATACAAAGAAATTAAAAATAAAGAGTGAAGAGTGAAGAAAAATACTAAAAAACCAAAAAACTATGAACTATGAACCGTATACCATGAACTTTTTTCGTACCTTTGCAGACGCATTATAATATAATAAGGTATGGGGACACTCTACTTGGTACCGACGCCTGTCGGCAATCTCGAGGACATCACGATGCGAGCACTGCGTGTGCTTCGTGAGGCTGACCTCATCCTTGCCGAAGATACGCGGACAAGTGGCAACCTCCTGAAGCATTTCGACATCAAGAACGCCATGCTCTCGTACCACAAGTTCAACGAGCACAAAACGGTGGAGAGCATCGTGGAGCGCTTGTTGGCAGGGCAGACAATTGCCGTCGTCAGTGATGCTGGAACGCCTGGCATCAGCGACCCAGGCTTCCTCGTGGCCCGCGAAGCCATAAAGGCTGGCATAGAAGTCATCACACTCCCTGGAGCGACAGCCTTCGTGCCGGCATTGGTGAGCAGCGGCTTGCCTTGCGACCGATTCTGCTTCGAAGGGTTCCTCCCTCAGAAGAAAGGACGGCAGACACGACTTCAAGCCCTTGCAGAAGAAACGCGAACCATGATCTTCTACGAGTCGCCACATCGTATCGTAAAGGCTCTGACGCAGTTCATCGAAGTCTTCGGACCAGACAGACAAGTCAGCGTCTGCCGAGAGATAAGCAAGATTCACGAGGAAAGCGTTCGCGGCACCCTGCAGGAAGTCCTCCAGCACTTCACGGAGACAGAGCCTCGAGGCGAATTCGTGATAGTGGTAGGCGGAAGTCCCCTCCCTACCTCCCCGAGAGGAAGAGAACGAGGTGGCCAGAAAGAATGAATAACCAACAAATGCCTTCCATAAAGCTTTCCATGGGGAAGTCTGGTGGGGGCCATAAACAATAATTGATATGAAAAAACTTTTATTTTTTGCTGCTTGCGCTCTCGGTTTGAGCGCATGTAATATGACAGGTGAACAACAGCAGGATGCAGTTCAGCAGGAACGCGATTCTCTGCAACGCATTATCAATGAGAAAGATATGGAACTGGATGACATCTTGGGCGTCTTCAACGAAGTGCAGGAAGGCATTCGCCGTATCAACGAAGCTGAAGGGCGCGTAACGATTGCTGAAGGCAACCCTGAAAGTGCCAGCAGCAAGGATGTCATTCGCGACAACATGGACTTCATCAAGCAAGCCATGCAGCAGAATCGCGACTTGATTGCACAACTGCAGGAAAAGCTCAAGAACAGCAGCATCAAGAATACCAAGATGCAGAAGACTATCGAAAGCCTTCAGGCACAGATTGATGCGCAGTCCGCCCGCATCCAGGAACTCGAGGCAAGCCTTGCCGAAAAGGACGCACTCATTGAGGCTCAGGGTGATGCCATCGCAGGACTGAGCAACGATGTGGTTTCGCTGACAGAAGAGAACAAGCAGAAGACTGAGAAGGTTCAACAGCAGGACAAGGAACTCAATAGCGCCTGGTTCGTTTTCGGCACCAAGAGCGAATTGAAGGAACAGAAGATTCTGACGAGTGGAGACGTACTCAAGAGTGGCGATTTCAACAAGGACTACTTCACAAAGGTCGACATTCGCTACGACAAGGACATCAAGTTCTACAGCAAAAGCGCCCAATTGCTCTCCTCCCATCCATCTGGAACCTATCAGCTGGCAAAGGACAAGCAAGGTCAGTATGAGCTCCACATCACCGATCCACAGAAGTTCTGGAGCGTCAGCAAGTACCTCGTCGTATTGGTTAAATGAGGACATCCAGAAGCAAGCACTACAACTCTTCGCGCTCGTCTCTGCCCTTCGAAGAAGGCATGACCAGCACAAAGTACCACAATGTCGTCGACGATTCCCCTGAAACGGCTGTGCTGGTAGGCCTCATCACACCCAATCAGGATGAGCGAAAGACGACGGAATATCTCGACGAGCTGGAGTTCCTGGCCGAAACGGCTGGAGCCAAGACGGTACGCCGCTTCACCCAACGTCTGGGCGGCCCTAATAGCGTCACTTATCTCGGCATAGGCAAGCTGCAGGAAATCCGTGCTTACATCCAGGCCGAAGAGGATGCGGAAAGGGAAATCTCGATGGTCATCTTTGATGACGAGCTCTCTGCCAAGCAGCTTCGAAACATCGAGAACGAGCTGAAAGTCAAGATATTGGACCGCACGACACTCATCCTCGACATCTTTGCCATGCGAGCACAAACTGCCAATGCCAAGACACAGGTCGAACTGGCACAATACCGCTATATGTTGCCGCGACTGCAAAGGCTCTGGACACACTTGGAGCGACAGGGCGGCGGCTCTGGCAGCGGTGGCGGCAAAGGTTCGGTAGGACTGAGAGGACCTGGTGAGACGCAGCTCGAGATGGACCGTCGTATCATTCTCAACCGCATGAGCCTGCTCAAACAGCGCCTGGCGGAAATCGACAAGCAGAAGACCACTCAGCGAGGCAATCGCGGCCGAATGATTCGTGTGGCACTCGTGGGCTATACCAATGTCGGCAAGAGCACCCTCATGAACCTGCTCTCCAAGAGTGAGGTGTTTGCCGAGAACAAACTCTTCGCCACCCTCGACACGACCGTTCGCAAGGTCATAGTCGACAATCTGCCCTTCCTGCTCAGCGATACGGTCGGCTTCATCCGCAAACTGCCCACAGACCTCGTAGACTCCTTCAAGAGCACGCTCGACGAGGTTCGAGAGGCTGACCTGCTGCTACATATTGTGGACATCAGCCACCCCGATTTCGAGGACCAGATAAAGGTTGTTGACAAGACGCTTGCCGACCTGGGTTGCAGCGAGAAGCCCCAGATGATTGTCTTCAACAAGATAGATGCCTACACCTGGGAAGAGAAGGATGCCGACGATTTGACGCCTGCCACCAGTCGAAACGTCTCGCTCGACGAACTGATTCACTCCTGGATTTCGCGACTTGGAGGCCAATGTCTCTTCATTTCTGCCCAAGAGCGTACGAACATCGACACCCTGAAGCAGGTATTATATAATAAGGTAAGGGAACTGCACGTGCAAAAGTATCCCTACAACGACTTCCTGTTTGAAAAATACGAAGGAGACCAAGACTGATATGGTCTCAATTCGGTCGCACATTAGCCTCAAAAAAACAAGCTGCTGCGCAAAAATTGCACCCCAAGGGTCTCAAATGCCCCCTTGTGACTGCAAAATCATGGTTTTTGTGGTCATTTTACGAGAACACAAATTCCGTCAAGTGAACAGAAAAAGCATGAAAATCCACCAAAACAGGCGTCTCAAGCATGCTTTTTGAGGCATTTTAGCGGGTAATTTTGCTGAAAATGGCACCTCCTTTGAGACGGAAGGCACAGCCAAGGACGCTGTAACTATTTGCTTTTTAGAAAGTTAAATAGTTTGCTGATACTATCCGCAATCACAGTCACAGTATCACAGTTGTTTTTTATGTGGTATCTACATCCTTCTCTTATATATTATATATATTATAATTAATTAATTATTAATAAGTTATAAGTAGTATAAGAGAGAATTTCCCGATGTAAAAGGTACTTTTTTTTAACTGTGATACTGTGATTGTGATTGATAATTAGTTCTTCACTCAGTTTTCTTCTCCAAGGCCTCTGAAGGAAGACAAACCCATTAGGGAAATCAGACACCCCGCAGAACCCCTCTATTTTGCCCCAGAATCGCTTCAAATCCCTCTGGTGTATATTTCTGCCTCCGAGGCAAAAAGAAGCGCTCTACGGGGCTTAAAACGAGAATTTAAAATTCTTTGAATTTTAACTTAATCTTCTCTACAACCTCCACAACAACCTTGAGCGACAAGGAACTGTGCGTTTTCGCTTTCTATTTGCGTTTATATTGGTGCAAAGTTTGGTGTTGTGAAGAAAAAACTTTATCTTTGCAGACGAAAGCCGCCCCATAGGAGAGGTTTGGAAGGATTCGTAAATAGTTAAAAAGAAATATATAATACAACTGCCCAAGACCCTGCAAAGCAGTTCCCTCGCTCTGGGGCGAGGGTTAGGGAGAGGGTCCACCTATGGCTGAATTCAAGTATGCCCCAATGTTCCAGATGGGCGAGGACAAGACCGAGTACCGCCTCCTCACGAAGGAAGGCGTCAGCGTCAGTGAGTTCGAAGGCAAGGAGATTGTCAAAGTCTCTCCTGAAGCCCTGACTTTGCTGGCTCAGCAGGCTTTCCACGATGTGGAATTCATGTTGCGCCGCGAACACAATCTGCAGGTTGCACAAATCCTGAAAGACCCCGATGCCAGCGAGAACGACAAGTATGTCGCACTCCAGTTCCTGCGTAATGCCGAGACGGCTTGCAAAGGCATCCTTCCCTTCTGCCAGGATACCGGTACAGCCATCATTCATGGCGAGAAGGGACAACAAGTCTGGACAGGCTTCGAGGACGAGGAAGCCCTTTCCCGTGGCGTCTTCAACACCTTTACGCAGGACAATCTGCGCTATTCCCAGAACGCACCCCTCAATATGTACGACGAGGTGAACACGAAGTGCAACCTGCCCGCACAGATTGACATCGAGGCTTGCGAAGGTGCCGAGTACCGCTTCGTGATGGTGGCAAAGGGCGGCGGTTCTGCCAACAAGACCTATTTCTACCCCATGACAAAGGCTACCATCCAGAACGAGGGCACTCTGCTGCCTTTCCTCGTTGAGGAGATGAAGCACCTCGGCACGGCCGCTTGTCCGCCTTACCACATCGCTTTCGTCATCGGCGGCACATCGGCAGAGAAGAACCTGCTGACGGTCAAGTTGGCCAGCATCAAGTACTACGACTCCCTGCCCACTACGGGTGATGAAACGGGACGTGCTTTCCGCGACATCGACCTGGAGCAGAAACTCCTGGAAGAGGCCCACAAGATTGGCCTTGGTGCACAATTCGGCGGCAAGTACTTGGCTCACGACATTCGCGTCATCCGTCTGCCTCGCCATGGAGCAAGCTGTCCCATCGGCATGGGCGTGAGTTGCTCCGCAGACCGCAACATCAAAGCGAAAATCAACCGTGACGGCATCTGGCTCGAGAAGATGGACGACTGCCCAGGCGAACTCATTCCTGAAGAGTTGCGTCTCCCAGGCGAAGGCGGCAAGGGAATCGACATCGACCTCGACAAGGGCATAGATGCTGTCAGGGCCGAACTGAGCAAGTACCCCGTTTCGACACGCGTCAACCTTCGCGGCACGATTATCGTGGCTCGTGATATCGCTCATGCAAAACTCAAAGCGCGCCTGGATGCCGGCGAGGGAATGCCTCAGTACTTCAAGGACCATCCCGTGCTCTATGCCGGTCCCGCCAAGACACCTGCAGGCTATCCTTGCGGCTCGATGGGACCCACCACAGCAGGACGCATGGACCCCTATGTTGATGAGTTCCAAGCAAATGGCGGCAGCCTCGTGATGATAGCAAAGGGCAATCGCAGTCAGCAAGTCACAGATGCCTGCAAGAAGCATGGCGGCTTCTATCTAGGCACCATCGGCGGTGTGGCTGCAGTCCTCTCACAAAGCAGCATCAAGAGTATCGAATGCGTGGAATATCCAGAACTCGGCATGGAAGCCATCTGGAAGATTACCGTAGAGGACTTCCCCGCTTTCATCCTCGTGGACGACAAGGGTAACGACTTCTTCAAGCAGCTCAAGCCCTGGTGCCCAGGTTGCAATAAGTAAGAGGAGTTACATCATTAAAAATAAGGCACGCGGCATCTCAAAATGTCGCGTGCTTCGTTTGCAATCGTATAGTGTGACGTTTGCGTTTTACTAGTGTGACGTTTACAAACATAACGTGGAGCATTTTCCAACACTCCACGTTAACTTTTGAATATTCATTATCTGCGACCACCACGGCTGCTGCCTCCACCACCGCGACTGCCACCCATGCTGCCGCCACGGCTCATGCCCATACTGCTGCCGCGAGAAGAACCTCCGTAGCTGGGAGAACTACTGCGACTCATGCCCATACTGCTGCCGCGAGAAGAGCCTCCGTAGCTGGATGAACTGCTGCGACTGCTGCTCATGCTGCTGCCGCGAGAGGAGCCTCCGTAGCTGGAAGAACTGCCACGACTTATGCCCATGCTGCTGCCACGAGAAGAACCTCCGTAGCTGGGAGAGCTGCTGCGACTGCTGCTCATGCTGCTGCCGCGAGAAGAGCCTCCATAGCTGGGAGAGCTGCCACGACTCATGCTGCCGCTCATGCGAGAACTGCTGCTATCGAAGGAGTTTCCACGATTCACGCTGCCACGACTCGTGTTACCATGATTCATGTTGTCGTGACTGCCTGAGTTCATGCCACCACTGCGATTGCCGCCATCAAGACGACCATTGCCGTTGTGACCGACTCCGCTGTGATTGCCGCTGCGACCATCGGAACGATGATTATCCAAATCGATATGGTAACCATTGCCGCTGATGCGACGTCCTCCACCACGACTTCCTGAATGTACTACAGCCGGACGATGCATGTCGTGACCTCTCAGACCTCCGTTCCAGATCGGACGACGGTTGCCATAGAAGCCGTCGCGATAGTAGCTACGACCGTGACCACCATAATAGGAAACCCAAACGGTGGGACGGCTATAGTAGAAATAACCGCGATTGTAATAGCTGTAGATGGGGAAGTACCAACCGCCAGCACGCCACAGAATAGGACGCAGGAAGTAGTCGGCTGCCGTCAGAAGGCTGTACTGCCAGTCGTGCAGAATGCAGCGAAGGTCGTACAGACGATAGGTATAGTAGCTGCCATAAAGGTCGGAAGGAGAATCAATCCTCAGGAAATAGTCGAGGTTGATCTCGTATGCGTCATTATACTGCTGGTCGTTGAGGTTGAGCTCATACGCCATCTTGTCCGTCAGGTAGAGAGCCTCTGCCTGAGCACGCTCGAAACTCATTGCGCTGACACCCATCCAGGCTGCCATCATCATCAGGGAAAGAACTAGCTTTTTCATAGTAGTATTGTTTTATTGTTTGCACTCTTGTTTCTGATTCACAGTGCAAAGGTAAGGCATAAAACGACAAGAAAAGGAAGGGTTTTCCCTAAACGATAGGGGAAAATGCCTAAAGCTAATCCATACGGTCCCTATAGTCCTCGTAAGTGTAGGTGCGGAGGGTTTCGCGAGTGCCGTCCTCGTGCTCCAGGACAATCGAGGGGTGCATGATGCCGTTGAACATCGTGGTCTTGACCGTAGTGTAGTGAATCATGTCCTCGAAGATGATTTCCTGCCCCACTTCGAGTGGCTTAGGGAATCGCCAACTGCCCATATAGTCGCCACTCAGGCAGCTGTTGCCCCCCAGTCGATAGATGTTCTGAGCCTTCGCATCAGGCCAGGAAGCCGCTTCGAAAGGAAGACTCTCAGCACCACGGACTTCCGGCTGATAAGGCATCTCCAGGCAATCGGGCATGTGACAAGTGAAGGAAACATTCAGGATGGCTGTCTGGATGCCATGATTCTCGACGATATCGACCACTTCGGCCACTAATGGGCCTGTCTGCCAGGCAAAGGCACTACCGGGTTCCAGAATGATGTGGAGATGCGGATAGCGTTGGTGCAAACCCTTTAATATATTAATAAGGTGTTCCACATCATAGTCTTTGCGCGTCATCAAATGTCCTCCACCAAGATTCAGCCACTTGAGTTGCGGGAACCAACGGGAGAATTTCGCTTCGAGATGTTCAAGTGTGTGCTCCAATGCAGAAGCAGGACTTTCGCAATGGCAATGGCAATGGAAACCTTCTATGCCTACAGGGAGCTGTTCTGGCAACTGTTCTGCAAGCACGCCAAACCTGCTGCCAGGTGCACAAGGATTGTAAAGCTCTGTCTCTATCTCGCTATATTCTGGGTTGACACGAAGGCCATAAGACACGAAATGTTCGATGAAATGGGCCATTTTTGGAGCAAAACGCTCGTATTGCGAAAGGGAATTGAAAGTAACGTGACCGCTGCAATGGAGTATCTCGTCGAACTCATCATCCTCGTACGCAGGGCTATAAGTGTGGGCGAGGGAGCCAAACTCTTCCAGCGAAAGACGTGCTTCGCAAAGACTACTTGCCGTAGTATGACCGATGAAATCGCGGAAAATGGGAAATGTCCGCCATAAAGCAAAAGCCTTGAAAGCGAGGATTATCTCCACATCCGCTTCGTCTGCCACACGCTTGATGAGTTGCAAATTGCGTCGAAGCAAGCTTTCCTGAAGAAGATAGTATGGGCGCATCAATAAACAAGCTTCACGTTATCTATCCAAAGCGTATTGCCGATGGTGCCCACATACGCGCCACCATGACTGCTGTCGAACTTCAGAACAATATGAGTTGGCGTTTCGTTGGGGTCTGCCCAGCCTTCTTCCTTGATAGGCACATTCTTTCCCTTACTGTTGAGCGCATAGAAACTCTCGCCGCCACCAATCAGGCCCATCCAACTCCTGTAGAAGGTCTCGCCCGTAATGTCGCCATAATGGATGGTGAAGGACTGTCCCTCCTTCCAATCTGTATTCTGGCTGAACATATGACGCATGGTGCCAACTCGGAGGGCGTGGATGTTTCCGTCTGCATCTTCCCAACGTTTCTGCAGCAGACAAGTCACTTGTCCCATGTCCTTTCCAGCAACCTTCTGACGTTTGCTGAAGCCTGTTTCGCGAATGCGTTCTGTGCCTGGCGAATTGAATTTGTAGTCGAACTTCACGGCTTTTGGCTTTTTGGTGAAAGGAATACCAAGGCTCATCTTGCTCATGGGGTTGCTCGAACTGGTAATCGGCTCCAGAAGGGTGCCAAGGAACATGCTGCCAGTTGCGAGGACACTGATGTTGATGACACCGATGGCTTTTGCGCTAACGATATGAGTCGAAAGCTTAGCACATTGGCCGCCCTGATGCTTGTCCGGATAGACGCTGACGTTCGTCTTGACGACTCCCGCCACTTTCGCATAGACGTTACTGTTTGCCCAAGGCGAGCCACCCTGATTTGTGTAGGCACGAGCACCGTCGAAAGTACCTTTGGGACCTACCTCATAGAGTGTTTGGGTCTTGCCTCCAACGAGCACACTCTCCTTGATGGTGCGCGTAATCCACGAGTCGAAGTTGCCGAACTTGACCAGTTCTTCCTGTGCAGACATGCTGACTGAGAGCAAGCTGCAGAATATGGCAAATAATACTTTGTTTCGTTTCATTTTCTTTCGTTTGTCGCTGCAAAGGTAAGTGCTTTTTATGAAAAATACAAACCTTTGGCTTTTATTTCGTCCCAAACGGCAGCAGGAAGGCCTTTGCCGTCGTAATCGGGGTCATTTGCTATGCTGTTTCGTATCTCAGTACTGCTGATATCTATCAGAGGCGTATCGGCTATGGTCACTTTGCGAGGCACTTTCTGCAGCTCGTAACCAGGTCGGGGATAGATGATGACGCGATATTTGGAGAGGATTGACTTGCTGCGATACCAGTCGGGGAAGCGTTCCCAATTGTCCGCACCTATGACAAGCACGAATTCACGGTCGGGATGCTCCTTGCTCAGGGCTTTTAGAGTATTATACATATAGGAAGGTCTGGGCAGGGAGAACTCTCTGTCGCAAACCTCCACACCAGCCACATCGGCAACTGCAAGACGGGCCAGATGCAATCTTTCCTCGTCATCAAGGAGGTTCGCATCCACCTTGAACGGGTTCTGAGGCGAGACAAGAAGCCACATTTCATCGACAAGACCGCTTTCCGCCAAAGCCTTCGCCAAGGAAAGATGCCCTTCGTGGATGGGGTTGAAACTGCCTCCGTATATGCCCGTAACAAGTCGCTCTGAATCAGTCATTTAGGGTAAAGTGAAAATGTGGCGTGTTATGATGGCAAACGCATAGTGTTACGATTGCGATTGTATAGTGTGACGTTTGCAATTTACTAGTGTGAAGTTTACGATTTACTAGTGTGAAGTTTGTGAACTACCTTGCAGGAATTCGTTAAGCAGGTCAACCGCCTCCTGTTTTGCGACCTCGAGGTCGTCGTTGACAAGGATGCGATCGAACTGAGGAGCGAACGTCATTTCGTACTCCGCCTTAGCCAATCTTTTTTCAATTTGAGCCATTTCATCGGTATTTCTGCGTATCAAACGTTCTCGAAGCGCCTCGATCGATGGAGGCTGAATAAAGACACTCAAGGCATCATCTCCGTAATACTTCTTTATATTTATGCCGCCTTTGACGTCAACATCGAACACCACATTCATTCCTGCAGCCAGTTTCTCCTCCACTTGCGACTTGAGGGTACCGTAGAAACGGCCTTCGTAGACCTCCTCATACTCGAGGAAATCGTCCTGCTCTATATGGCTGCGGAACTCTTCTGGCGTAAGGAAATAGTAGTCCACACCATCCTGTTCCTGCCCTCGCGGAGGCCTGCTGGTGGCGCTTACGCTGAAAGCGAGCCTGAACTCAGGATGCTCCTTCATCAGGAAATTCACGATTGTGCTTTTTCCTGAACCGCTTGGAGCTGAAACGATAATGATCTTTCCAGCCTCCCCCTGCCCCTCCAAAGGAGGGGTGAACGGTTCTGCTCGAAGTGCTTCATTAATTTTATTCATCACTCTATCTATATTATCGATTATTTCTTCATTTGTCACGCGTATCACTTTAAAGCCCAACTGCATCAACTCTTCACTTCGACGAGCATCCGAAACCTGTTGCACAGACTTGTTATGATAACCCCCATCAACCTCAATAATCAGTTTTCGAGGCAAACATACGAAGTCCGCAATATAGTCTCCAATGATGTGTTGTCGTCTGAAACGAACACCACATTGAGAAGCTCGAAGTGCGTTCCAAAGTATGCTTTCTGCCTCTGTTGGATTCTTACGGTTTTCTTGCGAGAACTGCCGCAACAGATTGTAAGCCAAACAGTTTGCCGTTTCGTATCCACGCTTCATCTCTACGATTGGTCGCAACCTTTCACCCCTCCTTTGGAGGGGATGGGGGAGGCTGCTACATAACATTCAGTACTTGTTCCTTAATTTGTTCGAGTTCGTCCTTCATCTTGACCACGATGTTCTGCATCTCAGCCTGATTGCTTTTGCTACCCGTCGTATTTATCTCCCGACCCATCTCTTGAGCGATGAAACCGAGCTTTTTGCCTTGTCCGTGACCCTCGTTCATCGTCTGGCGGAAGTACTGAAGATGGTTCGACAGACGCTGTTTCTCTTCGTTGATATCCAACTTTTCGATGTAGTAAATCATCTCCTGCTCGAGCCGGTTCTTGTCGTATTCCACATCTGGTATCGAGGCAAGTCCCTCCATGATGCGTCCTCGAATCTTTTCCACTCGCTGCTTCTCGTAGGAATCTATGCTGGCAAGAAGGGCTGCGATATTGTCCAACTTCTCCTCGAACTTATGCTGCAAAGCCTCACCTTCCTGGCGACGGAACGCAACAAGCTGATCGACAGCACTTTGCACCACACCCCGAGCGACCTTCCACTCCTCTTCGGAAAGTTCCTGCTGAGCTTCGTTTCGAGAAAGGACATCAGGCATCCGAATGATGGTGTGCCAGTAGTCGTCAGGCTCTGGAATGCCGTACTTGGCCGATATCTCCTGCATTTGGCGATAATAAGCGGCCACCAAGTCGCCGTTGATGGGACAGGCATTTGCCTGGTCTTGCTGCTCTATCCAGAGGTTGAACTCCACCTTTCCGCGTTCCAAACTCTGTGTCACCATCGCACGAATCTCCATTTCCTTCTCGCGATAGATGGAGGAAACGCGTGTCGAAAGGTCGAGCGCCTTGCTGTTGAGCGACTTTATCTCTGCTGTAATCTTCTTTCCTTGGAATTCGGCAGTTGCCTTGCCGTATCCAGTCATCGATAATATCATATTCGTAAACAATTTCGTGCAAAGGTACGAATAAGCAAGCAAAAAAGCAAATAAATTTGAGTCTTTTCAAACTTAAGACACTATATAAATGCGAAAGCAGCAAATTGTTTTTTATTGTCCCCACTTTTTTGTACCTTTGCAGCATGAAAAAGACAAATGGATTACTGCTGGTATTGTTGTTTCTGTCCTGCTTTGCCTGCGAAAACGGAGACACGCTTACCCACGAGGAACTGCGACTGCAGAAGATAGCACTGATGGACACCGCCTTCTCGAGCTACGTACGGCTCGACTCCATCGAGGGCTACGACCTTCTCGAAGAACTGACGGCAGAAAGTTGGATGCTAATTGACGACTCCACAGGATTCATCATTAGTCAGAAGAATGCAGACAAAAAGCTCTTCATCGCTTCTATCACGAAGATGATGACCTGCCTGCTGGCCCTCGAAAAAGGGAATCTGTCCGACACATTATCTATTACGGAGGATGTTTGTGTTGTCAGGGATTCGTGGGTTAGGCCAGGCGATGGCTACCGACTGGACGACCTCATCTACGAGATGATGCTCATGAGCGATAATAATGCCGCTTATGCAGTGGCGAACCACATTGGAGGCGACACGCTGGCTTTCTACGACATGATGAACCAGAAGGCTGTGTATCTGGGAATGGACAGCACACACTTTGCCAATCCAAACGGAATGCCGAACGACGACAACTACAGTTGTGCAAGCGACCTCATCAAGTTGTCAAGGTATTGCATGGGGGACAGCACTTTCGCAGAGATTGTAGGAACTGACGAGAAAGACATTCCGCTGGTTGACGGACGACATCTGCCCTGCATGAACACCAATGTGTTGCTTACCACATACGAGGGATGCCTTGGCATCAAAACAGGCTTCACCCGTCAGGCGGCAGGTTGTCTCGCCTCTGCTGCGACTCGCGATGGGACCACACTCTATCTTGTGCTATTGAACAGCCGCAGCAGATCGTCCAGATTCAGGGAGTCGACGATTCTGCTCGATTACGGTTTTAACGCTATGAAGGCCTTTCACGAAAAGGGATTAGGGATTAAAGATTAGGGATTTGAGCCTTTTAGGCTCGGAAAAACAAAAAAACTCTTTCCTCTATTCCCTAATCTCTATTCTTTTTTGTATCTTTGCAGCGCGAAAATAAAGAAGAAGCTAAGAATGTCCTGCATCCTGCATATTGAGACAAGTACAAAAGCCTGTTCCGTAGCCTTGAGCGAGAACGGCCAACTCATCTTCCACAAGGAAGACCTTGAGGGACCTAACCATGCAGTCGTCTGTGGCGTCTTTGTGGACGAAGCACTATCCTTTGCGAACTCTCACGCCATTCCAGTCGATGCCGTTGCTGTCAGCGAAGGTCCAGGCAGTTACACTGGCTTGCGAATCGGAGTCTCGCTGGCAAAAGGCGTATGCTATGGGCGCGACCTGCCGTTGCTGAGTGTGCCTACGCTCAAGCTGCTGTGTGTGCCCGTGCTGCTCGGAAAAGAGGAATTGCCCGATGATGCCTTGCTTGTCCCCATGATTGATGCCCGGAGGATGGAGGTCTATAGTGCCGTCTATGACCGTGCCCTCAAAGAGGTTCGTCCCATAGGGGCGGACATTGTGAACGCCGACACCTACCTACCTTACCTCCAAGAGCATCCTGTATGGTTCTTCGGCGACGGAGCCACAAAGTGCAAAAGTGTCATTCTGCACAAAAACGCCCATTTCATCGAAGGAATTGTGCCTCTGGCCAAGTGGATGTTCCCCTTAGCGGAACGCTCCCTCCACCTCGGCGAAAAACAGGATGTGGCTTACTTCGAACCGTTCTATTTCAAGGAATATAAGGCGGCAGCCTCCCCCTCACCCCTCCAAAGGAGGGGAGAATGGAGAGAAGAACAGCAAAAACAAGAAATAAAGATATGAGACTGCTTCCTATCCCCCTCTCCTTTGGAGAGGGCTGGGGTGAGGCTTTAAATTATACTCAATGCAATACAACACACAAAGAGAACAACTGGTAATGCCCGAATATGGTCGCGGCGTTCAGATGATGGTCGATATGGCCTTGAAGATAGAGGACCGTGAGGAGCGTCAACGCTGTGCAGGCACAATCGTAAAAATCATGAAAGGGTTGCTTACCTCTACCGCCAGCAAGGAAGACGTCGAGCACCGCCTTTGGAATCATCTTGCCCGCATTGCCCAGTACAAGCTCGATATTGACTACCCCGTGAATATCGTTCCTCAGGAAGAAGTGCAGGCACATCCCGCTCCACTTCCCTACCCCATGAAGACCATCAAGCGCCGTCACTATGGCTATCTCGTGGAGCAAACTCTGAATTATGCCAAGACGGTTGAGGACGAGGAAATGCGCCGTTACATTACGGAAAATATCGCCAATCAGATGAAGCAAGACCTTTTCATCTGGAACCGCGACTCAATGGACAACGCTCTTGTGGCTCAGGACATTGAGCGCTATTCTGGCGGCAAACTGCATCTCGACCTGAAGGACTTCACCTTCGCCCCTGTCGGCGAATCTGTCTTGCAGCGTTCCGAAGGGAAGAAACGGAAAAAAAAGAAGTAAATGGCTTCATTCATCATTGAAGGTGGACATCGGCTGAAGGGCGACATTACGCCACAAGGCGCAAAGAACGAAGCACTACAAGTGCTTTGTGCCGTTTTGCTGACCGCCGAACCTGTGCGCGTCAAGAACATCCCCGACATAGC
>JAEEGF010798909.1_pt1 | contig 22153 bp, 17 predicted proteins | sample 9134171 | NCBI WGS metagenome assembly JAEEGF01 (sample SAMN16246542, study PRJNA631951) | gut metagenome | biome: gut microbiome; feature: rumen; material: AP-attached | host: Bos | place: Iran: Karaj | collected 2018-10 | reverse complement strand
TTGTAAACGGAGTGACTGGCATGGCAGGGATTCTGAGTCACGACAAGGAAGCCGGAACCAAAGCTTCTAAAGCAATAATGACAACAGATACCATTAACAAAGAGTATGCACTTACTTTTGAAGCAGGTGGCAAGACTGTAACAGTCGGAGGTATGAGTAAAGGGTCAGGAATGATACATCCTAACATGTGTACCATGCTTGGTTTTATCACAACAGACCTTTCTATTGACAAAACGCTCATGCAACAGGCACTTTCCAGCGTAGTTAAGGATACCTTCAATATGATAACAGTAGACGGAGATACCTCAACTAACGATACCCTTCTGCTTATGGCCAATGGTCTTGCGGGAAATGATACTATTACTTCTAAGAACGAAGATTATGATAAGTTTTATGAAGCTCTTTTTACTATATGCAGATTCCTTGCAAGGAAGATGGCAGGTGACGGAGAGGGCGCAAGCAAGCTCTTTGAAGCCAAAGTTACAGGAGCAAAGACTAAGGATGACGCAAGAACTCTTGCAAGAGCGATAGTAGGCTCTAATCTTTCTAAGGCTGCAATATTCGGATGCGATGCCAATTTCGGAAGGTTCTTGTGCGCTATGGGATATTCCGGGGCGAAGTTTGATCAAAATGATGTTGAACTCTTTTTTGAAAGTAAGAAGGGAACACTTAAGGTATTCGATCATGGCAATCCGATTGACTTTGATGAAGAATATGCAGTCTCTATTATGAAAGAGGATGAAGTTATGGTAGTTGCCAATATGAATGAAGGAGACCAGGAAGCAACAGCTTTTGGGTGCGATCTTACATATGATTATGTCAAGATCAACGCAGACTATAGAAGCTGAAAATATACCTAAAATATAATTTGGCTGATCAAGTATGAATGAGTCAGTATGCTGAATGCAAGCTACATAATCAGATCATTTGAGCTAAGGAGAATAAGACAGTGGACAAGGATATGCAGGATGTAATGAAAAAAGCTGAGGTGCTTATCGAAGCGCTTCCATATATTCAGAAATTTAATCGTAAGATAATAGTTGTAAAGTACGGCGGAAGCGCTATGAGCAACGAAGATCTTCAAAGAAATGTGATCCAGGACGTTACACTTCTTAAACTTGTAGGATTTAAGCCTATCATAGTACACGGGGGCGGCAAAGCCATCAGTAACTGGGTTGGCAAAGTTGGCAAAAAAGCTGAGTTCATAAACGGGCTTAGAGTAACGGATTCAGAAACTATGGAAATTGCAGAAATGGTTCTGTCCAAGGTCAATAAGCAGCTTGTTACAATGGTTCAGGAACTGGGTATCAAAGCTATAGGCTTAAGTGGTAAGGATTCAGGGCTTTTACATGTTAAGAAAAAATATTCTAATGGCCAGGATATAGGATTTGTAGGCGATGTAGATAAGGTTGATCCTGAGATACTCTATGATCTTCTTGACAGAGATTATCTTCCAATCATCGCACCTATTGGTCTTGATGATAATTTTGATACCTACAATATCAATGCAGATGATGCTGCATGCGCTATAGCTAAAGCCGTAGGAGCTGAGAAGCTGGCTTTCCTTACAGATATAGAAGGAGTATACAAGGATATAAATGATAAGACATCTCTTATCAGCCGTCTGACATGCTCGGAAGCAGATGATCTTATAGCTTCCGGTCAGATAGGAGGCGGAATGCTTCCAAAGCTTGGGAACTGTGTCTGCGCTGTAAGAGAGGGAGTTAACAGAGTGCATATCCTTGACGGAAGGATACCGCATTGCCTTCTTCTTGAGATCTTCACTAACAGAGGTATTGGTACCATGTTCATGAATGATACAGATGAGCTGACTTCATGTGCTAAATGATCAGAATTTAGTATATAGCATAAGAACGGAAGAAATTAAAATCTGACTTTTGGCAAAAAACATATATGAGTTAAGAGAGGAATTAGTTGAATATGTCTGACAAAATGAAAGAATACATAGATGAGGCCGAGAAAGACCTCCTTCATACATATAATCGCTATCAGGTGGTTCTTGATCATGGCGATGGTGTGCATTTATATGATATTGATGGTAAGGAATATCTTGATTTTGTATCAGGAATAGCCGTTTTTGCTCTTGGCTATAACAATAAAGAATACAATGATGCGCTCAAAGCTCAGATAGACAAGGTTATTCATACATCCAATTATTACTATAATGTGCCTGCAATAGAAGCTGCCAAAAAGCTCAAGAAAGTCAGCGGCATGGACCGTGTGTTTTTTACCAATTCAGGAGCTGAAGCTATAGAAGGAGCTTTAAAAGCTGCCCGTAAGTATGCATATCTTAAGGATGGAAAAACAGATCACGAGATCATCGCCTTAGAGCATTCCTTCCACGGAAGGACTTTCGGCGCTTTGTCTGTTACCGGCAATCCCAAATATCGCGAAGCATTTGAGCCTATGATCGGCAATATACGTTTTGCTAAGATGAATGATTTTGAGAGCATTCTTGAAAACGTTAATGACAAAACCTGTGCTATAATCATGGAGACTGTTCAGGGAGAGGGCGGTATTTTCCCTGCCGAAGAAGAATTCTTAAGAAAAGTCAGAACTTTATGTGATGAAAAAGATATCCTTCTTATACTGGATGAGATCCAGTGCGGAATGGGAAGAACAGGCCATATGTTTGCATGGCAGAGCTATGGTATAAAGCCTGATATCATGACCTGTGCCAAGGCTCTTGGATGCGGAGTTCCTGTAGGTGCATTCCTTCTCAATGAAAAGACCGGACAGAATTCTCTCAAGGCCGGAGATCACGGTACTACATATGGCGGCAATCCTCTTGCATGCGCTGCTATAAGTAAGGTGCTTGATTTATTTGAGCAGTACAATATAATAGACAATGTGAATTCAGTAGCTCCTTACCTTGAAAAAAGGCTTGATGAGCTTGTAGATAAATATGATTTTGTGACCAAAAGGCGCGGCAGGGGCCTTATGCAGGGACTTGTCTTTGACAGGCCTGTAGCAAATATAATTGTCAGTGCTATGGACAAGGGACTTATCCTCATTAATGCAGGACCTTCTATAATCCGCTTTGTTCCGCCGCTAGTGATATCCAAAGATGATGTAGACAAGATGATAGAGATCCTGGATTCTTGTCTTAGAGAGATCTAAAGACATTTGATGACATCTTTTATCCAGATATCGATGATACTTATTTGTACGTATGCTGCGCCTTAATAATGTTGGGAGATTTTTTGATGAATAAGAAAAAAAGACTTCTGTCAGTTATTATGGCAGTATGCGTACTTTTTGTTACTATGTTTGCGGCAGTTTATGGTGGAAGTGTACTGGCGGATGAGAATAGTTCTTTTTTTGCAACCAAGAAAACAACTATAAGACTCTGGTATGATGATGATGCGCTTACAGATTATCTGCTGCAGCTGTCAGTGACCTATAATGATACACATAAATACACAAGACTTGAACCTACACTTGTATCAGCTCTTGAATATCTTGAGAATATTTCAGCGGCATCAGCTGCCGGTGAGATGTATCCTGATCTGTATATTCTTACTAACGATTCTTTAGAAAAAGCATATCTTGCAGGACTTGCGCTTCCTGTTACAAGCAACACTCTTTCAGATACCCAGTATCCATCTGCAGCTCTAAAGAGTGTGACCTATGATGGCAAGTATATCGCATATCCTTATTATTTTGAGACCAGTACACTTATCTATAACAAGACCTATCTTGAGAATGCAGCAAGAGACAGTCTTGAGAATGAATATTATATGGAGAATGTTGAAGATCCGCAGCAGGATGCTGACACGCAGGAATCAGACAGTGCTTCTTTTGAAGGCTCTGTAGAAATATCTGATGATCAGGTCGAGCAGCGTGTCGATGAGATGATCCCTGATACTATAACTGATATTATTGGATTTGCAGAGACTTATAATGCACCTGCAGAAGTTGAAGCGGTATTTAAGTGGGATGTGTCAGATATTTTTTATAATTACTTCTTTGTAGGCAATTATATCAATATAGGTGGAGATGCCGGAGACAATTCACAGTTTATAGATGTATATAATGAAGATGCAATAAGATGCATGGACCTGTATCAGCAGCTCAATCAGTTCTTTGCCATTGATTCAAAAGGCTCATCATATGAGGAGATAATACAGGATTTCATAGGTGGTAAGATCGTATTCACACTGGCTACAACTGATGCTCTTGATACAATAGCTAAGGCACAGGAAGCCGGTGAATGTCCTTATGAATACGGAGTTGTTACAATGCCGTCTCTTACTGATGATATAGGAACGAGAACTATGTCAGTTACCAGATGCATCGTTGTAAACGGTTATTCAGAACACTCTAAAGAAGCGTCAGAGGCAGCGGAATATATCTGCGGACGATATGATGACACTTTATATGAAATGACCGGTAAGGTTTCGGCTAATAAAAATGTTCAGCATTCAGAATCCGGGATCAAGGGCTTTATGGAAGCTTATGAAGGCTCCGTTCCTATGCCCAAGATGATCGCAACATCTAATTTCTGGATGCAGCTTGAGATATCCTTTGAAGAAATCTGGGAAGGCTCAGATCCTAATGAGACACTTCGAAAGGTATCCAGTCAGGTTAAGACCCAGGTATCAGGAAGTGAACAGACTATAGAAGAGTCTCCTATAGATTTTACTAATGATGTTACCTGGACGCAGGCTCAGGAATATTATGATGAGGGAATGACTGAATAATAATAGTTAATACGTTATTGTTTTATATAAAGACTTTGTAAGTTTAAAAGGACTTGCAAGGTCTTTGTTTTTGAAATAAAATAAAGTAGTATGCATGGCGGGATCCTCCAATTAGGAGGAACATGCAGTTTAAAAGATCAAAAGCCGGATTGATACCGGTACTTGTTGTTGCAACACTACTTATGTGTGGCTGCAAATCAAATGATTATCAGGTTATACAAAGTAAAGATTCATCTATAGAATCAAGTACTAAAGATTCTGTAGAAAGCGGCTCTTTGAATGAGGCTTCAATATCGAAGAACTCTATAGCGGATGCTTCTGCGACAGACGATTCTGTAGCGGGTGCTTTTGCAGATGGTAATAGTACTGATAATAGCAACTTTGATGGAAGTATATCTGATGTTATCATCAAGGTATATGTATGCGGAGCTGTTAATAACAGCGGCGTCTATGAATTGTCATCCGGAGATAGGATTGCTGATGCGATTGATGCTGCAGGAGGCTTTAGCACTGAAGCTGCCACAGAATATCTGAATCTTGCCATGGTTGTTTCTGATGGTATGAAGATTCAGGTACCTACAACTGATGAGATCGAAGAACTTGAAAAGGCGGAGGCTCAAAGTAGTAGTGACAACCAGGCGGATGGCAGTGCAGATACATCATTTGTTGTGACAGGTGATGGAAAGCCTGTAGATACCAATAAACAGAATAGTGAAGCTGATAATACTTCTGCCTTGTCTTCTTGTGATAATGCTTCTGACAGCAGCAACGTACTTGTTAATATCAATACTGCAGGAGTAGATGAACTCTGTACCTTGAGCGGGATCGGTAAATCCAGAGCAGATGCCATAATCGCTTATCGTAATGAGAATGGACCTTTTAAGAGTATTGAAGATATCAAGAAGGTCAGCGGGATCAAAGACAAAGTATTTGAACAGATCAAAGATAGTATAACAGTATAGAAAGTGGGGACGATATGTCACGTAAAGCACTTGTTGTTGATGATGAAAAGTCAATTGTAAAGGGACTTAAATTTAGTTTGGAACAGGATGGAATGGAAGTTGACTGCGCATATGACGGCGCTGAAGCTTTGGAGCTTGCCAAGGCCAATAAATACGATATCATTCTTCTGGATGTAATGCTTCCTGAACTTTCAGGTTTTGAAGTATGTCAGGCAATCAGAGAATTCAGCAATGTTCCTGTTATCATGCTTACTGCTAAGGGTGATGATATGGACAAGATCCTGGGCCTTGAATACGGTGCTGATGACTATATCACAAAACCATTTAATATACTGGAAGTAAAGGCAAGGATCAAGGCTATCATCAGACGAGCAGCATCTGTAGAATCCATGTCTGAGATGGTATTTGGTGATCTTAAGATCAATAAAGAATACAGAAGAGTATTTGTAAGAGATAAGGAGATAAGCCTTACAAGCCGTGAGTTTGAAGTATTAGAGCTTCTTGCTGCACATTCAGGCAAAGTCTTTTCACGTGATGAGCTTCTTACAGATATCTGGGGTGATGAGTATCCGGGAGATGTCAGAACAGTTGATGTTCATGTCAGAAGACTTCGTGAGAAACTTGAATCTAATCCAAGCGAGCCTAGATATGTAAGAACAAAGTGGGGCTCAGGATATTATTTTCAGGCATAAATCAGTATGAATCTGAAAACATTTTTTGGTGAATTATTACATAAATTAAAAATAGTCAATATATTCAAAAGTCTGCGTGCACGTATCTTCGTACTTGTCTTTGTGACAGGCCTTATATCCTGTCAGGTTGTTCACTTTGCAATATTAGAGACATATGAAGGTCGTGCGGTTGCAGTTCGTACAACTGAGGTTCAGACACAGGCTCGTATCCTTGCTGATCATCTGATCACCTATGGATACCTGCAGGATACCTCATCTGAAGTTGTCGGTGCTGAGCTTGACATGCTTGCCAATCTTTATGATGGACGTGTCATGATCATTGATGACAATCTCAAAATTATCAAAGATACCTATGGTATAAGTGAAAAGAAGACCATTATCTCAGAAGAGGTTGTAAAGTGCCTTAAGCAGGGCGATAACGGTACAACATCTGTTTATGATGCTAATAATGGTTATATCGAGATCACTACACCTATCACTAAGAGCCAGATTGTAGAAGATGAAAACGGCAAGGAAAAAGAAGTTGAGACGGTAGTAGGTGTCATACTTACCAGTGTATCTACTGATAATATCAGTACTACTCTTGACATTCTGAATCAGAACGCAAGCTCTATAGAACTCATAATAATAATTATTATCTTTATGTTTTCTTTGTTTGCAGCTAATATTCTGCTCAAGCCTTTTGACAGGATCACGAGTGCGATCAATGATATCAAGGCAGGATTTACCAATGAAGAGATCTCTGTTCCGGATTATCTTGAGACAGAACATATAGTTACTGCCTTCAACCAGCTTCTGTCCAGGATGAAGACTTTGGATGAATCTCGTCAGGAGTTTGTATCCAACGTATCACATGAGCTTAAGACACCGATAACATCTATGAAGGTACTTGCTGATACTCTGGTGGCTCAGCCGGATGCTCCTATTGAGATGTATCAGGACTTCATGCAGGATATCAGTAAGGAAGTTGACAGAGAAGCTACGATAATCGATGATCTTCTATCTCTTGTCAAGATGGACAAAACAGCGGCACAGCTCAATATCTCTACTGTTGATGTCAATGAGATGACTGAGATCATACTAAAGAGACTTCGTCCTATAGCACGAAAGAATAATATTGAGCTTACATTTGACTCAAGGCGTCCTGTTACAGCAGAGATAGATGAAGTCAAGCTGTCACTTGCGATTATGAATATCGTTGAGAACGCTATCAAATATAATAAGGAATCGGGCTGGGTCAAGGTAATACTTGATGCTGATCATCAGTCCTTTACTATTACAATATCAGATTCAGGTGTTGGTATACCTGATGATTCAACAGATCTTATCTTTAACAGATTCTACAGAGTAGATAAGTCAAGATCACGAGAGATAGGTGGAACAGGACTTGGTCTATCCATAACCAAGAGTGCGATACTGATGCACAGAGGTTCTATTGATGTAGACAGTGTTCTGGGAGAAGGAACTACCTTTACTGTTACGATACCTCTTAGCTATGCTAAGTAAGATGAAGTAAGGCTAAGTGTTGTTATGGATAGTGAAGTTGACTTAAGTATTGTGAAGTTAGACTAAGAATGATGAAGAAATATCAGGTATGACTACCAAAGAGTAAGTGAAAAAATACAGGGATTAAGTGAGATAATAGGGAGAATCAGAGTCAGAATGAACAGCAATATTTTTTCTCTGAAAAATAGAATATCGAAGGTTATTAGAGGAAGAATGGTGCTTGCTCTTATTCTTGCTGTCTGCATGACTATGACCGCGTGTGCAGGTAAAATTGGAATGTCAGGTGACGCGGAAAAAGCTGATAATGAAGTTAAGATTTATTATGTCAACTCTTCTGAAACAGGGATTGTAGCTGATGACTATACTCTAACATCTGATATCAAAGATACGGATGCTGTAATAGCAGAGCTTATAGAGCAGCTTTCTCAAAACCCTGATACTTTTTCTTACGAAGCACCCCTTGCAGGAAGGATAGCCCTTATTGATTACAAATTGACAGATGACAGCCTCATTCTTAATTTTAATGAGTCTTATAATTCTGTTGATCATGTTACTGAGATCCTTGACAGAGCTGCTATGGTTCGTACACTGACTCAGATTGATGCGGTGAAGACTGTTACTTTTCAGGTTGGCGGAAGCCCGCTTACTGATGCTTCAGGCAACGTTATAGGAACTATGACTGCAGATACCTTTATCTATAATGCAGGTAACGAGATCAATACATATGAGAAGGTGACACTTACTCTTTATTTTACAAACGAGTCTGGAGACGGACTTATCAAGGTATATCGTACTGTTGTATTCAATAGTAATATATCTATGGAGAGAATCGCGCTGGAACAGCTTATCGCCGGCCCTAACACAGATGAAGTATATCCTACGATCAACCCTGCTACCAGTATAAATTCAATAACAGTAAGAGATGGTATCTGCTATGTCGATCTTGATTCTGCATTTACGACAGAGCCTTATACTGTTACAGCTCAGACTGCAATATACTCTATAGTTAATACACTTTGTGAATTTACTGAAGTTAATAAAGTTCAGATAACAGTTGACGGCAATAAAGATGTCAAGTTTATGGACAGCCTTAGTCTTTCAAGTACATATGAAAGAAATCTTGAGATCATAGAAGAGTAAAGATCAGTAAAAGTTAGAAAAACCAGAAAATAGAAAATCAAAAAATAGGAAAATAAGAAAATGTTTAGAAGGCCACTATGCCTTGTTACAATGGCATTTGTGGCGGCTGTCTTTATATTTCTCTTGGTATATCCGCCGGATTATTCTGATCTGGGGTATGAAAACGGAGAATATATCACAATATCGGGAAAAGTCACTTCCAAAGAGACCGGAACCGATTTCGATGACAATCAGGTTCAAGTTCTATATATCGAAGATTCTGAAAAAGAGGATACTATAGTAAAAGTATACCTTGCGTCTTCGTATCAGGATATCTATGATAATATCCCCAAAATAGGTGAACAGATAACAGTGCAAGGGGAATACTATGCCTTTTCAAGAGCAAGTAATCCCGGTGAGTTTGACAGCCGCACATATTATAAAATATTGAAAATTGAATATCAGTTAAGGGAAGGTATAGTCAAATATAACAATAATGATCCGGATAGATTTAAAGAATCATTGTATAGGATCAGAGAGCATCTCAAAAAAATCATTGATGATACCTTTGAAGATGAGGATGCATCTGTAATGAAAGCAATGCTTCTTGGAGACAGAACATCCATGGATGAAGATATAAAGGGATTGTATCAGGGCGCCGGAATAATACATATCTTAAGTATATCAGGGCTTCACATATCGATTCTTGGAATGGGGCTTTATAATCTTCTTAGAAGATTAAGGCTCAGGATAATACCTGCTGCATTGATATCTATTGCAATGATGATGTCATACGGTATAATGTGCGGAATGGGTACATCAGCGATAAGAGCTATCATCATGTTCTGTATTCATATGTTAGCTATAGTTCTGGGACGTACCTATGATATGCTGACAGGCCTGTCTGTAGCTGCCATGCTCCTTATATTCGAGCAGCCTCTGTATATCTATCATAGCGGCTTTTTGATGAGTTTTGGAGCAGTTATTGCAATAGGACTTGTACTTCCTACTCTGTCACAGGGCATCATTCCAAGAGATGCGGATTATACAAAGCGTATGGATAAACTCATAAGGAATTCTGAAAACAGGACAGTCAGAGATTATATTATGATCGCCAGAGAAAAGATCGTGGAAGGCGTATTGTCTATAGTAAGAGCATCGCTATCAGTATCTGCTGTGATCTTACCTGTGCAGATGAATACGTATTATACATTCCCTGTATATTCTGTCTTTCTTAATATTCTGGTACTTCCTTTCATGACTATATTACTGGGACTTGGAATAGCAGTACTTACCTTGGGAAGTGTTTGCACAGGAATAGCTATGTTTCCCGGATTTATGTGCCACATCATCCTTACCATGTACAAAGGGATATGTATAGGAAGCAGGTATCTTCCTGCAAATACCTGGTATGCAGGACATGCCGATGCATGGCAGGTGGTGATTTATTATATTCTACTTATAGTATTCATAATATCTCATAAGTATATAAGAGAATATATAAAAAGAAAACTTGATCCGGAAGATTCCGGCAAAAACGGTGTTGCAGAAAAACGCTCTGAAAAACAAAAAAGAATCATATACCCGTATCTTGTATATCTTATACCGGTGATAGCAGTATGGATCCTGGCTATAAGAATAAGACCGGATCTGCGGCTATCATTTCTTCATGTAGGACAAGGGGACGGTATTGTAATAGAAATGGAGAACATGACCTATCTTGTAGATGGAGGCAGCACCTCAAGATCTAATGTAGGCAAGTATATATTGACACCGTATCTTAAGTATGAAGGGATAGGATATATTGATGCATGTATCATAACTCATGAAGATAAGGATCATATATCAGGTGTATTAGAATTATTGGAAGCTATGCCGGCAGGAGGGATCAGGATTGGAAGTCTTATACTCCCGGATTGTGATACCAGATGCAGAGAATCCGGCTATGAGCAGCTGGAAGAAGCTGCAATAAAAGCAGGTGTTCCGGTTTCTTATATAAAAAGAGGCGATCAGCTTCGTACAGGAAGCAGCGATATTACCATAACCTGTATAGGACCTCCTGAGGGGATGTACACAGACGGAGCCAATGCACACTCCACCATCCTTTATATAGAGCACAAAAACTTTTCAAGTCTTCTCACAGGAGATGTAGAAGAAGAAGGACTTAGAAGTCTTAACGAATTCATGAGTCAAAACAGTAGTGAGTTTTCAGATCTTACTTTGCTAAAGGTTCCGCATCATGGGTCAAGATATACGACAGATGAAGAGTTTTTGGATATACTGGATCCTCTTTGTAGCGTAATATCCGCAGGCAGGAACAATATGTACGGACATCCACATGAGCAGGTACTTGAAAGGCTTGAAGCAAGCGGATGTAAGTATTTTATAACGTATGAACAAGGCGCTATAACTGTAGATAGCGATGGCAGGGGAGATACACTCAAGTTAAAAAGCTTTCTTGCTAATAATGGATTGTGGTAAGATATAGTAAATGACTTTAGGAATATATATGCTGCATATTAAAGGTGGCATGGTATCGGGAGGCAATGATGCCGGCAAAGACATCAGAATTTAAAGCTAAGCATAGCGAGATAGTTAAAGATATAAGAGCAGAAGATTTTAAACATTGCTACCTTGTATATGGCGAAGAAGCATATTTAAGAAATCAGGTCAAAGATGAACTCAAAAAAGCTCTTTTAGGGACTGGTGATTCCATGAATATGAGCCGCTATGAGGGCAAGGATATAAATGTCATGAAAGTGATAGATATGGCAGAGACTATGCCTTTTTTTGCTCCAAGACGAGTTATAGTGGTAGAAGAGTCAGGACTTTTTAAAAACGGATGTCCGGAACTTGCCGATTATATAAAGTCGCCATCAGAGACTGCGTATTTTCTATTTGTTGAAAGCAGTGTTGATAAAAGAAAAGATATGTTCAAAGCTGCCAATTCGAAAGGACTTACCATTGAGTGTGATACGCCGGATATAGCCGATCTTAGGGTATGGGCAGGACGAAGACTCAAGAATAATGGACTTATGGTAACAGAAGCTACATTGAATTTTTTCTTCGAAAGAGTTGGAACAGATATGTCCAATGCTGCCAACGAACTTGAGAAGATCAGCTCTTACTGCATGGGAAGAGATAGCGTAAGTGTTTCAGACGTTGACGCGGTATGTGCTAACTGGCTATCCAATCAGATATTCGCTATGACAGATGCTATAGTAGAACATAATCAGAAGAAGGCTATGGATCTGTATTATGATCTTCTGGCACTTCGCGAACCACCGCAGAAGATACTGGCGCTGATATTCAGGCAGTTCAATATCATGCTTCAGGTCAAAGAAATGTCTGATAATCATAAAGATAAGGCAAGTATCGCATCAGCAGTTCATCTGGCACCGTTCATAGTCTCTAAATATATAAACTGGGCCAGATCATATACCATAGCGCAGCTCAAAGCATGCCTTGAAATGTGTGTTGCAAGTGATGAAGCATACAAGAGCGGTAAGCTAAATGATGTGATAAGCGTAGAAATGATAATAGTAAAGTGCTCAGCCAGATGATCTGTTACCTATATACTAAACAGATAGGTATCTTTATTTGAAAAAAATATATAGAAATAATATATAGAAAAATATTTTGAAGTTAACTTAACTTTCTCCAAAAGTGTGGGAAGGTTTAGGGATTATTATAAAATCATGGAGGACTAACATATGGAAAGACCATTACCACAGCAGATTTACAGACATTTTAAAGGGAATCTATATCAGGTTATTACTATCGCGATTCATTCTGAAACCAGAGAAGAGCTTGTAATATATCAGGCGCTCTATGGAGATTATAAAGTTTATGCAAGACCTCTGTCCATGTTCACAAGTCCTGTCGACAGGTTAAAATATCCTGATGTTTTGCAGAAGATGAGATTTGAACTTGTGGATCCTGAAAGATTATCTGATCATGCAAAAGAAGACACAGAAGCATTAAAACGTCCGGAAACACATAATACAGAAAGCTTAGGCTCGCTTGATGCATTAAGCGGATCAAAGGCTACAGGATCACCGGATATATCAAGAAGAGATGATACAGGATCTATGGATACTGTAAAAAGCTCATTTGTAGTTCGTCCTGAGAAAAAGCAGGAGCTTAATATAAATATTCAAAGAGAACCTGAAAGAAAGACTTCGGCAACTGATACTGACAGTTATTTTATGAATAAAACTATAGAAGATGAGGCTGATGAACTTAATCTCGATCCTAATGTTGTAGCCTTCCTTGATAGTGACTCTGCAAAGGCCAGGATTCAGATCCTTGAGAAGATAAGGCCTATCGTTACAGATGACATGATAGATATAATGGCAATGGCTATAGATGTAGAAGTTGAGCCTGGAGATGTTTATGACAGACTTGCAGATCTTCGAAACTGTCTTGATACTATAGCCAGATTTGAAACAGAAAGACTTAGATAAGAAAGACTTTGAGTTATGAATATAAAAAAGCTCTTTACTTTACATGGCGTAAGGTAAAGAGCTTTTGTTTTGTTAAGATTAATTATTTTTAGTAAGCACATGCATTAAAGCCTGATCTCCTGAGTTGCAACTTCGCCGTCTTCCATAACAGGATCGATGAAGTGGATCTTCCTTAGGAAATTAAGCGTTATATCAGAGCGATATACAACATAATACATTATAAGAGCCAGTGCTATAGCACTCACAACATCGATCACGCAGTGCTGTTTGATGAACATTGTAGACAATACGATCGAAAGTGAGATAAAGTGTGAGCACAGCTTCCAACCTTTGCTGAATCTCTTGCTATACTGAATACTAAAAGCGCCACCTATAGCATTGTAAACATGCATGCTTGGGAAGATGTTGGTAGGCGTGTCGTATTTATAAAATACAGATACAAGAGCTGTAAATATATTGTTCCTCTCAAACTGAGCCGGTCTTAGGTACTGAATAGTAGGGAAGATCGTTGATATGATAAGGAACAATGTCATACCTGTTCCGAGAAAGATCATGAATCTCCAATAATCTTCCTTCTCGTATTTGAGAAGAGGATATGCAGTACAAAAAGCGATAAAGAAGAACCATAGAATATACGGAATAACGAACACTTCCATAAATGGTATCATATCGTCAAGTCTTGTGTGCATTTCTGTAAAGTGTATGACTTTACGAGTTTCTATGTAGTTGAACCATACTAGGTATATAACGGCATATATAGCAGTAGGAATCGTCATAAGGATGGATTCTTTGATTCTTGTAGCCGTTATAGGCTTACTGAACTCATCTGCTTTGATAAAATTTTGCATAGTATTTTCCTTCTCTGATAATGTAAAATGGCATGATGTCTGAAATTACAAATACTACTATACTCGTTCATACCGGCATTATCAATATGAAACTGACTGAAAAAATATCGATATTTCGGTAAAGAATGGTCAAATATTACAAATAATGTAAAAAAAGCAAATTCAAAATAGATATCGGATTATCAGACCATGAGTTTTAGTTTAAAACCTGTGTTTTTGATCAAAATATCATCAGATTTTACGGAAACTTCGCCATCAGTATGAACCCATAAAGGCTTTTGTGTTTTTATATGTATCTCAGAACTCTTTAGTGCATGAATTCCCTTGTACTTGAACTGCTTACCTTTTTTGGCAGAAGGAAGTGCTCTCATTATGGTAAAAAAGGACATATCTCCTGCGGCACATACGTCAAAACAGCCATCGTTACAGTCAGCATAAGGGCCGAACATAAATCCGCCACCTTCAAAAGGATGGATCATCATTGCAGCAAAAATAGCTTTATCAAGGTGGAGCTTTTCGCCTTCTTTGGTAGTGATATCCATAGCGTTTTTTTCTATAGAGAATATCTGATGAAGAGCTATAAGAAGATATGTGAGCTTCCCGAGATTGATTGCATTAAGGACTTTCTTGAGCCTTGAAGAAAGAGCTTCTTCGCATACTGCAGCATCGAAGCCTATTCCTGCACTGACATCAAAGTATCTTGTGGTCTTAACTTCATCATCATGAAGCCTTGAATAGGTGGATGAAATATTGTTGTATGTGATCTGGCCGATATCTGAAGTCCTAAGAACTTTACCTTCGGTAATCCTCTGGATAAGTTCTGAAGTATCAATATTAATACCAAGACCAAAGGCAAGATCCCCGGCAGATCCTCCCGGGATATATCCCAAAACGACTTTGTCAAAATCTGTGATGCCATTAATAACTTCATTCATAGTCCCATCGCCGCCTATGACTATCAGTTTTAGAGGGGATTCTTCTGAATGCATTTCCATTAGTGAAGTAGTGAGCCTTTTGGCATCACCGGCCTTTTTGGTAGATGCAGCCTTATATTTAAGCCCTGCTACAATAAAACCTTCTTCAAGTTTTTTCCAGGTATAATATCCCCGTCCGGAACCTGATCCGGGATTGACGATTACATAATACATACAACTCCTCCTAGAAGTGCATCAGACGCACATAATAATTGTATTATAGTCCGGAGATCTTTTAAGATCATCCTAAGTGGTTATCTATGATTTTGCTTTTTTATAGTAAAAACACAGACAATGATAGTATATTCTCTAATCCTGCAAAAATGAATATATAAAAAATGTTGTCACATACGTCATATAATTTTGACACCTATAACCCATTACAAAATTAATGTAATTTGTTTGAATATTTGGTCAAAAAATTACTTTTGTCATATAGAAATTGATGTATCTATATGCTATGATATGCCAAGTGATGCTTAAAACAGTAGAAAACCGTATAAGTCGGTAGATATGTCAGGAGAGAGAAAATGTATTCATTGGATGAAGTCAAAAAAGTTGATCCCGAAATCGCTCAGGCAATAGAGGATGAAATGCAGCGCCAGAATGATCACATAGAGCTGATCGCTTCTGAGAACTGGACCAGTAAGGCTGTAATGGCAGCAATGGGAAGCCCTCTTACCAACAAATATGCAGAAGGTCTTCCGGGTAAAAGATACTATGGCGGATGCTATGTTGTAGACCGTGTTGAGAATCTTGCCAGAGAGCGTGCCAAAGAGCTCTTTCATTGTGATTATGTAAATGTACAGCCCCATTCAGGAGCTCAGGCCAATCTTGCAGTGCAGTTCGCACTTCTTGAGCCAGGCGATACTATCATGGGTATGAACCTTAATCAGGGCGGTCATCTTTCTCACGGAAGCCCGGCCAATATCTCCGGTACATACTTTAAGGTAATTCCTTATGGTGTAGATGAAAACGGATTTCTTGATTATGACGAGATGAAAAGACTCGCCATTGAGAATAAACCAAAACTTATAATAGCAGGAGCTTCTGCATATTGCAGAACAATTGATTTTAAAAAGTTCAGAGAGGCAGCAGATGCATGCGGAGCTATCCTTATGGTAGATATAGCTCATATCGCCGGTCTTGTTGCAGCAGGGCTTCATCCAAGTCCGTTCCCATATGCAGATGTTGTAACTACTACAACTCACAAGACACTTAGAGGACCAAGAGGCGGAATGATCATGTGGAATCAGGCTGCCCAGGACAAGTTTAAGTTCAATAAGGCTGTATTCCCGGGAATTCAGGGCGGCCCTCTTGAACATGTTATCGCTGCCAAAGCTATCTGCTTCAAGGAAGCACTTGATCCTTCATTCAAGATATATCAGCAGGGAGTTATCGACAACGCCAAGGCTCTTTCAGAAGGACTTATGAAAAGAGACATACAGATCGTTTCAGGCGGCACTGACAATCACCTTATGCTCGTGGATCTTACTAACTATGACCTTACAGGTAAGGAAGTTGAGGCATGGCTTGACGAAGCTCATATTACTGCCAATAAGAACACAATACCTAATGAAAAACAGTCTCCTTTTGTAACAAGTGGTATCCGTCTTGGTACACCTGCTGTTACTACAAGAGGCATGAATACAGAGGATATGGACAAGATCGCCGAAGCTATTGCTACAGTTATCAAGAAGAAGGAAGCCGGAATCGAAGAAGCAAAAGAGGTAGTTAAGTCTCTTACAGACAAATATCCACTTATCTGATCCTTTTTATAAGATCCTGTAAGCTTATTCTTAAATATGTATTTCAGATCCGGGGAGCTTATCCTGAATCAGAGTTTTTTTCAGGTCTGGTAAGCATGTCCTAAATCTTATTTTTTTAACAGATTCAGGGATATGATCTAAGTACAAAATAATAAATTGTCATATAAATAAGACAATTAAAGCCATGGCATTTGGTTATCTTAACCTTATGCTATGGCTCTTTTTATGTAACTATTGAGACCATATGAGTTGTAGTATCCTATATTTTCCATACATATCAGGTTATCAAAAAGCTCTAAATGGCATAAATATAATAGGAACGGAAGATTTGAGTTATGTCTATAATTGTCAGAATATAATAAAAAATATAAACAAATAGCAGATATTAGTACAAATAATCAATTCAATAACAGAATATAAATAAAAATAACTCAAATTGACTTGACAAATCAAAATGGCTTTAGTATACTATAATCAATCCAAACGAATTAAGTGAAGAAAATACTTCGGGGGACCGAAAGAAAGGTAGGTATACTCCAAAGACATAAGTAATTTACTATAACTGCTGGAAAGGAAGGTACGGACCACCAGACTACTTAATTTAGATTTATGATTAAGAAACAGTGTTATATTATTACAACGGCTTTAGTACATGATTAGTGGCGACGATCAATATCTACATCTTGACCACCACAGCTTTTAAAAGCAAAAGTGAATGGAAAGAGCAGGTTGAGAAATCGGAGGAACAGTCCATTGGGATGTGAAGATCCAACGCAGATAGTTATTAACAGAGTAATAATTAGTAAAAAAATTTCAACAGAATGAAGAACGGTGGCTTGAAGAGAAAAGGTCGCCGTTCTTTTTTTGCGCTTTTTGTGTTAAAATGTTTTTAAGTATTGTCATTACTATTTTTATTCGTTTCATCTTGTTCTTATTTCGGTTAGGGAGGGAAAAAAGATATGAGGGAAGAAAATAATAATGCAGTAGTTGAAACGGCTCAGGATTTAGAACAGGGTAATGTTCAGGAAAAATCTAAGCAGCAAAAAAGAGAAAATCGCCGCAGGCGTCGCCTAAGATCCCAAATGTTTGCATACTTAATAGTACTTGTACTGATTACAGTATCCATAACAGGGCTTGTATGGGGGATCAAGAAGGTATCAGCAGCTGTGATAGATCATCAAACACAAAAAGATGCCCGGATCGCGGCATCAGAAAGCTCTGAGAATACAGAGATAGCTATTATCACACCAGATGATGAGGAAGTTCCGCTGGCTTCTGAAGCGGATGAGATAGTTAATAACAGAATAGATGCCACTCTTCTTAATATGACCCTTGAAGAGAAGGCTGCATATATCTTTTTTATAACACCTGAGCAACTTACGGGTGTTGATAGCGCTGTCAAAGCAGGCTCAAGCACTCAGGCTGCACTTGAACAGTATACTGTAGGCGGAATTGTATATTCGTCTAATAATATAAAGAGCGATGATCAGATCAAAGAAATGCTTGCTACAACTTCGCAGATGAGCAGATATCCTTTACTTCTTGCTGTATCGGAAGAAGGAGGCTCAAAAAGTGTAGCTGCTACAAGTCTTGGAATTACCGGAACAAAAGCTCCATCACTTCTTGAAGGCAGTGATGATGCAGCCCAAAACGCCGGCGCTCTTGGATCCTACCTTATCAACTACGGCTTTAACATGAATCTTGCTCCGAATCTTAAACTTTCGGATGCAGAGAATTTATTTGGAACGGACGCCAATCTGACAGCTCAGATGGCTTCTGCATATATATCTTCATTAGAAACAACAGGTGTAAGCGCATGCGCAGCTTCTTTCCCTGTAGCAGTATCAGATCCGGCATCAGGACTTGAAACATGTGATCTGTCAATAGAAGAGCTTCAGGCCGGAACTTTTGTACCGTTTGAATGTGCTATAGATGCAGGTGTTGATGCGATCATGGTCAGCAATATTGCATGTCCTTCTATTTCAGGCGAGGGAATACCCTGCAGCCTTTCAGGAAGTGCAATTACCGATACTTTAAGAGGAAATCTTGGATATGATGGCATAGTCATCACAGATGCCATGAATGTCCCCGCTATCACCGGCGCATATACTTCTGATCAGGCTGCTGTTGCTGCTATAATTGCAGGCGCTGATATGATCTTCATGCCAGAAGACTTTCAGGCAGCTTATAACGGAATCATAGAAGCTGTAAATACAGGTATCATTACAGAGGATAGACTTAATGAGTCAGTAAGACGTATACTTCGTGTAAGATATACGTATGATGCTATGTAATTTTCGGGAAAATGCATATTGGAAATAATACGTTTTCCTTGTACAATACACCCTTGTGGTATTTAAGTCGTGCTTGAAAAATGTATTTTTCAAACTTGTAATCAAAGATGGACATAGAAAAGTATACTAATTTATTTTAAGGAGAAGACAGCATGTCAAGTATAATCACTGAATCTCAGAACTTTGACAATGAAGTTTTATTTTGCAATATTTTCTCTCAGAGAGATAAGAAAGAACTTGAGAGAATCTTTTTGAAAAACAGGATTTCTTATTATATCGACTGGCAGAAGCAGTCACTGTGGCAGAGACTTTTTTCAAGAAAAGGAAGTGACCGCATCAACTGCTTCGTTAAGATCAACAGAAGCGAAGTTGAAAAGGCATATGGCCTTGTTAAGAATATTCAGGGACTTAAGTTCAAGGATATAACAGGTGATACAGAAAGACGAGCAGTTACAAAACGTGCTCTCATGGATGAAGCAGAGGATTTAGATGAAGAGTAAAGATTCTGTTAAGGGTAGTGCGAATTTGGCCCAAAATAGTGCCAAAGCCCCAAAAAATGGCAGAGGATCCAAAATGCCCGCCTCAAAGGCTGGCAAAGGTGTACAGGGATCAAAGAAATCCATAACAAAGACTGAAAAAGGCGAAAAGAAAACCAAGGAGCCTTTTGCAAAGTCTTTAAAAGGCAGCAAGGAAGCTAAAAAGACTGTAGTAAGGTCTGAAAAGAAAGCCACAAGATCAGATAATACATCTGTAACAAGTTCTAAGAGCAGATGCCCTGTATCGAAGAAGTGCGGCGGATGTCAGTTTATTGATATGCCATACCGTAATCAGCTTAAGGTTAAGCATGAAAGGCTCGAAGAGCTTCTTTCCAAGTACTGCACTGTAGGTGAATTTATCGGTATGGATGATCCTGACCATTACAGATGCAAGGTTCATGCTGTCTTTACTCATGACAGAAAGGGCAATCCTCTTTCAGGAATCTATCAGGAAGGATCTCATAAAGTAGTACCTGTAGAGTCATGCCTCTTAGAAGATAAGAAAGCTGATGAGATCATAGCTACTATAAGAGGGATGCTCCGTTCCTTTAAGATCAAGACATATGATGAAGATTATGGACAGGGACTTTTAAGACACGTTCTTATAAGAGTTGGAAAAAACAGTGGCCAGATCATGGTGATCCTGGTTCTTACTAGTCCTATCCTTCCATCCAAGAATAATTTTGTTAAGGCACTTTTAAAGGCTCATCCGGAGATCACAACTATCGTACTCAATGTTAATGACAAGCATACAAGTATGATACTTGGTGATAAGGAGAAAGTTCTCTACGGCAAGGGCTATATCACAGATACAGTTTGCGGTATGGAATTCAAAATATCTCCCAAGTCTTTCTATCAGGTCAATCCTGTTCAGACTGAGAAGATGTATTCAAAAGCTATAGAACTGGCTGATCTTGATGGCAGTGAAGAAGCTCTCGACTGCTATAGCGGCGTTGGAACTATCGGAATCATAGCAAGTCCTCATGTTAAGCATGTTACAAGTGTTGAGATCAATGGAGATGCTGTAAGGGATGCTATTTGGAATGCCAAGAACAATGACATAGATAATGTCACCTTTTATAAGAACGATGCTACAAGATTCATGCAGCAGATGGCTGATTCAGGTGACAAGGCAGATGTAGTATTTATGGATCCTCCAAGAAGCGGTGCTACAGAAGAATTCCTTAATTCTCTGTTCGTACTTGGGCCTTCCAAGGTAGTATATATATCCTGCGGACCTGATTCTCTTGCAAGAGATCTTGGTATCTTTGTAAAGAACGGATACATAGTTACGGATTGTGTACCTGTTGATATGTTCTGCCATACAAGATCGATAGAGACGATCGTGCTTCTAAAAAAGAAGCTATGAATGAGTCAGAACAGCCAACTTTAATTATCTGTAGTATCTATTGTTTCTATTGAATTTATTATTTTGATATATAAAAAAGAGCATCAATTTTTGACTTCTATGGAAATGTCAAAAAGATGCTCTTATTTTTTGCATTATTTTCCTGTACAATAGATAAGCGAATGCTAATGGAGGAGAAAGAAGTTTGAAAGTGTTCCACTTTCAAACCCAAATTGATGGCGCGAGCTCCATCAATTTGAACCATTAGCCACTCGCTTTGCTCGTGACATGAGGTTAAGAATGCAGATTTTTGTAAGAGATAAGAAATTCTATGCTACACTTGTAGCGTTTGCGCTTCCAATAGCGCTTCAGCAGCTGATCACAGTCGGCGTCAATATGGCTGACAATATCATGTTGGGACAGCTTGGCGAAGCTCCTATGAGCGGTGCTACACTTGCCAATAATTTCATTACAATATTCCAGATCATGTGCATGGGACTTGGTATGGGAGCAAGTGTACTTGTCAGCAGATTTTTTGGAATGAAAGAGAAGCAGAACATGAAGAAGTCTGTCAATATCATGTTCAGGCTACTTTTGGTAGTTGCTACGATCTTTGCCCTGGTCACTTTTTTGTGTCCTGATATGATCATGAGGATGTTTACTTCTGATAAGGAAGTTATAGTTAAGGGTACGGGGTATCTTCTTATATCGATTCCATGTTATTATCTTAATGGATTTGCCCTGACTTCAAGCCTTATGCTGCGAAGCGTCGGCAAGGCCAATATTCCGCTTATTTCAAGCTGCTGTTCTTTTTTTATAAATAGTATATGCTCAGCAACCGGCTAATTTTTCAGCCGATGCTTTCGCATAAAATATAACAACAATTGTACCTTGAAAATATCAAAATCAGTTTTT
>JAEEGF010389173.1_pt1 | contig 22156 bp, 20 predicted proteins | sample 9134171 | NCBI WGS metagenome assembly JAEEGF01 (sample SAMN16246542, study PRJNA631951) | gut metagenome | biome: gut microbiome; feature: rumen; material: AP-attached | host: Bos | place: Iran: Karaj | collected 2018-10 | reverse complement strand
GCTGGAACTCAGCCCACCAGCCTTCTTTTTGTCCTTTCAGCTTTTCAATCTCCTCTGTAGTGAGATGAAACTTCTCCTTCAAAGCCTTGATTACAGCCTTGTCGTAGAACTTAACACCCAGCCTTTCAGCTAGTTTCTTTCCTACACTACGTCCGCCAGAACCTAACTCACGGTTAATTGTAATGACAAATTTTTCGTCTCTATTCATGGTATAGTTCGTTTATTAATTAGCTTAATAGTATGCACAAACATGTACATTTGCCGTAAAGTTACGATTAAATGATAGAAAAACCAAAAATTAGATAAAAAAAATTACTATTCATATAAATAAAACTTAGTACAGTTCATGGATGTGACAAAGTGGCACGCCTGACTGACAAATCTACCTTGTAGAAATAACATTTAGTATTGTAAGGTAGTTTGGCATAGTTTTCGTACTTTTGGTTACGTTGAAGATAGGCTACACCCCAACAAAACAAATTAGCTTATTTGGTTTTGTGTTCGGCTTGCACTATCTTTAGATAAGATAGGCTGCGTCTCGGATATAAAAATGAATAAATTCATTTTGTATTTCTCTCGACTTGCACTATCTTTGTACTCAATATGTAATAGCAAATAGAAGTATTATGAACAAGAATGAGCAATTCGTCATCACGATTAATCGTGAATTAGGCAGCGGTGGTCGTACCGTCGGCAGGATATTAGCTGAGAAATTAGGTGTTCCATACTATGACAAGGCTGTTATCACAGCTTTGGAGGAAAAGTTCAACCTGAGCGTTGAGGAAATTGAAAAAGTAAAAGGTCTTAGTCATACTTGGTGGGCAGACTTTAAACGTTTTTGGATAGGTACTGACTATTCAAACTTATATGTTGCAGGAAAGGTTATCGATATTTCAAGGAAACCCGATTCTTACAGTATGTTCAAGGCCGAAGAGCAAATATTGAGTGGCATAGCCGAGACTGAATCGTGTGTGGTGGCTGGCCGCAGTAGCTTCTATGCTTTCCGTAACCACCCCAACCATTTGAATATCTTTATCCAGGCATCGATGGACTTCCGCGTAGAACGTGTATCAAGGAAGCAAAACATGACACCAGAGGAAGCTCTCAAGACTATCGAACAGATCGACATGATGCGTGAGAACTATGTAAAAGAATACACGGGCAGTTCACGTTATGACACAAGGAACTATCAGTTGGTAATCTCTGCCGATGGCAAAACTGAAGACGAGATCGTGGAGCAGATCTTGTACTATATCGGATAAATAAATGAAAAAAGCTATCATTACTGGCATTACAGGACAGGATGGATCATACTTGGCTGAGTTTCTGTTAAGTAAAGGATATGATGTGCACGGAACGATTCGTCGCTCATCAGTGGATTTCCGTGAACGAATCGCCCACTTAGAGGGGAAGCCTCATTTTCACCTGCATTATGTGGATATGACTGACTCTATGAGTGTGTTGGGTGTAATCAGGAATGTACGACCTGACGAGATCTATAATCTGGCAGCACAGAGCCATGTGCAGGTGAGCTTTGATTCGCCTGAATATACGGTGAATGTGGATGCAGTGGGTGTGTTGCGTATCCTGGAAGCAGTGAGACAATTAGGATTTACGGATAGGTGTCGTATCTACCAGGCATCCACCTCTGAGTTATATGGGAAGGTGGAGCAGGTGCCTCAGAATGAGGAAACGCCTTTTCATCCTTATAGTCCGTATGCGGTGGCGAAGTTGTATGGTTATTGGATTGTAAAAGAGTATCGCGAAGCATATAATATGTATTGCTGCTCAGGAATCTTGTTCAACCACGAGAGTGAACGCCGTGGAGAAACATTTGTGACCCGTAAGATTTCGTTGGCTGCTGCCCGTATCAAGCAAGGGAAGCAGGAGAAGTTGTACTTGGGTAACCTGAGCTCGTTGCGTGACTGGGGGTACGCCAAGGATTATGTGGAGTGTATGTGGATGATTCTGCAACAGGAGAAACCCGAGGATTTTGTGATTGCTACGGGTGTGCAACACTCTGTGCGTGAATTCTGTTACCATGCTTTCAAACGTGCTGGCATTGAGTTGGAGTTCGTGGGTGTAGGGGCTGACGAGAAGGGTATCGACAAGGCTACTGGCCGTGTACTGGTGGAGGTTTCTCCTGATTTCTATCGCCCTACGGATGTGGTAAATTTGCTGGGGGATCCTTCAAAGGCAAAGGCAAAACTGGGCTGGGATCCCAATAAGACTTCTTTCGAGGAGTTGGTGAATCTGATGGTGGACAGTGACATGGCGAAAGTGGCATCGGAAGGAGCAGCAGAGAAAGTTAGGATGAATTTAGCGGAGTATCTGGAAAAGGGAATCGTAAAATGATGTTGGATAAGGGTGTTAAGATATATGTGGCTGGCCATAAGGGGCTGGTGGGTTCTGCCATCTGGAATAACCTGCTGAAGCGGGGTTATACGAATCTGGTGGGACGGAGTCATAGCGAACTTGACCTGACAGACCAACTGGCTGTGAGGAAATTCTTTGACGAGGAACGTCCTGATGCAGTGGTACTGGCAGCTGCCTTCGTAGGTGGCATTATGGCAAACTCGCTCTATCGTGCCGACTTTATCATGAAGAACATGCAGATCCAATGCAACGTGATTAGCGAAGCTTACGCTCATGGTGCCAAGAAGTTGCTGTTCTTAGGCTCCACTTGCATCTATCCCAAGAATGCCCCCCAACCCATGCAGGAGGACTGCCTATTGACTTCACCTTTGGAGTATACCAACGAAGAGTATGCCATCGCCAAGATTGCAGGCCTGAAGATGTGTGAGAGTTATAACCTGCAATATGGTACCGACTATATTGCCGTGATGCCAACAAACCTTTATGGTCCCAATGATAATTTCCACCTGGAAAATAGTCATGTGATGCCTGCAATGATGCGAAAAATATTCTTGGCAAAGCTGATTCACGAGGGCGATTGGAATCAGATTGCTGCTGATTTGGATAAAAGGCCAGTGGAGGGAGTGACAGGCTCTTCATCACAGGATGACATCTTGGCTGTACTTGCTAAATATGGAATACAGAACAACAAGGTCGATTTATGGGGCACGGGTACTCCTTTGCGTGAGTTCCTATGGTCTGAAGATATGGCAGATGCCTCTGTGCATATCCTGTTGAATGTGAGCTTCAGCGACATCATCGGTATTGAGAAATATTCATCGGTGCATTTCGGAGCAAAGACGGATGGTGCCGTTGACCGCAATCATAGTATAGGCAGAGGTGGAGCCATACCCAGTTTAGGGGAAATTCGCAATTGCCATATCAATATAGGTACAGGCAAGGAACTGACTATCCGTGAGTTGTCTGAGTTAGTGGCAAAGGCTGTAGGCTTTGAAGGAAGGATTGAGTTTGATGCCTCAAAGCCTGATGGAACGCCACGCAAACTGATTGACGTTTCCAAGCTTCATTCGTTGGGGTGGAGGCACAAGGTGGAAATTGAAGACGGCGTGAAAAAGCTATACGAGTGGTACAAGCAATCTTAACCTTCGATTTCAGAGAGTTCAAGCCAGCGGAATGATTTCTCATCTAACTCCGCCTCCAATAGAGGAAGGCGTTTGGATTTCTCTGTGAGCGCTTCTACGGATAAAGTACCGCTACAAAGGTCGGCTTCCAACTGTTTCTTCTCAGCCTCCAATGCTTCTATCTCTTTCTCAAGTTGCTCAAACTCACGCTTTTCTTTGAACGACATACGTCGCTTTTCGTTCTGGCGTTGACGCTCCTGCTTCGGAGCATCAGGTTGTTTAGCCTTCACCAACTCGCGATCGTGTCGTTCCTTCTCCTCTTTCCAAGCACGATATTGGGTATAATTACCCGGGAAATCACGGATATCACCCTGACCGTTGAACACCAAGATATGATCCACCACCTTATCCATGAAATAACGATCGTGGCTCACCACAATCACACAGCCTCCGAAGCCTTGAAGATATTCCTCCAACACTTGTAGAGTCATGATATCGAGGTCGTTGGTGGGCTCGTCCAGTATCAGGAAATTGGGGTTACGCATCAGTACGGTACAGAGGTAAAGCCTGCGACGTTCTCCGCCACTGAGCTTGTAGATGTAATTGTATTGCGTTTCGGGAGAGAACAAAAAGTATTGCAGGAACTGAGATACCCCCAGCCGCTTCCCATTGCCCAAATCCACTACCTCGGCAATGTCGCGCACGGCATCAATTACTTTCATCTGCTCGTCAAACTGCATACCCTCTTGCGAGTAATAGCCAAAACGTACCGTAGAACCAATCTCTAATGTACCACTATCCAAATGGAGTTGGCCCAAGAGAATCTTCAGGAAAGATGACTTGCCCGTACCATTGTTGCCGACAATGCCCATCTTCTCATAACGAGAAAAAATATAGGAGAAATCATCGAGAATCTTCACATTGCCAAACGACTTACATAAATGGTTGGCTTCAAATATCTTATTGCCGATATATGCGGACTTCACATTGAGTTGCACCTTATTGTCATAGATGCGTTGCTTCGCCACCTTCTCCAATTCATAAAAGGCTTCCTCACGATAGCGAGCCTTGTGCCCACGAGCCTGTGGCATCCGCCGCATCCAGTCTAACTCCGTACGATAGAGGTTGTTGGCTCGTTCAATCTCCATCGCTTTGGCATCCATACGTTCCTGTCGCTTCTCCAGATAGTAGGCATAGTTGCCATCATATTGATAAAGCGACTCGGCATCCAACTCCATAATCTGATTGCAGACACGGTCGAGGAAATAGCGGTCATGTGTCACCATCAGCAGCGTCATCGTACTGCGTCGCAAATAGTCTTCCAACCACTCCACCATATCCAAGTCGAGGTGGTTGGTAGGCTCATCCAAGATCAACAACTCGGGGTCGTTTATCAAAGCATTCACTAAGGCAACTCGTTTGATTTGTCCACCGGAGAGTTCTGATACGGACTGTTGCAAGTCAGTTATCTTTAATTTAGTAAGCAACTGCTTCGCTGCCAATTCATAATCTTTATGGGGATCAATCTTGCAACTGCCATGTTGCAGGCAAGCCTCCAATACGGTAAGATGTGCAGGATAATGTGGTGTCTGAGGCAGATAACCCACACGCAGGTCACGACGAAAGGTAATCTTGCCGTCATCGTAGGACTCCTCACCTGCCAATATACTTAATAAGGTGGATTTACCTGTGCCGTTCTTAGCAATGAGCCCTACATGTTGTCCCTCCGACAAGCCAAAGCTGATTTCGTGGAACAACACCAACACGCCAAACGACTTGGTGAGTTTCTCTACCTGCAATACGGGATTCTGTGTAATTGCCATCAGATGATATGTTCGTAAGTTTCAGTCAAATTCACGGATTCACCATTCTTGACCTTGCTCCACACCAATTTCATTGGGTCAATGATCTTCTCGTTAGCCAAGTTCACCAATACAGGCACTTCACGACTTCCATCTATCAAGGTACGCCATTCTACCCCATCCACCTCATTGGTGAGAATTACGCAAAGAGTGATGCCCAAAGCAATCCAAGCATCTCGCTTGCGAGGGTTGAGCGAACCATTATCGATAATCTGCTGCATATTACGGATATCACTCTCTTCGCCTCGGAAGTCTTTCTTGAGCTGTTTCTTAATCTCCGACTGCACCCAATCATAAGCCTCATCTATTTGGTAGATTTCCATGAGACGTACGGGGATGGTTTCTGGATGGTATTTCACTCCAGGGTAACGCAATTGGATAGAAGCAATAACCTCTTGCGCTTTGCGGATAGACGCACCTTGGGAAGTAGCAAATGATGCCTCGAAAGCCACATCACCGATGCCGGTCACCCACTGATGATTCTCATATGTCTCACCTTCTTCGGTAAAAATCTCACAGCTATAGGCACAAGGAAAATCGCCCACCATCACTGCTTGTGCCCGGCGACTTTTCTTCAGTTCTTCACGAACGGTTGCCTGACCATAATCGGCTTGTTCGCCACGAAAAGCGGAGATACGGAAGTTTCCGTCCCAATCATCAGCATTATAGAAGAGGAAAGAATCCTCCCCACCCTCAAACTCATTCCAGTCAGCTGGATAAGTCATAGAGAACCAAGCTCCTGGTGCTATAAATTTCTTGCCTTTATTCATATTTGATAAATCTTATAAATCCATCTTGGTGCAACTTAGAGAGGTAGAGGGCAATACGCTGAGGGAAGTTTTCTTCCTCTGGGTGCAGCATAGCCACCTCACGTATTACCTCCTCTGCAGTTCTTTTGCCATCAATCGTGCTCCATACCTCACTGCCAAAATGCTCCAATGGCACATGTATCTGTGGGGAGTACCACCTGCTCAACCATTTCCTAAGCCATGCTTTGGGAAAACGGTGATAGACCAAGGTTAAACATCCGTTTTCTCCTGGCTCAGACCATACTTTTGAGGCATGAACGGGAATTACATCCAACAAACTTACTTTATCCATTGACAATTGACAATTGACGATTGACAATTAACCATTTTATTATTAAGCGACTAGCAGCGGAAATCTATCATCCGCATGGTATTATTCATTCTTCATTATTCTTTATATTCGGCTTCTCCAATCCATACCCCATCTTCTTATCCAGATATAGCATGGCGATGGCGACCAAAACTGCAGCTAAGCCGGTGCCGGCAAAGATCAACATGCCAGAAGTATAGGTAGGATCCGTTTCATTCGCCTTTCCCACAAACATCGGGATGATGGCACGTCCGAAATTCTGGATGAAGAATATCAGCGAGTATGCTGTACCTAAACACTTCATCGGCATAATCTTTGGCACAATGGGCCACAGGGCTGCTGGTGTCAACGAAAAACCAATGCTCAACAACACCATCAAAAGAATAGCAAACGCACTGGCATGTATCGGCAACGAGAAGCCGAAATGTACCAATGTTAACATGCCTGTACCAATGATAATCAAGGTAACGCCACGCCCGTATTTGTCATAGACTGAGCCAAATAACGGAGTCATCAGGATGGTGCCAAAAGGCACGATAGAAGTAAAGAAGCCTGCAATGTCGGGAGCTACAGCAAATTTCTCTATCATTAATCGGGTGGCAAACTTCAGGAATGGACTAACGGCGGAGTAGAACAGCACCACAAACAGGGTGATGAGCCAGAAGCCAGGACTCTTCAAAATTAAACCAATGTCACGGAGGTGGAATTGCTCATCTTGATTGACAATTGACGATTGACAATTGACAATTTTTTCATCCTTATCAAGGCGGATATCCAATACGCAGAAGACAAGGAAAGATACAAGACCTATCAATAAACAAATCAAGCCTAAGAGCAAAGGAGCGGACAGCGAGAAGTGTCGAGCAATAGGAGCACTAACACTCAGGGCAGCAGCGGTACCCAAACGAGCCATCGACAACTGGATACCCATAGCCAAAGCCAGTTCATGGCCAGTGAACCAACGAACCATCGCCTTGCTTACCGTGATGCCACACATCTCATAGCCCACGCCAAAGATGGCAAAACCCAAACTGGCAATAGCGGCCGACATAGGGAGGTGAACATCCCACCACAAAACGTTGAAGTTAAAGGTTTCTCCTGCCAAAGGAGCCGTTACGGCATAGTATTTAAGGCCTACACCTATTAACATTAAAGAACAGGCGAGCACTCCCGTGAAGCGCACGCCCATCTTATCCAAAATGAGTCCGCTGAAGAAGAGCATCAGCAGGAACACATTAATCAATCCGCTGGAACCTGAGAAGAAGCCATAGTCAGTGCTGGTCCAACCTAAGCCTCCTTCCTCGACAGGCATCTCCAACAGGGTCTCCAAGGGAGACATGATGTCATTGAGGAAGTAACCCATCATCATAGCTGTTGCCACGATGACCAAGACAACCCATCGCACTACCGCCGAGTCATTGATTTTCTTCCTCAGTTCCGTCATACTTCGTTAATGAAGGATGAACAATGAACAATGAATAATGAATAACGAATAATAAAAACCATCCGCATGGTATTGTTCATTGTCCATTATTCATTATTCAATATTATTTAATGTTCGGCTCTTCCAAGCCCAGACCTTTCTTCTTATCTACAGCCTTCAGCACCAGACCCAAAACCAGGGCAGCTACACCCAAGCCAGCCAGCATCACCAGCGGCCAAGTATAATCGAACTGCGTTGGGTCAGTCACACCAGGATTGGTGTTGTCGAGCACCTTGCCAATCAGCAAAGGGAACAGCCACAAACCGATATTCTGAATCCAGAAGATCAGTGCGTAAGCGGAACCGATAATCTTTGCATCTACCAATTTAGGTACACTTGGCCAAAGAGAAGCAGGTACCAATGAGAAGGAAGCACCCAGTACCAAGATAGTCAGGTAAGCCACGATGATACCACCCACCATATTGCCCTTGAATCCCGGCAGGATGAAAGCAAATGTCAAGTGACAAGCAATCAGCAGCAATGAACCCAATACCAACATGGAAGCGGCCTTGCCCTTGTGGTCCACATAGCTACCCAAAATAGGTGTGATACCCATAGCCAACAATGGGAACACTGCAAACACTGACTCTGCGCTCTGACGCATGTAACCCATATAGCAGTAAACTACTAACGCTACAATTGCCAATGCCAGCAGGCTGTATTTCTTAGCCTTATTCTTCATGAAGTTGCTGGAGAACGATGCAATAGCCACCACCAGCATAATCACATACTGAACGATGGTTACAGAGCTCTTTGCCCAGAACGAATTAGGATCCACCTCAGTGAAATCCAGATTGCACTGCAACATATTCACCGCATATTTCTGGAATGGGAAGATAGCACTATAGTACAAAACACAAAGCAGAGATACCAACCAGAAACCAGTACTAGTGAGAATCTGTCCCAGATCACTAATTTTGAATGGATCGTCTTTCTCCTCAGCCTCACCTGTCTGTGCATCCAACTTCTTATCCATGAAGAAATAAACAATGAACATGATTAAACCAATGGCCAGCAGTACCACACCGAAAGCCACTGAACGGCTCACACTGATGCTATCACCTAACTTAGCGAAGAACGGAGAGAAAATCATGCAAGTAGCCACACCTAAGCGAGCCAAAGCCATCTCACTACCCATCGCCAAAGCCATCTCACGTCCCTTGAACCACTTCACGATACCACGACTAACCGTGATACCTGCCATTTCGCAACCGCAACCAAAGATCATAAAGCCACAAGCTGCGAATTTAGCAGAAGCTGGCATACCTTCATAAAAAGGAGATACGCCTAATTCATCGAATATAGGGATGTAATTCAGGTTGTTGGTAAACCATGTTTCCAAACCACTGCCCATGAAAGATTCAGTGACAGCATACCACTTGATAATCGCACCAATCAACATCACAGCACCAGAGAGCACCGCTGTAAAGCGGACACCCATCTTGTCGAGGATGATACCTGCGAAAATCAGGAAGAACACAAACACATTGAGGAACACCTCACTGCCCTGCATGGTACCAAATGCCGTTGAGTCCCAACCGCGTGTCTCCTGCATTAAGTCCTTGATAGGAGACAGGATATCCATGAAGATATAGGCAAAGAACATGCCTAAAGCCAGCAGCAGCAAGGCCGTCCAGCGCATTCCTGCGGAATCACGCAATGTCTGTTGAATCTTGTCTGTAGTTGTCATGACAAAAATTCCGTTTCAATACACATTAATTGCCAGAATTATCTGCAGGAGTGTCAGTAGGAGTCTCGGTTGCAGGAGCTGTGTTGCCAACAGGCATGTTGTAAGGATTGGTGTTAGCATTCTTCTGAGCCTGCTCCATAATAGCGTCCTGACTGCTAGCATTAGCAGAAGGCAGAGTATAAGCAGAAGCAACACTGCAGATCACCATCACAGCTGCCAGAGTCCAAGTTGCCTTCTCCAGGAAGTCTGTGGTCTTGCGAACGCCCATGATAGCGTTAGAAGATGAAAAACCAGAGGCTAAACCGCCACCTTTTGAATTTTGAATCAACACGATGCCGCACATCAGAATAGATGCGACCAACATCAAAATAATAATCAGTAAATACATCTTTTAATTATGATTTTGTTTTCTCATTAATAACTATTTTCTCCAAAAATCGGATTTGGTCTGCAAAGTAAATATTTTTTTTTGGATATTTCAAATATAACTTTCTAATTATTTCCAAAGCCTTGTCATATCTATGCTGTTTGAGGTAAATTTTGGCCAAAGTCTCGGTAAAATAGCCATCATCAAAGTCTTCTGCCTCTTTTTCCTCCTGACCGCCATCACTTATATTATCTTCAGTAAGTACATATCCTGAAGTATCAGGAGCCAATGCCGGTTCGTCACCAAAAGATTGCTCATCAGGCCTCTCCATCAAGAAGGAATTGATAAGTGACAAAGTACGATCCACCGTAGGTTCTTCTTTCTCCTGAGTCACCACAGGTTTCACCTCCTTAAGTGGTTTCATTGCTGAAAGCTCACCCTCTATGAAATAGAACAGCGCCCTGCGGTCTGCCACATAAAGCACAGACTTTCTCAACTCGTTCCCAAAAGTCTCGTCATGCAACAGATACAAGTTCTTCAGAAACAAAAGACGGAGGGACTGGAAAGCAGGATAGCGAGCTACCATCGTACGAAGTTCGTACAAGGTGGCCGTATTCAACAACTCTGGATGCTCGATCCACTGTATGATATCATTGCCTGTCATCTTACCAATTTGCTACTGTTGAGTTAAATATCTGTTCTGAAATATCTTTCACCATCACCGCAATCAACTGATCCTGCACAGCCGTCAACAACTGAGTGGCATCGTAGGTTTGGAACGCAGTGAACGTGCGGTCTTCAAAGTCCTCCTCATGGTTGGTGTTATTGGTATATGAAACCTTCACTGTCAAAGTCAGACGCACTTTTGAAGAATATCCGCTGGCATCAATCGCCTCATTAAACTGATTATAGCCCGTGATCTCACCCTCTATGACTATGTCGCCTCCATTGTTCACTAAAGACAGGCGGGTCTGACGCATGAACAAGTCTTTCATCTGATCATTCAGGGTAGTTGCCAACGGACCATACACATAGTCAGCATGATTCTGGAAATCAACAATCTGCATTGTGTGCACCTTGTCATAGTCGATGGATGAAATAGGCGCCAAGCCTAACGAGACCTTGCAAGCCATCACCACCATAGCCAGCGCCATGAGCCAGGCACCATGTACCAACTTCTTATTCCAAGCCATACACCTTTATCTTTCTATATAACGTACGCTCAGAGATATTCAGTTCCTTAGCTGCAGCTCTGCGTCTGCCTCTGTTCTTCTCCAGCGCTTTCTTAATCATTTCCTTCTCCACTTCATCCAAAGTCATCGTCTCAGCCTCTTCCACGGCCTCTGCTTCCTGAATATTGTCATCATTCTGCAAAGATGCAGAAGGACGGACATTATTCACTCCCGTATGGTGGATGATAGGAATAGTTGAGTCTGTAGGCGTTGCTGAAGGAGTAATGTAAGATGTTGGTGTTGCGTCAGTTGAAACAGTTACCTGTTCACCAGCCATCAACTTCTTGACCACTTGTTTAAGCTCCGTCACCTCACTGTTCAAGTTATATAGCATCTTATACAGAAACTCCCGTTCACCCTCGAATCCCTGACCGAAATCCTTCGCTCCAAACAAGGCAGGCAGATGTTGCCCCTGTTCCTGCTGAGGCAAATAACGCCTCAACATCTCAGCCGTTACCTCACGATCTGTCTCAATAACAGATATCTGCTCTGTGACATTCTTCAGTTGGCGCACATTCCCCGGCCAACGATAATTCACCAACATACGCTTAGCCTCATCCGTCAACTGGATAGATGGCATACGGTATTTCTCAGCGAAATCGCTGGCGAACTTACGGAACAACAAAGCCGCATCATCGCCACGTTCACGCAAGGGGGGTACCTTGATAGGCACCGTACTCAGACGATAGAACAAATCCTCGCGAAAGCGTCCATCAGCTATCGCCCTATCTAAGTTCACATTAGTTGCTGCTACAATACGCACATTGGTCTTCTCCACCTTAGATGAGCCCACACGGATATACTCTCCGTTTTCAAGTACTCGCAACAACCTGGCCTGTGTGGCAAGTGGCAACTCACCCACCTCATCAAGGAAGATAGTACCCCCATCTGCCTCGCTGAAGTAACCCTTGCGGTCACCGATGGCGCCAGTAAAAGCACCCTTCTCGTGACCAAAGAGCTCTGAGTCAATGGTTCCTTCTGGAATAGCGCCACAGTTCACAGCAATGTACTTCCCATGTTTCCTGCGACTGAACTGATGAATAATCTGAGGGAAGCTCTCCTTACCCACGCCACTCTCGCCTGTGATGAGCACAGACACATCGGTCGGTGCCACTTGCATAGCGACATCAATGGCATGTAATAGGTTTTCATCGTTGCCGATGATGCCAAACCTCACCTTCACTTGTTGTATCTCAGCTCTTGTCATAAGGTTTCTTCCTCAGGCTCTGCCATTTGTTTCAATTTATCACTATCGTCACGCTTGTCGTAATACTGCTTACGCAATGGGTTCACCAATGCCTCTTCCTCACGGCTGCGATTGCGCAACACATCGATGCCCAAATAGATGGCATTTCTCATAGACGACTCATCTGCCAAGCCCTTGCCAGCCAACTCATACTCAACTCCATGCACAGGTGTAGCGCAGATGGCTGAGAGGCCTGTAATGAATCTCACACCCTCATTCATGCTCAACGCCTTGAATAAACCCATACCCTGGTCATAATACATCGCAAAGATACCGTCAAAATGAGCGAAGTTGTTGGTTTCCAGCAAAGAATCTACTGAATAAGGGCCATAGCAAATCACCCTTTGTGACGCCAACTCTTCCAAAGCAGGCTTAATGATCTCCTGCTCCTCCTGACCCATAGCATCATTCAAGCCCGATGTTGGGTTGAAAGAAAGCACGGCAATTCGTGGTGCATCGATGCTGAAATCCACTTTCAGCGACTGGTTGAAGATGGCAATCTTCTGTTTCAGCAATTCTGGCGTCAGCAGGGAAGCCACCTCTTTCATAGGCACATTCTCTGTTGCCAATGCCACACGCAGGTCGTCCTTTACCAATACCGACAAAGCCACTTCATCTGGCTCACCCAGCTCTTGCTGAATGAGATTAGCCAACCCTGGATATTCGATACCAGCTTGTTTCAAAGCCAGTTCGTTCACAGGTGCCATTACTAGTACATCCGTCAAGCCATCACGATATTCATCGAAAGCAAACTTCATGGCATTCCAAGCTGCCTTGCCTGCCTCCGCATCGGTCTTAGCAAACTCCACCTTCGCCTCATCATCACTGCAATTCACAATACTAATCACCCCATCTTCAGCGTCATTGGCTGAATTGATAATAGAGAAAGGCGTTTGGAGTTCCATCGTCTTGCGATGGAAGGTAGCAACCTTTGGTGAACCATATATGATAGGAGTACAAAACTCCAACATTGTAGGATCTTGGAATGACTTTAGTGCCACCTCCCATCCTACACCGTTGATGTCTCCTTGCGTAATGCCGATTCTAATGATATTTTCCATTCAATCTTATCTTTATGCTAAATCTAATTCAACAATCATTCATCTTGAAGAGGTATCTGTGTATCTTCCACCTGCTTGCCAGGCAATTTTATGGTATAGAGAGCAGCTTCCATACCACGCACCAAGTTACGTTTCAGTTTCTCGGGCGCATATATAAATATTTCCTCTGTAATCACTCGCTGGTTGATGGTATCCACACGGCTTTGTGACACAAACGGGCCACCCATCATGTCACCCTTCACCTTCCACAGGCCACGAGCCTCGAAGATGTATTCGCCTCTGAGTTTGAAAGCTCGAGTAGTAACGAAACGGGCATCCGTTGTCATATAAGTACCCTCAGCTGCTCCGGGGATGTTGATTTTCATCACCGAGTCACGCTTCTGGATGAAGAAATCCTGGGTAAACGTGCGGCGATCCTTATAGGGATAGGAATAAATTACATAATTCTGATCGCCCGAAGCCGCATTGGCACCAGCCCAGAAGAAATCCTCGCCACGCTTGGATGACTTCAACTCGCCAGATACCCACACATCACAATCAAACATCTCCTTCACATTCTTAGAGATCATATCGCTATGCTGATATTCCAATACCTGAATCTGTCGGTTCATCTCAGCACGGGTAAAGAAGTCGACGATAGCCTGTCCGTTCTTGGTAATATACTCGGCAACCGATTCTGCATCAGGGCCCTGAATAGTCAAAATGGCTTGCGGATTAGAATACACATTCATCTCAGAGCGGAACTTAGGTTGGGTATAAATGCTGGGGTCAATATCCATTTTAATGATATTGCGAAGCATCTTCAAAGTAGCATTGTAACCATATGGTGTGGTGTTCATAATGCGGAAAGAACGCTCTGGTTGTGGCAAACCCGGCACATCAGTATCAAGCACATCATACAGAGCACGACCAGCCACACCTTCCCAATTGGCATCGTCGCACACCACCAGCAGCTCGTAAGCCCTGCCACTGGACGTAGGGGTAAAGATATTCAGTGAAGAGCGTTTCTTACCTCCACCATTACAAGCCGCCATCATCAAAGCAGCCATCACGATTGACATCAAATAAAATGTTCTTCTCATAACTTTTCCTTTCTGTTGTTTTGTCACTACAAAGCTACAAATAAGTGAGGACAGATAGTGCATCTTTCCTAATAATTTATATTAATTCTTGTTAATCCCCTCTTGTTTTGCCGTTGAGAGCATGCCACAAGCTGCGAAAATGTCCTCTCCCCTAGAGGCACGGATAGTGGTAAACAATCCATGCTGGGTGAGGTAATCACGTAGCTCCGTCATCTTCTGCATATCTACGCCTTCCAGATCCACATTTGGGATGGCATGGAAACGGATTAGGTTCACTCGGCAATCCAAACCTCGCAACAGTTTCAGTAACTCTTTAGCATACACCACACTATCGTTCACGCCTTTAAACACGATATATTCAAAAGAGAGGCGACGTTGGTGACTGAAATCATAGTTGTGAAGCAGATTCACCACTTCTGTAATGGAAAAAGCCTTCTCAGCAGGCATCAGTTCGCGACGCAATGCTGGCACAGGGGCATGCAAACTTATAGCCAAGTGACACTCACTTTCTTCCAGGAAGCGTTGTAGGCCTTTCTTCAAGCCTACGGTAGATAAGGTGATTCGCTTGGGACTCCAAGCATACCCCCAAGGAGCCGTCATAATCTCCAACGCCTTCATTACCTCGTCAAGGTTGTCGAGAGGTTCGCCCATACCCATCATCACCACATTGGTCAATTGTTCAAATTCTGGTAATGACTGAATCTGGTTGATAATTTGGTTAGCTGTAAGGTTACCATTGAAGCCTTGTTTGCCCGTCATACAGAACTTGCAGTTCATCTTGCATCCCACTTGGGAAGACACACATACCGTACCCCGCTCTTCGTCAGGGATATAGACCGTTTCCACATAATGATTATTAGGTGTATGGTAAAGGTATTTCACAGTCCCATCAGCAGATCGCATTTCATTCACAGGCTGAACAGCTCCTACTTCGTAACTCTCTGACAACAAGGCACGATACTTCAAGGAGAGGTTGGTCATCTCGCCGATGCTACCTACCCTCTTCACATAGAGCCATCCAGCTATCTGCTTAGCGGCAAAGCCTGGCATTCCCAAACCCTTTGTCACCTCCTGCAGTTCGCTGAGTGTCATTCCCAAAAGCGGTTGTCTTTCCATTAATCCGTAATTTTGCAAAATCGGGTGCAAAATTACAAATAATCAAGCTAAAAGCCAAATTTATTTGGGACTAACTTATTAACTATGATTGTCTCTTCAATTTTAAATACAATTGAGGATGAGGATAGGTACTACTCAACATACTATACATTCCATCTTCCAGGACAACCTCCATGTTGTTTCCTGTGTATGTCTTTACAACAAGAAGGGCATTAGTTATTTCGGAGTAGTCTGGATTGAAACAAATAATCTTCCCTTCAGAATTAAGTTTATAACGGGAAAACACATACGGGAACTTAGGCAGCATTGATTCAGCCAAATCCATAGAAGAACCTTCGTAATAAGTATCACAAGTCAGATCACTATTAAACTTGATATAGATTTTGCCATAGTAATCCTGCCAATGATCCCATGGTTTGGGATCTGCCTCATATACATTACTGATATCTGTCACTTCCCAAGTGCCGACCAACCCTGAAACATCAACTGGTTCAATAATCAATTCTGGCTCATTATCATCCAAAGAGCAAGCTACCAACAAAGGTAAAGCCAATAAAAACAAGTAGTTTTTCATATTGTTTGCATTTTAACGTGTTATTCCACTTTCTCCAGTATGAACCAATTACCACCCCAACTACTCAGCACCCATGTAGTCCATGCATAGCAAAGCATCCTTTTATCGGTGAGTTCTATCACTTTCATCCGATAGTCAATCGCCATTCCGCCCTCATCTTTCCTACCAGTCTCAAGTTTGATGACATTGCCCTCGATGGAATAGGATCCTGGATTGACTATCAGCCAATTGCCACTTATGATGCCATCAGCTCTGAATGTTATGGCCTCGTCTTTCTCATAATCACGCCAGAACTCTCCATAACCATAAGACATCACTTTCCAAGTACCTATCAGCAGATTTCTATTGGCTTTCACATCCAATATTTCATAAGCCTTCATGTCACTGCCTGTCAACAGAGGTATAGCATGCAACACTTCTGCTTCAGAGGTAGTAAAAGGATCCCAATTCTTGACATACTTCTCCAAGAACTCCTTAACGGAAGCATCAGTGATATTCCCAATCTTCAGCAAGGTTTTTGCCAAAGGCAGGAGGGTCAGCCCTATATCGTAAGCACTGAGGCCGAAGATGAGCGGATAATGCTGTTCCTTGGTAAAATACTTGAACATTGATGCCTTATATAGCTCCACCAGCTGCCCATTCGTCAATTGGTTAAAGAACTTGTCATTCTCTATCATCAATTCCAGGAAGCCCCAAATGACATAAACGTTTTTATTTGATTCTTCAACAAGCCCACTCAATGGATAGTTCAGGCTATTATAGGCGATTGCCAGTTCCCAACCAGCATCTGGACGTTTGACGAGTTCCTTGAAAGCGTTGTTTTGAGCAATCAGGCGTTCGATGAAATGCCTGTGATAATCCTCTCCATGCATATAATAAAGTGCCATAGGATGCTCAATGCAAGTCTCCACCAAAGCCCGGGTAGTCATCTTCTTCACCAAATCCTGAGGTACTTGTGTCTTGGCAAGGTTCTCTTCCTCTGGAGCCAAAGCGTTCCATCCTGAGCCATAGCCAGGCTTGTTGGGATATTTATATACCTCATCCACTTCATACTGTCCACTTGTGTCAATGGCATCCACACTCGCATCAAAAGGAACGGAAGTTGTGGTAAGTCCGGCTGCCCCATTTATGTTCAGCAAATCATTCAAAGACACATCTTCTCTTGGAGACTCAACCGGGCAGATTGCCAAATACGGCTCATCATTTTCTTCATGACAAGCGACCAACAAAGGCAAAGCCAAAAGTAATAAGTAGCTCTTCATACGTGTATCATTTTTATTGTATTTTCTGCATCCAAAGTTTCAACGTTTCTTCTTCCTCTAACGGCCCTCCTCTGTATATCAGCTCCATCGTGTAGAGCTTCAGGTCCAAAACAGTGATAATGGCATATATAATCATACTTCCGTTGGCAAACATGATGACATCATTGTTGATGTAATAAAAGGAATCATGAGGAAAATAGGTGCCATCTCCATCCATCGTACCATCCTCCTTGAAGACTGCCCAAGGAGCCTTGCCCTGGTTCTCTTCGTCCCAAGCTTTCGTTTCATCGCCTTGACCGATAACCACCCAGGCACCTAAAAATTGGGTAGCACCTGTAGTTAAGGCACCACTGGCAGCATCATCTAAATCTACTGTGCCTGCTAAGTTTGCTTGAGCACCTTGATTAGCCTTGCCATTCAATTCGTTGGCTTTAGTATTTCTGATAGCCTCCACAGAGCCCCACTCGTCCTCATGCTCACAAGCGGTCAGCAGAAATATAGATATTAGTAAACCAATTGCTTTTTTCATATTGCTTTCTTATATTATTCATTAATATTGAAACGGATACCCATATTCAGGTTGAAGTTGACAGGCTTCTCCTGATAAATGACTGGTAAGCTACTCCTGTTATCGAAATAATAGCCTATACCTGGCTCAGCATAGATGCTCAGCAGGTGGTTAACATTAAACTGTACACCTCCGCTCCCAACGAAAGAGAACTGCCAAGGTTTCTCTTTCACATTCACTCGTTCAACCTTATCTGTGAGGTTGGAAGTCTGGCTCTTCGTTGTCTGGGTACCCTTGACAAGCTTCTCCACCTCACCTCCTGCTGTAAGATAGAAGTTGAACTTTCCAGGGCTCCACAAAGAATATGACAATGCCACAGGAACACCCACGAAGTGCAACTTCTGCTCTCCCTGTATCTGGCTGTCTTCGATCTGCTTAATCACATCAGAGGAATGATAGCTGTAGTCAATGCCCGTCTGGATGCTCCACCGGTTGTTGAGGTGATAACGAACAGACAAGCCTACCTTGACTGGCTGTCGATGATGGGCATCGACATACATACTACGCAATTCTTTGTTGACAAACACAATACTATTGTTCTGCGAACGGGTTGTAGCTATATTTGAGTTGTTGTAGTTAATTGAAATGCCTTTTTGAGGCATTGCCTCAACGGTACTTTCACCAACATCCGCATTGCTCGTTCCCACATGATCTTCAAAATAAGCCTGATCTGCATTTGTCAAAGCGTTGGCATAGGCAAGGAACTTATAGGTTGGTGAACTTAGGCTTTGCATGCCTGCGATGTTGGCACCTATTTCCCACCTCTTTCCCTTACTCTCGGATCTGCGCCCATAATTAGGATAAGAAGGGTTCAGACTCTTTTGCCTATTGCCTTGTTCCGTCGTTTTTCTTTGGGTTAACGATGGTTCTTGGCCATTTGAGGAAGAGCTAATTTCAGGCTGAGTCTGAGCAAGCTCATCTGCTGGTAAAGTATTATCTTCAGATGAGTCTTGCTCCTCAGTCATAACATTTTCAATTTGCTCATCATGCATAGTCTGTCCATAATCATCATCACGCTTTATTCCTGCAAGCAACTGTGCTACATGATTTTTCATATTTGCAACAGTCTCAACAGGAGCTATAGAATCAGATACGACTTCCTTTTCCTCATATATATAATTAGATGTTTGTATTGTTCCCGCTACCTTTCCCATTTCATCGAACCCATCAGCACCGTTCAGTCCTTCGTCCTGATTCGTCAACAACAAAGCTCCAACTCCCAGCATAACTGCCACCGATGCAGCAACAGCAGCGCCTTTTACCCACATCGGAATAAGTTTTCCTTTCTTAGTTGGTTCCTCCACAGGAACCAAGCCCCGACGTTGCATCTCTCGTTGCACGTCAGCCAACAGACCTTCTGGCACCGGCTTCTCAAAGTCGGCAAATCTGTCTTGCATATCTTTCATCCAACGTTCGTTCATCTTGGTTCCTGTTTTAAAATTCTATACTCATTAATTTGTTTTGCCAACAGCCTCTTGGCTCTTAATAGTTGCGAGGCTGAGGTCTGTTCCTGTATGCCTAACAGATTAGCAATCTCCTTGTGTCGCTTCCCTTCTATGACATACAGGTTGAAAACCGCTCGATAGCCTGGTGGTAATTCCCTGATCATCTGCCAGAGCACATCGGTAGGTATTCCTCCTATATCAGTTTCTTCTGGTGGATCATCCTCCTTGTCTTCCACCCTTTCTCCATCGAAAACAATCATCCCGTGACGTTTCTGGTTTCTCAAATGGAGTAGCGATTCATTCACCACCACCTGAGTTATCCAAGCTCTCAAAGAGCCTTCGCCTTGAAAAATGAAAGAGGAAATCTTGGTGAAAATCTTGATGAAGCTTTCCTGCAATACATCTCTCACATCTTCATCCTCGGCGATGTAACGTGAGCAGACACCTGTCAGGTAATTAGCGTAGCGTGTATATATCTCACCCATAGCCGAGGCATCGCCTCGGCGTAACGATTCTGCCAACTCATACTCGCTTTTTATCTGCTTCTTATTCATCAAAATGGCCATCTTTCATCCAATAAATGCCAAATGTGCGAAACATTGCACGAGGAAACGAACTTTTTGTGCTAAAAAAAGTTAATAAACAGGGAGGCAGCCTTTTAAAGCTGCCTCCCTTCTCTATTATATAGACGATATCAGATTAGTTGAAGTAATACTTCACACCAAACTGGATTCTCCAAGCCTGTGACCAAGCACGATTATACTCCCAAGTCTTTGTAGGTGCATTGCCATTAGCGTCACGATAGAGTGAGAAGGTAGGCTGGTTAGCTTCGTTCTTACCTTCGTACTTCAGAATAGCACCACTGTTAGCTGGGCTCATGTTCTTAGCAACACCCCAAGAAGAGTGGAACAAGTTACCAATGTTCTCAACATCGGCTGAGAGCTGTAACAGATGCTTGGTATTGCCCACATTCAGGGTAAAGTCGTGTGCCCAACGGAAGTCGAACTGGTGAACCCAAGGAGAACGTGCGCTGTAAGCCTCAGCATACTGGCCCTTATGGTCATTCAGGTAAGAATCCTGTGCCACGAACTTCCAGAAGTCAGCACGGTCCTGCTGAGCAGAAGTAGTCATGTTGCCATCCTTGTCGAACTTGTCAACAAATACGATTTCGCTATCGTTCTTAGGGATGTACATCAAGTCACCATTGACACCATCGTTATTGATATCACCATTGTAGTAATAGCTATAACCTGAAGGAGAGTAGCCTGTGTAGAACAAGCTGAAGTGATCCTTGTGGTAAGTATAGCTAACAGAAGCGATAACACGGTCAGGAATTACGTACTGAGAATTCTGAACCGTTGCGCGGTTAGGACCATCGATAGTATAAAGACCAGACCATGCAGAAGAAGCGTTAGAACCTGGCATACCAGATACTTCCTTCATCACGGTGTGGGTATAAGATGCCATGACGTTCAGGTTCTCGATAGGCTGAGCGTTTACGGTGAAGTTAGCAGTCCAACCATAACCCTTATGAGTATTGGTCAGTATGTAAGCAGGAGACTTCTGGTAAGTATAGCTTGCAGGGTAAATCAGGCGGTTGTCTGCACCTGAGAAGCGTTCCCAACCTGAGGTATTCTCCATGATGTTCCAATCAACCAGTCGAACAGCATTGATGTTTTTGGTATAGTTGAACTCACCAGTTACGGTCAATGGGAATGATACTGGCAACTGATAGTCAACAGCGATGGAAGTCTTCCATACCTGAGGCATCTTGAAGTTACGTACAACGCCGCAGATGGCTGAAGGCACCACGCCGTCTTCCGGAGAAACAGTCGTAGGATAGCCAATGCCGGTAAGCTTGTTGTAGAGGGCGGCGATGTTGGCATTGCCGTTGGCATCGGTTACGAGACCGCCGTTGAACTGGGTCATGTCAAGATAACGGTCTCCGTTTGAATTGGAAGTATATGTTCCGGAGTAGTTCTCGAAACCCTTTACCCATTCGTTCTTCTTGCCGTCAAATATCTTGGTCTTTGCGTTGAGCTGAGCCTTATACTGTACGAGACCGCCGTTGGTAGGCATGTTGGTAAAGAATACGAGAGGGAGACGGCCTGAGAAGAGACCGGTACCGCCACGTACCTTGAGAGTCTTGTTGCCGAATACGTCATAGATGAAGCCAACTCTCGGAGAGAGGGTCAACTTGGCTGAAGGCCACTTTCCGGTATCGATATGACGTTCGTTGCCATTGTTGTCAAAATACTCGAGGTCCTTGATGGCCTGGTTGGTCATAAGGTCGTCGTTGTTGTAGAACAGGCCGTCGAGACGGAGACCATAGGTGAGCTTAAGCTTGTCACTTACCTGCCAGTCATCCTGGGCATAGATACCAAGCTTGTTTGACTGCACGCGGGCTGCCGGCTTGGATTCGCCGTCATAGCCGTAGGTAAGGCAGACAACCTCAGGAGTAGCGCCGTTAATAAAATCATCGACTGATTTGTAGCGATAGTAGCCTGTACCGTTACGCATGTACTGGTTGTCAGCCATCTGGTACTCGAAGT
>JAEEGF010907601.1_pt1 | contig 22158 bp, 17 predicted proteins | sample 9134171 | NCBI WGS metagenome assembly JAEEGF01 (sample SAMN16246542, study PRJNA631951) | gut metagenome | biome: gut microbiome; feature: rumen; material: AP-attached | host: Bos | place: Iran: Karaj | collected 2018-10 | reverse complement strand
GGCTGGTACGGATTCAACGGTGCGGCTTGTACATCAAAGGATCAGCTTGCATCTGTATTCCTTACAACAACTGTAGCACCTTCCATAGCAACAGTAGTATGTATGATCTTTACATGGATCAAATACGGTAAGCCCGATGTTTCAATGTGTCTCAACGCTTCACTTGCAGGTCTTGTAGCCATCACAGCACCCTGTGATGTTACGGATGCCCTTGGCGCAGTTATTATAGGCGCTGTAGCAGGTCTTCTTGTATGCTTCGGCGTATGGTTTTTGGATCACAAGGTACATATCGACGATCCCGTTGGTGCGGTTGCCGTACACATGATGAACGGTATCTGGGGTACAATAGCTGTAGGTCTTTTCGCAACAACTTCTGCACCCGGAAACGATACTTTAAAGGGCCTTTTCTACGGCGGCGGATTTGATCTTCTCGGAACACAGCTTATGGGCTTTGCAGCTGTTGCGGGCTGGACAGTTATAACAATGATCGTAGTATTTGCAATAATAAAAAAGATCTTCGGACTTCGCGTTACCGAAGAGGAAGAGATCGAAGGTCTCGACGTTAAGGAACATGGTCTTGCATCCGCATATGCAGGCTTTTCAATCGTCGACATGAGCGCAGGTGCCATGACCGCAAACGAGAACACTCTTCTCGGAGCAGAGGATTACGAACATGCAAGCAAAGCAAAGCGCGATGCCGCAGTGCCGGTAGTGGACACTTCCAAGACCCTTGAAGGAACAAGTCTTGAAACAGGTATGCACAAAGTTGTCATCATCACCAAGCTTTCAAGATACGACAAGATCAAGAAGGCACTCAACGATCTTGGTGTAACAGGTATCACGGTAACACAGGTAACAGGCTGCGGTATCCAAAAGGGCGCCGGACAGATGTATCGTGGTGTTGAAATGGATATGACGCTTCTTCCCAAGATCAAGCTCGAGGTAGTCGTAAGCAGGATCCCTGTTGATGATGTTATCGAAACTGCAAAGAAGACTCTTTACACAGGAAAGATCGGCGATGGAAAGATCTTTGTATATCCTGTCAGCCGCGTAGTAAAGATACGTACAGGCGAAGAGGATTTTGCAGCTTTGCAGGATGTTGAATAAATAAAATAAATATGGGCCGGCCGCTTTTGCGGCCGGCCGGGCAGAAAGATCCCTTATCATAAGAGGATCTTTTTGTCGTGCAAGGAGAAAAAATGGAAGTTTTAGATGATAAATTGCATGAAGAATGCGGCGTGTTCGGTATTTTTGCGCCGGAAGGTGAAAGCATAGCGCCCGACATATATTACGGGCTTACGGCACTTCAGCACAGAGGCCAGGAATCGGCCGGAATGTCCGTTACCGACACATCCGGGCCCATGGGCAACCTAAAGACCAAAAAAGGAATGGGGCTTGTGAGCGAGGTCTTTAGTGAAGAAGATTTAACCGTCATAAAAGGTAATGCGGGTGTCGGGCATGTCCGCTATTCCACAACGGGAGGCAGCAGGCCGGAAAATGCCCAGCCCATTGCCATGAACTATATAAAGGGCAGCCTTGCCATAGTACATAACGGAAATCTCACAAACGCCGATGCGCTTAAAGAAGAGCAGATGAAACGCGGACAGGCACATTATACGACTTCCGACACAGAGGTCCTGGCATACGAGATCATAAGCGAAAGAGTAAAGACGGACTCCATAGAAGATGCCGTAAAGAATGCGGCCGCAAAGCTTTCCGGAGGCTATGCCGTGATAGTCATGAGCCCGAGAAAAATGGTGGCAGTGCGTGACCCTTACGGCATAAAGCCCCTTGTCATAGGAAAAAGAGGCGAAAGCTTTATCTTAGCATCCGAAAGCGCCGCCGTAAACGCCGTCGGCGGAACGCTCGTCCGCGATGTAAGGCCGGGCGAGATCATAACCATAGAAAACGGCGACATGAAAAGCGATACATCTCTTTGCGGAAAGGAGACCGCTCATTGCGTTTTCGAATATATATATTTTGCAAGAGAAGATTCTGTCATAGACGGAATTGAAGTCAGAGAGGCAAGGATAAAAGCAGGAGAAGCGCTCCATATGGCTGACGAAGTGGAAGCCGACATTGTTTGCGGCGTGCCCGATTCCGGCCTTGCCGCCGCAGAAGGATACGCAAAAGCTTCCGGAATCCCATTTGCCCTCGCCTTTCATAAAAACAGCTATATAGGGCGCAGCTTTATCAAGCCCACCGATGCCCAGCGCAAGGCCGCCGTCCATATGAAGCTCAGCGTTCTGCCCTCCGTTGTGCGCGGCAAAAGGATGATACTTATAGACGACTCCATCGTTCGCGGCAATACCATGAAGCAGATCATCGAAATGCTTAAGGCTGCAGGCGCAAAAGAAGTACATGTAAGGATCAGCTCCCCGCCCTTCCTCTACCCCTGCTACTACGGCACCGATGTCCCCACCTCAAGCCAGCTTATAGCCTCCGGGCACTCCACCGAAGACATCAGGGCAAGAATAGGCGCCGATTCCCTTAAATACTTAAAGCTCGAAGACCTCGACCACATGGCCGGCGGAAAGACCATCTGCAAGGCCTGCTTTGACGGGTGCTATCCTTGTAAGAATTCTTAAAAAAAGTTGTTAAACACATTTTTACCGCCTGTATGCGCCTTCAGCCCTGCAGGCGGTATTAATTTCTTAAAGAGTACCGCCCAGAACCGTGTACAGTGCTGTAGGCGGTAAGAAAATTCTTAAGAGTACCGCCCAGAGCCGTGTTCAGCGCTATAGGCGGTAAGAAATTTCTTAAGAGTACCGCCCAAAACCGTGTACAGCGCTATAGGCGGTAAGAATTTCTTAAACCGTACCGCTCAGAGCCGTGTTCAGCGCTATGGGCGGTAAGAAATTTCTTAAGAGTACCGCCCAGAGCCGTGTTCAGCGCTATAGGCGGTAAGAAAATTCTTAAGAGTACCGCCTAAAACCGTGTACAGTGCTGTAGGCGGTAAGAATTTCTTAAACCGTACCGCCCAGAACCGTGTCCGGCGCTATGGGCGGTAAGAAAATTCTTAAGAGTACCGCCCAGAACCGTGTACAGCGCTATAGACGGTAAGAATTTCTTAAACCGTACCGCCCCGAGCCGTGTTCATCCTTGTGGGCGGTAAATTATAGCTTGTAGTGTCCGCCGGTTATAATATGAGTGATGTTTGCGTAAAATGAATAGAAACATTTTTGGAAAATTAGTGTGATATTCTGCGCCTTTTTGCGACTATATATGTAGAGGTTGTTTTAAAATGATTTTGTAATTGTATTTTTTGAAATGAGAAACGCCGGAGGATATCATGAATAAAAAGAATACTTTTGTTTGGGCTGCAATAGTAGCAGGCCTGATCATTGCGGGCATCATTATTTTTGTTTTGACAGCACCTCATAACACAGTCAACTATGTAAATGCCGAGGAGGTAGCACAAGTAAGGATTCGAAACGGGAACAACGGTGAAAGTGTTTTACTTGAAGCAGATGCGGAAGAAACAAAAGAATTGCTTAATGTGCTTAAAGAAATAAAATGCACCAAGGTGGATGAATTTGATCAGACCGGATGGTGTTACATGATCACAATGTTTGACAAAGAAGGTGACCTGATGGAAAGAGTCGTATTCATATCTGCCATGCTTTGTGAGATAGATGATCGCAAATATGAGATAGACCCGCTTGATGGAGAAAAGATGTTTGCCTTGATTGAAAAGATGTATTGAAAAAAATTTAGAAAAATTTTAGAAATAACATCTAGTGTTTTAGCTTTTTTTGTCGTCTAATAAGTGTAAGAATAATGTAGAAGGTTTGATGTGGACTTAAAAAAATATTCATATTTTTGGCGAAAAATGTCATTCGCGCAGAAAAATGGGTATTCACGCCGGAGGTATTGACAATAAAATAAACATTTGTTATTTTAAATTTAAAATCAAAAACATCGATCGAACTGCATTTTTTTCTGCAGGGGAATGTGGCATATAAAATATAGTAAATGGGTATGTATGTAATGATTGCCAATTATTTAGAAAAGAGTATTTAAGTATGAAAGAACAAAAGAGCATTTTGGGGCTGATTCTGTTGATGGTTTTTCTCTGCACTTTCAAAAATGTAGTGATGGCTGATGAGGAGTTTTATGGCAGAATTGATGTAAACTCAAAAGAGTGGTATGGTATGTCGTTAGAGGAAAAGGTTGATGCATGTAATGCCGATACCAAATCACTTGAAAACATACCAACTGAAATAGTATTGGAAATGGCAATGAAATATCCTCTTAGATCAAATATATTTTCATTTGAATCAACAAAGGATGGACTTGAGTATTTATGTAAAACTTCTAATGCTTACAAAGAATTACTCCAGCGAACAGACTTGGTATCTGTAGCATTAAGAAGATATTCACAATATGTAGATTCTTTTGAGCATGACAAAGAAGCATTTGATAAGATAATGTTGGAGAGCATTATTCAACATATGTGTTGGAAAAATATGCAAGATAATGAAAAAGAAAAAGTGGCTTCTATTCATGACAGAATAAAGGATACGGTTTGGAGTGACTATATAGAGATTCTTATTGCGAAATACAGGAGGAACAAAACACTTTCTGTATGGTTACCGTATAAGCCTTGCTTTCGTGGCATAATGACGGAAGGTTTCACATGGGGTGGTACTTGGGCTAATAACAATGACGCAGTATATTATGTTGGGGTTTATTCAAAGTATGGGAAATATAGTACTTGTTGGAAATTTTATGACAACGATTTTACTCCAAATCAGATAAATGATATGGATACAGAGTTTCGGACAGCTCATCCAAGTTATATATATTCTACTCACGCTACGAAAAAGTATAATTGTCATTCATATGTTTGGATTTCAAACAATACATATACCAATGAGTTTTGGCTGAATGATCCTACAACATTTGCGAGTGAAAATAATTACTTTATGCAAGAAACTGTAAATTCAGCAATGAGTTCAGGCCAGTATGCGCTTTTATATAATTCTAATGGAATCATTCGACATTCAGTTAAGGTGAATACAAATTCTTCAGGTTCCAATTACTCGTCATATATCGCTACAACATATGTTCAGTCTAAAATTGGCGCCCAAGGAGTTTACGTTACCACTTTAGCAGATATGTGCTATTTGTATGGGTGCAGCAATTACCTTCCTTTTACTGTTTTATAATATCGACTCGTTGTAACTTATAAAAGGTGTATGGAGGTGGAATATGAAGAAAAGAACGAATGTTATAGTTGCGACTGCTTTTTTGACAACTGCAGTTTTGGCTGGAATGATCGTGCTGAATATCTATAATAACAATGCTGCAGAGAGAAAAGAAAATGATTCGCATACTCTGATTGCTGAGAAAAATACCAATGAAGTAATTGCCAGTAACATAACAGGAGTAACAGAGAGTTTTAAAAGCCTTCTTAAAGAGGGGAACGGCTCAATAGTGCTTTTGGCAGATTCACCAGCTGATCAGGATTTACTTGATGCGTCGTATCTGGCTGAGCAATCCCTTATGCGCTTGGATAATGGTATAATAGTGACAAACGATGTTTTTGAAAAGGATCTAGATACAGCGGATGATGAATTGAAATATTGTGTGGATTATGCTTCGAAGGAATGGGCAGAAATGTCTACTGCTAAAAGAATTGCAGCATGCAATATCAATCCGGTAAGATTGAAAAAGGCATCAACTGAGACTCTCCTGGAACTTGCTGTTAATTATCCTTTAAAAGGTGATATGCTGGCTTTTGATTCTTATGAAGAAGGCTTCCTGCACCTCAAAAACAGATCTACTGTATTTTTTGAATTGTTAAGCAGAGAAGACCTGAAATCTTATGTTTTAAACAAATATGAGAGTTATGAGAATTATAACGACAGCGAAGGCAGCACATTTGATATAACAATACTTGAAGCCATTATAAAATTCCATTGCATGGGTATGCTTTCAGAAGCAGAAAAAAACCAGGTTAAGAATATTCATAACAGTATAAAAAGTGATGCTTTTATAGGCTGCTTATAGTTTGTTAATGATACGTGGGACGTGGCTCTGTATCATTGCTATATCATTTTCGCTGCTAAAAAATCTAAAATAAAAAACAAAAAAATCATTTCACACCGGAGGTATTGACAATAAATAAACATTTGTTATCTTGGATTTAAAAACAAAAGCATCGGTCAAACTGCTGAGGTGAGATCGATGATGGAAAATGCCAGCAGAAGGATTTAAAAAGTGAAAAATCGAGTTGTGGAGTTGTTTGTTAGTACATTAGATTGATGGAAAGAAAGGAGTATTTGGAATGAGCTTCATAAATTTGAAAAAAGGGAAAAAAACAAGTGTAATTTGTGGACATTTTACTGCATTTCTAATTCTCTTCTCCATGAGTGTTTGGGACCTGCGCTATAGACATGGAAAATCATGAGAATAAAGATAGTTGTCGTCAGTATTATGAGGTGACTTCCGCCGAGGAAGCTTGGACTGAAATGGATTTGTCACAACAGATAGAGGCATGTAATTGCTTTTCTGAAGAACAATTATATGTAGCTACGACTCGTGAACTACTTGAGCTTGCCAAATCTTATCCATTAGGGATTGATGCTATGTTGTTCGACACATATGAAGAGGGAATTGAGCATTTGATATCCACTTCCGATGTTTTTGAAGAATTGGTCGGACGTAGTGATTTAAAAAAAGAGTTGCTTGATTGTTACGAGCATCTTGATGGAAAGTCAGAATCGGATTTTTTGGTCAAACGCATTGTTTTGGAAGGCCTTATTAGGTATCAATGGAAGCATGATGGGTTTACGGCCGGTGAGAAAAAGAGAATATTAAAACATCATGAAAAATTAAGCGCTGAGTTATTGTCATATTATCTTAATGATATTATTATAACATATATTGATGACAATCAGACGCGCTTGTTTGATATGCTAAATTTAGCTACAAGGTCTGATGGATTCACTGGTGATGGAACCTATTGGTATTTGGGTGATATGCATTCGTATGTTGAGAAAGGAATTTATACAAAGTATGGTACATCAGTTGAGTGTTTCAGATATATTAGTAATGATTATTCCTATGCAGATGCATTGGCAATAGATAATGACTTATTAACTGCGCATCCTTCATGGTTATTACTTGGACATGCAACCAAAAGATTTAATTGTCATTCATATGCATGGCTGATGTTGGCCTATAATTCAAATGATTATTGGATAAATAATCCGACAAATTATGCCTTGGCGTCATCATATTTTGGTTCGAATTATGCCAATTCATCTTTAACCACAAACCAAAGAGTTCTTATTTATGGGATGCAAAACGGAGAAACATCACCTTCATTAAAACATTCTGCAGTAGTATCGATATCTTCGCAGGGGACTACGACTATGAGTTATATGACTACGGCAAAGGTTAGGTCTAAATTGGGGGCCAGCGGTATATTTTTGACAACTATGTATGATGTGTATGTTTTGTATGGGGGAACATATTATATTCCCTATACGCCATTATAGAAGGGAGTGGAAGATATATAAAATGAACAATCTTAGGGTGCCTTTAGGTTTATTGATGATTATGTCATTGGCTGTATGCTCGTGTAGCAAAAGCGAAAATAAAATGCAAAGCACTGAAAATGTGATAGATACAAGCATAGACGCTTCTACGATTGAGGATAATAAGCCGCAGGCGACAGAAAGCAACTTGAGTACAGATATAGCTGATTACTATGGCCTTTATAGTGCTACCCCGAATGAGGGCTTATTTGCATATTGCAATCAATACTCATCTGAGGCGCATATTTTGTCAGGAACGGTCGAATTCGAACTGGGAAAAACACATGCAAGGTTTGACGCCGGTGAATTTGGCAGCTTTGATGAAGATATGGTTTTTACCTATGAGACAAAATGGGATAACGAAGAACAGCATTATGGCTTCGTAAAGAAGCATTACACTTTCTTTTCAGAAGACCTGAAAAAGGTTCTTGAAGGTGATCACGTATTCTTTGCATCCGACAATGGTAATTACAGAATTCTTGTAACGGATACAGATCTTTACCTCTGCATGGGCGGCGGTGGCAAGGAAGTGAAAGCAATAATACGTTTTTCGAGGAGTAAATAATCATCCACTCATTATTTATAGGAGGTGATACGAATAAAAAGAAAAACGATTGTAATTGCTACAGTTCTTAGTTTGATCACGATATTCTTAGCCGGCTGTTCTGCATCTGGAGTGAAGAGTGGTGATGAAACCGTGTCAAAGGAAAATGTCGAGGAAACAATAGTTGCCATAGATAACATTGATGAAACAACACCTGTACAAACAGACAGCGATAGCGATGATGAAGCAATAATGTGCTTGGGGCCGGTGGATGCAATAAAAGAGATCCATATAGGCGATGAGATAAAAGTGATAACAACAGAAAAAGAATATGTAATTCCACTCACCCCGGTAACCGGAGATTCCGGGTTTGGAAGCACACAGGTATATCCTGAACTTCTAAAGGCTAAAGCAGAAAATCGCATAGGCCCGTTCTTTTCCGGAAAAATAAACTTTAATTTTACTGATGGACTTCCTGATAATATAACTGTATATGGACATTTAGAAATGGATTATACAGGAAGAGTACTTGCTTATGTGCCCAAACATGTGCTTTATTCGGGAAAACCAACCGAAAACCTGGAAATAGATACAGGAATAACTTCAGCAGTGCTTTTGAGTTCATGGCCGGAGGGTGGACTCAAATACTGCCGGGTAATGAAGATAGTTGTGGAAATGCAGGGAGAAATGTATGAAGGATATGTCTTTGGAGCAGAAGATTTTTTGGTGTTGAATCAAGATGAGGCCCAAAAAATGATGAATAAAAATGAGTAGAGCAATCGAAAAAGTATAAAAAGATTATAATGCTTGACTTTCCTTTTTGTTCAAAGTATACTGTACTAAGAAGTATAAAAATATTTAGGAGGAGTGGTTATGAAAAAAGTTGTAATATGTAGCTTATTGGCGATTTTTGCTTTGGCGGTGGCAGTTTTTGCTGCTGACACTGATTATATTTATCTTTCATCCCCGGATGGTGAAACTACAGCAACAGGTTCTCTTTCGGTTATTTGGGCATGGTTTGATGATGATTATGCGACAGCAACTTTGACTATTGATGCAAGCTCGAATATAGTTGATCGTGGAGTATTTGTTTCTCTTTTTGGATACAAAAACGGATCAGTAGTATGCTCGGGGTCGAGTCTTGATGAGATAACGACATTTATTATTAGAAGTGGTAATTGCAGTATTTTTAGATCATTTCATGCTATAACGGCAAATGGAAACTCAAATACTTCTTTGGGAGTGGGGGCATCAGGCTGGATACAGGTAGATTGAGAAAGATATTAATAATCACAATTGTATTGATACTGTTGCTTGCTTTAGGAGATTATTTGTTTTCCTGCCATGTGATAGCTTCAAAATGTATTTTTTATGATAATAGTTTTGTTGACGGAGAGGCTGGAAACGAAGAACACTTGATGGATATAGATATAAATAATATTTATACCGGAATAAAATTTAAATATTTAGGACAGATTGAGAAGGGTGAGTGTTCTATTTGTTTAACAGAGGATGAAAAAACTATAGATACAAAAGAATATGGCTCCGGAAGCTATATAAATGATACTTTTTTTTGTGATGTAAATGATGGGTCAAAGTACAAGCTGAGGGTATCGGAAGAAAAGAAGAATTCTTATCCCAAATTGATTGAGATAGAAATTAGGGTGTATTATTATGCGCATGGTTATTCTATTTTGTGGGATGGATTGAGTGTTTTTTTTGATTTTTTGGGAATAACAGATTATAAGAGCAGATAATATCTGCTCTTTACTTTTAAGGGGAAAGATGAGTATTATAGAGCTAAATGTAAAAAAGAAATCTATCAAGATGCGTGACAGAGAGATTACAATTATTCATGATCTTTCATTAAGAGTTGAAGAAGGTGAGATGATTGCAATAATGGGGCCTTCAGGTAGTGGAAAAAGCACGTTGCTTCATATAATTGGATGTCTTGATTATGAATATGATGGGGAATATAGACTTTATGATTTTGATGTTTTAAAAAACAATAAAAAACAGGCAACCAAGCTTCGATTAGCTAATATAGGATTTGTTTTTCAGGATTTTTTATTGATGGAGCAATTTAGCGTTTATGAAAATATTGAGATGCCTTTAAAGGCCCGTGGGGAATCTGCAAAAAAAAGAAAAGAAAAAATAAATGATCAGCTGAAAAAACTCGGCTTAGAGCACTTGAAAAATACATCGGTGAAATATATCTCCGGAGGTGAAAAACAAAGATGTGCCATAGCAAGAGCGATGGTAACAAATCCTAGAATAATACTTGCGGATGAACCCACAGGTTCGCTTGATTCGGAGAATGGAAAGATAGTAATGGAATATCTAAGAAAAATGAATGAGGCGGGAGCAACTGTTATAATTGTGACACATGATGATACGGTCGCATCTTTCTGCAATAAAAAAATGGTTATTAAGGATGGAACATGGGTGGACGAATAATTGTTTTCAGATATAGAATAACCGATTTCATATTGGCAATTACTATTTTTTTAACATTATTATCTGTGTTATGGATAATAAGCATAGAAAGCGGTATTATAGAAACTGATAAAGACTATAGAAAATATTCTTTAGGTAATGAATATTTAGTTTCCGTATCAGGAGATATTTATTCAAACGTAAAAGATTATATGGCTGAAAGCTTTGAAGTAGTTGAGCAAAGCAATCTGACAATACAACTAAATGATTCTGCCAGCGCCTGTTTGGCGACTGTTTTTGTGGACGGAGATTTATCGAAATGGTATCCTTTGAAAGAAGGACGATATCCATCGGAAGATGAAATAAAAAATGGTGAGCTTATAGTTTTATTAGGATCAAAAAGAATGGACCAAACATTTAGTTTAAATGGAGTTGATTATATAAAAATAGAAAATGAAGTTTATAAGGTGATTGGAAACATAGGAACTTCAGGCTCTGAATCTTTTGAATATGATATCGTATTGTTTGATAGATGTGTTGGAAATAATATAAATATGATAATTGATAATATGGCCAAGAACACAAATGTCGATTATCATATTGGAGATGATACTGTAGATATATCCGAAGCTTATCGTGAAATATGTGATTTTATTGAGTCAATCAATGTTGATATATATGTGAAAATAAGTGATAATTATAAAGAAAACTATGCAAAAGATGGGCGAGATAATGAGTTCGTGTTTTTATTGATCTCATTGCTCTGTATATCTGAGCTGATACTTTTTTCAGAAGTGTGGGTGAAAAAAAGATATGAAGAATTATTTATCAGAAGACTTTATGGATACAGCTATTTAAAACTGCTGCTTTATTTATCTTCGCAAGTTGGAATGATAATTCTTTTTGATGTTCCGGTTTTATTAGTTACATGTATCGTTTTAAAGACAATTGGGGTGATCAACATTAGATTTGCCGCTGCTTTTTTTGCGATGTATTTTGGGACGGGATTCCTTTTATGGGTGCTGATTATATTAAAGGCAACATTTACAATAAAATCACAAGGGTTTAGTTTGGCAGTATATAAAAAAAAGATATAAAGCTGATATGATTAGAAAACTTGCAGGCATAGCGGAATATGCCATTTGGATAATTTGGAACGGAAAGAAAAAAATATTATTGATAGTTACAACGATAGCGATAGTTTTGGTGCTACTTTTCTTTTATGTATCGTATTATGAAGCAGCCCGCTATGCGGTAAAAAAAATAAAAGATGTATGGAATGTTAATGAAGATAAGGTATATCACTTGGATGTAACGCCGTCCGGACCGGAGGATTATTCATTTGCCGGTAGGATGAGATCTTTTTTAAAAAAAATAAAAGAAGATGAAGGAATAGATAAACTCGCTATTTACTACGTGGTTAGTAATTCGGAAGAAAAGGTGCTCGTCGCAGAACGTGATACATTTGACATATTTGGTGTTTATGCATTAAATGACAGTGATTTTATATGGCCGGGAGAACAAGGACTGTTCGGCGGGAGTGATGTTTTGAGTAGAATCAACAAAAATAATGTAGTTTTTGTTGATTTTATAAATAGTAGTAATGATGCAGAACCTTGGATGTATTTTCAAAATATATATTTCACAACTAATAATAATGATGAAGATTTTTACTTGAAGCTTGTAAGCTGTGCAAATGAACTGAATCTCGGTGTCAGAGTAGAAAGGCTTTCTGAGATGTATGATAAATACATAGCCCAAAAAAATTTGATTTATGGGGAGAATTATTTGCAATTAATAATCATATTGGTATTGACTGTGCTGATAATATCGAGTACTATAATTATAATAAACATGGATATTATGCGGGAACATATGATAATGATTGTTTTCGGGTATTCAAAGAAACGGGTTTCAGGATCAATTTGTTTGGCGTCATTATTATTATCAATTACGAGTTTTTTAGTGGCAGCAATAGTGATTCTGTATATCGTTATTCCAACCTCATATAAGGATGAGACTTTAATTAATGCCGCAAGGGAGTATGCTATACCTCAAATCGGAAGATTCTCAGTTGTTATTGGGGTGTGTGGAGGTATTGTTCCATCCATAATTATAAATAATTCCAATATTATATCTACGCTAAAGAGAGGAGAGGAATGAAGAAGAAAGTATTTATAATTCTTGGTTGCTTATTTGCATTTGCAGTTCTACTGATAATAGTAATGTGGATGTTAGGCGTACACAATCATAATAACCAGGTGATTACAATAAGCAAAATTAAAGATGACAAAAATAGCCGTATACCTATATCCGTAAAGCATGATACCGAAGATATATGTTTAAGCATTATAAATGTGGCCGAGTATAACGGAGAGTCACAAATAGAATTGCTTGATGCTTCCGATAAGGCTGTTTTTACAAAAAAATCAAAAGATATTCAAAAAGATGATAAGATATGGCTCGGAAAAATCAGTAAAGGAGATTATGTTCTTGCCATAAATGGAGGTTCGGATGCCAAGTGTTCTCTTACACTGGAATGGGAAGAATATGTAAAAGGAATATCATTTATATTTAATTAGCTTTAATGCATAGTTGATGATTAATGAAAAACGTTGCAGACGGTGGTACTTTTTAAGCTGTTAAAAAATCTAAAATAAAAAACAAAAAAATCATTGACAACGAAAAACAATCGGATTATAATTTCACAAAATGTCAATGAAGGCATCTTTTATTTTTGTGATGAAGCAAGGGCGCTTCGGGTCTTACCCGGAGCGCCCTTTTTGGGTTTTTATCATCTGCTTACCGGAGGAAAGGAAAATGACTGAAGCATTTAATGAAATCAAGGAAAAAGGTCTTTATCGTCCCGAATTTGAACACGACAATTGCGGTATAGGCGCAATTATCGACATACAGGGACGCGCAGGTCACGGGCTTGTATGCGATGCACTGTCCATAGTCGAAAACTTGGAGCACAGGGCAGGCAAGGATGCAGAAGGCAAGACCGGAGACGGCGTCGGCATACTCACACAGATCCCTCATAAATTCTTTGCAAAAAAGCTGAAAAAAATGGGCATAACTCTTCCGGGCAGAAGGGGATACGGCGTAGGTATGTTTTTCTTTCCCCAGGGCGAGCTTGCCATGAGACAGGCAAAGTCCATGTTCGAGATAATCGTCAGAAAGGCAGGCCTTAAATTCATCGCATGGAGAAAGGTGGATACCGCCGAAGAAGTTCTCGGACAGAAGGCAAGGGAATGCATGCCCTGCATCTACCAGGCGTTCATCGAAAGACCAGAGGATGCAAAGACGGATATCGAGTTTGACAGAAAGCTTTACATCATAAGGCGTGAATTTGAACAGAGCAGCGCCGATACATATGTTCCTTCACTTTCCTGCAGGACCATAGTATACAAGGGCATGTTCCTTGTAGGCCAGCTCCGCACCTTCTTTACCGATCTTCAGGATGAAGATTACGAATCCGCAATAGCAATGGTGCATTCTCGCTTTTCGACAAATACCATGCCAAGCTGGAACCGTGCGCATCCAAACCGCTTCATAGTTCACAACGGCGAGATCAACACCATAAAGGGAAATGCCGACAAGATGCTTGCGCGTGAAGAGACCATGCATACAGGCGCATTTTCGGATGAGGATCTTGCAAAGGTCCTTCCCGTTATCTCGCAGAGTGGTTCCGATTCCGCAATGCTTGACAATGTCTTGGAATTCCTTGTTATGAGCGGAATGGATATGGCTCTTGCAATGACAATAATGCTTCCCGAGCCCTGGGCACATAACGAGACTCTCACGCAGGAAGAAAGAGATTTCTACCAGTACTATGCGACTATGATGGAACCATGGGACGGTCCCGCATCCATCCTGTTTTCGGACGGCGATGTTATGGGCGCCATACTCGACCGCAACGGCCTGCGTCCTTCAAGATATTATGTGATGGATGACGGAAGGCTCATCCTTTCATCGGAAGTCGGCGTGCTCGAACTTGACGAGGCACATATCCTTAAAAAAGAGCGCCTGCATCCCGGCAAGCTTTTGATAGTCGACACAAAACAGAAGAGAGTCATCTCGGACGAAGAGATAAAGGAAAAGTATGCTCTCGGCAAGCCCTACGGCGAATGGCTCGACAGCAACATGATAGATCTTAAGGAACTGAAAATACCCAACAAAAAGGTTCCCGCAATAGACGGCGAATACCTTAAGAAGCTTCAGAAATCCTTCGGATACACATGGGAAAACTATCATGACAGCCTGCTTTCCATGGCATTAAACGGCACCGAGGCGATCGGTTCAATGGGTATAGATACGCCCATAGCCGCTCTTTCAAAGGAATATCAGCCGCTGTTCTACTATTTCAAGCAGCTCTTTGCCCAGGTAACCAACCCGCCCATCGATGCGCAGCGTGAAGAGATAGTAACATCAAGAACCGTATATGTTGGCAAGAACGGTAATCTTCTGGAAGAAAAACCCGAAAACTGCCGCGTACTTAAGATAGACAACCCCATCCTTTCGGACCTTGATCTTTTAAAGATCGAAAACATGAACAGGGAAGGCTTTAAGGTAAGACAGGTCTCAACCCTCTTTTACAAGGGAACGCCCATGGCAAGAGTCCTCAGGAAGCTTTTCGTGGAGGTCGACAGAGCATATAAAGAAGGCGCGAGCATCCTCATCCTTTCGGACAGAGGCGTGGATGAAAACCATGTTGCGCTTCCTTCGCTGCTTGCCGTCTCGGCCGTGCACAAGCACCTTGTAGAGACCAGAAAATGCACAGCCATGTCGCTCATCCTCGAATCGGCAGAGCCAAGAGAGGTACATCATTTTGCGCTCCTTTTGGGATACGGCGCAAGCGCGATAAATCCTTATCTTGCACATGCTTCAATCGCTCAGCTTACAAAAGAGGAACTGCTTGACAAGGATTACTATGCCGCAGTTGATGACTATGACAAGGCAGTTCTTTTCGGAATCGTAAAGATAGCATCCAAGATGGGTATTTCCACCGTCCAGTCATATCAGGGCAGCAAGATATTCGAGGCTCTCGGTATTTCGGAAGATGTTATAAAAGAATACTTTCCCGGAACCGTAAGCCGCGTAGGCGGTATAACCTTAAAGGATATCGGAGAAAACATCGACAGGCAGCACAGCCGCGCATTCGATCCCCTTGGACTTCCCGTAGACCTTGAACTTACCGCGACAGGCCGCCACAAGAGCAGAAGTCAGGGTGAAAAGCACAGATACAATCCCAAGACCATTCATATGCTTCAGCTTTCCACAAGAGAAGGCGATTATGAAAAGTTCAAGACCTACACCGAAATGGTTGACGGCGAGGATACAGGATATTTAAGAAGCCTTCTTGATTTTGATTTTCCGGCTGAAGGTATCGACATAGCAGAGGTTGAAAGCGAAGAAGAGATCGTAAAGAGATTTAAGACCGGCGCCATGTCATACGGCTCCATCTCCGAGGAAGCGCATCAGACACTTGCAATAGCAATGAACCACCTTCACGGAAAATCAAACAGCGGTGAAGGCGGCGAGAGCGAAGAGAGGATCCTTTCCGCAGGTACCGCAAACGACAGAAGCTCTGCAATAAAGCAGGTAGCAAGCGGAAGATTCGGCGTTACCGAAAGATATCTCATAAGCGCAAAAGAAATACAGATAAAGATGGCACAGGGCGCAAAGCCCGGTGAAGGCGGTCACCTTCCCGGCAAAAAGGTATATCCCTGGATCGCCAAGACAAGACATTCGACTCCGGGAGTCAGCCTTATATCACCCCCTCCTCATCATGATATTTATTCGATAGAAGACCTGGCTCAGCTCATATATGATCTTAAATGCGCAAACAAAAATGCGCGCATTTCCGTAAAGCTCGTGTCCGAAGCCGGAGTCGGAACCGTTGCTGCGGGCGTAGCCAAGGCCGGTGCCGGCGTTATCCTTATTTCGGGATACGACGGTGGTACCGGTGCGGCACCGCTTTCATCAATACATAACGCAGGCCTTCCTTGGGAACTTGGCCTTGCAGAGACACATCAGACGCTTGTCGCAAACGGCCTCAGAGACAGAGTAGTTATTGAAACCGACGGAAAGCTCATGAGCGGCAGGGATGTTGCAATAGCGGCAATACTCGGCGCAGAGGAATTCGGTTTTGCGACGGCTCCTCTTATCACAATGGGCTGCGTAATGATGCGTGCCTGCCAGTCTGATACATGCCCCATGGGTATCGCGACACAAAACCCCGAGCTTAGAAAGCGCTTTGCCGGAAAGCCCGAATATGTAGAAAACTTCATGCTCTTTATAGCAAGACAGCTTCGTGAGATCATGAGCAGACTTGGTGTCAGAACAGTAACGGAACTTGTCGGAAAAACAGAGTTTTTGAAGATAAAGGAAATGCCCGCGAGCGAAAGAAAGGGCATGGACCTTTCAAAGCTTTTGATGCAGGCACCGGGCACAGATCTTTCTCACAGACCGGAAAGCATGTATGATTTCGGCCTTGAAAAGACAAAGGATGAAAAGGTGCTCCTTGCAAGCGCGGATGTTAAAAACGCTGTGGAAAAGGGCGGAAAGGCAAGTGTTTCCGTACACCTTCGAAGCGTGGACAGAACCTTTGGTACCCTTCTTGGAGCAGAGATAACAAGGCGTCATCCCGAAGGACTTGAAGAAGATGCCATAACAGTAAACTGCACAGGATCCGGCGGACAGAGCTTCGGCGCATTCATCCCACGCGGCCTTACGCTCAGACTTTCGGGCGATTCAAACGATTACTTTGGCAAGGGCCTTTCGGGCGGAAAGCTTGTCGTTACGGCGCCTGCGGGAGCAAAGTACGATCCAAGAGAAAACATCATCATAGGAAACGTTGCTTTGTACGGAGCAACATCCGGCAGCGCATTTATCGGAGGAGTTGCTGGAGAAAGATTCTGCATACGAAATTCCGGTGCGGTTGCCTGCGTTGAAGGTGTGGGCGAACACGGATGCGAATACATGACGGGAGGACGCGTCGTAGTCCTCGGCCCTACGGGCAAGAACTTTGCGGCCGGCATGAGCGGCGGTATCGCATATGTGCTTGACGAAGAGAACAGGCTGTACAAGAACCTTAACAAGCAGCTTGTAAAGATGGAAAACGTAACTCTTCCATCTGACAAAGAAGAATTGAAACACATAATCGGGGAACACGTTTCTTACACCGGCTCCGTAAAAGGCAAAGAGGTACTCGACCACTTTGAGCAGTACCTGCCGATGTTTAAAAAGATCATACCCGAGGATTACAGCAGGATAATGAGCAAGATCGCCGAATTCGAAGGAAAGGGCGAAGACAAAGAAACTGCGACCATAGAAGCTTTCAGGGCTGTGTCAGGAGGTGAATTTTAATGGGAAAAACGACCGGATTTCTTGAATATGAAAGAGCTGACGGCCCTGTAAGAAGCGAAAAGGAAAGACTTAAGGATTTTAAGGAATTCCACGGTCAGCTTAGCCTTGAAGAAAGAAGAAAGCAGGCCGCAAGATGCATGGACTGCGGAATTCCCTTCTGCCAGGCGGGGGTAATGATAGCCGGAATGGCATCCGGATGTCCTCTTCACAACCTCGTTCCGGAAATAAACGACCTTGTATACAGGGGCAGGATGAAGGAGGCCTACGAAAGGCTTTCCATCACCCACAGCTTCCCGGAATTCACCTGCCGCGTGTGCCCGGCGCTGTGCGAGGCTGCCTGCACCTGCAATTTGCATGATGAGCCCGTAGCTACCAAGGAAAATGAAAAGTCCGTAATAGAATACGCTTTTGAACACGGTCTTGTGGAAGAAAAGGCACCCGCAGAAAGAACGGGAAGAAAGGTTGCAGTTATAGGAAGCGGACCTTCAGGCCTTGCGGCTGCACAGCTTTTAAACAGAAGAGGACATGAGGTCACGGTATACGAAAGGCGTGACCGCGTAGGGGGCCTGTTGCGCTACGGCATTCCCAACATGAAGCTTGACAAGTCGGTCATCGACAGAAGAGTAAAGCTTATGGAAGAAGCGGGCGTGAAATTTGTGGTCAATGCCGATGTCGGAAAAGATATAGATGCAAAGGAGCTTACCGAAAAATATGACAGCGTGATACTTGCATGCGGCGCTTCAAATCCGAGAAACATAAACGCGCCGGGCAGGGATGCAAACGGTATCTTCTTTGCGGTGGATTTCCTTTCAAAGGTCACAAAAAGACTGCTGGATTCTGATTTTAAGGATGTGCCGTATGAACTTGCAAAGGGTAAGGATGTAGTCATAATCGGCGGCGGAGACACAGGAAACGACTGCGTGGGCACAGTCTTAAGACTTGGCGCAAAAAGCGTTACCCAGCTCGAGATGATGCCTGAGCCTTCATGCGAAAGACTGCGTACAAACCCCTGGCCCGAATGGCCGAAGGTACTCAAGACCGATTACGGTCAGGAGGAAGCTATATATAAAACCGGATCGGACCCCAGAATATACAAGACTACGGTAAAGGAATTCGTAAAAGACGAAAAGGGAGATTTAAAGGAAGTCGTGATCGTATCTCTTGAGCCTAAGAAGGACGAAAAGACGGGCAGGATGAACATGGTTTCGGTAGAGGGCAGCGAAAAGACGCTCCCCGCACAGCTGGTACTTATCGCAGCCGGATTCCTCGGAAGCGAAAAATATGTGACCGATGCTTTCGGAGTCGAGACGGATGCGAGAACGAACGTAAAGACGGAAAAGGGCGCGCACGACACATCCGTGAAAAAAGTCTATACAGCCGGCGACATGCACCGCGGGCAGTCGCTTGTGGTATGGGCTATTGCGGAAGGAAGAGCTGCGGCAAAGGCAGTGGACGAAGCGCTTATGGGCTATACAAATCTTTAGGAGCGTGAGATATCATGACCAAATATATATTTGTAACAGGCGGAGTTGTATCGGGACTCGGTAAAGGCATTACGGCAGCTTCACTTGGAAGACTGTTAAAAGAAAGAGGGCTCAAAGTCACGGCACAGAAGCTGGATCCGTACATAAACGTCGATCCGGGAACGATGAGTCCCTACCAGCATGGCGAGGTCTATGTTACGGAGGACGGAGCGGAGACGGACCTTGACCTCGGACATTACGAAAGATTCATGGATGAGGACCTTACGCATTATTCAAACCTCACCTCCGGAAGAGTCTACTGGAATGTTTTAAATAAAGAAAGACGCGGAGAATACCTGGGCAGTACTGTCCAGGTCATTCCGCATATTACGAACGAAATAAAAGAGTTCATTTACAGGGCCGGAAAAGAGAAGGGCTCTGACATAGTCATAACCGAAATAGGCGGTACCATAGGCGATATCGAGTCCCAGCCCTTTTTGGAGGCGGTAAGACAGGTGTCACTTGAGGTCGGAAAGGAAAACAGCCTTTTCATACATGTGACGCTTGTTCCCTATCTGCACGGCTCCGAAGAACATAAATCAAAGCCTACCCAGCATTCGGTAAAAGAGCTTCAGGGCATGGGCATAATGCCCGACATAATCGTTCTTCGCTGCGATGAACCTCTTGAGGAGGGAATATTTAAAAAGATATCTCTTTTCTGCAACGTGGAAGAAGACTGCGTCATAGAAAACAGGACGCTTGGAAGCTTATATGAAGCTCCCATCATGCTTGAAGAGCACGGCCTTGCAAGAGCAGCCTGCAGAAAGCTCGGTCTTGGCGATATCAAGCCCGATCTTGCGGAATGGAAGGAACTTGTTGGCCGCATAAGAAACAGGAACAAAGAGGTAAGGATAGGTCTTGTGGGAAAATACGTACAGCTTCACGACGCCTACCTTTCCGTTGCCGAAGCCCTTACACATGCGGGCTTTGAGCTTAATGCGAGCATACATATAGACTGGATCGATTCCGAGGAACTTAACGAAGACAATTACAAAGAAAAGCTTTCTTCGGTCTCCGGCATCATAGTGCCCGGCGGCTTTGGTGACAGAGGCATAGAGGGAATGATCCTTTCCGCAAAATACGCAAGGGAAAACGGCCTGCCCTATCTTGGCATATGTCTTGGCATGCAGATAGCCGTCATAGAATTTGCAAGAAATGTTGCGGGAATAAAAGACGCATGCTCGGGAGAGTCTGCTCATCCTTCGGAGCACAAGGTCATCGACTTTATGCCGGGACAATATGACGGAGTTGACAAGGGAGGAACGCTAAGACTTGGAAGTTATCCTTGCATTGTGAGCCCTGGTACGCTATTATATGATTGCTACAAAACCGACAGAATAGATGAGAGGCACAGGCACCGCTACGAATTCAACAACGACTACCGAGAGGTGCTTACTAAAGCAGGCCTTACACTTGCCGGTCTGTCACCTGACGGAGAACTTGTGGAGACGGTTGAGATCAAGGATCACCCCTTCTTTGTGGGCGTCCAGTTCCACCCCGAATTCAAGTCAAGACCCAACAGGCCGCATCCTTTATTCAGAGGTTTTGTAAAGAACGCACTTATGAGAGGTACAAAAAAATGATCTTTGACAGAAAGCTGATACTCGAAGACGGATCCGAATACTACGGCCGCGGGTTCGGCGCAAAGAAGGATGCCGTCAGTGAGATAGTTTTCAACACTTCCATGGTAGGGTATCAGGAGATAATCTCGGACCCTTCCTACACCGACCAGACCGTAGTCATGGCATATCCTTTGATAGGTAATTACGGAATAACCGCAGAGGATTTTGAAAGCAGGATAATATCTGTTTCGGCGCTTGTGGTAAGGGATATAAACAATGCCCCTTCAAACTTCAGATCGGCTATGAGCCTTGCGGAGCTTATGGAGGAAAATAGTATTCCCGGCATTTGCGAGGTAGACACAAGAAAGCTTATCAGAAGCATCAGGGATATAGGAAGCAGAAGATGTCTTTTGACATCTGCCGATATGCCGATAGAGGAGGGCCTTAAGATCATAGCGGAAACGCCCGTTCCCCATGATGCGGTAAAAAGATGCAGCTGCGCAAGAAAATGGTACAGCAGGACATCAAACCCCAAGTTCCATGTCGTTGCAATCGACTGCGGCATGAAATCCAACATCGTAAGGATGCTCAACAAAAACAAATGCAATGTCACGGTCGTTCCCTATAACACCGGATATGAGGAGATACTGTCTCTTAAGCCGGACGGACTTTTCATATCAAACGGGCCGGGAGATCCCACGGATGTGCCGGAAGTTATCGAAACAATAAAAGCTCTTAAGGGCAAGCTGCCTATCTTCGGCATATGTCTTGGACATCAGCTTATCTCTCTTGCATGCGGGGCACGTACATATAAGCTGAAATTCGGACACAGGGGCGGTAATCACCCGGTAAGGAATATCGAGACCGGTAAGATAGAGATAACAAGCCAGAACCACAGCTATGCCGTTGATGACGCGAGCCTTGAAGGTACGGGGCTTAAGGTGCTTTACAAGAATATACTCGATGATACAGTGGAAGGACTTTTGTCCGAAGACGGCACGATGTTTTCGGTGCAGTACCACCCGGAAAGCGCCCCCGGACCGCAGGACAGCGGATTTTTGTTTGAACGTTTTACCGATATGATGAGGAGGTTTAAAGATGCCAAAGAGAACTGATCTTAAAAAGATACTTGTTATAGGATCGGGCCCCATCGTTATCGGTCAGGCTGCCGAATT
>JAEEGF011473867.1_pt1 | contig 22163 bp, 14 predicted proteins | sample 9134171 | NCBI WGS metagenome assembly JAEEGF01 (sample SAMN16246542, study PRJNA631951) | gut metagenome | biome: gut microbiome; feature: rumen; material: AP-attached | host: Bos | place: Iran: Karaj | collected 2018-10 | reverse complement strand
TACTTCAATAGAATCACAAACACAGAGGTATTAGTTAAGGTAAAGATTGAATTTAGGTTTTAGTTAGAGTTAATAGTTAGATATTTAGTTTTAGGTTTATTATTTTGATTGGCAATAGGTTTTTCTAAGGTGTTAGAAAAGATTTGCAAGTAGGGATAACAGACGCAGTGGTGACACTCCGTTTTTCTCAGAAAAAGGTTTTTAGTTATTCATAGATTGTTGGCGCCGCCCTTGAGTCGTTGATGACCCTTGGACGGCTTTTTTTATTTCCTCCTGGGAGCAGTACGCTTCTTGGGGGAATTCTTTTTGGGAACTGTAGCCTGCGGAAGATCCTTCGTGACGGTAGCCTTCAGGATGCGGATATCCTCTAAGGGCCGGTCGTTCTTATCAGTCTCTACTCCTTGGATCTTCTCTACGATATCCATTCCTTCAACCACTTCACCAAACACGGTATATTGTCCGTCCAGGTGGGGTGCACCCCCTACGGTCTTATACACCTCCAGCATCTCGGGGGTGAGTTTTACAGTGCCCTGTGTGGCAGAGTCGAGTTTCTCCTGAATCTTTGCTAATTGCTGGTCGTTGCGCACCTTTCCCCATACAATATAAAACTGACAGGCAGAAGAACGGCGCTCTGGATTCACTTTCTCGCTTTCACGGGCCATTGCCACTGCACCACGGCGATGGAAAATCTGTGGCAGACGGAACTCGGCCTCTGTGGTATAGTCGAAATCGCCTGTACCCAATAGTTGTCCAGGTTTGGCATGTTTGCTATTGGTGTCGCCGCTCTGGATCATGAAGTCTTTGATGACGCGATGGATGAGTAAAGAATCATAGATGCCCATCTTCGTGATCTTCAGGAAGTTGTCACGTGTCTGTGGCGTCTCCTCGTATAGTGCGATACGGATATTACCTGCTGTAGTCTCAAACAGCACCTCTGTGTTTTTGGTCTGTGCCCATGCAGTTAAGAGAGAGACATGAAAAACGATCAGTAATGATAGGATTTTACGCATATTGGTATTTTTTAATGATTAATATATCTAATGTTTAATCTTCAGCTTCTCGCTCCAACCGCCTTTAAACAATCGAGCCAGGAAGATACTGCCGCGGAAGAAGAGTTCGATGGCCATGGCCGTCCACATACCTTTCAGACCATACTTTGGTGCAAGCCCTGCAGCTAAGGTCAGACGGACAAACCACATAGAGCATAGGCTCATTGCTGCAGGGATCAGTGTGTCACCAGCACCGATGAACACACCGTTTACCACAATGGCGGCTGCGAACATTGGCTCTGCCCAGGCTTCGATGCGAAGTACTTCTGTGCCGAGAGCTATCACCTCGTCAACAGGTGTCATAATGTTCATCAGTTGGGGAGCAAAGATCCACATCAACACACCCATCATGGTCATCACAGAGATGCCCAAGCCGACGGACAGTCTGGCAAAGGAGCGCGTGAGTTGTTTCTGTCCTGCACCGATGCCTTGCCCCACCAGTGTCGTGGCTGCCTCAGCAATACCGTAACCTGGCATGTAGCAGAGACTCTCTACTGTGATGGCCAAAGAGTGGGCAGCGATAGCGATGGTGCCAAGGGGGGCCACAATCAAGGTGGTTACAATCTGAGCACCACCCATGAGCATGTGTTGCAGGCCCATAGGCGCACCAATCTTGAAAGCGGTGCTGACAGTGTCTTGTCTGGGCTTGAATGAACCAGGATGCCCTTTGAGTGAGAGCATTTTCGACTTCACCAGTAGGAAATAGAGCATCAGACTGGCTGTAACCAGCATGGCAAGACCCGTACCTATGGCGGCGCCCATTACTCCCAAGTTCAGAATATAGATAAAAATGTAGTTGAACACCACATCCATCAGACACATGCAGATGTTCAGGACGGAAGGGATCTTCATGTTGCCTGAGCATTTCAGCATCGAACCAGCTAACCCTTCCATTTGGAAGAAAATGCCGGCGACGCCGAAGATGGCGAAGTATAGTGAGGCATCACGTGCAATTTCAGGGGAACCTCCCAACCAGAAGGGGAGGAACGGAGCAATGCTGATGCTGATGGTGGTCATCGTCAAGGCCCAGATAAGACAGCAGATGAGCGACTGGCGCAGTACGCGACGAGCTGCCTCGAAGTCGTTGGCACCAATGAAGTGGGCCACCTGTACAGAAAAGCCCAGCGAAGCTGCATGAGACAGACCGCCCATCAGCCAGCCTGTGGTCTCCACGAGTCCGATGGCCGCAGAAGCCTTCGCCCCCAGATGTCCCACCATCGACGCATCGATGAAAAACATCACGGTGGCGGAGATCTGTGCCAGAATGCTGGGGATACTCAACTGAGTGATCAGTGCCAGCTTCTCACGACCCGTCATCGAGCGCCCTTCCCTTATATAGGAGAGTAGCAGTTCGCTGTTCTTGACTTTCTTCATTTAAAAAAAGCCCCGCAAACTGCGAGGCTTAGAATGTTTAGCTTATTTACGAAGACCGAGGGCCTTGATGATAGCACGATAACGATTGATATCGTTATTGTAGAGGTACTTCAGCAACTTGCGGCGCTTACCAACGAGCATGGTCAGTGAACGTGCGGTGTTGTGGTCCTTGTGGTTCTTCTTGAGGTGCTCTGTCAGGTGAGAGATGCGGTAGCTGAAAAGTGCGATCTGAGCTTCTGCAGAACCGGTATCTGTGGCACTCTTGCCATACTGACCAAAGATTTCCTCCTTCTTTGCTTTGTCTAAATACATAATTTTAAATGTGATTAATTGTGTTGCAATAACATCTTTCAGACGTGTCTGCCTACCTAATCACTGGTGGTTTACGTCATCAAATGCTTCGGATTTTCCGAAATGCGGGTGCAAAGGTACAACTTTTTTCCGATACTGCAAACTTTTTAGAAAAATATTCGTACCTTTGCAGCCGTTTTTATAATAATAGGTATGCAGGATATCAGAAATATCGCAATTATTGCGCACGTCGATCATGGTAAGACTACATTGGTCGATAAGATGATGTTAGCTGGAAATCTCTTCCGTGAGGGACAGAATCTCAGCAATCAGGTGTTGGATGCAAACGATCTGGAGCGTGAGCGTGGTATCACCATCCTCTCTAAGAACGTGAGCATCAATTGGAAAGGAACGAAGATCAACATTATAGATACCCCGGGTCACTCTGATTTTGGTGGTGAAGTAGAGCGTGTGCTGAACATGGCCGACGGCTGTCTGTTGCTGGTGGATGCCTTTGAGGGTCCGATGCCTCAGACACGTTTTGTGTTGCAGAAAGCACTCCAGATCGGATTGAAACCTATCGTGGTTGTGAACAAAGTTGATAAACCAAACTGTCGTCCAGAGGAGGTGTATGAGATGGTGTTCGACCTGATGTTCTCGCTGAATGCCACTGAGGATCAGTTGGACTTCCCCGTTGTCTATGGTTCTGCCAAAAATGGTTGGATGAGTGAAGACTGGAAGAAACCGACTGACAATATCACTTATCTCTTGGATAAGATTGTTGAAGTGATTCCTGCACCGCAGCAGATTGAGGGTACTCCTCAGATGTTGATTACATCATTGGACTACTCCAGCTATCAGGGTCGTATCGCCGTAGGCCGTGTACATCGTGGTACGCTGAAAGACGGTATGCAGGTAACAATTGTCCATCGCGATGGAAAGATGGAGAAGACCAAGATCAAAGAGCTTCACACTTTCGATGGTATGGGTCATGTGCGTACTGATGGTGTGGATTGTGGTGATATCTGTGCAGTGATCGGACTGGAGAAGTTTGAGATTGGTGATACCATCTGCGACTTAGAGAACCCAGAGCCGCTGCCTCCTATTGCTATCGACGAGCCTACGATGTCGATGCTCTTTACCATCAACGACTCACCTTTCTTCGGCAAGGAGGGTAAGTTTGTGACCTCGCGCCATATCAACGATCGTCTGGAGAAGGAACTGGAGAAGAACCTCGCCTTGAGAGTAGAGCCTTTCGAGGACTCTACTGATAAGTGGATCGTTTCAGGTCGTGGTGTGTTGCATCTCTCTGTGTTGGTGGAGACCATGCGTCGTGAGGGTTATGAGTTGCAGGTAGGTCAGCCTCAGGTAATCTACAAGGAGATCAACGGTGTGAAGCATGAGCCTGTAGAGGAGTTGACGATCAACGTGCCTGAGGAATTCTCTTCTAAGATGATTGATATGGTCACCCGTCGTAAGGGTGAAATGACTTCTATGGAGAGCCAGGGTGAACGTGTGAATATCGAGTTCGATATCCCCTCACGTGGTATCATTGGTCTGCGTACCAATGTACTGACTGCCTCTCAGGGTGAGGCCATCATGGCGCATCGCTTCAAGGAGTATCAGCCGTATAAGGGAGAGATCGAACGTCGTGTCAACGGCTCGATGATCTCTATGGATACAGGTAATGCCTTTGCCTACGCCATCGATAAACTGCAAGACCGTGGTAAGTTCTTCATCGATCCTGGTGAGGATGTATATATGGGACAGGTTGTAGGTGAGCATGTGCATGACAACGACCTCGTGGTAAACGTCTGCAAGGCGAAGCAGTTGACCAACGTGCGTGCCTCTGGTACAGATGAAAAGGCCCGTATCATTCCGAAGACGGTGATGAGTCTTGAGGAATGTCTTGAGTATATCAAGCAGGACGAGCTGGTAGAGGTTACACCTAAGTCGATGCGTATGCGCAAGACCATCCTCGATCACGATCAACGCAAAAAGGCTGCGAATAAGCGAGAATAAAGCAAAGCTTGCTTATGCTTTATCGAGCGTGAGCAGGCTCGAACGAAGTTCAAAGCAAATAAAGTATAAAATTAATCCCTCGCCGATTGGCGGGGGATTATGGTCTTTATGCGTCGGCGAAGGTTTTGCCGTCTTCCAGGGTAATCTGAAGTTTGGTGTATTCGCAGTGGAAATCGTTTTGCAGACGATCCAAATAACGACGACATTCCCATTTGCACATAGGCAGGTCGTGAAGCAGATAATTACCACAAGCCTCTGGACGAGTGGCGGGCACTTCTGTCTGTGTGAGCATCCACTCCAGACATTCGATGGTCAACTGGCGCATGTCTTCGACAGTGTATGTACCTGTCATGATGATATACATGCCTGTCAGACAACCCATCGGTCCTACATATACCACATCCTCTTTCACCCGGCTGTTACGAAACCAAGTAGCCATCAGGTGCTCTATGCTATGGATGGCGGCAGGGGCAACAGCAGGCTCCTTATTAGGTTCTGTGATGCGCAGATCAAACGTCGTGAAACCCTTATCTACACGTGATACGTAGATACCTGGTTTCAGGTGCGTGTGGTCAATGGTGAAACTTTGTATGACTTCCATAATTATAAGCTTTCAATAAATGTCTTGGTGGTAAGGAATGATTTCTCGGCAACGGTGTCCCAGAAATTGTGATACTGCGAGGCATCAGTGTCGCGCAAAGGAATGTCGCTGATGAGACGGAAGGAGATAAACGGCACCTTATAGATGTAACACACCTGTGCGATGGCGCACGACTCCATATCGACAGCCTTCGCCTCAGGGAAGTGACCCACAATTTCGCGCATCTTCTCCTTGGAATCCACAAACCAGTCGCCTGTCACAATGAGACCAGGTTTTGCACCAGTCAGTTTGGCCTTTTCCAAGAGATGGGGATCGGCCTGATAACGTACTGGCAGACCTTGCACCTGACCATAGACAGTCGTTTCGTCGATGGCCTTTCCACAATACACGTCGTGGTAAGTCAGTTCTGTACTCACCACCACATCCTGCAGATTGATATCATCGCCGTTGCCACCTGCACAACCAGAGGAGATAATGCAATCGGGCTTATACTGGCGAATCATCTCTACTGTCTGGATGGCTGCATTCACAGTAGCAATGCCGCTTTTCTGCAGAATCACTTTGTCTTCAGGAAATAATGGACGGAGCTGTTTCAGTTCCTTATCCATTGCTACAATCATTCCTATTTTCATAACTGTTTTGATTATATTTCTTTTGTCTGAACTGACAGACTACCACATAGACGATGATCAACAGCAGGATGGCGAAGGCGATATAGGCTATCGTCTCTGTCATATCTACTGACTTCGGGAAGAATGCCAACTCTACCTGATGCTGACCTGGTTGGATGTGGATAGCACGCAGGATATAGTTCACGCGTCCCAACTCAACAGACTCACCATCGACGGTGGCTGTCCATCCAGGATAGTAGATCTCAGAGAAGACGAGTACACCACCCTTGCCAGAGTTAACATCATAGGTAAGATGATTTGGCTCGTAGCTGGTGATCTTCACGATGCTGGCGGTATCCTGTACAGCAGCCTCACCCAACTGTGATTTGAACTTCGCATCGGCTACGGCCTGATGGCGCAGGTCGATCTTGCCGACAGCCTCCATCTCTTGGTTGGCATTGTCCACGTAAGTGATCTGATCCACGAACCAGCCGTTGCCATAGACATAGGGATTCTGGATGGGAACGGTCTGTCCTCCCTGCAGCGGGAAGATGAAGTACTTCGTGTTGAGCATGTTGAGCACAGGACAGATGCTGTCGCCGTTCACTTGCGTCATGTCGCCACCAGCCTCAGACACAGCGCCAAACAGACGTTGCATCTCCGGGTTGATATAGGTCTCGATCATCTCCTGATAGCGACGCAGCTTGGCAGCGTGGTAACCGCCGATGCTCTTATGATAATAGCTGGTCTCGTTTTCATTAAAGGTGTTCGAGGCGAGATTCAGTACACGGTAGTCAAGTGAAGTGTCGCGCAGAATGAGTTCATCCGTCTGCGTCTTCTCCTGTGGTGCCTCACGCTCACTCTTCGGCACGAACATCTCGTCGTTCAGATAACGCTTGTTCACCGTCCACAAATCTACCAGACAGAGTACGAGAATGATGCCAATAGCGTATTCCTTCTTCAGTTTGCCCCACAGGAAAGCCAAGAGGATACCCGTACCTGCCAGGATGATATAGAACGAACGCAGACTATCAGCCGTAAAGACTGCCTCGCGCATCTCTGTCAGGTTTGCGATCAGCGGTTGGATATGCTCAGGTGGAAGCGTCTGCAGGGCGTGCATCTCGCTGGAAGAGATGAAACTGCCGAAGAAGAACGACGGCATCAGCGAGAACAACATGGCGATACCTCCCGTCAGGACAAAGCTCACAATCAGGGGCACTTTCAACTTCTCTTTCTTTACTTCGCCACTCAGCACTTCTTTCAGTGCCAGCATCGCCAGCAATGGGATGGTGAATTCCGCAATCACCAGGATCGACGCCACTGTGCGGAACTTCGCATACATCGGCACGTAGTCGAGGAAGAAATCGGTAAAGCCCATGAAATTTTTACCCCATGAGAGGAGAATCGACAAGATAGTCGCAGCCAGGAGAGCCCATTTCACAGGACCTTTCACGATGAAGAGGCCGAGGACGAAGAGCATCATCACAAAAGCACCCACATACACAGGACCAGATGTGCCAGGCTGTTCGCCCCAGTACTGTCCGATCTGATGATAGATACTCTCATAGTTGGGGTCGGCTTTCTCCATCGCCGTCTTACTCTCGCTGAGTGGCATCGACGCGCCGCCCTTCGTGTTAGGAATCAGCAGTGTCCATGTCTCATCGATACCATAGCTCCACTGCGTGATATAATCGCGCTCCAGACCGCTGCTGGTCTGGTTCTGACTGTTCTGTTTCACCAACTCGCTCTTGCCACGCATCGACTCCTTGCTGTACTGCCAGGTGTGATACAGATTCGACAGATTGATACACACACCGATGGCTGCACCAACGATACATACGGCTGTGGCCTTGACAAAGCGCACCAGCTGTTTCTGTTGGATGGCCTCTACAAACCATGCGATAACCAAGAACAGGATGATGAACAGATAATAATAGGTCATCTGCACATGGTTGGCATTGATCTCAAAGGCCGTGAAGATAGCCGTAAGCAACAAGCCCCACAGATAACGTCCCTTATAGGCGAGCACCACACCTGCTATCATCGGTGGCAGATAGGCCAGTGCCCATACCTTCCAGATATGTCCAGCTGCGATGATAATGAGGAAATAGGTGGAGAAGGCCCAGATGATGGAACCTAATGCTGCCAGATGCTGACGGAAGTCGAAAGCACGCAACAGGATATAAAAGCCGAGCAGATAGGCAAAGACGAACCAGACGTTCTCTGGCAACCACAGATGATAGGCATCGACTGCCTTTGTCAATAGATTGGTGGAGCCATATGATGGAGCCATCTGATAAGTAGGCATACCACCGAAGAGTGAATTCGTCCAACGGCTACGCTCACCCGTCTTCTGCAGATATTCGATACCCTCCTGACCAGCGCCGCGACCTGCAGAGGCATCGTGGCGATAGAGAATGCGCCCTTCGATGTCGGCAGGGAAGAAGTAAGCGAAGGCCAAGACGGCAAACAACAGCACTGCCAAAATATCAGGCAGGCATTTCTTTAATAATGTCATAACTTGCAAGTTTTCTAAATCTGTGTGCAAAGTTACAAATTTTTGGGCTTTCTCAAGGCATCTTCGCAGATTTTTTATAATTTTGCAGCAAATTATGGAAGAATCAATGATTACAAGCACGCAGAATGCGAAGGTGAAACACGTGGTGGCACTGCAGCAGAAGTCAGCCTTGCGGCGCAAGGAAGGTCTCTTTGTGGTAGAGGGTCGCCGCGAACTGATGCATTGCTTAGAAGCTGGCTACGAGGTGGTGGAGACTTTTATGTTAGCAGATCAAACCGATTTAGGCGAACAAGATCGGCTCGGAAACATCCTCACCGTCTCTCCTCAAGTCTATGAGAAGATGGCTTATCGTGGTAGCACAGAGGGTGTGATGGCTGTCGTGCGAGAGAAATCTCTATCGCTTGAAGAGCTGCAACTGGGCGCTGCGCCGCTCATCATGGTTTTGGAGCGTGTTGAGAAACCAGGTAACCTCGGTGCCGTACTCCGTAGTGCCGATGCGGCAAAGGCCGACGCCGTGATCATCTGCGATCCGTTGACAGACCTCTATAATCCGAACCTCATCCGATCCAGTATCGGAGCCATCTTCAGTGTACCGTGTGTGGCCTGTTCCTCTGAGGCGTGTATTGCCTTCCTGAAGGATCATGGTATCCATATCCTCACGGCTCAGTTGCAGGATTCCAGTCTCTATTATGATACGGACATGCTGGGTGGTACGGCTATCGTCATGGGTACGGAGTCGACAGGACTGACCGATGTCTGGCGTCAGGCTGCCGATGCCCATATCCGCATTCCGATGTTAGGACAGCTTGATTCTCTGAATGTGAGTGTCAGTGCGGCTATTCTCTTGTTTGAGGCTGTTCGCCAACGTCAATCCGTCAAATCTTAGAAAACAGTTATTGATATGGATTTCCGTACGGTTGTTGATGTCCCGTCACCTGATTTTAGGATCGGTCCTTGCGAATCCTTACTTTTCGTAGGTTCCTGCTTTGCTGATGCCATCGGTCAGCGTTTCTTGGAAGAGAAGTTCAAGGCCATTGTCAATCCTTATGGTGTGATGTATAACCCTGCCAGCATCCTCCACACCGTGCAGAAACTCTCCTCTCTCCACTCTCCTCTCTCCACTGTCACAACAGCCTTCCTCACCCTCGGCACCAATCATGTGTATTGTCTGAAGGAGACGGGCGAGATTGTTGATAACTGTCAGAAACGTCCGCAGTCACTCTTTCAGGAGGAAGAACTCTCCGTAGATGAATGTGCCGACTATCTGCAACAGGCTGTTGATTTGCTTCATACTCAGAATTCTGAGATGCATATCGTCTTGACCGTCAGTCCGATCCGTTACCGCAAATATGGTTATCATGGCTCCCAGCTCTCGAAAGCCACCTTGCTGCTAGCTATAGATAAACTTCTCACTTCTCACTTCTCACTCCTCACTTCTTACTTCCCTGCCTATGAGATCGTGAACGATGAGCTGCGCGACTACCGATTCTATCAGGCAGATATGCTGCACCCTTCTGATCAGGCTGTGACGTATATCTGGGAACGCTTGTCAGATACTTATTTGAGTGACGAGGCCAAATCGTTCCTGAAGGAGTGGGCACCCTTGAAAGCCGTCTTGAATCACAAGCCCTTCAACCCTGAATCCGAAGAATATCAGGCGTTGATAGATAAAACTATGTTAAAAGTCTGTGAATTGCAGAAAAAATACCCTAACTTTGCAGTCTAAAACAAAACAATTGAAGAGATGAAATATTCGATAGAAAAGATCACAACGCTCATTGGAGCGCGTCGCATCGGTGAAGTGGATGCCCAGATCGGTTGGCTGTTGACTGACAGTCGTTCTCTGTGCTTCCCAGAGGAAACCTTGTTCTTTGCCTTGAAATCTGCCCGTAATGACGGCCATAAATATATTGAAGACCTCTATCGTCGTGGTGTCAGGAACTTTGTGGTGGAGGCCAAGGGCGTCCTGGAGTTCTGTACATCAGGTACGGAGCACATGCCAGATGCCAACTTCCTGATTGTTCCCTCGCCATTGGCAGCCTTGCAGCGACTCGCCGAGCGCCATCGTGATGAGTTCAATGTACCCATCGTAGGTATCACGGGCTCCAATGGTAAGACGATGGTCAAGGAGTGGCTCTATCAGTTGTTGCTCCCTTCGCAGAAGATTGTGCGCTCACCGCGTAGCTATAATTCCCAGATTGGTGTACCTCTGTCCGTGTGGTTACTCAACGAACGCACGGAGATTGGTATCTTCGAGGCAGGTATCAGTCAGCCTGGTGAGATGATGGCCCTGCGTGATATCATCCAGCCTACTATCGGCGTGCTCACCTCGTTAGGTGCTGCCCATCAGGAGAACTTCCGCTCGATGGAGGAGAAATGTTTGGAGAAACTCGAACTGATGCACGATACTGAGGCGATGGTGTATTGTTCTGATAACGATGTCGTGAGCCGTTGCATCCGTCGTATGCAGTACCATGGTGAGAAGATTGCCTGGTCGCAGTGCGATGAGCAGGCTTCGTTCTTCGTGAAGAATATTGAGAACAAGGGCCAGACCACTCGCATCACTTATATCTGGCAACAGGAGGAGAATACCTATACGATTCCGTTTATCGATGAGGCTTCTATCGAGGATACCATTACCTGTGCGGTGGTGGCTTTGCGCCTCGGACTGACACCTGGGCAGTTGGCTGACCGTATGCCGAAACTCGAACCTGTCGCCATGCGCTTGGAGGTGAAGGAAGGTCAGCGTGGCTGCTTGCTGATCAACGACTCTTATAATAGTGACATCAATTCGCTCGATATCGCCCTTGACTTCATGAACCGTCGTGAGTCGAAACGGATGCTGAAGAAGACTTTGATCCTCTCGGATATGTTTCAGACAGGTACTACTCCTGAGGCGCTCTATGCTCAGGTGAGCGACTTGGCCGTGAAGCGTGGTATCGAAAAGTTCATCGGTATCGGACCAGAATTGATGGCGCAGGCAGATAAAATTCAGGTTGCTGATAAGCAGTTCTTTGCCGATGTGCCTCATTTCCTGTCGAGCGATGCCTTTACCGCTTTGCACAACGAACTGATTCTGTTGAAGGGCGCCCGTCCATTTGGTTTTGATCAGATCACTGAGCAGTTGGAGCAGAAGGTGCATGAGACCATCCTGGAAGTGAATCTCAATGCGGTGGTGGACAACCTGAACTACTTTAAATCGTTCCTGAAGCCTGAAACGAAGATGGTATGCATGATCAAGGCCGATGCCTATGGCGCTGGTGCTGTGGAGATTGCCAAGACGTTGCAGGATCAACGTGTCGATTACCTCGCTGTGGCTGTGGCCGATGAGGGTGTCACGCTCCGTAAGGCTGGTATCACGGCCAATATCATGATTATGAATCCTGAGGTCACGGCCTTCAAGACCATGTTCGACTACGATCTGGAACCTGAGGTGTATTCCTTCCGTCTGTTGGATGCGCTCATCAAGGCAGCGCGGAAAGAGGGTATCACGGGTTGGCCTGTGCATATCAAGTTTGACACGGGCATGCATCGCTTAGGCTTTGATCCTGTGGATGACATCTTTAAGCTGATCGACCGCCTGAAGCACCAGAACGCCATCATCCCGCGCTCGGTGTTCAGCCATTTCGTGGGCTCCGACAGCGATGGCTTCGATGAGTTCTCAGCCCGTCAGTTTGCGCTCTTTGAGGAAGGTAGTCAGAAGCTGCAGGCAGCCTTCTCTCACAAGATCCTCCGTCACATGGACAACTCGGCGGGCATCGAGCACTTCCCTGAGCGCCAGATGGATATGTGCCGTCTCGGCATCGGTCTCTATGGCGTTGATCCGCGTAACAATCGTATGCTCTCTACTGTCTCTACGCTGAAGACCACCATTCTTCAGATGCGCCATGTGCCTGCTGGTGAGACGGTAGGCTATAGCCGTAAGGGTAAGATCGAGCGCGACTCCGTGATTGCCGCTATTCCTATCGGTTATGCCGACGGACTGAATCGTGGACTTGGCAACCGCCGTTGCTATTGTTTGGTGAACGGTCAGAAGGCAGAGTACGTGGGAAACATCTGCATGGATGTGGCGATGATCGATGTGACTGACATTCCTTGCCTGGAGGGCGATCAGGTGGAGATCTTCGGTGAGCATCTGCCCGTCACAGAACTCAGTGATGTTCTCGGCACCATCCCCTACGAGGTACTGACGGGTGTCTCGAATCGTGTGAAGCGCGTCTATTTCCAGGATTGATATGATATGGCCCAAGGGCCACCTATTATTATTGAAAATAAAAAACGCAGGGAATTAACTTTTCTTTGCGCTTTTTTCTTTTTAGTTTCAGATAATTTTCATATTTTTGCAACCAGAACAATTATAATTGACTTTATTAACTAAAAACTTAATTAATTATGGTGAAATTCAAGAATTTCTTATGGGGAACGTTAGCGATGCTGACAGCCCTGTTGATGGTGGGGTGTGACGAAAAAGACAACCCCGTTAGCACTTCGCTGAGAATGGACACTTCGACACTTGTATTGTCGGTAGGTCAGTCGGCCAGACGTACGGCCAGATCTGCAGCAGAAGATGCAAAGTTCACTTACACTTCAAGTGTTCCTTCTGTGGCAACGGTCGATCAGAGAGGTAAAGTGACAGCCCTTACTGTCGGAAATGCAGAGATCAAGGTTGAGATGGGCGCAGCTGGCGGATTTGCTGCTTCAACCCTTCAATACACTGTGCAGGTGAATCCCGTCTCTGCTCCAGCTCTGAAGAATGTGGATAAGACGACGCCGCTGACGCTCGTGGCTGCTGAGGATGGCAAGATTACCGTCTATTTCAATGGCGGTATCACGCTAGAGAACGACATTAAATACACCGTTAACGGTGGTGAAGAGCAGACTATTGCCAAGAACACTGAAGGCTCCTACGATATTATCGTAAAGAAGGGCGATACGGTGCAGCTTTATAGTGAGAACACTTCTTTGGGCGGTGGCTCTGTCGCTGGTGCCCGTGGTCTCACGAGAGCTGTTGAAGAGGGCGCAAAGTTTATCAACATCCGTCCTTCGATGAAGACAGAGATCTTTGGTAACGTGATGAGTCTGCTGAAGGGTAAGGACAATCTGGATTCTGAGGATGCAGAAACTATCGAGGCCGATAATGCTTTCTATGGCCTGTTCTCAGGAGCTGATAAGCTTGTGAACAGTGAAGAGCGCGAACTGGTGCTGCCAGCCACCACCTTGAAGGATGGCTGCTATCAGGATATGTTCAGTGGCTGTAAAGGCATAGAGAAGGCACCCGAGCTGCCTGCTCCCACGCTGGTAAAGGACTGCTATAGCGGAATGTTCGCAGACTGCTCAAAGCTGAGTGAAGTGAAGTGTCTGGCTACGGACGTTTCGGCTGACGGCTGCGTTAAGGACTGGTTGGCTGATGCTGGTAAGGAGGCTGAGACACCTCCTGTGGTCGAGATCGTTGAAGACTCAAACTGGAGTACTGCTGCTGCTGATGCTATTCCTGCTAACTTTACGAAGGTGATTGCCATATCAGCGATTACCGTAGAGCCTGAAATACTGTTAATGAAAATAGGAGATACTGCCACACTGAGAGCAACAGTGGAGCCTGCAGAAGCTATAGACAACCCCATAAATTGGTTCTCTGACGATCCCTTTGTGGCTACTGTTACTGATAAGGGAGAAGTGACCGCTGTTGGCGCAGGTTCTACAAAGATTACCGTATCTACCCCCGATGGTGGCGTATTTGCAGTTTGTAAAGTGACGGTAGAAGCATTGCCAGAGCCCGATGACAACACACCTTATAAGGTCTGGGTCTATGGCGAGGATCCGCGGCAAGAGCCTTCATTCAGCCCTAGTGCATTGGATGGTGCTGCCATGCGTTTCAGCAGTACAGAAGGTAAGTACTTCCGTACGCTTACTGACGATGAATACTTCGGTCTCAAGACCCTTATTGTTGATGTCTCAGATGCTACAGATGATTGTACGATGAAGGTGATGAACGGCTGGTGGTCTGCTACTTATGCTGATTATGTTCCAGTTTTAAATGGTCAGATGAAGATTCAGATCACCGAGGAGATGGCAAAAGACTGTGCAAAGGGTGGCGGAGGTAGAGACCTTGACCTCATGCTCTATGGAGGTAGTTGTACCATCAACTCTGTTTATTATATAGAAGGTGAATCTCAAGGTGATGACGGTGAAAAAGTTCTTATAACGGATGTGTCGTTACCAGAATCTCACTCGATGGTGAGTGGTACTAATTCAAATACTCTGGCTGCACAGATTCGTATCACGCCTGAGAATGCTACAGACAAATCGATGACTTGGACTTCTGACAATACAAGTGTTGTGAAAGTAAATGAATACGGAGTAGTCTTTGCTCAAAAGAATGTGAGTGGAGTTGCCCATGTTACAGCTACGGCAAACGATGGTAGCGGAAAGTCCGCCACATGTACCGTAAGCGTAAAAGGTTTAGGGTCTATTAAATATGAGACGACAGAAGTTACCAAGACTCCTGGTAGTACATTTACCAACAACTCATTAGTACTTGTTGGAGATGGTACTGTGACCTATACTTCTTCTGATACGAATGTAGCTAAGGTAAATGCTTCGACAGGCGAAGTGACCATTGCTGCTGATGTTTCTGGAACTCAGACGGTTACTATAACTGCTACTGCTTCAGATTCAGATAAATACATCTATCCTGCCAATAAGAAGTCAGCTACCTACACCGTGAAAGTAACCCCTGCTACTACTCAGGCAGAGATGGACGACTTTAATCCAGGTTCATGGTAATTCATAATGTATAACAGAACTAAAAGAATAAGAGTATGAATAACAATATCATAAAAAGCCTGCGCCGCACGTTGCTTTGCACCGTCGCCGCAGCAGCCGTGACAATCGGGTTTACGGCGTGTGCCGATGAGATGTTTGAGACGCAAAACGTCACTGCGCCTGCTAATGGCAATGGTTATAAAATCAATATCGCTGCAAACATTGGTAGTGGAGATACGCGTGCCGTTGCCTATAATAGTGAGACCGGTGGCTATGATGGTACGTTTGAGACTTCCGATTTTATCTATGTGTATGATATCACTAAAGATGCGGAAGGTCGGAAAAAGTATGAGGGGAGTGATTGGTGGGGACCCACTTATCTCACCCCAGATGCAAATGGTAAGAAAGTCAATCTGGTTGGAGAGTTGAGTTTCTGCGCCTGGGATTCTGAAGCTAAAGCAACGGTTGAAATAACACCTGGAGTTGGTGATGAACTCATGCTTTACTATAAAAATACTGGACCATCTATTTATTATACTAATTGGTCTGGGGAAACTATTCAAGACTATGCTATAGCCAAAGTGACGATTTTATCTATCGACGACAATGGTGTTATTAAGACCTCTGCGGCTACTTTTACGCATCCACAGTCGCTTTATAAGATCAACTTCACAGGTATTACTTCTGGTGTAAATATCAAGTCGATAGGTATAGAGTCTGAACAACAGAAACTGGTATCTGAGTATAATCCAACTAATATACAATGGCCGAATTATTTTGGCAATGTGAAGTATTACTATAATGATAATAAAAAAGAAGGTACAGGTCAGCGCGAGTTGTTCTTTATGTTGCGTTTTGCCGATAACCCCTATAACAAAGACAAGGTTAGCAGTTCTGGCGATGCGATTACTTTCAAAGCTCTGGGTTCCGACGGTCACTATTATACAGGTAGCAAGATCGTTCAAGGCAATTTGACAGATGGTAAGTATTATCAGGCAGAAGTGGCAATGGACGACGCAGGTTTGGCCATGACGTTGACTAATAATTCCACAGGAGAAGTTGTTGTCCTTGATTCATATACTCAAATCCATTCTAATCAAGCCCCATACACGTTGGAACATAATGGATATGATCTTGATCTTGAATGGGACGGAGGAGAAAATCCCTTAACGTTCAAGAATATCTCCTTAAGTACGCCTTATGAAGGCTTTAGGTTATTCCCAGATCAAAGCGATCCTGATAATACAAAGAATCATTATCTTGTGTTGGAAGGTGAGAATACACTGTATTGTGATTATGAAGGTCAAGGTATAAAAGTTTTGGATGGCAGCTCTCTTTACGTTTCTGCAAAATCAGCTAAGGATAAGTTGAATATTACACAGGGCGTGATTCGTTTGAATAATGCCACAATGACACTTGAGAGTGGAGAGATCACTGTTAATGGTTATATTGAAATGTACGATAATTCAACCATCAAGGTTGAAGGTGGTGTTCTGACCGCTAATACCCTTTACGGCTGGAATAGCAGCTGTATCATCTCCAAAGGCGGCAAACTGCGCATAGCAAAGAATAGCTATATTTCAGAAGGACTCATCAAGGCTGCAGAAGGCTATACCCTCGTTGTTAATGATGACGGTGAGTATTGGGCCTATACGGCCATTGAGGACGATGGCTCAGGTCTCGCTAAGAGTATCGTGGTGATGCCAGGTGCAGTCACTTTAACTTATGGTCTATCCGACTGGGGTGGTGAAGAATTGAGGGCTTATGTCTATCCTGAGACGACGAAAGATCAGTCGGTGACATGGAAGACAAGCAATCCTGATGTAGTAGAAGTATATGGGGAAGGAAAGATCCGTGCAACAGGTGTCGGCGTAGCCACAGTGACCGCAACAACAAAAGACGGCACAAATCTGTCAGCTGAATGTATCGTGACCGTTAAGCCTGTTGGTGGAATTATGTATGAGAATGATGAAGTGAGTGTGACACCTGAGAGCAAGCCCTTCATTAATCCGATTACGAAAGCTGGTAAGATTACTAGCATCACCTATACTTCTTCAGACACAAGTGTAGCCACTGTGAATGCTTCGACAGGTGAGGTTACCATTGCATCTGGAGCTACCGCAGGTCAGACGGTTACCATAACAGCTTCTGCAACCGTAGAAGAAGATGATGAATATTTCTACCCGGAATATCGTATGACTGATAAATACACTGTGAAGTTGGTGCCTGTCACCAGTCAGGGTGAACGTAATGACTATACACCTGGTTCATGGTAATAATAATGTATAATTTAAACGAATAAAGATATGAATAACAATATCATAAAAAGTTTGCGCCGCACGTTGCTCTGCACCGTAGCCGCAGCAGTCGTGACAATCGGGTTTACGGCGTGTGCCGATGATGCTTTAGTGACTCAAAATACCCCTGCGCCTGCCAATGTCAACGGTTATAAGTTCAGTATTCCTGCCAATATGGGTGGTGGAACACGTGCCATTGCCTATAATAGCGAGACGGGTGGTTATGATGCCACGTTTGAGACATCAGACAGGATCTCTGTATATGATGTTACCAAAAATGCGGAGGGCATAGAAAAGGAAGATTGGGGTTGGAATTATGCTTATCTCAATCCTGATGCTAATGGGAAGACAGCCAATTTATGTGGTGTGATTGATTACTTCAGATCAAGGAATAGTGGGGAGGATGTAACACCAGAAGTTGGTGATGAGCTCATGCTTATCTATAATAATAGTGGTACTTATCTTGACTATAGCCGCAATTATGCTGGTGGTAACTATTATTTATCTGATATTGCCGACTATGCTATAGCATCAGTGAAAATTACGTCAATTGACGGTGGTGTGATTAAGACTGAACAGTCCTCTTTCTTGAATCCGCAGTCAATTTATAAGATCAATTTTAAAGGAATTGGCTCTGACGTAAAGATCAAGAAGGTAACTATATCGTCGGAACAGGAGAAACTGGTGTGCGAGTATGTACCAACTGATATAGATTGGTCGAACCATTTTAGCCCTGTAAGCTATATTTATGCAGAAAAAGGTACAGACCAGCATGAGTTGATCTTCATGCTACGTTTTGCAACCCCACCATATCAAGACACCGAAAGTACTTCTGGTGATGTGATTTCTTTCGTGGCTCTTGGCTCTGACGGTCATTATTATAAGGGTACAAAGAGTGTTACAATCAACTTGGAAAATGGTAAGTATTATCAGGCGGAAGTGGCGATGGAAGATGCAGGTTTGGCTATGACGTTGATAAATAATAAAACAGGAGAGTCTGTTTTACTTAGTAATAGATGGACTTCAATAAGCACAAAGGAAGCTGGTTATACGGCAACGAATACAGCTATTAATACTTCGTTGTCATGGTATGGTGGTGATCAAGCATTAACGCTTAAGAATGTATCGGTTAATAGTAATAATTATAGTGCATTCATTGAAGCACTCAGTGATTACGATGATCCAGATAATACCAAAGTACATAAGCTCGTATTGGATGGCGTGAATACTTTGAATACTGGTTTACGGATAGGTAACAGCTACAATAGTAGCGATAGCGGCTGTTCACTTATTGTCTCTGCCCTTTCTGGAGGACAATTGGATATTACAAGTGGAGGTATTTATTTAGGTACTAATGCCACAATGACAATTGAGAGTGGAGAAGTATCAGTTGACTATCTCTCTTGGGATGGTGAAAGTTGCAGCGTCATTTTATCTGGAGATGCTAAACTGCGCGTTGGAGGAGGTGGCTATGATAGTTTAGTCAAGGCTGCTGATGGCTATGCACTTAGTTCAACTACAGATGGTGACTACACCGTCTATACGGTGACGGCAGCAAATTAACTCACTTCAGGTTAGTTCATGAAGCAGAATTTACGGGTACGTGTAGGAAAATTGATTCCTACGTGTACCCGTAAAACTATTCCCAATATTCGTGTATCCAAATCATGACACTGTCATTTGTCATAATTGTCATGGTCGGAATGGTATTTTTGCTACTATTAAGGGTAACAATTGCGGCCTAGTATAGTAGCAAATTCTACCATTAACAATCCGTTCCCCGCATGACAAATAACCCTTCTTCAGTTGCTGCCTTCTCAACGCTTGAGACCACATTCCCTCTATCCGATGGCGCTATTCCTCCATCCGAAGCTTAAAATCCGAACGGTTTGAATGGCTGATTTTTCGCAAAGGCGCATGACACATGACAATTATGACAAATGACAGTGTCATTTTCTGAATCAGCGCTTTTACGAAAAATCCTCTAAATTACTCCATATTTATATAATATATTAATATATTATATAAATATGATTTAAAATCTCATATTTTCAGAAACTTCCCTGTGCTCAGAATGCAATTGTCATTTGTCATAATTGTCATTTTTTCATGTCACTCCCTGACGAAGATGGGGATGTAGGCTTTGGTGACAGGGGTGGTGATGGTCTGACCGCCGTTGTAATGGATGCCCGTGCGATAGTCGGTCCAGCCGCCTTCGTTTTTGGGAAGGTAGGTCTTCCATTCCGTGACGTTGGGTTCTGTCACAGGACTGATCAGATACTTCGGACCAAACATATACTCATATTTCTGTTGCAGCGCCTCTGGGTCGTTGGCAAAGTCGAACACGAGCGGGCGCATCAGCGTGTAGCCCTTTTCGGCAACGGCTGTGGCACACGAGTCGATATAGGGTTGCAGGCGCTCACGCTCTTTCAGGCAGTCGGCAATGATATGCTGCGCTTCAGCCCCATAGTTCCAAGGCTCCGTGTTGCTCATGTAACCATGCACGCGCATCAGGGGCAGATAGACGCTGGTCTCAATCCAACGGAGCATCCGCTCGATATAGTCCTGATTGGTGTATTGATCCTGCGGACGGAAGAAACCGCCTGCATCATAGGTCCACCAAGGGATGCCTGCTGTCTGGATACCCAGTCCAGCCGTCAACTGACGACGGAAGGTCTCCCAGTCGTTACCTACATCGCCTGACCAGAGGGCTGCATTATAGCGCTGGATGCCTGGGAAACCACTGCGCGTGAGAATCATCGGCTCACGACCAGCAGTCACGAGTCCGTTATAGACCGTCTGACAGACGAACAGGGGATAGATGTTGCGAACCTGTTCGCCACTCCAAAGTCCTTTGTTGACGCGACGCCCAGCAAGGTCATCGTTCTCAGGCTCTGTAGCATCCTGCCACCAGGCATCGATGCCGAGCGGCACCAGACGCTCCTTGAAGTTCTTCCAATAGGCAGCGGCAGCCTCAGGATTGAAGAAGTCGAGCCAGTCGGTTTCAGGGATATAGAAGCCGTCGCGCTCCATCTGTTGACCCACCACTGAGCTTTTGTCAATCTTTGACCATACGCTCAGCATCAAGCGGATGTCCATCTGGTGCAGACTATCGGTAAGTGCCTTGGGATCAGGGTAGTTGTCGGCATCAAACTGCATGGAGTTCCAGCCAGTATTGCCCCAGTATTGCCAGTCTTGCACGATCATACTGATGGGCAAGCCCTCTTGTTTGAAACGGTTGGCAGTGGTTAGGATTTCATCGGAAGAGTGGAAACGCTCGCGGCAGTGGATATAGCCCAAAGCCCATGATGGCATCTTGGGTGCCTTACCCGTGAGTTTGCGATAGGTGGCGATGATCTCATCGGGTGTGCCTGTAAAGACGGTGTAATCGACACGCTCAGCCACAGGCGAGCTGAACACGGTCTCATCGTTCACTTTCTGATAAAAGAGGGTCGGCTGGTCGTCCTTGGTGAGCTCGGCCGTCAGCTGATGCTGACCTGCTTGGAGATGAACAATCTGTGAGGCAGTAGGGGGTAGCCACAGGTTCTGCATCTCGATGACGGTCTGTCCATCGATGCAGAGGTTATGACGGCGTGCCATCTTCTGACCTACGTCGAGCAAAAGGGCGTAATCACCTTCTTCAGCAATAGAGATCATGCCCTCGAAGATATGACGCTCGCGCACCTCTTGCTTGCCGCCTTCTGTAGAGGTGACATCCACCACTTCTTGTGCACCAGCCCCTTCGCGCTTCTCTAATCTGACGCTCTGGTCGGCTGGGTTGAATTCCGTCATACCATAGTTGTTCCACAGGATACCATAACCTTTGCTCGACAACAGCATAGGGATGGAAATCTGCGTGTTTACTTGGGTGAGTCGTCGTGAGAGGCCACGCACATTCGAAAAGCCGTCCTGAAACTGTCCGAGTCCGAATTGATATTCGTCCTGAGAGGAACTGAATGCCAGTGTGGCCTTGCCGTTGCAGAACTGATGCTTGGTAGCCGTGAATACCACGCGCCCAGCAGCATCCTTGACGGATAGTTTCTGTTGCTGGGGATCGATATCAACTTTCACTTCAGCCTCCTTTACAGGGGTGTTGTTGACATAGATCCACTCAGGGAGTTCTTGTTTCACCTCGCCTTCCTGATACTGGATGCGAACGGCATTGGGGGCGATGGTGGTAACAGTCAGTTGTCCGTTTCCAAAGGGAACGGTATCTGCTGAGGTTGTCGCCATAAAACAGATGGCGGCTATGGTTGATAGCATCTTTTTCATATCAGGCTTTCTTGATGTAATCTACGAAGGCATAAGGGTAGGCGTGACGCTCATCGGTATCGTGGCTCTCACGGCTTTCTTCCTGCCAGTCGTCGTAGGCAGGGAAGAAGGTGTCGGCTTCCGCAGGGGTGTCGTCGATCTCCGTCAGACAGAGACGGTCAGCCAATGGCAGGGCCTGTTGATAGACACTGGCGCCACCTATTATATATATATTCTCGTCCTGACGACAATGCGCCAGGGCTTCTTCAAGTGACGGATAGACATCGCAGCCAGGAAAAGCCTTCGTGCTGCGACTGAGTACGATGTTACGACGGTTGGGTAGGGCACCCTTCGGCAGTGACAGAAAGGTGTTGCGCCCCATAATGA
>JAEEGF011710631.1_pt1 | contig 22171 bp, 17 predicted proteins | sample 9134171 | NCBI WGS metagenome assembly JAEEGF01 (sample SAMN16246542, study PRJNA631951) | gut metagenome | biome: gut microbiome; feature: rumen; material: AP-attached | host: Bos | place: Iran: Karaj | collected 2018-10 | reverse complement strand
CCAGTATTGTCAACTTTCTCGAAATCTTCAAGTGGCTTGGTACCGAATGAACGGCTGACATTTTTATACTTTATCTCCTGTCCGGCCAACTTTTCGCGATAGTTGAACTGAATCTTGACATCGTAAAGGCTGCCCGAGCCGTCTGCCCTGAAGAGAATCTTTCCCAAATCATCCGTATGATTGATTTGGAAATTCGCACTGCCCGACACAATAGCGAATTCCTCATTGCCAACCATGCTGGTTTGGGCCGTGACCGTGTCGCCATCCGGCTTGATGATGACGAGGCGGTATTTATATTTGCTCCCATTCGTGCCGGTATTGAACGGCTCTGTGGTGTAATAAACAACTTGATGGGGTGCATAAAAAGTGCCCTCCTGCTTGTTGTGGATGGTTATCGTGTCGAGGGCAAACTCACGGTGGGTGGGCTCGTATGGACCGCCATGGGAGTTCTTCAACTCGATGACGCGGACGTCAAGTTTGCCAGGATAGTTGCAAGAATCGTAAATCAAGGCGACTTCGTTGGCATTAATGGGATTGTCGTTTGTGCCACAAAAAGCGCGGGTGATCTTGACATAATTGGTGTCGGCACGAGGATCAAGCATGGCATAAATGATGGTCACATCCTTGTAATCCGCATACATGTCGACATCTGTAGTGCATGAGACAAAAACAGAGATAAAAACAACGAAAATCAAGATAAAACGCATGAATTGTATGTTGAAATAGTTTATTTGATATGGCAAAAGTAGTGTTTTTTTCTTTTCCCGCAAATTATTTTGCAATTATTTCTATTTTTGTCTCCAAATTAATCTCATCTAACTATGAAAAGAATCACTTTATTCGCAGCTTTTTTCCTCATGGCCTTTGCAGCGACGGCACAAGTGGAATACCTCTACGACTTCAACAGCCTCACTGAAGGCACGCAAAATCTCAACGGACAGGACGGCTGGAAAACGCACTATCAGACTGCAACCTCCTCGCAGGACTTCGACGTTAGCTACGTTTGCGGTTCCGACATGGCCCCCGATGAAAGCATGGCCATCTGGTATCCCTACGGCGGCTCAGGCGTAGGTCGCACGGCCACGCGCAAGGCCTCGTCCAACTTCAACTTCAGCTTCCAAGGCGGCGGCATCATGGACCTTGAAATGGACATGAACCGCACCTGGTGGGGCTCGTTCTTCGGCGTGGGCTTCGATGCTGACGGCGACGGTCACATCCTGCCCGGCATGACCGACCCCGATGGCGGCGTGTACCTCTTCATCAAGAGCCAAGGCGACAGTGGCCATGCCCGAGTGCACCTGCCCGATGGCAGCAACATACCCTTTGAATACGAGCAAGGCGGTTGGACGCGTTATAAAATGTCGTTCGACTTCACGGCCTACGACGGCGCGGGTGCCGTGACGGTGTTCGTTAAACCTGGTTGCGAAGGCGAATGGATTCAGATGGCAGGTTGCACCAACGTCTGCATGAACCTCACTCCAGGCAGCGGCGACAAGAACGACTACCAAGTGTGGGACGGCGTCTTCTTCCACTCGCAAGGCGGCACAGGCGGCTTCGACAATCTCTTAGTGCGCCAGCAGCCCGATGGCAACGCCCAACTCATCGAAATGGCCGACATCCCGAACCAACTGATTTTCAACGACCCGATTACTCTGGAAGCCACTGCTTCATCGGGACTGCCAGTCAGCTTTGAGATGATGGAAGGTCCCGCAACGATTAATGGCAATATCTTGACTTTGACAGGTGAAACTGGCATCGTGAAACTGAAAGCCACCCAAGCTGGCAATGCCAACTGGCTGCCCGCTCCCGATGTGGTGAAGAGCTTTGAAGTGGTCGATCCGTATGCATACGAGCCTGAGGTAAAGATTCGCCGCCCGTATGAAAGCACCAAAGTCTATATGGACCAAATCCACCCTATGCTGATTGTCGTCTCGGCCTATATCGAACATCCTGAAGTCATCAAATTCACCGACATCACAGCGAGCGTTGACGGACAGGAAATCGCCTTGCAAACCGATTATCCCGAAGACTTCGACAACGGCTATTATTACGGTTTTTGGACCCCTACAAGCTTTGGTGACTTCAATTTGACTGTCAGCGTGACACAATCTGGCGACAAGACGACCACCTTCAGCAATAGCTTTGAAGTTACGAACCAGATTGAAAGCCAGTTTGATGTCGTGACCATGCACGGTGATTTGGTGTGTACCCCGAGCCAACATAGTGACCGTGGCGAATATGTTTTCCCCTCACATGTGGGTGTAATCAACAACATTATGGCGCATTTCGATTATAATTGCGTGAACGACAACTGCGATACATACGACAGAATAGGTGGGGTGAAGATTCGCAACTATCGTGGCGAATGGATAGAACTGTTCCGCTACATCACTCCCTTTGGCGTGCAATGCAGTGACGATGTGGATGTAAGCGACTACACAACCATGTTGCAAGGCTTGGTGGAGATGGAGTATTATATGGAGCTTTGGAACGGTAGTGGCTCCAATCCCAACTTGATTTTCAGTTTCACCAAAGGCACACCTGATTACCTTTATGCCGATATGGACGAAATCTGGTTCGACACCTACGCTTTCGGCGACTACGCCAACCAACAGCCTGTTCCTGCCGTGAACTATACCTTCAGCGACAAGGCACAAGCTGCCGAACTGAAAATCACAACGACTGGCCACAATTGGAGCAGCGGCACCAATAACAGCTACAACACCGGCAACGCCGCCGAGTTTTACGAAGCAACCCATCACATTTTCGTGAACGGCCAAAGCAAATATGACCAACACCTCTGGCGCACCTGTAGCCCTAACCCCGCAGGCTGTCAGCCCCAAAACGGCACTTGGGCCTACCAACGTAGCGGATGGTGTCCGGGCAGCATCGGCATGGTGTGGGACTTTGACCTTTCGGAATACCTCGCTGCTGGTGAAGCCGAGTTGTTCTACCAATTCGACCCAACCTACTTAGACCTCTGCCATCCCAACCATCCCGACTGCATCGACGGCGTGACCTGCACTGAATGTGCTGCGCCCGACAATCCGGTTTTGCGCGTGGCGGGCAAAGTGGTCACCTTCAGTAACGACGAAGAATTACTAGTAAGCGTCCACGAAGCCCATACAGCACCTGCTTTCTCCGTTGAGATTTATCCCAATCCCGCCAAGGACCAGTTCACCCTCCGCACTGATTACGACAAGGGGGCAGTCAGCGTGATGATGCTCAACATGTACGGCCAAATGGTGATGTTCTTCACCGTCGAAGGCCAGCGCACTATTGATGTTAGCCGTTTACCTGCTGGTGTTTATACTTTGCAGATGCTGGGAGGAAGCGTGGTGACGCAGAAAATTATTATTGAATGATAATTGTTGGTAGAGACGGTGCATGCCGTCTCTACATAAACCTGATTTGATATGAAAAAACATCTGATTTTTGTCCTCATCCTGTTTATGGCCTTGCCCGGCATGGCACAAGTGGCCACAATAAGGCCCAAACATGGTGGTCATCCTCACGGAAACTCCTCCTTGACCATTACCGCACCTCGCAACATGAACTATCATTTTTGGCTCTATGTCGATGATGTGTTACAAAACGAGGAGCCTGTCCGTTCCATCTGCATCAACAATATAGGAGAAGACGACTTTTATATCCGTGTAGAGCTCGACAACCCACTGCAAAACTGTGTAGGCCAACTCGTTGACCTTAGGCAATCCAAATCTTTTACCATCATCCAAGCCAACAACCTTTTCGGATTAGAGCCCACGCAAGCCCATATCCGACCAGAACTGACGATGAACCTGATTACCGAGCAGCCTTATATCGTGAATGAAGAAACTGTCGTTCCGCCCATGCCGCATACGCCTTTCGGAATGGACCAACAGGATTACGAAGATGCCTATCAACTGATTTCAGAGGAATCATTCGACAGCTCGAAATTAGCCCTCGCCAAACAAGTCATTTCATCCAACCCGATGACTGCCAGTCAAATACTTGAAATCTGCAAATTGTTCTCCTTCGAAAGCAACAAGTTGGAGTTTGCTAAGTTCGCTTACACCAATTGTGTCGACAAAAACAAATACTACTTGCTCAATGAAGCCTTTTCCTACAATTCCTCGAAACGCGAATTGGACGAGTATATCAAGGGACTTTAGAACATGTAGCGGATGCCCAATGCGATGTCACCCCACTTGAAAACAGTGGAAGGAATCAGGTGGAAGTATGGGCGAATGTCTAATGAAAGCTGAATGGGGACGGCATCGAAATGATAGTCAATACCGGCTTGACCAGCAACACCTATGAAAAATCCAGTGTTTGAATTCGAAGCGTCTGAATAGGTATAAAGTTCAAGTCTTGCACCAGCACCAACATACCACCCAAGGTTTTGAACAGCTGGAATGTCATAATGCAGTTGATAAACACCCACCAAACCCAAAGAGCCAAGACCAAAGCCGTAGCTCTTGTAACCAAGGTCTACTTCCAAACGGTGGGGGCTACCAAGACTCGTTTGGTAAGAAATCTCAGCACCATAACCCTGACCACCGCCAATGCGGACACCAATAGCGTTGTTTTGTGCATTTGCAGCAAAGGCGAAGCCCATGATGGCCACCATGATTAACAATACTTTCTTCATTTTGCTAAAAAATTGATTGATTATAAGTTATTGAAAATAAATTGATTATTCTTCATACACTACATTGACGAGTACTTCTCCCACAATACCCAGAGTCGTCTTGTCGATATGCTCAAGGTTGTCGTTCAAAGTATGCCACACCTCGGGAAAACATCCGTTGCTGCTTGAGGGTTGCAAGTCGATAATGTCGATGGTCGGGATGCCTGCGATTTGGTTCATGGGGATATGGTCGTCACTGACCATGTTGCCTAACTCATTGGTAAAATACGGACGATAGCCCAAATCGGCGGCCTTGCGCCAGACCTTGTTGCTCACCCAAGCAGCGTAACCCTGTGAGTAATACTCTTTCGGGAAATTGGGATTGCTGCCGCCCACCATGTCCAACAGGATGCCGTAATAAGCCTTATAGCCATACACATGCGGGTGCTTCGACCAATACTGCGAGCCCAAAGCCCAGTAATTGACCTCTTCCTCATAAAACTTTTCAGCGTCATTTTGATGCGGACCATAATCCTCCAGGTCAAACAAAACGATGTCAACGCCAAGATATTCGGGCAAAGGCTGTGTTTTGAACAATCGGGCGCATTCCATGAGCACACCTACCCCACTCGCGCCGTCGTTGGCACCGTCAATAGGTGTGTGCGTGTTGGCCTCATCTGGGTCGTGGTCGGCAAAGGGGCGCGAGTCCCAATGGGCACAAAGCACGATACGCTTCTTGGCCTCGGGATGAAACACTCCCACGATGTTTTGTCCGTCAATACCTTTTTCGTTGAATAGCCGTGTTCTGAAGTCTTGCACGATGACCGTGTCGGCATATTCGTTCATTTTAGCAGCAAGCCATTCGGCGCATTGGGCATGAGCCTCAGTTTCAGGCACACGCGGGCCATAACTCGTTTGCTTGGCCACATACTGATAAGCCGAATCGACGTTGAAATTCGGAACCACTACAGATTTCTTGGGCTTTTCAGTGGTGGTTGGTGTTCCTTTGGGCTGCTTGTCGCCGCAGGAGGCCAACAAAAGGCATGATGCTATGATAATGAATACTTTTCTCATTTGATTATTTCTTTGATAAAACTCATAAACAAGGGATGGGGATGAAGCACGGTGCTGGAATATTCGGGATGGAACTGGGTGCCGATGAACCAACGGTGGTTAGGAATCTCGACAATCTCAACCAAGTCGCTCTCGGGGTTCACGCCAACACATTTCATGCCATTCTTCTCGTATTCTTCTTTATACTGGTTGTTGAACTCATATCTGTGGCGATGACGTTCACTAATTTGGGTTGTACCGTAGATTTCGGCCACGCGGCTGCTTTCGCGGAGCGTGCAGTTGTAAGCACCCAAGCGCATGGTGCCGCCTAAGTTGGTCACGGATTTCTGTTCTTCCATGAGGTCGATGACATTGTGCGGGGTGTTGGTGTCCATTTCACTGGAGTTGGCATCTTTGTAACCCAACACATTGCGGGCAAACTCAATAACCATCATCTGCATACCGAGGCACACACCAAAAGCGGGGAGATTATTAACACGTGCATACTCCACTGCAATGATTTTCCCTTCGATGCCGCGTTGTCCGAAGCCCGGACAGACCAAAATGCCCGCCATGCCAGAAAGTTGCTCCGCGACATTCTCCTTGGTGATGTTTTCGCTGTTGATGAAGTCAATTTTCACCTTCACATGGTTGTAGATGCCCGCCAGAATCAGGCTCTCGCGAATGCTCTTGTAGGCATCTTGAAGGTCGTATTTGCCCACCAAACCCACATGAACCTCTTTTGTAGCAGTGCGTTGAAGTTCCAGGAAACGATGCCAGCCTTCCATCTTTGGGGTCTCGCCGACTGGCACACCGAACTTGCGCAGCAAGGCTGCATCAAGGCCTTGTCGCTGCATGTTGACTGGCACGTCGTAGATGCTCGGTAAGTCTTCACTTTGCACCACACATTCAAGGTCCACATTGCAGAAAGAGGCCACTTTTTGGCGGATGCCATCGGAGAGGTGTTTCTCGGTACGCAGCACAAGCACATCGGGCTGGATACCTGCGCCCTGCATCTCCTTTACGGAATGCTGGGTGGGCTTGGTCTTCAACTCGTCGGCAGCTTTGAGATAAGGTATGTAGGTAAGGTGCACACAGACAGCACGGTTGCCAAGTTCCCATTTCAACTGACGGATGGCCTCCAAAAACGGTGCCGCCTCAATGTCGCCGATGGTGCCGCCAATCTCTGAAATAACGAAATCGACATCATCATTATGCAAGATTCTGTGTTTGATTTCATCCGTGATATGAGGCACCACCTGAATGGTCTTGCCGAGGTAGTCGCCGTGGCGTTCCTTGTCGATGACCGCCTTGTAAATCTTGCCCGTGGTCACGGAGTTGGCCTGTGTGGTGCGAATACCCGTGAAGCGTTCGTAGTGGCCGAGATCGAGGTCGGTCTCGGTGCCGTCCACGGTCACGTAGCACTCACCGTGCTCGTAGGGGTTCAGCGTCCCTGGGTCGATATTGATATAAGGGTCGAATTTCTGTATGGTGATGGTATAGCCTCGTGCCTGTAACAGTTTGCCGATGCTGGCCGAGATAATGCCTTTGCCAAGTGAGGAGACCACGCCTCCTGTCACAAAAATGTAGCGTGTCATAGTGTAGTTAGCTTTGTTGAATATGGCTGCAAAAATACAAAAAAGGCAAGCTATGCCTGCCTTTTTTGCTATATTTAGATCAAAACAAATGTTTATTTCTCCATGCTCATCTTTTCAAGGGCACTTGCCGTAGGTGGAACAGGAGCAAAAGTCTTTGTCCTGACTTGACCACGATTCGAAATGTTGAAGGTCATGGCAGGCTCAATATTGTCAAGGTCGTTGTAATTGCTTTCGGCGCCAATCGGGAAAGTGCCGGTAACCGTTTTCAGCAAAGCACCGCCATAGTAGGCAGAAACGACATAATTAGTGGCAACATCAGGATCACAATTCTCAAAAAGATCAACATACACCGTGTAAGTACCAGCTTCAACAAAAGCCTCCTCGCTGTAAGTGATATTCTCGTTGTTGACATAATCGAGATAGCAACCTGCGTTGGAGTCAAGGTCAAGCTCGCCACCGTTCTCGCTTATGGAGTTGCCATAGTAAATATGTTCACCGTTTGGCTCAATCACGTGAAGGTCTACATCCTTGGCGTTGTCGAACGAAAGGCTAATCTGAAGTTGGCCCGTGCCGACATCAATCAGTTCGACTGATTTTTCAATGACTTCGCTCACCTTGCCGTTGTTGTCCAAGATAGCAACCAAAATGACAAAGTCATCCTCGTCTTCACCCAAAACGATGTTTTGATTGACGAGAATCACAAACTCATAATTGGTGCTGGAAGGGACCCATTCATAATAACCAAATTCATTCTCCACGCCCACATAGACTTTCTTAACAGTAACGGGAGAATCCACATTAACGATAGAAGTACCGCCAGGAATTACCTTTTTGTTCATCGTCACATCAATGTTCACATCAGAACTGGCGGATGGCATTTCCTCGGCAACCAACGCACCGTCTTTGACAGAAATGTACTTATTGACCGTAGTTTCCTTTGGTTTGGAGCATCCAATCAGCAACAGCGTGATGGCAAGGAGCAGTGTTCCTAACGACAGAATAGTTTTTTTCATAATAAAGTTAGTATTAGATTTGACAATTGCCCTCTAATGATTTGATTTCGTGTTCACTGTTGAGACAGGGAGGACATTTACCCATCTAAACAGTTCTTAAACGAGGCAAAGATAAGAAAAATATGATATACAAGTAAAAATTGTCCACGTTTTGCTCACTATATTTCAATAACATGTTCTTCTACAAATCCAGTTTTCTCGGTTTTATTAGAGAGGCTGTGCGTTGAGCAGTAGTAGTTACTTCAGCCACTTCCTATACTTAATCCAGACACGAAGCCAGATGCGGGCGATGGCATCAATGGCATCACCGAAAATCATCTTGCTGTACTTGTCGAAGTTTTGACCCCACTCGGTCTGCTCCATGAACTCTTGCATGGTCTGCGTGTTCTTGAATGTTTCAGGAACGAGGTAGTAGGAGAACAGATAGGAGTATTGCGAGACGGCACTCATGAAATCCCACGTGTTGCCGTTGTCGCCTGTCCAACCGTAGATATACTTCCTTGTGGCCACATCGTTCTCAACATCCAAGATGAAGGGCGTTGGGTTTAGTGGTAGCGGATAACCATCGGGGTCATAGAAGAAACGGTTGTTGTCCTTGTCAATCTTGTAGGACTTGTTGACCTGGTCTTCCCATTTCTTCTCGATGGCTCCGTGGATACCCTTCTCGTCAGAGAATGGGCGGGCATCACAATGCAGCGGCATGTGACAGTTGGCAACATAGTGGCTGAGGATGAAGAATCGCATGAGAACGGTTAAGAGTTAGACTCGTCTTCTGAAGGGTTTGGTAAAGCTGCGACAGGCTGTCGCAGAATTATGTGCTGATAAATACCCATGTTTACCACTTGCGGGCGGCAACGATATATAATATTTTTGCAGCGGAATAAATGATTGGACTATGAATAAACGACACATTGTTTTTCTTACTGGTGCTGGTATCAGTGCCGAAAGCGGAATACCCACATTCAGAGACTCCAATGGGATGTGGGGAAAATATGATGCCATGAAGCTGGCAAGCATTGAAGGATTCAGGGAAAACCCGCAGGCTGTACTTGATTTCTACAATGCACGACGAAAGAATCTACTGGAAGTGGAGCCTAACCATGCACATCGGGTACTGGCGGAACTGGAAAATGAATATGAAGTGACCATCGTAACACAAAATGTTGACAACCTTCATGAGAGGGCTGGGAGTAGCAGGGTTATTCATCTACATGGTGAACTGAGCAAGGTTACTTCTTCACGCAATAAACTCTTACCAGATAACATTAAGGAATATCCTCTTGATGTGCCTATCCGTTTGGGTGACAAAGCAGCAGACGGCTCACAATTGCGACCTTATATTGTATGGTTTGGCGAGTATGTTGATAAAATGGATGAGGCCGAATACTGGGTAAAACAGGCAGACATATTTGTGGTGATAGGCACCTCGTTGGTGGTTTACCCTGCTGCTGGGTTGGTGGATTACGCTCCTAAAGGAATTCCCAAGTATCTTATTGACCCGAATGAGATGGAAGGTGTGCTCCCTTTAGGTTTTCAACACATCAAAGCCAAGGCTGTTGAAGGAATAGATCGGTTGGTAAAAGAGTTTTCTTAATTTTGTCGGGTTTGGTGACAAATTTGTGATCATCGATCGTCATATGGAGTTCTTGCGTGGTAAGACACGCATCGGCATTTAGTGTTTGTTCATTCGAGAGAGTGAAAATTTTGAGAAAAATCATTCTGCGTGATAGATTCTTTATATTTGTCACATCTTTTTGGGTGAAAGAATTGAAAAAATGAATTTTTGTAGAACCAAATTAGTTATTCATTATATTTGCAGCGTCAAAACCTGCGCGTACCATCTAACGATTCAGTTATGCAGCACACGAAGAAAATATTGACTGGCCTCGACCACTCGCAATACGAGCATCCTTTTGACAAGAAGGCTTTGGAGACCTTGGAAGCGACTCCAGGACTTTCCATTGCTGGAAAATATGTAACCAAGCAAACTATTGAGCGCATTTACAGGGTGCAATATACAGGTAGCCACCTGAGGGTTACAAAGGACAGCTATCCGCAGCTGTATGAGTACATGGATTATGCTTGCCGCGTGTTGGATGTTGACAGGAAGCCAGAGATGTATCTTCAGTGGGGATTCGGGATTAATGGATTTACCGTTGGAGCGGAAAATCCAATTGTGGTGCTGAACTCTGGTTTGATGGATTTGTGCGACGATGACGAAATCCTGTTTATCATCGGCCATGAGCTTGGGCACATTAAGAGCAATCACATGCTCTATCACATGCTGGCACAGGTGATTAACTACATTATTGACATGATTCCTGGCGGCAACCTTATTGCGGCTCCTTTGCAATATGCCTTGTTGTATTGGGACAGGATGAGCGAGTTTACCGCTGACCGTGCTGGATTGCTGTGTTGCCAAAACAAAGACGCAGTTGTTCGAGCCTTCACCAAAATGGCAGGGCTTCCCCAGGGCCATTTCAGTAGATTGAACGAACAAGCCTTCCTCCAACAGGCCAAGGATTTCGAAACCTTGGACTATGAGAAACTGAACAAATTCTTCAAGTTCGTCTCTATTGTTGACTCCACTCATCCTTGGACGGTGATGCGGGCATCGGAGTTGATTAAATGGATGGATGAAGAGAATATTAATCAATTTATACCCAAAGTTTTATCACTTACCAATAATATAGACATTTCAATATTCGATCGCCCTTGACAAACATATTATAATCGTTGAAAACAAACAAGTATCAAAATGATCATTTATGTTTAATTTAAATATACGACATCATGGATTACAAAGAAAAAAATGGATCACCATGGCCTGGCCATGTAGTCTTTCTGATCGACCAATCTGGTTCAATGTCAAATCAAGCAGGTTCTATGACTCGGTTAGAATTAGCACAAAACTGTATTACAAAATCAATAAATGACATTATCTTAGGCTGTGTTAGTGGTGAAGATTTTATTAATAGGTGCTATATCTCTGTAATTGGATATGGGAAAAAGGGAGATAGTGTTGAACTTATAAGACACGGATGGGCAAGTGAGTGGGAAGACGATGTGATGTCCTGCAAATATAACGGAAAGCCGTTGTTTACCCTTGAATGCACTAACGGATGGACTCCAATGGCTGGTGCCTTTAACATGGCGAAAGAATTGTTGGAAGCATGGCATGAAAAGATAAAAAGAGAGATTGCTAACCCAAAAGCGTCAGATCCGACCAAACGAGAAAAACCTATCGTAGCAATGGGATTACCTATTGTAATTAATATCACAGATGGATGTAAGGAGGATTTCGAACAAGTTCCTGGCTACCTTGAAGAAGTTATGAGTTCAGCGGTGAATTTAATGAACACATACGACAATGATGGAGGCAAAGTATTCTTGTTTAATGCACACATGGGTGATGGTCAGGAAATCAAGTTCCCAATAGAAAAGAGCTTATTAGCTGGCAATTATCAAACTGAATTTCTTTTTGATATTAGTAGTGAATTAACATCGAGGATGGCACAAAGTGCTGCCCACATCTTTGTATCAGATAATGGTGCCAAGATAGGAGCTGGTTGTAAAGGTCTTGTGGCTAATGCACAAGAAGCCACGTTGACAAGGTTCATTGAATTTGGATCAAACATTTCAAATACTTAACTCAAAAACATATGTATGAGGGAGCTCAAAGACAGAGGGGCTCCCTTAGAACAATAGCAAGCCATGAGGATAGAAATCAAGGGATTTATTATCCCACATATTGGAGACCCCTTGGAAAAGTGTCAAGATTGTTTCGCCATTGACACTAATCGTTTAGCTTTTGCAGTTTCAGATGGAGTAACAATGTCGCTGCTTTCCTCTTTCATGTCACAGCATTTGACTTCTGATTATGTAAACAATCCAATAGGATTATTCCAAATTGAGGGTAATTCCGCTACGCTAAAAAAGGACTATACGGAAGAGTTTACCCGATTTTACAATAAGAAGCATTCAGAGAGTGATACTCGTGGACGATTTCGACTGGAGTTAACTAAAGAGCGGTGTGGTTTTTCTGCAGCCACGTTTGTTGGTTGCTATTTTGATGATAATTGCTGGAAATATGTCGCTTTGGGAGATAGCTTTTTAGTATTTGTTAGTGAAAATGGTGAAAACATCAGATATTATTCTTCAATGTCTAATGAACAATTTGGTTACCAACCAGAGTATTTTTCTTCTAATGGTAATCACAAAGGTGCAGCTATTTCAGGAACATTGCCGATCGAAGACGGATACCTATTATTAATGACGGACGAAATGTCAAAATGGTTCTTTAATAATTGCAAGGTGAATCAAAATATTGCTAAAGAATTGTTTTCTCTTAATAACCATGTTGATTATTTGTCATGGAGAGATGAAAAAATAATGGGAAAAGAAATGGATGACGATGACTGTACTTTACTGATTGTCCACATTACTAATGCTTTAGACCAAGAAGAGATTACCTATGAAACTCTATACCTTGATAATGTTGAAGAGATAAATGCAGAGGTAGCAAAGATGAAAGAATTATCGGCGGAAACCAGTATAGAAGAGCAAAAGAAGAACATCGACTCTGCAAATACAGAACAGGTTGGAGAATCAATAGAAGGTGTTGAAAAGCAGAAAGACACAATCGCCAATGAGGAGAAACTTAAAGAAGAATGTGCTTCGGAAGGATTGCAAAACGCTGTTCCGCCAGAATCTTCAGTTTTGGAAGAGGAAGAGAAAAAACAAAACGATACTATTGAGGGTTACGAGAGAAGACTGACAGCAATAACGAATAAGATGAATATGTGCCTTAAACTGATGGCTGAAATCAACGAACAGGTAGAATTATTGAAAGTTGAATTACAAAACGACAATAAACAGCAATGAGATGATACCAACAAAAGAACAAGCAATTGACTCAATATCAAACACGGGCAATATTATCGCCAAACCATTGCTGGGTTATACATGTGTTTTGTCAAAAAGGAACGGTTTGCCTTTATATTATTTGGGTGGTTTTGGCATGGCCTTCAAGATGGAGAGTGGAGCTACATGTAAAGCTGTGAAAGTTTGGCTTAAAGATATTTCAGATAATAAGGAAAGAATGCAGATGGTGTCCGAATTTCTGAAAGACCATCCTATGCCATATTTCGTGGGATATGAGTTTTGCGAGCGAAGTCTTCGGATTGATGACGGATATACTGATGTAATGATAATGGATTGGGTCGATGGACTTGATTTGAAAAAATATATCGAATCCGTTTACGAAAGTGGACTTGGGGAGACTTTAGTAGTGGAAAAACTACACAAATTGGAAGTCTTGTTTAGAGAATGTTTTGCACAATTGCATAAGAATAATATCTCTCATGGTGATTTGCAACACGCAAATATTATTGTGTCAGAGTCACCTGATGGCGATATAAAAATAAAACTGATTGATTACGATTCCATGTATGTTCCAGCTTTATCTGGCAGGCCACAAGTAACATCTGGCTATAGCGGTTATCAACACCCCCAACGTATTTCTGGGGCAATATCCCTATGTTGTTCTGAGAAAGATGACTACTTTTCAGAGAAAATAATCATTGCCAGTTTACAACTGCTACAGGCAAGGCCTTATTTGTGGGACGATGAGGAAGTTGATAGACTCTCGAATGAAGAAGGATTGCTTTTTAGAGATTCAGACTTTGAATCGTTTAAGAACTGTTATCTTTTCAAGCAAGGAAATGAAACGCCAGCAAGAGAAATACTTGAAGAGATTGCAAATGACTTAATTAAAGATGTTCGCGATATTCAACCTCTTGGCGAATCAGGTGTTTACGGCAGTTCTACCACAGATATTGACATTGAGAAATGGAGACTCCTTATGAGATTGCTTTTCCAACTGGAGGATAGTAAAAAAAAGAATCTATTAGAAAAATGCAAAGATTTGAAAAATAGGATTGTGGAATTGTCAAACCAATTTGATGCTGAAAAGAAAAGGGAGATTACAGAAAAAATGAACAAAATATTAGAGTCTAGAATAAATTCCGATATTTTCCATAAAAGATAGTTATGCAGAAAATTAAAACATCATATTCGTCAAAGGGAATCTTTCTAGCATTTGAAGGGACTCAGATTGTAGTAGAAAGTTTGCCACAAAATATGCTTTTTGATGATTGCCTTTTCGGAATCATTGACAATGATGAAAAAACTGTGTGGCAGCATCAGTTCAAACGAGGGAAGTTGCCTTTTAGTCCATTTGGAACTGATAAAATGGACGTCGGAAGACTAAAGGAGGGTGAGTATTATCTTTGTGTGTGGTGTAAACATAGCGCTAACGATAACTTGTATTATTCAATGATTGGGCAGTGTAATATTAGAATTCAGGTTACCAACGATTGTGTCTGCTTTCTACTACCTAAAAGTTATGAATCGAATAATAAAATCCTTGAAACATTAAATCCACTCGATTCTCGATTAGTTAGTCCTTCAAAGACAATACAATCTAATAATACTAATATTAGGAATCTTGCCCATCAAATAAAGAAAGACGCTAGAAGCAGGGATATATCACTAATGGAAGCTGTCCACGAATGGGTTGCTCTAAATATTTCATACGATATGGATGCTTTGAATGACGACTTATATAAAAGGAAGAATAACTCTTCTTTGTCTACTTATTCTAAAGGCAAGGGTGTGTGTCAAGGATACACCAATCTCACAGTAGCAATATTTAGGGCGCTTTCAATTCCTTCAATAGGTATTCGTTGTTGTGCATCAAACACTATCTCAGAGAAAAAAAAGAGTATGGCATATAAAGAAAGCAACCATGTTTTTCCAACTGCATGGAATGGATGCAGGTGGGTGCTGATGGATCCTACATGGGATTCTAGAAACATCTTTGATAATGGAGACTTCTCTTACACATTTGGTGAAAAACCAGCATCTACGCCTTGCTTCCCTTTTAAGTTCTTTGACAATACAATGGAATATTTATCTGCAACACATGAATTTACGCAAGTGAGTATATATTGAGAATTTATTAATACTTAATAATCATTTTTAAATAGAAAGTAACTAATCAATAATAAAAAATACAACATTATGCCGATACAAGATTTAATTCAAAGTGCACTCGTAAATAGAGAGAGTTTAAGGAATACGTACGAGCAAAGAAAAAACACGATTTCCGCTTGGAATAGACGTGTAAAAGCGATACAGAAAACCTTTAGAACAGACGATGTTCAGCTTTGGGAACGAATGGTAGAGTCTACTGGACAACAAAACATATGGACTCAAATAAAAGAGATACTTGACGGGAACCAAACAACCCAAGGGCTAATAACAAATCTAAAGGAACTAGGAGACGGGGTCAATCCGGGAGTATTTACAACTGCTTATAATCGAGTTAGCCGAAAGTATATCAACATTGGTGTTGTTGGCGCGTTTCGTCAGGGCAAAAGTACAATCCTTAAACAATTGATTTGCCCAATTTCTGAGCAACTATCGTCAAGGGATATTATTCCAACGAATAATGGCGGTCTTCCATGTACCGGGACATCTGTAAACTATATTAATAGTGATTACGATATACCAGCTGAGATTAGGAAACATTATCCCGCGATTAATGGATTGCCCCAAGAGGCTGATGCTATTCCCCGTGCAGTTGTGACATATAATACCACAAAAGACATTTGTGAAACCATAAACAAATATATTGAAGAATGTAAACTAAACTGGGATAAGATTAATACGGGGTGCTCTACCATTTCCAAATCTGACTTAATAGAATACTGCCAAAACCATCGCGACAAAGCACTATCAATTCCAAATGCTCAAGAAAACACTTTGGGAGCTACTTTTAAAAATATCATTTTAGAATATGAAAAATATCTTGATTTATTAGATCGTCCAGATACCTTAATAAATGATTTACGACTATCTGCTAACAGAGATGATTTCTACAAGAGAAGTACATTCAATTATGATGGTGTAACAACGGATAATTATTCTGTTTATGCTGTAAAAATGATAGATGTTTTCATTGGTTTTAAAGTTGCGAATGAAGAAGTCGGCCCAATTCAGTTTTTAGATACTCCAGGAGTGGGAGAAAAAAGAGTTGGCGTTGACGAAACCCTTAAGGAAAAACTATTAAATGAAATAGATTCGGTAATTGCTATCGAAAAAGCGCACGATCAGGCTGTCCCCGCAGAAGCCCTAATCTCCTTTCATTCTAGCCTAACTGATAATTACGGCGAGAAACAGAGTAAATTCATTTATTATATCATTAATGATGCCACCGCAGGTAATTTGACTCTCATTAACCAAGCCTATATTCGAGCATTTAAGAATGGTATAGAGAAGACAATGACACCTATTGTGTTACCACAAGAAAGAAAAATCTTGGTTGATTGCGAAAGAAATTATGTATATGATTACATATCAAATGGAGATGGGTCAATTTCTGATTTGCAATTAAACAATACAAAGAATTGCCAAACGATTCTTTACAGTATAGTTTCAAATCTTGCTAATAATATTGAAAGAATAGATAAAGACTTTACTGCGGCAGCCGATGGTTTATTTGGGATTGTCCATCAACAGATTAATGACCTTCAAAGGCTTGCCAATGCTATCAATATTAACATTGGAAATAATAATGTGGATGTAAACCGTACGGTACAAGAACTGTGTACGGAATTATCACTAATATCACACAATTCAATTGTAGACACAATTGTCTTGAAAATAAAAGAATATGCAAAAAATGAAGATGTTGGAAGGGAAGTCCTTTATTCATTAAGAGGATTAAACGACTATTACAACGCAGTGCTATCTGAAGAGAAAATCACAGAAATAATTGATAGTATAAAGAATGAGCAAGATGCAGAAAAGAAATCCAGCCTTTTTGCAGAACACACATTTAATATTATTGGAAAAAATGGTCCATGCACAAGTATTGAGTATGAGAATTGGAGAGAATTTAGGGCATATAGTGATATTAAGTGTAACTTAAATGACCTCATTACCGAAAAGGTGCAAGATTTAGTTTCCCCGAAGCCCATTCAATCGAGTTTAGAAATAGCTCAAAATGAGCTATACGACATCTTTAGGAAAGATAAATATCTTGGCTTCTTGTGTAACAGGGATGAAGGTAATGGTAAATGGTATAAACGTTTAAGCGAGTCTATTTCAGACACCATTTGGAAAAATAGATTTGACCAATTTTTTTCATACGATGTCACAAGCATTGTCCAAGACTTTATCAATCGTGAAATAATCAGTAGAACCATATTGAAATTTATGCACAATGATAACTTTGCCAATTCGTCATTTAACACTCTTCAAAATGCAAATATTTCTTTCTTGAAATCATTGTGGAAAATCGAGAATGCAATTAAGAAATCGTTGCGAAATGAAGATGATAGTATTCTAGAAGATCTAAAAAGAGAGGTGAATGACGATTTTATTGCAAAACGACGTTCTGCTATTAATTTCCAGTTTGGTGCACCCAGATCAATGAACAATCAAATAGTGCATTTTGTTAGCCTCCACTACAACGAAATATTAAAGCGTCAAGGTATTATTGATGAGTTGCAGAGAAAACAGGCCCTATACAATCAATGGCAAGAGGTCAACAAGTGAAATATATCAAATTACTATTAATATGAGCGATAAATGCATACAGGGACATCGTTATTCCAGTAATGATGGTACTATTATTATAAAGAAAATTGTAGAAAAGTCTAATCGAATAGATTATAAATACGAAGGGCAGACAGATGACCAATATAATGACAAATCAATGTATTTCGACGATTGGGAAGAAGGGAATTATGTTGATTTAACAGGGGAGGTGCCCTCAACGTTTACACTAACAGTGTTGACCATTGATGACGAAGCAGGTTCAGTCATTGGCGGAGGGATATACCCGGTTAATTCGATAGTTCAAATTAGTGCTTCTCCCAAAAATGGTTATTGTTTCTTGAAATGGGATGATGATAATATTTCGAATCCCAGAGATATTCAGGTAGACAAAGATATGACTTTTACTGCATATTTCGAAGAAAAGCAGAAACCCAAGTTTACAATTACTGTCAAATCTAATGATGAGGCACAAGGCTCTGTTGATGGAGGAGGTATGTTTTATGTTGGGTCCGTGGTTGAAATTAGCGCGAAACCGGAAAATGGATATGTGTTTAAGAAATGGAATGATGATTCATCAACTAATCCGAGGAATGTTCCAGTAGAAAAAGATGTTGAATATACCGCTTATTTTGAAAAAAAAGCGACTGCTCCTGATGATGTTAACATCACTGCCACTTTTGGTAATAACAGTGAAAAATGGAAGCTTCTGAACAGATTGCTGTTCCAGCTTGAGGAAAGCAAGAAAATGAATCTTATAGGGAAAACCAAGGATTTGAGAGACAAAATAATAGAACTATCGGATCAATTTGATTCTGAAAAGAAAAAGGGTATTATAGAAAAGGTGAATAGTATTTTGAAAACAGGAATTAATTCTGATATATTTCATTCAAGGTAGTGAAGCAGATAATAGAACAACAACCCATTAATAAAAAAAACTAATGAGTGACAAGCCAATAGAAAAACACCGCTATTCCAATAATAAAGGAATGGGGCTTACCGTTGTTGTCGAAAAGATAGACGAGGAATCAAAACGCATTGATTATAAGTATGAAGGTCAGTCTGACATAATTTCAATGTATTTTGACGATTGGGAAGAAGAAGGGTTTGTTGATCTTTCAGAAGAACAGCAGCCAGTTTATACTATTAAAGCCGTTTCAAAAGACGAACAAAAAGGAATTGTCTCTGGTGGCGGAACATATCCAGTTAATTCGAAGGTTGAACTTGTCGCGATGCCAAATAACGGGTATAAATTTGTGAAATGGCAGGATGATGCGAGGGACTCAAAACGCACTATCATAGTAAAAAAAGATTCAGAATTTATTGCTGAGTTTAATGAGATAGAGCCACCAAAGTATTCTATTGAAGTTGTCGCTAATAATCACCTGTGGGGCTCGGTAAAAGGTACTGGTAGTTATGAAAGCGGGAGCGTGATAGAATTGACGGCCATAGAAAAAGATGGATACCAATTTGTAAAATGGAGTGATGGTAACACCGACAATCCACATCTAATTACAGTGGTTGAAAGTACTAAGTATATGGCTTATTTTGAAAAAGCTACACCCAAATACAACATTGTTGTCAAAGCATGTGACGAAAAAATGGGTGTAACGACTGGGTCGGGTAGTTTTGAGTCTGGTGCAACTACAAAGATAACTGCAACCGCAAAACCAGGGTTTGTGTTTACAAGATGGGAGGATGGTGACATAAATAGTAATCGTACTATTATCGTAGATGCAAATAAAATGTACACTGCTATATTTGAACATATTCGTTATCGTTTGTCACTTGATGTAAACGACATTTCAATGGGTATTGCAGAAGGTGCAGGTACATATGAAAAAGGAAGCACAGTTTTTATTGAAGCCAAGTCAAAGAGAGGATACAGATTTGTCAGTTGGAATGATGGAATCAATGAGAATCCACGAAAAGTTATTGTCAATGCCAATATAAATTATTCTGCATATTTTGACGTTGACCCAATAGCAGCTCGTCTTGAGCAAGAGAGGAAAGATGAAGAATTAAGGCATAAGCGCGATCGTCTGAATAGTATTATTTCTTCAATTAAGATTCCGGAATTCTCCACACAAAATGTAAATGTTGATTTGCTAAACGGCAACAAGGTGGATGCTTTAAGGAAGGAGGGCGAAAAACTCAGATCAACAAAAGGAAAACTTGATTGGTTTACAGAGGCAATGTGGTGGGTTGCTGGTGTTGATAAGAATTTATTGACATCTTGTAAGGGTGAATACAACAAATATGTAGGGGTTGGAACAATGATTCTTATTACAGCGATTATGGCTGCTCTATCATGTTGTTATGCTCTTTGGTATGTGTTTAAAAGCTGGGGCGCAGCAATTCCGATTGGTATCGTTTGGGGTATGGCCATAATGTTTATAGACAGATTTATTACTTCAACACTTCATGGTAGAAACTTTAGAGATAAATTTTTTAAAAAAGGTGGATTGGTTAGGTTTTGCATATCTCTTCTAATCGGAATAGTTATTGCGGCTCCGCTGGAATTGAAGGTTTTTGAGGATGATATTCGCAGTCATATATCTTCTCGGAATGACTTTATATGGGAAACCGAAAAGGAGAAGTTTCGAAGTTCGCTTGAAACTAGGTTCGATGAGGAAATCACGGGTTTGGAAGAGCGAAAACAGCAGTGGGAAAGCATTAAGAATAATGCTGAAAAGAATGATAATTCCATTTATAAAAAGGATTCTATTGACTATGAAACAACAAGGATGGCACTTCAAAAAGAGCTAGAGAACACAAAAGATTCAACAAATAGGGTTTATATTTCAAGGAAAATAGGCAGATTAAAAGCTCCAACGAGAAGAAATTCAAATGTTTATGATGAAGCGAACAATGCTATTAAATCGTTAACAGATAGTATAACAAATTTGCGTAAGAACAAAAACGAAAAAATTGACGATGCATTAACAAACGAAAAAGACAAGTTTTACCAATCTCACGAAACAGACTATACAAGTTTAGGAATACAGTTGAAACAACTACAGCAATTGATGCGCCCATGGAACAATGACAATTTTGAAATGGCTACTTTGCTCTTAATACTGTTGTTTGTTTTTATTGACATTTCACCAGTACTCTATAAATGCATTTTGCGTAATGGCGACTATGAAAAATACATGGATCCAGACAATAATGAAGGTAAGAACAATGATGATGTGGTAAAAAACAATGATAGTCTTTTAAAAGAAGAATTGTTTATAATAGACAAAAACTATATACACATGTTGTACCTATGGGACAAGCTCGTCCAGGAGGCTCTTGAAGATTATACAAAAGATGATTATCCAGAAGAATGATAATGTTAGTTTACTATTACCAATAATAATAACTTAAAAACAATGAAAAAGAACTTTGATTTTATTACAAAGACGTTGTTATGGATGTCTGGTACGGATGAAAATTTAATTAGAATATGTCCGTCTGAAATTAATAGACACAAGATAATAGGGATGACAGTGTTTGTTGTTTCTATTTTGGCTGCACTTTCATTTATGTTTGTGATTCATTATGTTTTTCATTTCATGTGGTTATCCATGGTTTTGGGGTTGTTTTGGGGATTCTCGGTTATGTGTCTTATCAGATTAGTGTTGTCAACGATTCGAGGTAGAACTATGATGAAACGATTTGTTTCGTTAGGAGCAATATGGGGGCTATTGCTGGCTATTGTTATGGGAGCCTTCGTTGCTATACCTTTAAATCTTGTTTTATTTGAGACGGATATACAGACCCTCTTCCAACAAGAAATTGATGAAGCATGGATGGTTAAAAAACAGTCTCTTGAAGAATTAAAATTCATAAGGATGAATGATGAAAAAGAACGGCTTCGTGTTTATCAAGACGAAATGAACTCTTTTTTAGCAAAGAAGAAGGATGCTCATGTGGCTGAAGAACGTGAATTGAAGGTGCTAAAAAGACGAATGGATTGTCAGTACCAAAGAATAGAAGCGGTAAATGATTCGTTGTTACAACAAATTAATAATGAGGAAGTCGCTTTTCGAAGTAAACAAGAAACAAAAAATCATGGTCTGTTACCTCGTCTGAAAGCATTACGAGCGATTTCTCAAGAAACAGCGGCTCTGGTTTTGGTAATGCTGTTATTCATAATGATTTTTGTAACGCCAATATTATATACATGTATTCTTCCAAATGGTGTATATGAGAGATTAAAAGAGAGGTTGTGTCACGAAGAATGTGTGGAGAATACTGAACAAAGATGACATTTGTTTTGGTAT
>JAEEGF010801348.1_pt1 | contig 22172 bp, 22 predicted proteins | sample 9134171 | NCBI WGS metagenome assembly JAEEGF01 (sample SAMN16246542, study PRJNA631951) | gut metagenome | biome: gut microbiome; feature: rumen; material: AP-attached | host: Bos | place: Iran: Karaj | collected 2018-10 | reverse complement strand
ACCGAATCGTTCTGCATCATCACATCCGCCGAATCGACCGTATCGTCGAACGGCATCTCCACCGGTGTATGGTTGCCGCAGGCGGAAAAGGCTAAGGCCGCACCGGACAGCGTGACCACCTTCCCCAGCTGCTTGCTCATGCGCAGCGCGTTCTCCAGAAAGCGGAGCTCCGCATCGCATTTCGGGCAGGTTCCGGCGCAATCGCCTTCGTAATGGCATTCCGAATCCTCCCACGGGATATTGTTCTGCTCCGCTATCATCTTGCGGATTTTCTTCAACTCTCTGCAGGTGCTTTTTCCTTTGTACATGGCTGGGAGTGTTTGATTGTTACTATGCTTGTAACGCAGGAAGGGCGTGGATATTGTTTTTTTCAATGTTTTTTTTACATACCATACAATATGTTTAGGAAAGGTGCGATAATATCATATAATCCGAACAATATGAAAAATGCTTGTTTTACAACATTGGTTTTAGCCATAAACATTATTGTAATGGGATGTGGTAGAAACAACAAATCCCTGTCCATTACAGATTCCATCGATTTGGACGAATGGAACGCTGAAACGATGCACCTCATGACAGAAAAACTGCATCTGGATTCGATTTTGTCGGAATATTGGAAAAATGATTCTCCACCTATGATATCCATAACAGATCATAAACCTATAAATGATTATAAGGAAGAGATTCTATCTTTCTTGTCATTTAGAAAAGGAATTATACAAACACTGAAAAACGAATCTGATATATTGCAAGATAAATCTTTTTATATCATAGAATTCCAAGATTATAATCACACCGGATTCACACAATCCTTCAGTATAGTTTCAGACACCTTGACATCGTACCATTATCAATACAATCCAGATAAGGCTTGTTTTATCAGAAAAAAAACAACTGATCCAGTTTACATTGAAGAGCAACCATTGTTCCACTCGAATATTGATGAAATGTCTGTAATGACTGGTTTGAAAATAGTCACTTACATTTGTCTAAGTTCTGACAACAAAATTCATTATCAATTTAAAGAGCTGAGTGTGTGGTGATATTACGAATGAAATATCGCAAGATTGCCATCATCTTGCCGGTATCGGCAAAGTTGATGCGACTGACCGCACAGGACAACTTCAAGGCAATGATGGATTATTTTCGGATCTCAATCTAGGGGATATTGTTTTTTCATAAAAAAGAGCCAATTCAATACAATAAAATGATTATTTTAGCATTTATTTTTTATGGAATACAAAGAATAATGTAAATATCTTATTGATAGTGTTTTTACGATTATTAAGAAATACATTTGGCGTAATTGTGGCAGCTGTTTGGCTCGTTTTGATGCGAATCAGGCGCCATTATTACAACCGGGACGGTGGCAGGCACCGTGTCCGTTTCAAGATGCCGGTCATCAACATCGGCAACCTGAGTACGGGCGGAACCGGCAAAACACCCCATATAGAATACCTCATTGAAATGCTCCGCAATGACCATACGCTGGCCGTGCTCAGCAGAGGTTACGGACGTAGCACCAAAGGGTTCTATTTCGCTGATCACCAGTCTGACAGCACTATTATCGGTGACGAGCCGTTGCAGATACACAAGAAATATCCACTCATACCTGTAGCCGTAGATGAAAACCGCGTGGAGGGTATCCGGCGCATTTGCAACACCTTGCCAGAGACCAACCTCATTCTGATGGACGATGCCTTCCAATACCTGAACATGAAGGCGGGTCTTAACATCCTGCTTACAGAATACAACCGCCTCTATCCTGATGACCATGTGTTTCCATGGGGGGATCTGCGCGAACCCATTACAGCGGCAAAAGAGGCCGATGCCATCATCATCACAAAATGTCCCTCGGTGCTGTCACGAATGCACGAACGAAACATCATACGTAAAATCAAGTCGAAACCGTACCAAAAAATATTCTTCTCCTACATGAAGTTCCTGCCGATTGTGCCGTTCAACCAGGCTGCGAAACAGCAGGATTTCGAGTTGAAAAGTGTGGTGCTGGTGACAGCCATCGCCAATCCGCAGCCGCTGATAAGCTACCTTAAGACCCAATACAAGGAATTCCAGATGCTTACATTCCGGGATCACCATCCATTCAGCAAAGAGGATATCCGTAAGGCACGCCATTATCTCAATCGCTCCCTCTCCCCCTACAAGGCTGTGATTGTGACTGAAAAGGATGCCATGCGACTGTACAACAAGGATCTGACACCATTTTTGACAGACATTCCCATTTACACCCTGCCCATCAGGGTGGAATTCCACTCCCCTTACAAAGATTCTTTCCACCAATTCATTCTTGACTATGTTGCAGCAAATTCGTGAAGCCTGCGCCTATATCCGCAGCTGTACTGACTCCCACCCAAAAACCGCCATTGTGCTGGGTACCGGACTGAACGGTCTGGCCGACCACATCCAGGTGAGTTGCAAAATCCCGTATTCAGCCATTCCGCATTTTCCTGTATCCACAGTCCAGGGACATGCCGGCAATCTGATTTTCGGCACATTGGGACAAACAGAACTGATGGTGATGCAGGGACGTTTCCACTATTATGAAGGCTATGGAATGCAACAGGTCACCTTTCCAATTCGGGTCATGAAGGCGATGGGCGTGGAAACACTGATACTTTCAAACGCCGCCGGAGGAATGAATCCAGATTTCCAAGTGGGCGACCTGATGCTGATTTCCGACCATATCAACTTTTTCCCGGAACATCCGCTCCGTGGCAAAAACGAGGAGACACTCGGTCCCCGTTTCCCTAACATGAGTGAGGTCTATGACAGGGAGCTGCTGGAAACTGCGGCCTGCGCCGCCCAAAAACATGGTTTGCGGTGCCACAAGGGAGTATACATAGGTGTGCAGGGACCGTCGCTGGAGACACCCGCCGAATACAGGATGTATAGGCTGCTTGGTGCCGATTGCGTTGGCATGTCCACTGTTCCTGAGGCAATTGTAGCACACCATGGCGGAATGAGGTGCCTGGGTATCTCTGTTGTAACAAATGTATTCCGGCCGGATACCGTCAATACAGATTCACATGAGGAGATTCTGGAAGCGGGCCGGAAATCCGAAGAGAGGCTGATTGACATGGTCAAGGACATCATTTCCCGACAATAGCCATGCGGTTTGCAGATGTCCTTGTACCGGATGCTGTCAAAAAACAGCTGATCCAAACAGTCCGAAGCAGGAGAATCAGTCATGCCCAACTGTTTTACGGCATGGAAGGAACACATGTGCTGGCACTTGCTCTCGCATACGCGCAGTACATCAATTGCCCGAACCGCACCGAAGAGGATTCCTGCGGTGTGTGTCCCTCCTGCCTGCAGTTCGGACAGCTTGCACATCCGGACCTCCATTTTTTCTTTCCGCACCCTGTAGGAAAAGATATCTCCTCATACAATTTCTACAACGAGTGGCGTGAGATTTTCACAGAAACCAAGGGACTATTCTCACTTAACGACTGGTACAGGAGAATAGGAATGGAGAACAAGCAGGGAATTATCAACAAGGACGACATTGACCTGCTGATGCAGCAGACCGCGCTCAAATCATACGAATCAGAATACAAAGTATTCATAATATGGATGGTGGAGAAAATCAACAGTCAGATAGCGCCAAAACTGCTGAAAACCCTTGAGGAACCTGACGGCAAAACCCTGTTCCTGCTCATCACAGCCAATTATGACCAAGTGCTCAACACCATCGTTTCACGAAGCCAATTGCTGAAAATAAACCGGTTCAGCACAGATGAACTGGCTGCGGTCATCCAAAGGGAAAAAAACTGCGACTACGACACCGCCCACCGTCAGGCTCTGATGTCCGAAAACGACCTGACAACCGCTCTCCGGATTCAGGAAAGGACAGAAACGGAAAACGAGCAGTTCGCCCTTTTCCAGGAGATGATGAGGTATGCCTATGCCCTCTATCATCCCATCCGTAACTTTGAATTCCAGTCCGTAATACAATGGGTTGGAAAAATGGAGGCGCTCGGGCGTGAAAACCAGAAACAGTTTTTACGCTATGCGTTGGGGATGATTCGCAAATGTATGCTGAAAAACATGCAATTGGACCAGTTGGCACCTTCCGTTCCGGACGAAGAGGTCTGGATTGGAAAATTCAAGCCGTTCTTACTTACTGAAAATATATCACATTTCTATAGCCTGCTGAACACAGCCGTCAAACAGGTGGAGGCTAACGCCAATACAAAAATGCTCTTTACCGACCTTTTGTTTTCAATCGGCAAATATCTTAAATAACCCTACTCCTGCTCAAGCAGCTCCTTCTGGCCCTCCGAGGCAGCCTTGGCGTTTTCATCCGCTGTGGTCACAAAGGGTCGCGGTCCGCAGATGCGCTCCACATCCTCGCTGAAAATCACCTCGTGCTCCAACAGCAGCTCCGCCAATTGGGTCAGCTGACCGCGATGGCTGTTCAGGATATCGGTGGCACAGGCATAGGCCTTTTCCACCAGTTTGCGAACCTCTTCATCAATACATTGGGCGGTTTTTTCGCCGTATGGCGGTGTGAATGCATATTCGCTCTGTCCGCTTGAATCGAAATAGCTGAGGTTCCCTATCTTGTCGTTCAACCCGTAATACTTCACCATTGCGTAGGCCTGCTTGGTCACTCTCTCAAGGTCGTTCAGTGCACCGGTGGAGACCTTGCCGAAAACAACCTGCTCGGCAGCCCGACCGCCTAACAGTGCTGCAATTTCATCCATCATCTGGTCGGCGTTCACAATCTGACGCTCCTCCGGCATATACCATGCGGCACCCAATGATTTGCCACGGGGCACAATTGTCACCTTCACCAACGGCGAAGCGTAACGTAGCATCCAGCTGACGGTTGCGTGTCCGGCCTCATGATAGGCTATCACCCTTTTCTCCTCCGGAGAAATGATTTTGCCGCGCCGCTCCAAACCTCCTATGATCCGGTCAATTGCGGCAAGAAAATCAGAACGCTCTATCTCCTTCTTGCCGTTGCGTGCGGCAATCAGCGCCGCCTCGTTGCATACATTTGCTATATCGGCACCTGAGAATCCGGGAGTCTGTTTGGCGAACGAATCAATGTCCACATCCTTGGCCAGCTTCAACGGACGGATGTGCACTCCGAAAATGGCCTTACGCTCCTCCACATCAGGAAGTTCAACATGTATCTGCCTGTCAAAACGTCCGGCACGCAGCAGCGCATGATCCAGGATGTCCGCCCTGTTGGTTGCGGCAAGGATAATCACGCCGGCATTTGTGGAAAAGCCGTCCATTTCTGTAAGCAGCTGGTTAAGGGTGTTTTCCCGTTCATCGTTGGCTCCGGAAATGGCATTGCGTCCCCGAGCACGCCCAATGGCATCGATTTCATCGATAAAGATGATGCACGGGGCCTTCTCCTTGGCCATTTTGAAAAGGTCGCGCACGCGGGAGGCTCCCACGCCAACAAACATCTCCACAAAGTCAGAGCCGGATAGTGAAAAGAACGGAACCTTGGCCTCTCCTGCCACAGCCCTGGCCAACAAGGTTTTGCCTGTACCCGGAGGACCGACCAGCAACGCCCCTTTCGGGATTTTGCCGCCCAATGCGGTGTATTTCTTAGGATTTTTAAGAAAATCAACAATCTCGACAACCTCTTCCTTTGCACCCTCCAAGCCGGCCACATCCTTGAATGTGACGGATGGCTGGTTGTCCTTGTCATACAATTGCGCCTTTGATTTCCCGATATTGAAGAGCGAACCTCCGGCACCCATGCCCATGCTGCGTGTTGAAAGAAAAAAGAAAAGGAAGAGCAGCAGCATGGGAAACAGCCAGACAAGCAGGCCGCTGCCCCAACTTTTGCTGTTGTCGACATTAATGACAATGTTTTTATGCGATTGATCATACTCCGCCTTGTCAGCGTCACTCATTCCGACGGTATCGCGCTGATAAGCGGCCAGCTCCATTTTCACCACCTCCTCCTTGAACGAAGAGGCGTCAGTGATGTCGGTATAGAAGTGCGGACCATTCTTATTTGCCTTGAAGGCATTCACATAGGCGGTGTCCCTGTCGGCACAGGCCGGATCAATATAAATGCGGGCCTGCTCCTTTTGCTTTACAATCACGATTTTCTCTATATCATGGTTCCGGATCATCTCCTCCAACCGGACATTGTCGACCGATTGGGGGCCGGGTTCCATACCATACAGTCCGATAAATAGGATGGCCAAAGCCAACAAACCGTAAAACCAATAGAAGTTAAAACCTTTTTTCTTCTGTTGTGGGGATTGGGGGCGGTTCCGTTGTTGCGGATTTCTAGGAGAATCAAACTGTTTTTGAGCCATACAATCAATTATTATTTAAATGTAAAGGGGAGGATTCAGGTTCGGCATAGGAAAAAATGTCCGCATCATTCCAGAGCCCTTCAATGTCATAATAACGCCTCTTGTCCTCCAAAAAAATGTGAACCAAAAGGTTAAAATAATCTATCAGAATCCATTGCGCCTGGTCTTTCCCTTCATAATGGGAAGGTTCCAACCGCAAACGCTCATAGACCCGTCGCAATACATTTTCGCACAAAGCTTCGGCTTGGGTTGTGGAAGTGGCGGAACAAAGGATGAAGGTGTCAAAGAGCGGTTGCTCCGGACAGTGTCCAAAACCGATCTCCACGATGTCGCGACCCTTGATTTCTTGCAGCGCATCTATGACAACCTGCTTCAACACAGGTGGTTCATTATTTATAACTTTTTGTTTTTCAACTACTTGATTATTAATCGGCATAAAAATAATTTTTTGCAAAAATAACCTTTTTTCCAACCATTTTCGTGCTATTTTTGCAAAGTTTTTTACATCGTATTATCATGAACGATTTCCTGCACTTTCAGCAACTTGCATCAACCAACACTTTTTTGGAACAACTGTTGCAAAGTCAAAACCGTGCCAAAACGCCGGATTGTCCGGACGGACTGATTGTCATGACCGACTTTCAGACAACCGGACGTGGACGGCAAACTAACAGTTGGCACAGCGAGAACAGTAAAAATTTGCTGATGAGCATATTGATATACCCACATCTGCCTGTTGAAGCCCAATTCAGGGTGACGGAATGGATCTCTTTGGCAATGACAGACCATTTGCGACAAAATGTCGGGTTGGATCCACGGATCAAATGGCCCAATGACATTTACATTAATGAAAAGAAAATCGCAGGCATCCTTATCTCCCACCATTGGAACAGCGATGAGATTGCAAGCAGCATAATCGGTATTGGCCTTAATCTCAATCAGGAACGATTTCCTGACACACTGCCAAACCCCACTTCAGTCATTTTGGAGACAGGTAAAAAAAGTGATTTGACGGTGACGGCGATAAATATAAGGGAACAACTGTCCCGCCTTCGAAAGGAGGATGCCACAATTTTGCACAAAAAGTACCTGCAGCTGCTGTACAGACGTCATGTTCCGGCCCTTTACACCGACACTCACAGCGGCGAGACATTTGAAGGCATCATTGAAGGTGTGAATAATTTGGGGCTGTTGGAAATCCGTAGCGGCAACACACTGCGGAACTATGAATTAAACGGTATTGTCTATAGCTGACCTTCAGATTTCCCTGAAAGCCGGAAACGCTCCAACGCAACATACTGCGGCTGGTATCCTTTGTGCAGGATGCTCTCGTAGAGCACACATTCCCGCACCTCCACCTTTTCGGAAAACAATTGCCTGCAAGCCTCAAACTGTTTCCAAAAATAGCCCTTGTCCCCTATACGGTGTATGCGGGCAAGAGTAAGGTGACAGACAAAGTTTCCAAATGTTTTTGGAAAACCTTTCCTCGCAAGGTTCAAATCAATACGATGATGCAATTGAACCATCACATCAGGTGTGTAAACCGGACCTAACCAAATGACACGTGGCTGGTGGCGGCTGCCGAACGCACCAATACGGTCAAGGGTGATTCTGAAAGGATTTACAGTACGGACAGCCGCCTCAACCGCACTACAGATGTCAGGTATACGGGCTGTATCGGTCTCACCAATAAATTTCAGGGTAAGATGAAGCAAATCGGGCTGAACCCAATTGACCATATCGGTCCGGAAAGTGCATTGACGGAGCTGGCGGACTTTTTCGGCAAAACTCTCCTCCGGATGGAAAGTGATTGCAACAAAAAGCCGTTTTACTTCTTTCTCAGACACTTAATAATGATTTCAACGCATTTCGCTCCGCGTGTAGGGAGCAACATTATAATCGGAAAACTCCCCTTTCAGGTATTTGTAATAGCCTGCAATGGCTATCATGGCCGCATTGTCGGTGCTGAAACTCAGGGTGGGAATATGTATGTTCCAGCGGTATTTCTCCCCAGCCTCCCGCAATGCCTGCTGCAGTCCGGAATTGGCCGAGACCCCCCCCGCAATGGCCACTTCGCTGATCTTCAAATCACGGGCGGCCTTCACAACCTTTTTCATAAGGGAATGGCATACCGCATATTGGAAAGAGGCGCACAAATCGTCCGCATTTTCCTCTCCAAAATGCGGATTATCCTTCAGACGATCACGCATGAAATAGAGGAATGATGTCTTTAATCCGCTGAAACTGTAATCATAACCGGGCAAATGAGCTTCACTGAAGGTGAAAGCATGAGGATTGCCGGTTTGTGCAAGCTTGTCGATTAAAGGACCGCCCGGATATGGATAACCCAAAATTTTGGCCGCCTTGTCAAAGGCTTCACCGGCCGCATCATCAATTGTGGAACCAACCACCTGCATTTCAGATGGCGAACCAACTTTTACAATCTGCGTGTGTCCGCCGGAAACAAGCAGACACAAAAAGGGAAAACTGGGCTGTTCGCACCCATCCCGAAAAATGAAATGGGAAAGGATATGCCCCTGTAAATGATCCACTTCCACCAAAGGAAGCCGTAGACTATAGGCAAACGCTTTGGCAAAGGAGACACCCACTATCAACGATCCGAGCAACCCGGGACCTCTGGTAAAGGCAACCGCGTGCAGATCCTTTGCCCCAATACCGGCTTTTTTCAAGGCGGCATCCACAACCGGTACGATATTCTGCTGGTGAGCACGCGATGCAAGTTCGGGCACCACCCCGCCATATTGGGCATGCACCTCCTGTCCGGCAATGACATTTGACAACAGCCGACGATTGCACAGCACTGCGGCTGAAGTGTCATCACAGGATGATTCGATGCCTAAAATATACGCATCCACCATCTGAAAGGATTGCAGCAATCGCTTTATTCCGCTGCTTCCGGAGCCGATTCAACAGGTGCGGCATCCGAAGCCGCCGTTGCAGCAGGCTGGGTCATCGGTGCGGCCGCGCTCTGCCCCTGCTGGGCCTTGCTGCCACCATCCGATTTCTTCTGATAGGCGCTACGACCCATAAAGCAGGTGATGAAGCTCAACACCACCAGCACAATGGCCAACGTCCAAGTGGTTTTCTCCAAAAAATCAGAAGTTCTGCGCACCCCCATAATCTGGTTGGAGGATGAAAACTCGGAAGCCAGACCTCCGCCTTTGGAATTTTGCAGCAGAACAACCGCACCCAAAAGGACGGCGACAATAATGATAAGTACAATAACTGCAGTATACATTTTAACTTTTATTTATTACTATCTGTGTTATTTTTTGCGGCTGCAAAAGTACAACTTTTTCACAAATGATTCCCAATCTGCGCCAGATAAATTTTGTATTTTAGGAAACAAACTGAATCTTAACACTATAACTTATTGGCTTGGGTGGTCTTTTTCCGACTTCATCAGGAAAACCACCATCGGAAATGCGATAATGGACATGGTGGCGGAAATCGGCAGGTAGAATCCTTTGCTGAATTCGGTAATGACAAAGGTGATGGCCAACAGTACCGTACTGATCAGAATGGACCATAGGGACTCCTTCCAAAGGGAGCAGTTCTTGAAAATAATCCGCACCAGATTAGGCACCGTCAGGGAAATCATGCCAACAATGCCGCACACAGCAATCACAGAAATCACCAATAGGTTAAGGTTCAAGAAATAATATACATTTGAATGGCGTTTGTGACGCACAAACTGCCAGGCACTGAACAGGCCGATTGCAAACAACAGGAAAGACAAATAATATATGTAAGGATGATAGCCCGACACCTTGAACGAGCAACCGGCCCAACGGTAATAGAGTTGCAGGTTCTCAGGCGTGGTGTTGTTGGCCACAATCGTGCCGAAAGAGCCGATCAGCGATCCGAAAAGCATCCCGAAGGTGATGAAACGGGTGTTGTTGAGGAACACATAGAACAGGGCTCCGAGTATAGCGGCGAGAAGACATATCAGATAGGCCCCCACAGGGATGGACCATCCCATCATGGCAGCCAACGCTCCGCCCAAACAGGCGGCGGAACCCAAACCGACCGAATAGACATCCCCCAACTGGTTATGCCACATTTTCTGCATTTGGATACCGCCCATCGGAAGGGCTATTCCTGACAAAAGAATGTAGAGAACACTGAGTATCATTCCAAAAAAAAATATTTAGGCGTTCTTCATGTTTTTGGCCGATTCAATGGCAGCGGAATAGGCTTCGCTGTTTTCAGGGTGCTTTTCCATCAACACCTTGTAAACCTTGACAGCGCGGTCGTATTCCTTCTGCTCGACATATAGCCTGGCAAGGGTTTCGCTGACAAAGTTCATGCGCTCCATGTTGCTGCTTTTGCCCAAATCCTCATAAACCTCCTCTTCCGGAAAATCGGCGGAAACCGTAGCGATCTTAGGCGGATTGGTTTTGAACTTTTCAAGCATGTCATCAAGCACCTGCAAGGCAGAACGTCCGTTTTCAGAATGAATCTCCTTGGGAATATGTGCAGAAACAGCATCCAAAACAGAGGCCTCCTCCTCTGTCTCCAAGTGTAGCTTTCCGGATAGGAAGCGGTACAGAAAATTCCGGTCTTCCATCCTGAACGCCAACGCCGCGTTTTCAGCAACATCATTCCGTCCAAAGCAGGCCATCAGCCGTGCAAGCTGGAAATAGGGATAACGCGCCACCACCTCCGACAAACCCTCAACTGCGGCAGGATGGATGCAGAAATCTTTACAGATACGGCTGAATTCGTTTTTTTCCATTATCATAATCACCAATTTGTTACTGCTTTTGTAAAAATGTCATCTATCAATGCCTCCACAATTTCCGCAACCAGCGCATCCTGCACCTGCTCCAACGTTTTGGAGCTGCTGAAATCGGCATAACGGGAAAAAGTGGTTTCATAACTCTTTTTTTCGTCCAAAGTATTGACAAACTTGACCCTGACCGTAATGGTCAACCTGTTCATGGCCGCCTTATCACTGCCGACAGCCGTAGCGGTGACCGCATAATCGGTGATCTGCCCTTCAAACTGCAAATCACCCATCTGGTCGGTCACCATCAGTTTTGTCTGAGATTGGAATTTTTCTTTCAACTTGGTAGTCAACTCATTGGCTAATTTCAAGTTGACCATGGAGGCGTTGTTCCGAAACTGCTTCACCGAAACAGTCCGCACCTCTGGCGCAATATCCACACCAGAAAAGGAATAATGAACCGAGCAGCCGGTCATCAGCAGGAAGCACAATGCGATGCAGCATGTGACGGATTTGCCAACCCAGTTTCCGGTCCCAATATGAGAACTCATTTTGTATCCAATTGATATTCCTTTAATTTACGGTACAATGTGCGTTCGGAAATGCCCAAATCGGCCGCAGTCTCCTTGCGCCGTCCGTTATTTTTTAGCAAAGCCTTTACAATCATCTCTTTTTCCTTCTCCTGCAAAGAAAGCGAATCTGGAATGATTTCCGCATCCACCGCAATCGGATCTGCGGGGATATGTCCGGTGGCAGGCGGCACCGGATCATCCAACAGGAAATGTGCCGGAGCAACAGGTGCCTCTTCCGACGGCCCCCCACCGCCCTCCTTGCCGTTCAAATGGGAAACATACCGTTTCAATTCGTTGATGTCTTTCTGCATGTCTGCCAGAAATTTGAAAATCAGCTCTCTTTCAAATGAGGCATCTGACGTTTTCTGCTGCTGCCGGTGGCCGTACAAAACTGGCAATGTGGAGGGGATGTCATTTAAATCAATGTATTTCTTCAGCGTTTCCAAAGTGATTGTCCGCTCCTGCTCAATAATGGAAATCTGTTCCGTCACATTTTTAAGCTGACGGACATTCCCAGGCCAATAATACTGCAGCATCGCCATCTGGGCTTCCGGTGTCAGCTCCACCTCCGGCATCCGGTATTTTTCAGAAAAATCAAAGGCGAATTTGCGGAAAAGCAACAGGATGTCCTCCTTCCGCTCCCGCAACGGCGGAATCACTATCGGTACCGTATTTAGCCTGTAATAGAGATCCTCACGGAATTTTCCGGAGGCGATGGCATCCGGTATGTTGACATTGGTGGCTGCAACCACACGAACATTTGTCTTGCGGCTCTCCGAAGAGCCGACCCTCATAAACTCCCCAGTTTCCAGCACACGGAGCAGCCGCGCCTGTGTGGAGGCGGGCAACTCACCCACTTCATCCAGAAAAATAGTTCCTCCGTCAGCCTCCTCAAAATAGCCTTTACGCTCACCGACCGCACCGGTAAAGGAACCCTTCTCATGACCGAACAGTTCGGAATCGACCGTTCCCTCCGGAATGGCACCGCAGTTGATGGCCACGTATGGACGGTGCTTGCGTTCCGCACTGTGGTCGTGAATGATTTTTGGAAAATTCTCCTTACCCACACCGCTTTCCCCGTTTATCAGCACAGTCAGATCGGTGGAAGCCACCTGAACGGCCACCTGGATGGCCCTGTCGATGGCAGGCGAAGTGCCGATGATACCGTACCTCCGTTTGACCTCCTGTATTGTAATGTCACTCATCTGCACAAAAAATGATAAAAAACTAACGGGCAAATTTCCGTAAAATCAGCTCGTACAACTGCTGAACAGCCTCCGCCTCCTCTTTCCAGCGGTATTTCTGTTTCATCTCCTCAAACAGGGACAACGCGGTTTCCAACCTGACACATTCATTCAGATTGTTCAATTCCTCAGAAAGCAGTTTGGCGTTCCCGTTGAACAGTTCCCTTACAAAGGTGAATTTGAGGTTCAGGTCGATAGACTTAGTAAGGTCATTGATCTGGTCACGCTGCTTACGACTCCCAAGGCTGCGGTCCTCCCCTTTTTTGTGGGAAAGCTGGTCGTTCAGTGAGGGGAACTGATTGGCAAAATGCTCACCCAACGTCAGGCCACTTTTGCCGGAATAGGAAGGGAATCCGGTTTCAGGCTCGCCCTCCATGGCTTTCGGGTTCAGACCGGGATAATAGGGGGCATAGGCATCATCGGATGTCTTTTTGGAAGAAACCGGCACTTCATCGTCCTCATCACCATCGGGTTCGTCTTCAAATTCAATGGCATTCAAGTCTATGTCATGAACCTGGGGCTCCTCCTCCATCAGATTGAGATCCACTTCCGGCATTTCCTCCGACTTAGGTTCTTCCACGACCTCAGGTTCTTTGTTTTCAGAATGTTCCTCTTCGGATGCCGTTGATGTCCCTGAAACTTCCATTGAAGCATCATTGCCATCTTCTTCCAAGGTTTCAGGCTGCTCCGGCACTGTTTCCAGCTGATGCTCCGATACAGCAGGCTGCACTACTGCCGTTGCGGCAGCGGCCTTCTTTGGTTTGCGCTCCGACACCTGCTTCTTGGGCTGAACCTCTGCCGGTTCCTCCTCTGCAAACTTAAGCGGCAGGGAAGTTTCATTCGACTCCGGCTGTTCCACCACCTCTTCCTCTTCCGCTTCCACATCCGGCACATCCTTGCGACCCTTGGATGCACGCCGTTTCACTTCCGGACGGTTTTCATCCCGCAATGACAGGTAACTGTCATACATCAGCCGCAAATACATCAGCTGTGTGTCCAAATCCAAAGCGGAAACCGGCTCTTCCGGGTTGGACAAACGCTGGTCCAACACTTCCATTTTATCTTGTAATTCCTTAATTTTAATAAAAATACGTTCTTTGTTCATCTTACACTCCCTTTTTCTTTCCCCCGAATGCCACAGCATCCGGAAATTTTTTTCAAAAGTACTAAAAAGTTAGACATCCCTCCTCTCTTTTTTTTAAAAATATCTCCATTTTTTTTTGTCTGTAGCGAATGACATATAAATAAATTTATTACTTTTGCACGTTTATACGATACATGGAGAAACGTTGGATTGTGCATACGGATTTTGACCGTCAAGCGGTACTTGATTTGGAAAATAACTTTCATATTTCCAAGTCTTTAGCTAAGTTACTCACCCTTCGTGGCATCCACAATCCGGAAGAGGCCGTCCGCTTTTTCAAACCCAAATTGGCAGAACTTTATGACCCTTTTCTCATGAAAGACATGGACAGAGCGGTCCAACGCATCCAAAAAGCCTGTCAGGAAAAGGAGAAAACACTCATTTTTGGAGATTATGATGTGGATGGCACCTCTGCAGTGGCTCTGATGTTCTCTTTCCTGAAACGGTTTGACCTGCCCATGGAATACTATGTGCCGGACCGCTACAATGAAGGCTATGGCATTTCCAACCAAGCGGTTGAATATGCCCATGAGAACAGGTTCACCCTGATGATTGTTTTGGACTGCGGCATCAAATGCCACGAGCAGATTGCCTTGGCAAACAGTTACGGCATTGACACCATCGTATGTGACCATCATCTGGCCGATGACACCCTTCCGGAGGCCTACGCGGTATTGGATCCCAAACGGAAGGACTGCCCCTATCCGTTCAAGGAGCTTTCCGGATGCGGCGTGGGGTTCAAACTGGCACAGGCGCTGGCGCAGAAAAACGGGATTCCAAAAGAGGAGGTATACCGCTTTCTGGATTTGGTGGTCATCAGTATCGCCTCCGACATTGTGCCGATTACTGGTGAAAACCGCATTCTGGCCTATTGGGGACTGCAACTTATCAACAAACGTCCAAGGCAAGGGATTGAATCCATCCTCTCCTACAGCCACATTATCCGCAACAAGGATTCTGAAACCATGAAAAAGGGGACCATTTTCAACCAATTGGTAAGAATCAACGACTTGGTGTTCAATGTGGGGCCGCGCATCAATGCGGCGGGGCGCATGAAAACGGGACGCAGTTCCGTCCATCTGCTTATTAGCGAAAAAGAGGAGAAGACCAAAGAGTTGGGCGAACTCATCAACCAGCACAACTCCAAGCGCAAGGAGCTGGATTCCGAAATCACACAAAAGGCCATCCATATCATTGACGAAGATTTATCTTTCAAGGACAAACGCGCCCTGGTGGTCTATCATCCGGAATGGAGCAAGGGGGTGATCGGCATTGTGGCTTCACGTCTGGTGGAAAGGTTCTACAAACCAACCATCGTCCTCAGCCTGAGCAATGACATAATCACGGGGTCTGGAAGATCCGTGCAGGGATTCGACCTCTACAGCGCGGTATGCAAATGCAGCCACCTGCTGGAGCATTTCGGCGGACACACCTATGCCGTGGGACTTTCCCTGAAACCGGAGAAACTGGAGGAATTCGTGGACTCCTTTGAAAAGGCGGTCGCCTCCTCCATTCAGGAGACCTCCATGTACCCCACCATTGACATTGACGAGGAGATTTCCTTGGACGAAATCAACAACAGGTTCTACGATGTGCTGAATGCCTTTGAACCCTTCGGACCTGAAAACATGTCCCCCCTCTTCATCACCAAGAATGTGCTGGCCGACTCCTGCCATATTGTCGGAAAAAATCATTTGAAACTGATTATCTACCAGCCGGAACAACGCAGTTTTCCCCTTTCGGCCATTGCATTTGACCTTGGACAGTACGAAGAGCGGATCCGGAAAAAGGAGCCGTTCCACATCTGCTATCACATAGAAAAGAACGAATGGCAGGGGCGCAGTTATCTGCAACTGACCATTAAAGACATTAAGTTTGAATTCGCCCCTTTCGACAAGATTTGACATGAACGCTTGCCGCCGGATTTTACTCTGCTGTTGCTTTTGCCTCCCGCTGTTAGGGAATGCCCAATCCGTCACCAACAAAAATCTTCCCACACTGACACGCATCCTTTTTATTTTTGACGCCTCCAACAGCATGTGGGGGGAATGGCAGAGCGACAAAAAGATACATATCGCCAACCGGCTGCTTTCCAAAATGGTGGATTCTCTGGAAAGCTATCCTGACCTGCAGATTGCCCTGCGCGTATATGGTCATCAGGCGGAAAGCAAACTACATGACTGCCATGACACCAAACTGGAGGTGCCTTTTTCCTATAACAATTTCGCGCGCGTGAAGCAGAAACTGAAAACCCTGTATCCGAAAGGCACCACACCAATCGCCCAATCCCTGCTGGCCTGCGAAAAGGATTTTCCACCGGCCACCGGCAATATACGGAATGTGGTGGTGCTCATTACCGACGGCATTGAGGAGTGTTCGGGCGACCCATGCGCCGTATCTCACGCACTCCAACGCAAAGGGATCATCCTCAAACCATTCATTATCGGTATCGGAGGTAATTTCGAATCTGACCTGCGATGCATCGGCAACTACATTGACGCTTCCGGCGAAGCGGATTTCGACAACGCCCTACATGTCATAATTGATCAGATTTTCCATCCTACCACCTGTCAGGTGAGCCTGTTGGACCAATCCGGCAACCCGACGGAGACCAATGTGAACATGACTTTTGAGGACAGTTATAGCCACAAAATCCGTTACAACCTGATTCATACGATGAACACACGTGGCGTTCCTGACACGCTCCTCATCAACCCGATGCCGGAATACAAAATCACGGTACATACCCTTCCACCAGTCTCTGTCGATTCTGTCAAACTTACACCTGGCCGCCATAACATCATCCCCATCCAAGTGCCACAAGGCAGTCTTCAGGTGAAAGTGATTTCCGGCCAAAGTGACCGCTACCGCCAGATTCCCATCATTGTCCGGCAGGCGGATTCGTGTCAGACCATCAATGTGCAGTATTTTGACATGACTGACAAATATCTGGTTGGAAAATACGATTTGGAGATTCTCTGCATGCCACGTCTGACCATTCCCCAGGTCAAAATCAGCCAAAGCACCACAACCCAAATCAAAATCCCCGCTCCCGGCACCGCCATCATACAGAAAAACAGGATGGGAACCGGCAGCCTTTACGTGATGCGGGGCTCACAGCTGGAGTGGGTGTATAACTTGAGGGATGCGGACATTCAGGAATCAATCCTGCTACAACCGGGAACCTACACTTTAGTTTTCCGCCCCAAAGAATCAGTCCGGACCGTGGAGACCATCAGCAAGACCTTCACCATACGATCCAACATGACTACAACCGTCCAAATCCCCAAACAGCCATGAGAAACAACCGTAATGCTTTCGGAATTGCGGAACCCAGGATGGTCACCATCCATTCCGAACCGCTGCATTTGCCGCATTACGCCATTTTGGGGCTACAACCGGCAGAAACGGATTGGGAATGGCTGGGGATGCTGCATGCCGCCACCAATTGGGGTTTCAGGAATGCATTCCCTTACAGATACATTGATTCCGAATGCCATTTTGACGTTTTCTACGCCAAACGTCCCGGAAAATTCCTGCCACTCATCTTGCGAAACTTTGCGGAAGAACAGACCAACAGTCTTGTAGGATTCCATACCTCATCCCTGCATAAAATTAAAAACAAAAACAAAACGCTGCCTAACCAACTGTCACTCTTTATGGATGATGACATTCCTGAGACCCTGGACCTCAACGATCCGCAATATGCCCACGACAATCCGGATGACCTGCGGCGTTGGAACGAAATAACCGCACTATTGTCAAAGGATGCCCTCCCATTGGAATCCTTCAGTTTTCTTTTGCCATTACAATATACTGAATATGAATTATATACCCCTTTCTTAAACCATCTGGACAAAGTGAAAGGACTACACTACCGCTACATTTCTGGCAACGACCTGGCAGATGACCGTTTATTTTACAGCATACTCCGTTTTCACACGGAACTAAAACAAAAGATTTACCATTCTTCAGGCCAATATTCTTCAAACGAATGATCGTCATAGAAAAAGACGATTTTCCTGAGTTTGCGCGGTTTGCCTTTAACAAAAGCATCCGGCTTTTCAGCAGATGGAGTTGGTGAGGAGATGGAGGGTGGAGCTGAAAACTCTTCCGGAGCCGAGGGCTTTACGACATCCTCTGTGGATTCCTGCTTAACCGGTTGTTTTTTTACAGTGGGTCCAATAGGTACGTTTACCGGTTGGACAGGTTGGACCGGCTGGACCGGCTGGACCGGCTGGACCGGCTGATGAGGCGAAGACAATTCCTCATCAAACAGAGTGGCTTGGATTTCCGTAGGTTCCACATCCGTCTTCAACAAAGGTTGCCTCTCATCTTCAAGCATATCCTCTTTAGGCTCTGAAGACCGGACCGATTTCTCCGAATGGGGCCGGTACATTTCACCTTCCCCTTTTAACAACCACATTGGATTAATTTCCGGAAATTTAAGCAGAGTTTTGGAGACAACAGTCTGACTGGTTTTATCCCTTCCGGTCATTATATGTGTGATACTGGGTCTTCCCACACCGATATAATCGGCAAATTCCGCTTGTGACATCCCCATTTCCTGCAACAATGATTTCAGTCTCTCTTTCATGGTGTCTATTTACAATTAGTTACGAATTCACAATGCTATTTACAAGTTTTTGCAAAGATAACATTTTTTCAAACACGCCAACCCACCATTAATAATTTCCCCAAAAAATCGCCAATAATTAACAAACAAATTACAAATTAATTTAAAGTAATAATTATGATAATAATAATAAATTTATTGTTATTTAGTATTTTATATTATTTAAAACTAAAATTTGTAAATTATTGTTTAAAGCAAACATTTATCTGCATCATCACATAAAATTAATGCATTAAAATATTGATTTATTGTAATATATAGGTATTTTTACAACTAACATAATTACTTGTACGTAAATTATATGTAAATTATAGATAAATTTCCATATAATTTACATTTTGATTTACAATTAACAAGCCCTATCCGCGCCGTGTTGCCAAATATTGACACTTGAATTTCCGTATTGTTTACAACACCATAGCTGCCCTATTCCAAATAAAGTTGGTAAAAAAATACAAGGAATGCATTTTTCTTTGATTTTTACATATTATTTTAATGTGATTATCGTTATAATAATATTACAAACTGAAGTGATAACCACATAGGAATAACATAAAATCATCATGTACAGCACTATATTGACGGCGGACAGCGGATCAACATCCACCAATTGGGCGTTGGTTTCCGAAAAAGGACTTGAGAAGCAAATAAATACCGGTGGCATCAACCCCTATTACATGTCCGTCGAAGAAATCCGTCGGATTGTTGTGGAAGAGCTGCTCCCTCCCCTTTCACCGGAAGAGCGTGAGTTTATCCGCGAAATACATTTTTACGGATCCGGATGCTCCACCCCATCCAAAATCCAATTGATCACCGAAGCACTTTCATCAATATCCCCGAATGCTTCCATTTTTGCAGGGCATGACGTACTGGCGTCCGCCAGAGCCGCCTGTGGAAGAGGGAAAGGAATCGCCTGTATCCTCGGAACAGGCTCCAATTCATGTGTTTACGATGGGGAAAACATCGTAAAAAATGCAATCTCCCTCGGCTACTTTTTGGGCGATGAAGGTAGCGGCCTCCATATCGGCAAACTTTTTCTGACCCGATACCTGAAAAATCAGGTTTCCCCGGAACTTAAACGCGCAACATACACCCATTTTCACTTATCGTTTGAAGAAATCCTGAACGGTCTCTACCAACAGGACAAACCCAACCGTTTTATCGCACCCTTCTCACGCTTCATATTGGATCATGCTATGGAATATCCGGATTTGACCGGAATTGTGCGTCAGTCATTCACCGAATTTGTGCGGGAATACATCCGGCCGTTCCCAGAAGCGGAAACCTACCCCATCTGCTTTGTCGGATCAGTCGCCTATCTGATGCAGGACATTCTTCGCGAGGTGTTCGCACAGGAAGGGTATTCCGTCACACGGATTGTACGATATCCTATTGAAGGACTGATCAGTTACCATCAGCAACAACTACAATCAACCAAATAACCATCCTACAAACCGGCATCACAAAAATGGTAACACTCAAACAGGAACAAAACCTTAAATTAGGGCAGAAACTATCTCCTAAACAAATCTTATTCACCCGTTTGCTGGAGGTCCCCTCCTTCCAGTTGGAGCAACGCATCCAACAGGAACTTGTGGACAATCCTGCTTTGGAAATCGCAGATTACGATGAGGATGATAAGAATGACAAGAAAAACGAAAAGGAATATGACCTGACATCGGACACACCGCCGGACAATGGACAGGATACGGAACAGGAGAATGATATACCTGAATATGAATACGAGACCGAAAATGAAATGATGGACTTTTTTTCGGATGATGAGGACAATGATGCGCTCTACCGCCACATTTCCAACTACTCACCCGATGACGAGGAAAGGGAAATGCCCATTGTCTCCAACGACAGCTTTCTGGAGACCATGAAACGGCAATTAGGTATGTTCCAGTTTAATGAGGAAGACCATCAGACAGCGGAATACATTTTGGGAAACATTGATGAAAGCGGTTACCTTCAACGCAACGCCAAGGAGATTTCCAATGATTTGCTTTTCAATATGAACATCCGTGTGACTCCGGAAAAAATCGAACAGATTATCCAGCAAATCATCCATCGGATAGAACCGGCCGGTGTAGGTGCCACAAACCTGCAGGAATGCCTTCTGCTGCAGTTGGAAAGGATGCCGAAAAACCCTACCACTGCGCTTGCCACCGGTATTATCGCCAAAACCTTTCCGGAATTCACCAACAAGAACTATGACAAAATACGTACTAAAATGCGTTGCAGTGATGAGGATTTCCGAAAAGCAATGGCCCTGCTGGTAAAACTGGATCCCAAACCGGGATACACCAACAACGACATTGAAAGGGAAGCTGCATACATATCCCCTGATTTTGTGGTCTATTACGATGACAAGACAGGCCATCTGGAACTGAGCATGCCAAAATACAACATTCCCGAATTGTGTGTCAGGAAAGCCTACCGGAATCTGTTTGAGGAGATTCGTGAAAAGAAAAACATAAGCAAAAACGAACGGAAAATCGCAATGGATTTTGTACGGCAGAAGGTGACAGCCGCAGAATGGTTCATCGAATCCCTGAACCAGCGCGAAAACACCCTTTTCCGAACCATGGAGAGCATCATTGACTACCAGCGCACCTTTTTCCAGACGGGTGATGAAACCACCATCAAACCAATGATACTTAAAAACATAGCTGAAAAAATAGGCATGAATATCTCCACAGTCTCACGCATTACCAGCAGCAAATATGTCCTGACTCCATACGGCATGTATCCGCTTAAATTTTTCTTCTCCGAATCAATGGAAAAGGAGGGCGAAGAGGTCTCCTCACGAGAAATAAAGAAAATCATACAGGATACCATCCAGGAAGAGGACAAAAACAAACCACTGACAGACGATGAATTGCGAAACATTTTGAAAAAGAAAGGCTACAACATCGCCCGCCGTACTGTGGCAAAATACCGTGAACAGATGGGATTCATGCCATCCCGTATGCGTAAATAACTGCAAATATTGTTACTAATAAAATCAATGTACATATTTCAAGGACTAAATGAAGCGCAAGAAGCCGCAGTACGGCATGAAAATGGCCCAATGATGGTCATTGCCGGAGCCGGTTCAGGCAAGACAAGGGTTCTCACCCACCGTATCGCATATCTAATTTCACAAGGGATAAGCCCCTTCCACATTCTGGCTCTTACTTTCACCAACAAGGCTGCGGAAGAGATGCGAAACCGAATATGCCAGCTGTTGGGGGACAGCAACGGGCGCAATGTATGGATGGGCACCTTCCATTCCATCTTCAGCAAAATCCTGCACATAGAAGCCGGATACATAAACTTTACACCCAAATTCACCATATACGACACAGATGATTCGAAAGCATTGGTCAAAAGCATTTTGAAGGAGCTGAATCTGGATGACAAGGTATACCGGCCCACAATGGTGCTAAATGTGATCTCCTCCGCCAAATCCAACCTGATTGATCCGGACGAATACAACAACAACCAACTGCTACAGCAGGAGA
>JAEEGF010897445.1_pt1 | contig 22190 bp, 17 predicted proteins | sample 9134171 | NCBI WGS metagenome assembly JAEEGF01 (sample SAMN16246542, study PRJNA631951) | gut metagenome | biome: gut microbiome; feature: rumen; material: AP-attached | host: Bos | place: Iran: Karaj | collected 2018-10 | reverse complement strand
GATTTATTTTGGCTCCTACTACCTGAGCGAATATGCGGGCGTGGATTTTTCCTTTGACCGCTTCCCGGCGGTAATTGTGGCATTCTCGATAAACTATGCGGCGTACTTTGCCGAGATTTTCCGCGGTGGAATCCAGTCTGTTCCGAAGGGACAGTACGAAGCTGCTTACATGCTCGGCATGACCCGTACGCAGACTTTCTTCCGCATCATTTTACCGCAGGTGGTAAAGCGTGTGGTGCCCGCGAGCGCAAACGAGGTGATTACCCTGGTAAAGGATACTTCCCTTGCTCAGGTGATTGCGGTGACGGAACTTTTTGCATTGGCCAAGAAACAGCAGGCGGCATATGCGAGCATTTATCCGCTGTTCGTGGCAGGTGTGTTCTACTATGTGGCAAACCTTTTGCTGAGCGTGCTTTTCGCCTATCTGGAACGCAAACTCAACTACTATAAGTGAGGTCCGTGATGCCGATTCTTAAAGTGGAACATGTCAAGAAATCTTTTGGCAACCTGAATGTGCTTAAGGATATCTCGTTCGAACTGAATGCGGGCGAGGTGCTGTCGATTATCGGTCCGAGCGGCTCCGGCAAGAGTACGTTGTTGCGTTGCATTACCCAGCTCGAAACGATTGACGGCGGCTTGGTGCAGGTGGACGGCAAAGACATGGTGTTGCCTGGTGAAAAGGGTGCTCCCGTCAAGTATGCGCCGGCAAAGGTGCTGCGCGAAATCCGTCTTTCGACGGGACTCGTGTTCCAGAACTTCAATCTGTTTCCGCATTTGACGGTACTCCAGAATCTTTGCCTGGCTCCCGTGCGAGTGCTGGGTGTTTCTCGCGAACAAGCTCGCGAAACGGGAAGGTCTCTACTCAAGCGTATGGGCCTCGAAGGCAAGGAAAAGGCTTATCCTTGTGAACTCAGCGGTGGCCAGCAGCAGCGTGTATCGATTGCCCGCGCCTTGGCCATGAACCCGAAGATTCTTTTCTTTGACGAGCCGACGAGTGCCTTGGACCCGGAACTCACTGGCGAAGTGCTCAAGATCATCAAGAAACTGGCCGAAGAAAAGATGACGATGGTCATCGTGACGCATGAAATGGCTTTTGCCCGCGATGTGGCGGACAAGGTTATCTTTATGGATGGTGGCTATATCGTTGAGCAGGGGACTCCAGATTTTGTGTTCAACCAGTCTGGGAACGAACGCTTGTCACAGTTCTTGTCAAGATTCTCTAAGAATTAATTTTTTGCAATAAAAAAGGACCTTTTTTAAGGAGGTCCTTCTTGCATATAATTCACTAAAAGTTAGCGATACTGCGCACTCCAACGACGCTTGAAGCGGGGTTCGTCCAGAATTTTCGCCCAGATGAATCCCTTGCGCACGTCGGCAAGACTCTTGGTTGAAACAAGGGGAGCGCGGCGCGGAGCTTGTTCAGTTCCGCTTGCGACATCGTTTCCCATGAATGCGGCGGCAGATTCACGGGCCGATTTGGCGCGGTCCTCGAGAGCGTTTAACTCCCGCTGGCGCTCAAGTTCCTTGCGACGCAATTCCTCCATTTCTGAATCCGTATCACCCTGAGCCTGTCGATGGGTCTCTTTTCGTGATTCTTCGGCATGCTTTTCGTGACTGAGCAAGTTGTCCAGTTCTTCCAGATCGTGCACCAAAACGTCGCAGTCGCCTTCGCCCATGTCGCGGCCCACGATGCGGTGGGCTTGCAAATCCATCAGCATTTCGGCGGCGGTGTTTTCGTCAACATCGAATTCTTCCATCAAGAATTCCAAGTTGATAAAATCTACCCCGATAACGACTTCGGCAATGTCGCGAAGCGTGAGCGGCTGATTCGGATCGCGCCTTTCCACGGGGGGCGTGGGCGGCTCGATGTTGCCTTGGGTCGCTTGGCGTTGTGCGTTTTCGAACTGGCGAATCAGATCTTGCAGGGAACGCGGCGGCCTATGCTCGGCCTCCTGCGTATCGTCATCAACATCTCCATTTTCGCGATGCTGTTCCTGGTGACGGGGCAACCGGTTTTGCTGCTCCTTCGCCTTTTCCAGCTTCTTCTGGATAATGGTGATGACGACTGCGATTGCAATGAAGATTAGGGTTTCCATATTGCCCTACAATCGCTTACTTTGCCTCGGGTGCGCTGCCGATTTCCTTGCGCATCTGTGTGTCGGCTTCGATATTCTTGAGGTTGTAATAGTCCATCACGCCGAGCTTGCCGTCGCGAAGGGCAGAGGCCATAGCCATCGGAATCTGGGCTTCGGCTTCCACGAGCTTGGCCTTCATTTCCATGACCTTTGCCTTCATTTCCTGTTCGGCGGCGTATGCCATGGCGCGGCGTTCTTCAGCCTTGGCCTGTGCAATCTTCTTGTCGGCTTCGGCACGGTCGGTTTCAAGAATAGCGCCAATGTTTTGACCCACGTCCACGTCGGCGATATCGATGGAAAGAATTTCGAATGCGGTACCGGCGTCGAGGCCAGAGGCGAGCACCTTCTTGGAAATCATGTTCGGATTTTCGAGCACGTCCTTGTGGCTCTTTGCAGAACCGATAGAGGAAACGATACCTTCGCCCACGCGAGCGACCACGGTGTCTTCGCCTGCGCCACCCACAAGCTTCTGGATGCTGGCGCGCACGGTAATGCGGGTCACGGCATGCAACTGAATACCGTCGAGTGCCACGGCGGAAACCTTCGGCGTTTCAATCACCTTCGGGTTCACGGACATCTGCACGGCTTCGAGTACGTTACGGCCAGCAAGGTCAATGGCTGCGGCTTCTTTGAAGTCGAGCTTGATGTTTGCCTTGTTAGCTGCGATGAGCGCCTGAATCACGCGGAGCACGTTACCGCGGGAAAGGTAGTGAGCTTCAAGTAGATTTGTATCGACCGGAAGACCTGCCTTGCAGCTCAGAATGCGGGCTTCCACAATCACCTGCGGCGGAACCTTACGCAGGCGCATACCGATGAGCTGGAAAATGCTCACGTTTGCCTTGGAGAACAAGGCCTGCAGCCAGAGGCTGAAGAACTTGCCGATAAAGGCGAGCAATACGATAACGGCAATCGCCGCGATAATGATTCCGATCATTAAAAGAGTGTCCATTGTTTTTCTCCGGTTTTTGTTTTAAAATTTATCCTTCCATTTCGCTGTGGGCAACGCTTACCCAAATGTGGCCTTCTTGGATGGCGGTCACTTGAATGCGGGTGCTCGCTTCGATGATTTCGCCGTGCGTTTGCACGTCAAATAGCTTGCCGTTAATGAGCGCTTGGCCCACCGGACGCAGGAACGTCTTGGCAATACCTTCGTCGCCGACGGAAACTTCTTGAACGGCTTCGGTGGGCGAGGCGGCGGTTTCCAAGTCAGTCTTGAGCATGGGCGTCCAGCCTTCGGGCAAAAGCGGAATCAGGTACTTGCTAGCGGCGATCGGGAATACAAGCGCGATTGCCGCACAGCTTAACATGTAGAGTAGCCCGAGTAGCCAGGGCGTGGCGTCAAAAGTGGTTTCGATGGTTTCGGGCACGTATTCGGGTATTTCCGAAGGTTCGAACGAAAGCGCAAGCGCCAAAATCATGCACACGATGCCGCCGATACCGAACAGGAACGTTCCCGGCATCACGAAGATTTCGACCAAGAACAGCACCACGCCGGCCACCAGAAGAATCGCCGGAATGTAGCCGTCGAGCTGCGGGGCGAACTGTCCGAGGAACACGATGCCGATGAGGATGATGCCGATGATTCCGAACAAGCCGAAGCCCGGCGTCTTGAATTCGATGTAGAGCGCGCCGAAACCGAGAATCAAGAGAAGGCCGGAAATCGCGGCGATGGCCGAGGCGATATCTTCGCCGAGGGTGGTTTCGACTTCGCTTCTGCTTTCGATGGCGAGCTTGGTTTCAAATTCGTCGCGGTTCTTGAAGGTTCCTTGCGAGAATCCGAGTTCCTGCGCTTCCTTGTCAGTCATGGTCAGGAGTTCGCCTTCTTTCACGAGAATCTTCGGGGCGCCCCAGAAGGCCTTGGCGGCACTGTCGAGGACTTCGTACTTGGAACCTTCGATAATGAGCGTGGTGTCCCGCTGAGATTTTTTACCCTTGTCGAGCGTGGCGGTGAGTTCGAGAACTTCGAGTTCCGGTGTCACGAAGGCGGAACTCAGGAGCTCCGGGTAACCGTTACGCTGGGCAAGGTTTCTGAACTTGGCACGGAGCGGTGACTGGATTTTTTCTCCGACGATTTGCGGAGTGCCGTCGCCACCCTGCACGATGGGGGCGCAGTCGCCAATCGTGGTGGCTTCGAGCATGTAAAGTTTTTGGCAGGCGAGCGCGATAAGGCTGCCCGCACTGATCGCTTTCTTTTTCACGAGTGCGATGGTGGTCGGGCCCTTGACTGCCATAATGGTGTCTACCAGATCGAACGCGGCGTCGAGGCGGCCGCCGAAGGTGTTGATTTCAAAGATGATGTAGTCCGGCTTTTCCTGGAGCGCTTCATCGATGGCGCGGGCGCAGAAATCGTACATGGACGGTTCCACATCGCCTTCCAGCTTAATCCAGACGGCGTGTTTTTTAGTTTCTTGAGTAATGACCGAATCGGTTGCCGTTTTGGCGGAATCGACGGGGGCGATTGATGTGGTGTCGGCGAAACAGAACGCCGCAAGCACCAAAAGGGTTGAAAAAATACGCTCAAACAACTTCATACCTTCAATATATGAAGATTTTGTCCTAAAAAGTGCAAAATTTCGCGAAAATTGACAGAAAGTACGTAGCTGGAATAAAAAATTTTGGGGGCCACACGGATTAGAAATGCCTAACGGCATTTTCATAATCTTTTGTTTTGTCTCAACAAGAATCACGTTAGTGATTCACAATCCGTGTGGTGCTTCGTTAAAATTTTGCGATTTTAAATATTTTGAGAACATTATAAATTGTAAAATCTTCAAAAACATTAAATAAATATTGATTTTTGTATTGCTTTTGTTGGGTTTTATGTGTATATTTTAATAAGAAATTTGAGAACAATTTCAAAAGGGATGGATGAAAATGGTTTCAACAGGTTCCAAAATGATTTCTAGAGTGGCGCTTGGTGTTGCGTTGCTCGGATTCGCTGGGGTTTATGCCCAGGTGACGCTCAGTTCTGCCGAAGGTTGGCTCGAATCGGCTTTTGCCGAATGGGCTTCCGATGGTTCGGACAGCTACAATGTTTACTATTCGGGTGCGGGCGCAAGCAACGTCAAGGTGGATGCCCCGCTCATTCGCAAATATGGTTCCAAGTACCGTGTCGATGTGGTTGGCCTCAAGGCCGGTAGCTACACGCTCAAGATCGCGTCTGTAAAAGGCGGCAAAGAAATCGCTTCGACGAATTCCAAGTCGCTGACGGTCAAGGCTCATGACCGTGCCGGTTTTGCGTTCAGCAATGGCCGAGTTCCGGGCGCCTACAAGGCTGATGGAACCCTCAAGGACGGTGCCGTCGTTCTTTATATTACTGAGAGCACCAAGAATTCGGTGACGATGGACGTGACGACGAGTGCCAAGGGTGCAAAGACGACTTGCAAGAGCTTCCAGGGTATCTTGAATTGCTACAAGAAAGGCTACGAGACGATTCCGCTTGATTTGCGTTTTATCGGCAATGTGACGGATTCCGATTCGCTCGTGCAGGGTGATATGATGATCGACCTCAACGGCTCCGAAAAGTCCTACGTGACGGTGGAAGGTATCGGTAACGATGCAACGGTGAACGGCTGGGGTATCCGCATCAAGAATGCACAGAACGTGGAAATTCGCAACTTGGGCGTTATGAATGTCGATTCCAAAGAAGGCGACAACATCGGCTTGCAACAGGATAACCAGTACGTGTGGGTCCACAACAACGACTTTTTCTACGGCCATGCCGGTAGCGACAAGGACCAGGTCAAGGGCGATGGCGCCTTGGATTGCAAATTGTCTACATACATTACTTTCAGTTACAACCATTTCTGGGATAATGGCAAGTCGAATTTGTTAGGTCTCAAGGAAGGAACAAGCGAAGGCTACTACATCACGTATCATCACAACTGGTACGACCATTCCGATAGCCGTCACCCGCGTGTGCGTTACTACAGCGCCCACGTGTACAACAACTACTACGATGGCAATGCCAAGTATGGCGCAGGTTCTACGCTCGGCTCGTCCGTGTTCATGGAAGCAAACTATTTCCGCAACTGCAAGTATCCGATGATGACCTCGTTGCAGGGGACTGACGTCTATGCGAGCGGTACCAAGCGCGATCCGACGAACAACGGTACGTTCAGCAAGGAAGCGGGCGGTACGATCAAGGCTTACAACAACTACATGGAAGGTTCTTATACGTTCATTCCGTATGGCGCAAGCAAATACATTTTGAAGGGTAAAGAAACCGCAATTGGCGATATAGATTCCAAGGTTGATTTCGACGCTTACGTAGTGACCTCACGCGATGCGAAAGTCCCTGCTACGGTCAAGTCCTATTCGGGTGAAAATACCTACAACAACTTCGATACCGACAAGTCTATCATGTACAGCTACACGGTGGATTCTCCGGAGCAGGCCGTAGCCAATGTGCGAGCCTATGCGGGCCGTGTGCAGGGAGGCGATTTCAAGTGGAACTTTGACAACTCGGTTGACGATGCATCTTCTGACGTGAATCAGAAGCTGAAAGATGCCCTGATGGCTTACAAGGGTAGCGATGGCGAAGTTATGGAATACTCCAGTTCTTCTGTGAAACCGGAATCGAGTTCTTCGTCTGTGGCAAGCTCTAGCTCTGAATCGTCTTCTAGCTCGGTCTCTTCAAGCAGCGAAAAGCAAGAAAGTTCTTCTAGCAATGTGGATAATCCGGAATCTAGCAGCTCGGCCGAAGGTGATTCGACAACAGGCTTTGCTGCGACGGTGGCTTATGCCGGAGTTCCGATGCGCTATGTGGCCCGCGATGCCCGCCTCGAAATTTTCGCCGAAGACGTTCGCAAGTTGAGTGTGGTCGGGCTGAATGGCCGCAAGGTACAGCTTGCAACTGAAACGGTGTCGCAGTCCAGCGTAGACCTGAGTAGCCTTAAGCCGGGAATTTACCTAGTGCGCCTGGTGGCGGGCGGCAAGGCTTACCAGCAAAAAATTGTGAAACGATAGAGTGCCGCATGGTTCTTGTTGCGTTTTCTGAGGTGTTCGGGACGGCAAGAACTTTGTGTGAAGTAGCTCCCGGGCGTGTTCGCCCGGGAGTTTTCCCTTGCCAAGAGGTTTGTATTTTATTACATTATGGGCATGATGATCAAGAATCTACGACTTATTAACCTACTAGGACGTGCTCTCGGAGCGAACGCCGGTTTTTTAAGCATAGGTTCAAGACGATTTTAGAGTTTTAACCCAAGGATTTAAACCATAAGGCCCGCTCCAATAAGGACGCGGGCTTTCGTTTTTGAGTCAAATTTCTATTTTTTAGACGAAAAATGAGCTTGCCGCCTTGTTGGACTGGCAAGGAGATAAAAAATGAGCGAAAATAAGAACACGATTGAAAGACAACCCTTCTTTTACGACGTCACGTTGCGTGACGGTAACCAGGCTCTTCCGAAGCCCTGGAACAATGCCCAGAAAAAGGACGTGTACCTGCAACTCTTGAAACTCGGCGTGCAGGGCGCCGAAGTCGGTTTCCCGGCTTCGTCCGAAATGGATTTCGAATCGTGTAAGGAACTGGCTCAGCTGACTGCCAAGATGGCCGAAGAAGGCGACGAAGTCGCAAAGCGCATCGTGGTATCGGGTCTGGCCCGCTGCGTGGAGAGCGATATCCAGCGCTGCTGGGAAGCGGTGCAGTACGCTCCGCATCCGCGTATCCATACCTTCCTTGCCACAAGTCCGCTGTCCATGGAACATGTGCTGCACATGACTCCGGAACAGGTGAAGGAGAAGGCCGTTCATTGTGTGAAGTTTGCAAAATCGCTCGTGGGTGACAAGGGCGATGTGGAATTCAGCGCCGAACACTTTGGCGACTGCCTCGAAAACATGGATTTTGTGATTGATGTGCTGAAAGCCGTGGTCGAAGCCGGTGCGACGACCATCAACCTGCCGAATACGGTCGAACGTTATCGTCCGTTCCTGTACGTGAATCAAATCAAGCAGGTGTACGAAGCCCTGCCGAAGAATATCACGATTTCAGTCCACTGCCACAACGACTTGGGTATGGCAACGGCTGCGACCGTCGAAAGTTTCTTCGTGGGTGCGACCCAGCTGGAAGTTGCCCTGAATGGTCTCGGTGAACGTTGCGGCAACACGAACTTCTACGAAGTCGCAGTCGCGCTGCATAACTCCGGCGTGAATACGGGCCTGCACATGGAGCGCATTTACGAAACGGCGATCCTGATTTCTCAGTGGTCGGGTATCAGTATTTACAGCCGCGCCCCGCTGATCGGTGCCGAAGCGATTGTGCACCGTAGCGGCATCCACCAGGATGGCGCCTCCAAGACGAAGGACATGAAGAAGGGCGCCTACCGCCCCATCGACTACTCGATTATTGGTCGTCACCAGAACGATTCGCTCAGCTTTACAAGCCAGAGTGGCCGTACCGCCGTGTACGAAATCATCACGAAGTTCGGCTACAAGATGTCTCTTGCCGAAGCCGCCGAACTGCAGCCGATTCTGAAGGCTTGCAGCGAAAAGGAAGGCGAACTGTCTGCCGAACGCGTGCTGGATGTGTTCCGCGAGCATTTTGTGAATGTGAACGGCCGCCTGATTTTCAACAACATCGAAGTCGTGCCCGACGAAAACCGCTTTATCTTCCACTTCAAGAAGGATGGCGAATCTTTGGTGAAGTCCGTGACGGCCGAAGGCCCGATCGAGGCGGCCCTCATGCTCATGCGTGAAATCGGCATGCCGGTGGAACTCGTCAAATACCGTCAGCTCGTGGTGCCTGAAAAGGACAAGGTCTGGGCAGGCCGGGGCCTCAGTCGCATAGTGCTGAAGGCGAACAACGTCGAAGTCGAAGGCCGCGGTGTGTCGAGTGATACGCTCAAGGCAAACATGCGCGCTCTCTTCGGTGGCGTGAACCTGCTGTATAAGAAGTAACCTAAACCGGGAGGCCATATGCTTGACCAACTGAAACGCCCTTTCAAAAAACGCTACGACAAGGTTCGCGAATATGCGGTCAACTTTGCCGGGCCCGTGAAGGATTCGGTGACCAAGCTAATGGCCATGCTTCCGAAGATGGATGCTTTCGCTGGCTCTGAGGATTTGGCCGAAGGCGAGGTTATTCCTGTAGAAAGCGGCAATAAGCTTTCTGGTCTCAAAGGCTTTGTTGCAAAGTTCAAGGATTTCAAAAAATCTCTCAAGGGCCTTACCGATTTTCAGAAGTTGCTGCTTTTGACGATTGCGGTGGTGCTCCCCGCCGGGATGTTTATCTCGGTGGCGCTTCTCGGATTCTTTAATCGGAAGAAGTGATGTTTTCTGTGAAGGTTTAGGAGGAAACAAGTGAATACAGAATTGAATATGAAAAGAACGAAGCAATTCGTTGCTTCCGCTCTTGTGCTTGCATTTTCCATAGTGGTTGCTGCGTGCAGTGGCGAGAGCTCGTCGAGCCCGAACAATTCAGGCAACGCGACTGGGTCGAGCGACAGTGGCGATGGAGGCAAGGTTGGTGACGGCAAGGTGGCTTCCGTGTGCGGCTTTAAAAAGTCCGATAACGTATGGAAGTTCTCCTACTCTACATGGAACATTTCCGAAGAATATACCTGGGTCGACGAATCAATGGTGGACTTCAAGGAATACATGAATGCCTACCACATGGACGAGGACGATACGACCTATACGGATGTGGTGCGTGACGAATTCTTTGACCGCATCATGGAACGCTGCCTCGATTTGAACGACTTGCTGGATGAATCCAGTTCGAGTGGCGCTTTGAGTGACGAACCTGAATCGAGTAGTGATAAGGCTGCAACTGATGAGTCTGCCAAAAGCTCCAGCTCCAAGGAAACGGACGATGAACCTGGATTTACGGTAACGGAAACTTGCACCGAGATCGGTGCATGCGATGCCATGGTCAAGTCCGATGTGGATACTTGGCATTTTATCCGCAAGGATGCTTTTGGTGATGACGCCGAATACATCTATAGGGCTGATGGCAGGGATTTGATTGTAACAATCAAGAACGCGGACGGGACTACTGAATCCAAGACCTACTCCATGTACAATATGGAGTCCGAAGTGGGGGTGGAAATGGCGTTTAGCGCGGCCAGAGCTACATGTAAAGATGGTGGCGGAAATGATAACGTGATAAGGACGTGTGTGGTGGATACGGTGTATTCGTCTAGCAGTGCGCCATCATCCAGTAGTTATATCCAGGAGGTCGTTGACCCGTCAACGGTAGTTACGGGTTCCATGACGGACGAACGTGATGGTCAGACTTATAAAACGGTAAAAATCGGAAACCAGGTGTGGATGGCGGAAAATTTGAATTACGCTTACACGGGGAGGCCCTATAACTATCGTGGAGATACCTCCGATTCTAGCAGCTGGTGTCCTATTAACGAAGAAGATAACTGCTCAAAATATGGTCGCCTCTACACCTGGGCAGTCGCGATGGACAGCGCCGCCGAGTTTTCGGATAATGGCAAAGGGTGCGGCATTGGTGTCGAATGTTCGCCGACATACCCGGTGCGCGGTATTTGTCCCGAAGGCTGGCATTTGCCTAGCCGCGACGAATGGAACATCTTGCTCGCTGCGGTGGGTGACAGTTCCACCACGGGCTTTATGCTGAAATCTTCCGATGGCTGGGATGATTGTGATGGTAAATTTGGCGGTGGTACGGATGCTTATTTGTTTTCGGCGTTGCCTGCAAACTCCGTGCTAGGAGGCTCCTTCTCCTATACAGGCAGTGTCGCGTGGTTTTGGAGTTCTTCAGAGTATAGTAACGGCGGCGCGCACTCCGTGAAATTGTGGTACTGCAATAAGAATGCGTTCTCAGATAATCTGGACAAGTACGAAGGATTCTCCGTCCGCTGTATAAAAGATTAACCACTGTCTACTTCCTACTTCTAACTTCCTACTCGTATGCTCTCTTCCCGTTTGCCTAAAGATCTTTCCCCGTCTCCGTTCTTTGCCGAACTGGAGCGTGCGAAGGCTGAGTCTGCTCCGTTCATTGACATGACGGTTTCTTCGCCTGTGAAGGCGGGGCTGCCGGTGGACTTGAATGCTGCTGTCGATGAAGGTCGAGAATCTTTTGGATGCTGGAATCCGGATGCGGCGGGCTGGAAGTCGGCACGTGAGGCGGTGGTGGAGTATTACCGCGAACGTGGTGGAAACTTTACCGCAGGCCAGATTATTCTGACCGCAAGTACCAGCGAAGCATACTCTGTTTTATTTAAGACTTTCTGCGACCCGGGCGACGTGATTCTGACGCCGATGCCGGGATATCCGCTGCTCGATACGCTTGCGCAGCTCGAACATTTGGAATGTGCTCCCTATTTTCTGCAGCTGAAGCGTGAGAAGTCTTTCCGTTTCGTTCTTGATTCCGACAGTTTGCTGGCGGCTCCGGAAAAGGCGAAAATCTTGTTGCTGGTTTCGCCGCATAACCCGACGGGACATTGCGTTTCCCGCGAAGAATGGAATATTGCGGTTCGCTTCTGCGAAGAGAATAACATGATTCTCGTGGTCGATGAAGTCTTCGGCGATTACGGCTTTTCGAACAAAGTCTCGCGGACATGGAAATATGTTTTCGGCACGTGTCATCCTGAGCGCCAGTCGATATACGAAACTAGTCAACTTGTTGACTTAGTTGAGTTAGGTTCAAAGGAGCAGGATCTCTGGGATGCTGGCGGAAACGACCTCATCAATTTGCCGGAGAATGGCCCCAAGTGCCCGATATTCTGGCTGAATGGCTTAAGCAAGGCCGTGGGCTCGCCGCAGCTCAAGCTCGGCTGGATGGCTTTCTACGCCCCGCGTGAACGCTTCGAAGAAATCCGCGCAGCTCTCGAATTTGTAGAAGACGCCTACCTGAGCGTGTCCGCCCCGGCGCAGGCTCTCGGCACCGCGCTCCTCAAGCAGTCCGCCGCCTACGAATCGCGCGTCAAGGGGCGCCTTTTGCAGAACTGGCAGACGCTCCGCGAAGCATTTCCGGCCAAGTATTGCCCCGAGGTTCTGGGCGGCTGGTATGCTGTCGTGCGCCTCGGCGAAGATGACGAGGAACTCACGCTTCGCTTGCTTAAGGAAAAACATGTACTGGTACAGCCCGGATTCTTCTTCGATTTCGACGAAGATGGTTGGGTGGTGGTTAGCTTGCTGCAAGAGCCCGCAACTTTCAAGGATGCGGTGCAGCGAATGAAAGAACTGCAATAGCAGGCTTTAGAGTAGAGCTACAGGTGCGCCTTTAGCTTTTCGATAATTTCAGCAACATCGGTGAAGGCGCATACAGGCAAACTGATGGTCTTTCTAGAGACCTTAGCCGAATTTGGATCGGGGTGGTCTTCTTCAAGCCAAATGATGCCGCCCAGGGGCTCCTTGTGATATAGCCTAAAGCAAGGCTGGTTCCGCAGGGCGCTAGGGTAGTGGATGCAGTAAGGAATTTCGGCTGCTTTCAGTTTCTGGATAAAACCTTCGCGATTTTCGGCCAAAACCGTATACTGGGCGTAGGTGCATTTGCATCCGGTTTCAATTTTTTGCGGAACAATCTTTTCGTCGGCGGTTGCGGTGCGGTTGTATTCGGCGAAAAAGGCGTCGTACTTGGTTGCATTTTGGCGCCTGACCACGAGTTCTTCGTCGAGGTGCCTGAGCTTGACCCTGAGAACCGCCGCCTGCAGTGCGTCGAGTCGGCTGTTCATGCCGGCAATTTTGTGCTGGTAACGCCCGGCGCTTCCATGGTTTGCGATCATGCGGATTTTTTGGGCGAAGTCTTCGTTCGCGGTAAAGAGTGCTCCGCCATCTCCGTAGCAGCCGAGGGGCTTGCTTGGGTAAAAACTGGTGATGGCAATGTCTCCGAAAGTGCATGCCATCTGGTTGGTCCTTGCCCCGAAGGCTTGGGCGCTGTCCTCGATAATCCAGAGCTTGTGTTCCGTTGCGATTTCGCGCAGTTCCTTGAAGGGGGCGCATTGACCGAACAGATTTACTGCAATAATGCCCTTGGTGCGCGGCCCAATCAGTTCTTTGACGCTTTTGGGGTCGATTTGCAGGGTTTCTCGGTCAATATCGGCAAACTTGGGGATGCCTCCGAGAAGGGCAACGCATTCTGCGGGGGCAATAAAGGTAAAGTCGGGGACAATAACCTCGTCACCAGGGTGTAAATCCATGGTCATCAGGGCGATTGTGAGGGCGTCTGTGCCGCTTGCGCAGGTAATTGCGTGGGTGTTCCCGCCCAAATACTCCGAAAGTTCCTTTTCGAGGGCCTGAACCTGGGGACCTCCTATGTAACAACCGCTATCCAACACCTCTCGTTCGGCTTTTTCCAGTTCAAAACGGTATTTTTCGCGTTGTGCAGTTAAATTTACAAAGGAAATCATGCGCCCAAAGATATAAATTTTTGCCCACCCCTTGAAATATTTCCAATATTTACTAACTTTGAACCAACATTTTTAAGTAGGTTTTCACCCGGAGATAATAAGGTGCCTCAACACAAATCTTGCAAAAAGCGTCTGCTTCAGGCCGAAAAGGCCAATGCCATGAACCGTTCTACCCGTTCCGCTATCCGTACCGCCCTCAAGGCTGTCCGTAGCGCAACTTCTAAGGAAGAAGCCCTCAAGGCCATGCCGGCTCTGTTCAGCATGCTCGACAAGGCTGCTGCCAAGGGTCGTGCCGGTTTCTGCGCTAACCGCGTCGCTAACTACAAGGCCAAGGCCGCTAAGGTCGTTAACGGTCTCGCCTAATTAATCGCTAAGTCGATTTAGTGCGAATTTGAATAAGCCGATACACAATGTGTGTCGGCTGTTCGTGTATATTCAATTTTCTATATTAGCTTATGATGGATTCGATTAGGCTTTTTCTTGAAACTCGTTTTGGCGGAATTCTGGATCATTCCGTGATTCAGCGCCTGTTTGTTGCTTTGCTGCTCTTGGTGGCGGCTCGCCTTCTTTTGATGTTCTTGAAGTATGTCATTAATCATGCCGAAAACCGGGGCTTGGATTCTTCGGCCAAACCGCTGGTCTATTCTTTATTTTCGTACTGCATCTATATTGTTACTTTGTTGTTAGTGCTGCATGTGCTGGGCGTGAACACCGCGGGTATTGTGGCTCTGGTTGGTGCAGCGAGCTTGGCCGTGGGCCTCGCCTTGAAAGATGCCTTGGCAAATATCGCCTCTGGCTTGCTTTTGCTGTTCCTTCGCCCCTTTAAGGCAGGTGATTACATTGAATGCGGCAATATCAAGGGGAACATCATCGGAATCGGGCTTTTCAATACCACCCTTCGTACCATAGACGGCCTGTATGTATCTTCGCCGAATACGTCTCTATGGGGCCAGCCTATTGTGAATTTTAGCAAAAATCCTCTCCGCAGGCTCGAAATTACGGTGGGCATCGACTACGGGGATTCCCCGGAAAAGGCACTCGATATTATGCGGGACGTGGTGGCCGGCGAACCTTTGTTCATGCGTAAGCCTGAACCCCAGTTCTTTGTCTCGGGGCTCGAAGACAGTGCCGTGAACGTGACCTTTAGGGCTTGGGCCCGCACCCAGGATTACTTTAACCTGCGCTGGAAATACACCGCCGAAATCAAGAAGCGCTTTGCCGAGGAAAACATTACGATTCCTTTCCCGCAGCGCGTGGTTCATTGGGCAAATACTCCGCAAATTTAAATTTTCAGTCATATTCCGCTTTAGAATGCTTAAATCGCAGATTTTGTGGTCTACGAAATTATTTTTTTATTAGATTTGAGACAGATATATCAAGGATGTGTAATGTCTTCGATAAATTTTGCTACACGAGAGATTAGTTGTAAAGTCGTTTACTATGGGCCGGGCCTTAGCGGTAAGACCACCAATTTGCAGGTGATCCACCAGAAAATGCCCCAGGACAAGCGTACTGATATGGTGTCCCTTGCTACAGAAGGTGACCGTACGCTCTTTTTTGACTTTTTGCCGCTTAATTTAGGTGATATCAAGGGGTTCAAAACAAGGTTCCAGCTTTATACAGTTCCCGGTCAGGTCTACTATAACAGTACCCGTAAGCTTGTGCTTCGTGGTGTAGACGGCATTGTTTTTGTTGCCGACTCCCAGAGGTCCCGTCAGGCTGAAAACCTGGAAAGTTTGCAGAACTTGCGCCAGAATCTGCAGGATTACGGCATGGATCTGGACGATATGCCTTTCGTGCTCCAGTACAACAAGCGCGATATGGATAACGTGTTCACCCTTGATGAACTGAATGCCGAACTGAACCCGCGCAATGTGCCTTTCTTCCCGGCCACGGCCCACAACGGTAAGGGTGTGGTGACGACGCTTAAGACCATTGCCATGCTCGTGATTGAAAAGTTTAACGTTAAGCAGGGCTTCCTTCGTCAGGCTGCGGCCAATGTCGGTAATACCGGCGTTCACGATGTGTCGCTTACCAAGGAAGGTGTTTCGGTCAAGGCTTCTCAGCCTGCCGCTCCGGCTCAGCCCGCAGCTGCACCTGCCGCCCCTGCCCAGCCGGCATCCCCGTTCCGTATGCCGTCTTTTGCGGCAAAACCGCCTTCAGCGGCCCCTGCCCAACCTTCGACTGCCGGCGCCGGTCTGTTCCAGAAAGGTGCCACTTCTTCGCCCTTCGGTCGCCCCCGTGCAGCTACAACTGTACCGCGTATGCCGACCTTCGGCCGCGATGTAGCTAAACCCGCAGCCGATGCTGATGACGAAATTGAATTGCGTCCGTACGTGCCTAAGAAGAAGTAGTTTTACGAAGGTGCATTATGAGCGATTTTACCATTTATTCTGATGATGCCGCCAAAGTTCAGCGTTTAATGTCCGCCTACCAGGCTAGCGTCAAGGCCGAATATATTGTTCTTTGCCATCGTGATGGATCTATTATTGCAGAAGTTGGTTCTTTGGGAATTGATGCAACTCCGCTTGCAGTGCTCAGTACGGCCTCTTTTGACTCGGCCCGTCAGGTGGGCATGATGCTCGGTGGCGAAAATTTCCAGGCAGTGTCTTTCACTGGCGAGAACCGTTCCATCTACATTGCTCCGGTGGACCAGGCTCTCTTGTTGGTGCAGATTTTCCCGAGCCCCAAGCTCCCGAACCGCATTGAAGACTTTAATCGTCTGCTGGTCGAAAAACTGGTCGATGCTGTGCCTGCCTTTACGCAGAATACCAGCAGCCTGGTTCGTTAAACGTTTGACTTAGGACCGCCTCGTGACAAAGTTTCCTCCGCTTCGCAACTTGCGGAAAACGACGATTGTCGTTCTGGTGGTCTTTCTTGGATTCTTGGTTCACCGTATTGTGGTGGCCTTGCACGGTGCTGAAACCATTTGGAATTCAGCCGAGACGGAACTGTCCATGGCGCAGAGCGTTGTCTGTAGCCATATTGTGAATGGTTCCCCCTTCGGTGTCGATAGCGTGTTCGAAGAGGGCATGCGTCTTTACTATTACTCCACGGTTTCGTCGGCGTTACAGCTGGGAGACGATACCCTGAAGCACATTTGGTTCAATGGTGCAGATACGGTGCAAAAGCTGGCCTGCAATATGACCCAGGATGTTTGCTTGACGACCATTGTGCCCGCTCTCTTGAAACCGGGTGAATGGAGCGTGGATCTGGTGGCCGGTCGCAAATTGCTTTCGACCCGTCAGTTTATTGTAGAACCTAACGAAAGGTAGCTAGAATGTCCCGGCAGTTCTGGTTGGGACTCCTGTTGCTTGCGGTATGCGCTTTCGGCATGGATATGGATTCTTTGCCGGTGTGGGATCCCTCTATCTTGGTCCGTGAAAACTCTTTTGTTCAAAATGCGGACACGGCGGCCCGTAATGATTCCCTTGAAACCCATGGCTACAAGACCGTACAGATTACGGTGGGCGATGGGGGAACCCAGGTGGATCAGGAGCTACGCCTTTCGATTACGGGAAAACTGACCGACAGCGTGTACATTGACGCTTTGCTGAGCGATGTGGGCCGCCGGGCGGGAGACCAGACCACGGCGACTTTGCGCGAGGTGGACCAGATTTATTTCCGTGTAGAATCGCCCCATTACTTTTTGCATCTGGGCGACTTGACTTGGGTGGATTCTTCCATGGGGTTCACCGGAATGTCCCGTGCTTCTCTTGGTGCCATGGGCGGCGTGCGGGGTGATTTCGGTGGCGGTTACGCGCAAGTGCGCGGTGTCATCGGTACCGACGAGGTTCAGCATTATACTCGAACATTTAATGGTGTCAGTGGCCAGCAGCTGGGGTATTCGTTGGATGGTTATGGCAGTTTTGTTGCGGTGGTGCCGCAATCCGAAACGGTGTGGCTGAATGGAGTGCGGCTTTCGCGAGGCCGGGATTACTTGGTGAACTACGCTGGCGGCATGCTTGATTTTAAGGGTTCCGTTCTCCCGAGTTTCGACGATGAAATCCGCGTGGAATACGATGCCTATGAAAACGACAACATCTACATGCTCAAGGGCGCAGCGGCCAGCTACAGGCACCCGAACCTGTACTTGGATGTATCCGGCTTTAGGCTTGAAAACGATGTGGACCGCTTAAAACGCGGCGTGTGGACTGATGATGATTACGCCATGCTCAAGGCAGACCGTGGCGATGAGTTTGTTCGAGATGATACTTTGCCGGCTTTGCACAGGCCCGACCGTACGGAGCGTATGAATGCCCGAATCCGTACGCAGTATAACCGGCAATTCTATACTGATTTTGAGATGGCCGTGAACCGTACGGACACAAATATTGTGTCGAGCCATGTAGATGGCTCGTCGGGCAAGGCATTCCGCTGGTTTGTAACTTCGGATTCTACCCGCGACTTGGTGCATTTCCCGCTGGCGATGTCGGTGTATGGCAACCGCGTGCAGCAAGGCTTTGATATTCTAAAGTACCCCGGAAGCGACTTGGACTGGAATCTTTACGGTTTGCGGGATAGTTGGGACTTGGCTTATACGGATACTTCTTTTTTGAATGATGATCTGTTGCATGATGAATATACCATGCGGACTCGTTTTGCAAAAGAGTGGTTCGGGTCTGCGCAGTGGGGCTACCGTCGCAATGCCGACGAAGACTGGAATTCTTCTCGCGTAGAGTTGGGTGTACAGCACCGCAATCGCAATGCCGTTGGAAATCTGGCCTTGATTCGTGTTGCCAGCGTGCAGGAGCAAGAAATGGAACGCTACCAGGGAACTCTGGACGGTGAATACCTGCAGGGAATGGTGCGTCCCTTTGGTGCAGGCGATTTGCGCTATACGAAGATTGATGCTTTGGATTCTGACATTCAAGACGAAGTACTTTACGGTAGGTCCTCCAGCGGCTTGGGAATTTATTTCGACCGAGGTGAAATTCATGAAAGCGTGGGCGGGCGAATGGCCAAGCGCCGTGGCGATACCTATGGCGATGAATGGGCCGATTCCTTGTGGGCCTCCACTTGGGTGCAAGAGGCTAACTATAACAGCCGCTATTTTACCTTGGCTCATTTGCTGCAATACGAACGCATGCGCACGGATTCGTCGGAAAGCGAAAACAGTTGGCTGGGTAATTTGAACTCCCGCTTTGGCGGCGAGGAATTGGGCTGGCAAGGTAATGTGTCTTATAAATTGGGCCTTACTGAAGAACAGATTTATACTGCAGTCTACAAGGCGGTGGCGCCTGGAACGGGCGACGTGCGTTACGACAGCTTGACTTCTAGCTATATCGAGGGGGTGGACAACGGTGACTTTGTTTACGAGGGCATGGGCCGTAACGATTCCGTGGGGGCAGTGCTTTCATCGGATGCCGCCTTCGATATTGAGCTTCGTTTTAATCCAGGGCTTGTCTTTGGCGTACGGGATGGATTCTTGCGGGATGTGACCTTGGGCGGTTCTTACGAAGGCGAAGGTAGCGATACCACAGGCAAAAAGATTTATTTCCCGCCAGTCACGACTTCGCAACTGCATCGCATGACGTCTGGCCGCATGGCGGTTGAAGGCCTTGTCGATTGGCAACACCCTTCGGGCGTTTCGTTGGCCTATAAGCCGGGAGCCTCTTTCGATAAAAAGCTTTCTTCCATTTCTTACTACGAAACCTCTTATTCCCACAATTTTGAGGCTGGCTACCGCATCAATTTGGATCATTTCGTGGGTGCCACTTTGTTAATCCAAGAAAACGAACTCTCGGCCATGCAGGAATGGAATTGGGATATTTATGACGGAACGCTCCGTTATCGTTTTGATTTCTTGCAAGGCTTTTATGTTCAGCCCTTGGGACGTTACCGCGTAGGTGAAGGGGCCGATGGATCCGGTCGCGAAGATGGTGAATTTGAGGCGAACCTTTGGGAGGGGGCGCTCCGTGTTGGTTATAATAAGCAAAAAAAAGTGAATTCCTTCGCCAATTTCTCGGTGGTGCAGGTGGATAGCCGTGGTGAAATTATTCCGTATCAGGTCATGACGGGTTACAATGATGGGCGCACGTATCGTTTTGAATTTTCGCTCTCGGTAGATATCAACGATTTTATTTCGATGGGGTGTAGTTACATTTTGCGGTTTGGCGACGCCGAAGAGAACATCTTCCAGAAGCTTAGCACCGAAGCGAGGGCGTACTTCTAATGCGTAATGTGAAATGTGAAATGTGGAATGAGAAATTAGTGAATGTCATCCTGAGCGGAGGGCAACGCCCGGAGTCGATATATGAAACTTCGCTCTTTAGAGCGTTAGTTGAATTAGGTTCGAAGGAGCAGGATCTTTTGCTGGTTTTAATTTCGGTGCTAGTATTTTGTGCGCATGCGTTTGCTGCAGATTGCCGCATTGCGTCGGTGCAGTGGGTGGGCGTGCATGAATCGTACGAGGATGCCCAGGTTCAGGCGCTGGTGGGCAAGTCTTGCGAAAGTTGGCCCATTACCCGTGAACGAATTCTAAACTATTACGAAAACCGGGGATTCCTTGCGGCCCAAATGAAGGGTGCCGTAGATTCATCGGGAGTATTGACGATTGAAATGGAACGGGGGGCCGCCTGGGTTTGGGCGAATCCTGAAAATATGGATTCTTCGGGGAGTAAACCCGAGGTGTTCCGTAAACAGACCGGAATCGTTGCGGGCAATCTTGTTTCGCCTTTGGATTTGGAACGCTCCGACATGAAGCTTGCCCGATTGGGTTATTACAATCCCGTGGCTCCCGTACAAATGTTCCGTGACCCCAATCGCAATCGCATTATTCCGTTGTACCATATGCAGGCGGCTGTCGTTTCGGAGGCTTACGCCTTGTTGACTTATTCCAGCGAGACGGATGTTTGGGAAGGTAACGTGAATGTTTCGCTCTACAATATTCTCGGAACCGCCCGCGACTTGCTTTTGGAGGGTTATACGGCCGATGATGCCCGCCGCTTGGAAGGCTCATACAAGGAACCTTGGATCTTTGGTACAGATTGGAACTTGATTGCACGCGGGTACTTCGACGAAGATTCTTCGGAACGCGATGCCTATGGCGAATTGGGAATTACACGCGATATCGGCTTTGATTTTACCGTGGGCGTTTTCCTCGGCGCTGGTAGCAACCGCAAAACATCGTCGCTTGAACTTGCTTATGTGTCGCTTGACCGATTCGTGCTGCCGCGCTCGGGTACGCGATTCAACGGCGCTATTGTTTGGAATATGGACCGCCCCGATTCCTTGGACAATTACCTGAAGGCCTCTGCCAAATTCTCGCGGTACTTGCCGCTCTACGGCAATTGGATTACGCGCTTTAGCGGAGCCGCCGGCGGAATCTTCCCGACGGATGCCGATTTGGACCGCTTCGACTATTTCGCGCTAGGCGGTATGGATAGCTTCAGGGGCATGGATGTGCGCTTTATGCGGAGCCGTGCCTACGGATATTCCGAATTCGCACTCATGTGGCAAGATGGTTACGACTTGAGCATTGAGGCTTTCTACCAGCCGGGACTTTACCGCGCGTTTGTGCCGGATCATGGTTGGAAACGCGAACATGATTATGGCGTTGCCTTTACGCAGTACCGCGGCAATTGGAGCGTGAACCTGTACTACGCCCTCCGCAACGGCGAGAATTACCTCGACGGAATTATCGGCTTCGGCCTAAAAACGCTGTTTTAATGTGGAGTGTGGGATGTGTAATGTGAAATGTTAGATTTGTCATTACACACTACACATTTCACATTAGTCATCGCGGCGTAAGCCGCTCGCTAAACCGGAGTCTTACTCTTCTCGCCGGCGATTTCGCGGACGAGTTTCGGCACCAGGTAGCCAGGCAACTTGGTGCGGATTTCTGCAATCAGCTTGTGGGCTTCGTCATCGCTCACTTCAAAATGGGCAACTCCGTTCGCATGGTCCAGCTGGTGCAAGTAGTAGGGGAGTACACCCTGTTCAAAAAGCTTGCGGCACAAGGCGTTGAGTTTGGCGGCCTCATCGCTGATTCCCCGCAGCAGCACACTCTGGTTCAAGAGCGTCCAGCCGCTAAAGCGCAGCTGGGCAAAAACGGTCGCCGATTCCTCGTCGAGTTCGTCGGCGTGGTCCACATGCGACACCAGCACGCAGCTAAACCTTGCCGGCAGTTCGCGCAACAGTTCAAAATGCTGCATCACCAAGTCCGGGCGCATCACGGGGAGGCGCGTATGGATTCTGAGCGTGGTGACCGAGGGGTGCATCGCAATCGCTTCAATCAGTTCGCGGAAGGCGCCGGGACCGAGAGTCAGCGGGTCGCCGCCTGAAAGAATCACTTCCCAAACGTCGGTGTGAGTGTCGAGCCAGTGGCTCACCTGGCGTGCAACGTCGGGTGTGTTCTGGAAGGGGTAGTTCTTGCGGAAACAGAAACGGCAACGGGCACCGCAGGTGGCGGTCGAGACAATCAGGGCGCGCTGGTCGTATTTCTGGATGACGCAGTCGGATTTTCCGGCCGGTAAATCGCCCACGGGGTCATCTACAAATCCATCGACCTTCTTGAGCTCGTCTTTGGTCGGCAAAATTTCGCGCAACAGGGCGGCTGGGTCGCTGGCCTTCTTGATTAGGTCGGCGTAATGCCTAGAACAAAGGAACGGAAACTTCGGATTCAGGTCAAGATTGGCAAGTGCGGTCGTTTTGGCGATAGTTGTCGCCAAATCGGATCCCAAATAGTCCAAAAAGTCAGGGATTTGCGTAAAAACGGTAACGGGGCTTTCCATTA
>JAEEGF011653596.1_pt1 | contig 22199 bp, 18 predicted proteins | sample 9134171 | NCBI WGS metagenome assembly JAEEGF01 (sample SAMN16246542, study PRJNA631951) | gut metagenome | biome: gut microbiome; feature: rumen; material: AP-attached | host: Bos | place: Iran: Karaj | collected 2018-10 | reverse complement strand
AAGCAACACAGGAAGAATTTTTCCATACCTTTAATGCTCTTCATGCAATGGGTAAACAGATAGTTATATCTTCTGATAAGCCTCCAAAGGATATGGAAACTCTTGATGATCGTTTTAAATCAAGATTCGATATGGGTCTCATGGCAGATATTGGTTATCCAGATTATGAAACTCGTATGGCAATCCTTAATAAAAAAGTAGAAGAAAAGAATTTTAAGTTAGATGAATCAATAAGAAAATATATAGCTGAAAACATTCAATCTAACATTCGTGAAATAGAAGGAGCTTTAAATAAACTTATAGCTTTTTCTAGACTTGAAAAAATAGATATTACAATGGAGATAGCCGAAAGAGAATTACAAAACTTTATATCTCCTAACATATCAAGAGAAATAACACCTCAATTAATAATAGAAGTTGTTGCTGAACATTTTAATATTACAGTTGATCAAATGGCTTCTAAAAATAGATCTAGCTCTGTAGTTAGACCAAGACAAATAGCCATGTATTTATGTAATACAATGACTGATTCATCACTACAGGCAATAGGATTACTACTAGGCGGACGTGATCATTCAACTATCATTCATGGAGCTAATAAAATAGAAGAAGAAATTGATAAGGATGAAAACACAAAGAACCTGGTAGAAACAATTAAGAAAAAAATTAATCCTAACTAATGTGTAAAACTTGTTGATAACTATTTGGATAACATGTTAAGTACATGTTTATTATATGGGGATAAAAAAATATTTTCAAAATTTTAACATATTTTATTCACACTTTATCCATACATTATCAATAATTAATTCACAGAATTTTACCATTTAACTTTTTATGTTTTACGTATAAATACTGGGGTTTCACAGTTATAAACTAATCCACAGCCTATAAGAATAGTACTTAGAATATAAATATTATTTTTTTTATGTTAGAAAGGGAGCGTATCAAATGAAAATCACATGCCAAAAAACCGATCTTGTTAAAGGCGTTAATATTGTAAAAAACGCAATACCTGTCAGAACTACTGTAGAAATACAAAAATGTATTCTTATAGATGCTTCTGCAGATACAATTACTTTTACTGCTAATGATTTAGAAATAGGAATTGAAACTGTTGTTACTGGTGAAATATTAGAAAGAGGTATCATTGCCCTTGATGCTGCAGAGTTTTCAAAGTATGTAGGATTACTTCCAGATAATGAAATTACTATAGAAACAGATTCTAGAAATGAAGCAAAAATCATGTTCAATCCTGCTAACCCAGGTGACTGCTTTACATTACTTGGAAAGTCTGGAGAATCATTTACTAAAATACCAGAGATTAAAAAGAATGAGCCAATAGTAATATCTCAGTTTACTTTTAAAAATATTATTAAGCAGACAATCTTCTCTGTTGCTGATAATGAAAATAATAAGCTTATGACTGGTGAGCTTCTTGATATTAAAGATAATAAGCTGAAGGTTGTAGCACTTGATGGTCATAGAGTTTCAATCAGAAATGTAGATTTAAAAGATCAGACAAACAATGCTAATGTAATCATTCCTAAGAAAACTCTTACAAAGATTACTAATATCATTAATGGAACTGCTGAAGATAATCTTTTCATTTATCCAAACGAAAATGATATTGTATTTGAGTTTGATAATACTATTGTAAATTCTAGAATTATTGCTGGTGAATTCTTCCAGGTTGAAAGAATGCTCTCAGACAATTATGAAACAAAAGTAAAAATCAATAGAAAAGATATGTTAGAAGTTATTAAAAGAGCTTCTGCTATCGTACATGAAGGTGATAAAAAGCCAATCATTGTTAATATCGAAAATGATGTAATGACAATCTCTATTTCTTCTAACATTTCAAGCTTCACAAACAGCATTGAAATTGTAAAAGAAGGAAAAGATATAATGATTGGATTTAATCCAAAGTTTATTAGAGAGGTAATTGAAAACATTGATGATGAAGAAATTAGCCTCTATCTTTTAAATGCAAAGAGCCCATGCTTCATCAGAGATGATTCAGGTTCATATGTTTACATTATCCTTCCTGTAAACTTTAATAATCCAGGAGCAAATTAATGGAAAAAATAGTTATACGTGATGAATTTATAAAACTTGGTCAGCTTCTTAAGCTTGCAAATTTAGTTGAGTCAGGAGCAATGGCCAAAGAAGTGATTGAAGAAGGTCTAGTTAAATATAACGGCGAGGTTGAAACTCGCCGTGGAAAAAAAGTTTATGCTGGCGATGTTGTTGAATTTAATGGAGAAAGCGTAACAGTTACTAATGATAATTAAATCCATTGAGCTAGAGAATTTTAGAAATTATGATTCGTTAAACATTAATTTTGATGAACATACTACTATTCTATTTGGCGACAATGCGCAAGGTAAAACAAATATACTAGAAGCTGCTTATATTTCTGGAACAACAAAATCCCATAAAGGTAGTCGTGATAAAGAAATAATCAAATTTGATAAAAACGAAAGTCATATTAAAACAGTTATTTCTAAAAATAACAAAGATTATCAAATTGATATTCATCTTAAAAAAAATAAATCAAAAGGTATTGCGATTAATAGAGTTCCAATAAAAAAAGCTGCTGATTTATTTGGTCTTATAAATATTATCTTCTTTTCACCTGAAGACCTTAATATTATAAAAAACGGTCCGGCAGAGCGAAGAAAGTTTATGGATGCTGAGCTTTGTCAGATTGATAAAATATATCTTTCAGATTTAACTAATTACAATAAGGCATTAAATCAAAGAAATGCTTTATTAAAAGAAATGATATATAAACCAGAGTTAAAAGAAACACTTTCAATTTGGGATGAGCAATTAATAGCTTATGGTAAAAAAATCATTTTAAGACGTCAGCAGTTTATTAATGATATAAATATAATTGTTAAAGATATTCATTCAAAAATTACCTCAGGTAAGGAACAAATTGAAGTTACTTATGACCCTAATATCGAAGATATCTTCTTTTTAGATGAATTAGTTAAAAACAAAGAAAAGGATATGCGTTTTTGCCAGACTTCTGTTGGTCCACACAGAGATGATATAAAAATTACTGTTGATGGAATTGATATTAGAAAGTTTGGAAGCCAGGGACAGCAAAGAACTTGTGCTCTCTCACTTAAGCTTTCAGAAATAAAACTGGTAGAAAACACAATAAATGACAAGCCAATACTTCTTTTAGATGATGTATTGTCAGAGCTTGATAAAAATCGCCAAAGCGATTTATTAGATAATTTACTTGATACACAAACCATTATTACTTGTACAGGTCTTGATGAATTTGTAAAAAACAGATTTAAGCTAAACACAGTTTATAAAGTAACAGATGGTTCTATAGAATTAATAACGGAGGAACTAGATGGCAAGCGAAATTAATCAGGAATATGGTGCTGATCAGATTCAGATTTTGGAAGGTCTTGAAGCTGTTCGTAAAAGACCAGGTATGTACATAGGTTCAACCTCTGAAAGAGGTCTTCATCACCTTGTATATGAAATAGTTGATAATGCTGTTGATGAAGCATTAGCTGGTTTTTGTACTCATATTCAGGTAACAATTAATCCAGATAACTCTATTACAGTAGTTGATGATGGACGTGGTATTCCTACAGGAATCAATAGTAAAGCAGGTATTCCAGCGGTAGAAGTTGTATTTACTGTACTTCATGCCGGTGGTAAGTTCGGCGGTGGCGGATACAAAGTATCTGGTGGATTACATGGTGTAGGTGCTTCTGTTGTTAATGCACTTTCAAATTGGGTTGAAGTCGAAATCAAAAGAGAGGGCAAAATCTTCAAACAGCGCTATGAGCGTGGTAAGACAATGTACCCACTTAAAGAAATTGGAACTTGCCCAGTAGAAGAAACAGGAACAAAAGTAACATTTAGTCCTGATGATACTATTTTTGAAACCACAATCTTTGATTTTAAAACATTAAAGGTAAGACTTCGTGAAACTGCATTTCTTACAAAGGGTCTTCGTATTACTCTTACAGATACTAGAGGTGAAGAACCACGTGAAGAAAGCTTCCATTACGAAGGTGGTATCAAAGAATTTGTTCAGTATATAAACCGTGGTAACGAAGCACTTTATGAAGAAGTTATTTACTGCGAAGGTACAAAAGACAATATCTACGTTGAGGTTGCAATGCAGCATAATGATGGATATCAGGATCAGGCCTACAGCTATGTAAATAATATCGTTACTCCTGAGGGTGGTACTCATCTTACTGGATTTAGAGGTGCCCTTACAAAGGTATTTAATAAATATGCCAGAGACAACAAGATTTTAAAGGATAGTGATCCACAGCTTGATGGTGATGATATCAGAGAAGGTCTTACAGCAATCATTTCTATCAAGATTGAAGAACCACAGTTTGAGGGTCAGACAAAACAAAAACTTGGCAACTCAGAGGCTCGTGGAGCGGTAGATGCAATCGTTTCAGAACAGCTTACATGGTTTTTAGAGCAAAATCCACAGATAGCAAAATCTATCTGCGAAAAATCGCTGCTTGCGCAGCGAGCTAGAGAAGCAGCAAGAAAAGCTAGAGATCTCACTCGTAGAAAAACAGCTCTTGAAGGAATGTCACTTCCAGGAAAACTTGCTGATTGCTCTGATAAAGATCCTAAAAATTGCGAGATTTTCATCGTAGAGGGAGATTCCGCTGGTGGTTCTGCAAAGACTGCAAGAAGCCGTGCTACTCAGGCTATTCTTCCACTTCGTGGAAAAATCTTAAACGTTGAAAAGGCTCGTGAAGATAGAATCTACGGAAATGCAGAAATTAAGGCGATGATTACTGCATTTGGTACAGGTATTCATGAAGACTTTGATATTTCAAAGCTTCGTTATCACAAGATTATTATCATGACTGATGCCGATGTGGACGGTGCTCACATCGCAACTCTTATGTTGACATTCTTGTATAGATTTATGCCAGAGCTTATAAAGCAGGGATATGTTTACCTTGCTACTCCTCCACTTTATAAGCTGGAGAAAAATAAAAAGGTTTGGTATGCATATTCTGATGAGGAATTAAACAACATCCTTACTGAGGTTGGTCGTGATGGAAATAATAAAATCCAGCGATACAAAGGACTTGGTGAGATGGATGCTGAGCAGCTTTGGGAAACAACAATGGATCCTGAAAAGAGAATTCTTAAACGTGTAGTTATTGATGATGAAGATGCATCAGAAATTAACGTTACTTTCTCTACTCTTATGGGTGACAAGGTTGAGCCAAGAAGAGAATTCATCGAGGCTAACGCAAAGTACGTACAAAACTTGGATATATAAGATTTCTTATAAATTTTTCGGGCTGCGCCCGTAGAAAGAAAAAGGAAAAAAATGGACGACAAAATTTTTGATAATATTCATGATGTTGACCTGAAGGCAACGATGGAAACTAGTTACATCGATTATGCTATGAGCGTTATAGCTTCACGTGCACTTCCAGATGTAAGAGATGGTTTAAAGCCAGTTCAACGAAGAGTTCTCTTCTCAATGATCGAACTTAATAACGGTCCTGACAAACCACACAGAAAATGTGCGCGTATTGTCGGTGATACAATGGGTAAATATCACCCTCATGGTGATAGTTCTATTTACGGAGCACTTGTCAACATGGCTCAGGAATGGAACACACGTTATCCACTAGTAGACGGTCACGGAAACTTTGGTTCTGTGGATGGGGATGGCGCCGCTGCCATGCGATACACAGAGGCACGTCTTTCTAAGATTTCCATGACAATGTTCGGTATCAATTACAAGGATGATAAATTCACTACCGGTAAAGATATCGATATGGATGGCGTAGACTTTATGCCAAACTTTGATGAGACAGAAAAAGAGCCTACTGTTCTTCCATCTCGTTATCCTAACCTTCTTGTAAATGGTACAACTGGTATTGCCGTAGGTATGGCTACCAACATTCCACCTCACAACCTTCGTGAGGTAATTGGTGCTGTCAATAAAATAATTGATAACCAAATTGAAGAAGATAGAGACACAGAAATCGAAGAAATTCTTGATATTGTAAAGGGTCCAGACTTCCCTACTGGCGGTGTTATTTTAGGTAAAGCTGGTATTGAGGAAGCATACCGCACAGGTCGTGCTAAAATCAGAGTTCGCGCGGTTTCTGAAATTGAGCCAATGGACAATGGTAAGAATCGTATCGTTGTTACCGAGCTTCCATACATGGTAAACAAAGCTCGTCTTATCGAAAAGATTGCAGAGCTTCATAAAGATAAGAGAATCGATGGAATCACAGACCTTCGTGATGAGTCATCAAGAGAAGGTATGCGTATTTGTATCGAGCTTAGACGTGATGTCAATCCTAACATCATTTTAAATCAGCTTTACAAGCATACTCAGCTTCAGGATACTTTTGGTGTTATCATGCTTGCGCTTGTAGATAATCAGCCAAAGATCCTTAACCTTAAGCAGATGCTTGTACACTACCTCAACCATCAAAAGGATGTTGTTACTCGTCGTACAAAATACGAGCTTAACAAAGCTGAGGAAAGAGCTCACATTTTAGAGGGCTTACTTATTGCTCTTGATAATATTGATGAGGTTATCCAAATCATTCGTAGTTCTGCAGATGTAAATACTGCAAAGGCTACATTGATGGAGCGCTTTGGTCTTTCAGATGCTCAGGCACAGGCCATTGTAGATATGCGTCTTCGCGCTCTTACAGGTTTGGAGCGAGACAAAATTCAGCAGGAGTACAATGACTTGCAGGTACTTATTGGTAAATTAAAGGAAATTCTTTCTAACGAAAAGGTTCTCCTTTCTGTTATCAAGACTGAAATTTCAGAGATTGCTGATAAATACGGCGATGACAGACGTACTTCTATCGGATTTGATGAATTCGATATTAGCATGGAGGATATGATTCCTGTTACAAATACAGTTGTTACATTTACAAAGCTCGGATATATCAAGCGTATGAATGAGGACAACTTTAAGTCTCAGCACAGAGGTGGTAAAGGAATCAAGGGAATGGAGACAATTGATGAGGATTATGTTACTGAAATGCTCATGATGTCTTCACATGATTATCTCCTCTTCTTTACAAACAAGGGACGTGTATATCGAATTAAAGCATACGAAATTCCTGAGTCTAGCCGTACTAGTCGAGGAATTGCAATAGTTAACATTTTACAGCTTCAACCAGATGAAAAGATTACAGCCATGATTCCTATTGAGGATTATCATGAAGACAAGTATCTGTTTATGGCTACAACTGATGGCTTTGTTAAGAAGACAAAGATTACAGAGTACGACAACATCAGAAAGAATGGTTTAACAGCTATTACTCTTCGTGATGATGATACTCTTATCGAAGTTAAGCTTACAGATGGCGACGAAGATGTAATTATGGTTACAAAGTTTGGCCAGGCAATTCGCTTCTCAGAGACAGAGGTTCGTGCTACAGGCCGTGCAACAATGGGTGTTATCGGTATGAACCTTGCAGCTGACGATGAAATCATTGGAATGCAGCTTATTTCTCAGGGCGAAAGTCTGATGACTGTTTCAGAAAATGGTCTTGGTAAATGTACACTTATGTCAGAGTTTAATACTATCCACCGTGGTGGTAAGGGTGTTAAGTGTTACAAGATTACAGAAAAAACTGGTAACTTAATTGGAGCAAAGGCAGTAGAAAAAGATGATGAAGTTATGCTTATTAACACAGCAGGAACTATAATCAGAATTGAAGTTGCTGGCACTGCTCTACTTAGCAGAATAACATCTGGTGTAAAATTAATTGATTTAAAAGAAAATACTAAGCTAATTAGTATTGCAAAAGTTAGAAAAAGTGATACAATACTCGCAGAAGAGGTTGAAGAATTAAATGAAGGTTCAACAACCGAATCATAAAAAGAGAATGTAATAGCAATGGGGCTGTTATTAAATTATAGCAGCCCCGTTATTTTTTAATCAAACTCTTTAACGATTTAAAGCACGACAAATGTAAAGCGTTAATACAATAGAGTATTGTGCGACAAGTATTACATCTCAAGTAAAAAGACAGAGAAAAGGAGTTTAATGTTTTGGCAAAGTATGTCGCAAAGCGAATCTTACTGGCGATAGTATCAATCTGGATTATCACCATGATTACATTCTTCGCAATGAATGCTATCCCAGGTGGCCCATTCAATAAAGAGAAGGCCACAGACCCAGCTGTAATAGCTACACTTGAAGCTAGATACAATCTAGATAAGCCAGTTGGGCAACAATATGTTCTTTATATGAAAAATTTGCTTCGAGGAGATTGGGGTATCTCCTTGCACTCAGGTCGTCCAATTTGGCCTGATATGACATCAAAATTTTCTGTTTCTGCAAAACTTGGAGGAAGAGCAGCTATTGTTGCTATAATCCTTGGAATTATTCTTGGCGCAATCGCAGCGTTGAATCGAAACAAAATTCCAGACAGATTAATAATATTCTTCACCACACTAGGAACTGCGATGCCGTCCTTCGTATTAGCTACGCTTTTACTTCTTCTATTTTGTGTAAAGCTTGGATGGTTTCCAGTAGTTACATTGAGTGATAATCCAAATTATACATTGCCAGTAATCGCACTTGCTGTATATCCAATGGCTTATATTACTCGACTTACAAAAACTAGTATGCTAGATGCTCTTAATCAGGATTACATTAGAACAGCTAGAGCAAAGGGTGTTTCAAAGGTAAAAGTAATCTTCTTACATGCTCTTAGAAATGCACTTATTCCAGTAATCACATATGTAGGACCAATGGTTGCTTACATCTTAACTGGATCAATGGTTGTAGAAAACATCTTTACTATTGGTGGACTTGGATCAACATTCGTAACTTCAATCACTAATAGAGATTACACAACAATCATGGCTGTAACAATTTTCCTTGCAATACTAATGGTAATTGCAAACCTTATAACAGATATTGTTTATAAAATGGTAGACCCAAGAATTAAGCTTGATTAGGAGGAATTAAGAAATTGGAAAATAATGAAATGAAAAAAAGCCTCCTGTCAGCTCAGGTAGACCTATCAAAGTTTAGCTCTGCTAATTTTGAAAAAGCAACAGATGAGGAAAAACGTCAGCAGGACGTTATGGGTGAGTCCACAACATTCTTTAAAGATGGCATGAGACGTCTTCGCAAGAATCCTCTTGCTATGGGAAGTATCGTAGTATTAGCACTCATAATTTTAATAATTCTTATTGCACCACACATTGTTCCATATTCGTATGACCAGATTATTTCAGTAAACGGTGTTAGAGACAAAGGTAGCGCAAACCTTGGATTCTTTATGTATTCAGATAAAGAGCTTCAATACATGAGAGAAACAGGTGAGGACCTTTTCCCACATATTTTTGGAACAGATAGTTTAGGTAGAGATTATTTCATCCGTGTTATCTACGGAACTAGAGTAAGTCTTTCAGTTGGAATCATTGCTGCCATAATGGTAGTAATCATCGGTATTATCTATGGTTCAATAGCTGGTTACTTTGGTGGAAAAGTAGACCTTATCATGATGAGAATTGTTGATATCATTTATTCTCTTCCTGATATGTTGATTATCATTTTGCTATCGGTTGTTTTAAAAGAAAATCTAGCTGGAAAACTTGCCGGAACAGTATTTGCAGCCTTAGGTGCAAATATGATTTCAATGTTTATAGTTTTCGGCCTTTTGTATTGGGTAAGTATGGCCCGCCTTATCAGAGGTCAGATTCTTACAATCAAAAACAACGAATATGTTTTAGCTGCAAGATGTATAGGAACATCAAACGGAAAGATTTTAAGAAAGCATATTTTACCTAACTGTTTATCAGTAATCATTATTACCACTGCCCTTCAGATTCCAAGTGCAATCTTTACAGAAAGCTACTTAGCATTCTTAGGACTTGGTGTTTCAGTACCACTTTCGTCACTTGGTTCTCTTGCCAATGATGCAAGAGCCGGTATGCAGTCTTATCCAGAAAGACTTGTAATTCCAGCAATTATTATTTGCTTAATCGTACTTGCACTTAACCTTTTAGGCGATGGTCTTAGAGATGCATTTGATACAAAGCTTGATTAATTTAGGAGGAAATTATGGCAGATTCAAAATATGTACTTGAAGTAAAAGACCTCCATACAAGCTTTTTTACAGATGCAGGTGAGGTCAAGGCAGTAAATGGTATTTCATTTAATCTTGAGCCAGGAAAGACACTTGGTATTGTAGGTGAGTCTGGTTCGGGAAAATCAGTTACAGCTTATTCAATAATGCAAATCCTTGCTCAGACAGGACGAATCACTAGTGGAGAAGTTGTGTTTAAGGGCGAAGATATAACAAAGTATTCAGAAAAAGAAATGCAAAAGTTCCGCGGAAGTAAATGTTCTATCATCTTCCAGGATCCAATGACAAGCTTGAATCCAGTATTTACTGTTGGTTATCAGCTTGAAGAAGCTATTATGCTTCACACTAACAAAAATAGAGCTCAGGCAAAAGAAAGAGCTATTGAGTTACTTAAACTTGTTGGTGTAAATGACCCAGAAAAGAGACTTAAGCAGTATCCACACGAGCATTCAGGTGGTATGAGACAGCGTGACATGATTGCTATGGCACTTGCTTGCGAGCCAGATATTCTTATTGCTGATGAGCCAACCACTGCTCTTGATGTTACTATTCAGGCCCAGATTCTTGAGCTTATGCAAGAGCTTCAGAAAAAGCTTGGAATGGCAATCATCATGGTTACACATGACCTTGGTGTTATCGCATCAATGTGTGATGAAATCCTTGTTATGTATGGCGGACGTGTATGTGAGCGAGGAACAGCTGATGATATTTTCTACTCTCCTGCTCATGAATATACAAAGGGACTTCTTCGTTCAATTCCTCGAACAGATAATATGAACGAAAAGCTTATCCCTATTGGTGGTACACCTATTAATCTTCTTAATATGCCAGAAGGCTGTGCTTTCTGCCCTCGTTGTGACGAGGCGATGAAGCTTTGTCTTAAGGAAGTACCAGAAGAACTTAGAATTAGCGACACACATTTGGCAAGCTGCTGGATGAACGTTAAAAAACTATATGAAAGTAAGGAGGCATAATCATGAGTGAAGAAAAATACCTCCTTGAGGTTGAACATTTAAAGCAGTATTTCCCAGTTAAGGAAGGTTTTAGAACAGTACCCCTTAAGGCGGTCGATGATATTTCTTTTGCAATTAAACCAGGTGAAACACTTGGACTTGTTGGGGAGTCAGGCTGTGGAAAGACCACAGTAGGACGTACACTTTTACGCTTATACCAGCCAACAGCTGGACGCATTGTCTTTGACGGAGAAGTTTTATTTGATAGCGAGAAAAAAATTGATGTAAATATGCATCCATACCGTAAGCAGATGCAGATGGTATTCCAGGATCCTTATTCATCACTTGATCCTCGTATGACAGTAGAGGACATTATCGGAGAGCCTCTAGATGTACACAAGCTTTACTCTTCTAAGGGTGAGCGTCGTGACAAAATTCTTTCATTAATGGAAACTGTAGGCCTTAATGCAGAGCATGCTATGCGTTATGCTCATGAATTCTCAGGTGGACAGCGTCAGAGAATCGGAATTGCTAGAGCTCTCGCTGTAGATCCAAAGTTTATTGTGTGTGATGAGCCTGTTTCAGCCCTTGATGTATCAATCCAGGCGCAGGTTGTAAATATGTTTGAAGAATTGCAAGAAAAGCTCGGAGTTGCATATCTTTTCATAGCTCACGACCTGTTAGTGGTTCATCACATTTCAGACAGAATAGCTGTTATGTACTTAGGCCACATGATGGAGATAGCAGATGCAGATGATTTGAATAACAATCCAATTCATCCATATACTCTCTCACTTCTTTCAGCTGTGCCAATTCCTGACCCAGTAACAGCTAGAAAGAGTCAAAGAATCATCCTTGAGGGCGATGTTCCTAGTCCTCTTAAGATGCCAAGTGGATGTCCTTTCAGAACTAGATGTAGATATGCTACTGAACAGTGTGCAAAGGAAATGCCACCACTTACAGATAGAGGCGATAGACATTTCGTTGCTTGTTGGAACAAATAATGTATTGGTTTTAAGCCCATAGGCTTGGAATAAAAAAAATAAGAGAAGGAGATAAGAACGTATGAAAAAGAAACTTATCGCAGTTTTACTTGTAGCTTCTATGGCAGCAAGTTTAGCAGCATGCGGCAATAAGAATGCAGCTCCATCTGAGAGTGCATCAGAAGAAGCAGCACCAGCTGAGGCTACTACAGTAAACACAGACACAACAACACTTAGACTTAATCTAGCATCAGAGCCAGATTACCTTGATCCAGCACTTAACTCAGCTGTTGATGGTGCTTGTCTTGCAGTTAACTCATTTGTAGGTCTTTACACATATGATGAGAACAACAACTGCGTACCTGCACTTGCTGATGGTGAGCCAGAGGTATCAGAGGATGGTCTCACTTACACAATCAAGCTTATTGAGTCAAAGTGGTCAAACGGTGAGCCACTTACAGCTAAGGATTTTGTATACAGCTGGAACCGTGCAGTAGCTGAGGAGACAGCTGCTGACTATGCTTACATGTTTGCTCCAGTTGCTACAAATGAAGATGGAACACTTCAGGTAGAGGCAACAGATGATTACACACTTGTAGTTAAGCTTAATGCACCATGTGCTTACTTCTACGATTTACTTGCATTCCCAACATTTATGCCAGTTTACCAGGCAGATGTTGAGGCAGCAAACCCAGATGGAACAACTCCAGGTGCTTGGGCACAGGAGCCAGGTTTCGTTTCAAACGGTGCATTCACACTTACAGAGTGGAAGCACAACGAGTCTATGGTATATGAGAAGAACCCTAACTTCTACAGAGCTGATGATGTAAAGCTTGAGAAGCTTGAGTTCATGCTTTCAGCAGATGATACAGCTATCTATGCTGCATACAATGCTGGTGACATCGATTTCGCTGATACAGTTCCAAACGATGAAATCCAGTCACTTCTTAACTCAGATGAGTTCCACATCATTGATACACTTGGAACATACTATGTTGGTTTCAACGTAAACTCTGATTTATTCAAGGGTCTTACAGCAGAGCAGGCTTCTAAGATGAGAAAGGCTCTTTCACTTCTTATCGATAGACAGTACATTGTTGATACAGTAGGTCAGACAGGTCAGATTCCAGCTGATACATTCATTCCAGACGGAATGGCTGATGGCAACGGCGGAGTATTTGAGGCAGATGATTTCGGATACTATGATGCTAAGGAAACAGGCGCTGGCAAGGTAGAAGAGGCTATATCACTTCTGGAGGAGTGCGGCTATTCATTTGAGTCAGATGGCAACGGTGGTTACACAATCAGCCCAGCCCTTGAAGTAACATATATGACAAATACTGGTACAGGTCATGAAGCTATTGCACAGTGCATCCAGCAGGATTGGAAGCTTGTAGGCATCGATGTTAAGATTGAAACAGAGGATTGGAATGTATTCCTTGAGGATAGAAAAGCTGGTAAGTTTGATATCGCTCGTGAGGGATGGATTGCAGATTTCAACGATCCTATCAACATGCTTGAGATGTGGCTTTCAAACGGTGGTAACAACGATATGCAGTTAGGTAAGGATCCAAGCAACTCTTCTGCTCCTTCATGGAAGGAATATGACGAGCACATCCAGAAGATTTACGACACAACAGATTTCGCAGCTCGTGTAGACCTTATGCGTGAAGCTGAGGATATGCTTATGGAAACAAATGCTGTAGTACCTATTTACTTCTACAATGATATTTATCTTCAGAAGCCAAACGTAACTGGTATCTACACATCACTTAACCAGAATAAGTACTTTATGTACGCTGAGAAAACAGCTGAATAATAAGGGTTTTCTACATACATTTTAAATGTGAAAAAATTATGGGGAAATCGTTAAGATTTCCCCATTTTTTTATTGACAAGAGGGTGTCACTCTAGTAGAATAACACTTGCGTCGAAACAAAATAAGTAATTTACCTACAACTTGGAGAAGTACTCAAGAGGCCGAAGAGGCGCCCCTGCTAAGGGTGTAGGTCGGGCAACCGGCGCGAGGGTTCAAATCCCTCCTTCTCCGTTTACTTTTTATATATGGTGCCATAGCCAAGTGGTAAGGCAAAGGTCTGCAACACCTCTATCACCAGTTCAAATCTGGTTGGCACCTCTAATAAATCCCTCGACCCTATTAATTGGGGGCGAGGGTTTTTTTGTATAATCCCATAATTTGAAAGGAGAACGTTATGACTATCTATGATGAATTAGTAGCTCGTGGCCTCATTGCACAGGTAACTAACGAGGAAGAAATCAAAAAACTTATCAATGAAGGAAAAGCTACTTTCTATATTGGCTTTGACTGTACAGCAGATAGCCTTACAGCTGGTCACTTTATGGCACTTACTCTTATGAAGAGATTGCAGATGGCTGGCAACAAACCTATCGCACTTATCGGTGGCGGTACTACTATGATTGGTGATCCATCTGGTCGTACTGACATGAGAAAGATGCTTACTAGAGAGGATATTGACCACAACGCAGAGTGCTTTAAGCGTCAGATGGAGCGTTTTATCGATTTTAGTGATGATAAAGCTCTTATGGTTAACAATGCAGATTGGTTGCTTAACCTTAACTATGTTGATTTACTTCGTGAGGTTGGTGCATGCTTTTCTGTTAACAACATGCTTCGTGCAGAATGCTACAAGCAGCGTATGGAAAAGGGTCTTTCATTCCTTGAATTTAACTACATGATCATGCAGTCATATGACTTCTATTACATGTTCCAGAAATATAACTGTAACCTTGAGTTCGGTGGTGATGACCAGTGGTCAAACATGCTTGGTGGTACAGAGCTTATCAGACGTAAGCTTGGTAAGGATGCTCACGCTATGACTATTACTCTTCTTACAGATTCTCAGGGTAAGAAAATGGGTAAGACGGCTGGCAATGCTGTATGGCTTGATCCTAACAAGACATCACCATTTGAGTTCTATCAGTACTGGAGAAACGTTGGTGATGCAGATGTTCTTAAGTGCATCCGTATGCTTACATTCCTTCCAATCGAAGAGATTCAGAAGATGGACAGCTGGGAAGGTGCACAGCTTAACGAAGCAAAGGATATCTTAGCTTATGAGCTTACACAGATGGTTCACGGTACAGAAGAAGCAGACAAGGCTCGCGAGGCTTCAAAGGCACTTTTCGCCGGCGGAGCAAATTCTGAAAATGTACCAACACACACACTTAGAGATGAAGACTTCAGAGACGGTAAGGTAGATATTCTTCAGATTCTTGTTTCGGCTGGTCTTTCTGCTAGCCGTGCAGAAGCTCGTCGTAATGTACAGCAGGGTGGTGTTTCTGTAAACGGTGAAAAGGTTGCAGATCCATTTGCATCATATGAAAAATCAGCTTTTGCAGAAGAATTCCTTCTTAAGAAGGGCAAAAAATCATTCTGTAAGATTGAAGCATAAACGTGATATAATCAAAGTGCCAAGGCTGAGGCTTTGGCACTTTTAAATTAAGGAGATTATCATGGAAAATATAGGAAACATTTTTTATTTTGAATGGGAATTAGATTTGCTTCATTGGTTTCAAAGTATTCACAATTCAGTGTTAGACTTTATAGTTCCAAAGATTACTATGCTTGGAAACGCAGGATGGTTTTGGATAGTTATTACTCTTCTACTTCTCATCCTACCTTTTAATAGAAAAATGGGCGTTCAGGCTGCTATCTCACTAGCACTTACTTTTATTCTTTGCAACCTGATTTTAAAGCCTTCAATCATGAGATGTAGACCATGTTGGTTAGAGCCAGAGGTTCAGTTACTTGTTAAGATTCCTCATGATTATTCATTTCCATCAGGTCATTCAAATGCAAGCTTTGCAGTAGCAACTGCTATTTTCACTAGAAACAAAAAGCTTGGTATACCAGCCTTAATTCTTGCAGCAGCTATAGCTATTAGCCGTTTGTATGTATTTGTTCATTGGCCAACAGATGTAATAGCTGGTACCGCTACTGGCATATGCGGTGGAATAATCAGCTTTTTTATTGTGAACTACATATGGAGCAAATGCAGTAAAAGGAGTAAATAAGATATGAGTTTTTTTGATATCTTTTTAATAGGCGTCGGACTGGCAATGGACGCCTTTGCAGTGGCGATTTGTAAGGGGCTTGCCATGAGAAAGGTCAATAAAAAGCAAATGCTAATTATTGCCTTATTCTTTGGTGGGTTCCAGGCTTTAATGCCCCTTATTGGCTGGGCTGTTGGAACAACCTTTGCAAAGCTAATAGTGGATTATGACCACTGGATTGCATTTTTTTTACTCTTATATATTGGCGGACAATTAATCATCGAAGCCATAAAGGAATGGAAAGAAGAAGATAAAGTAGAGGTCATGGACCCTCCACTTAACTATAAAGAGCTTGTGCTGATGGCAATTGCAACAAGCATTGATGCATTAGCTTGTGGCGTTACCTTTGCATTTGAGGAAAACTTTAACATCATTAGAGCGATTATTATTATTGGTGTAACAACCTTTGTTATTTCAGCAGGTGGTGTGTATGTAGGCAATATATTTGGCGATAAGTATAAAGCCAAAGCACAGCTTGTTGGTGGTATTATTCTTATATTCATAGGATGTAAAATTTTACTGGAGCACACAATGGGGATAACCCTTTTATTTTAGGAGGATAAATAATGAGTGGATTTTTTCAAACAATACCAGGAGCACTTATCTTACTTATTGTAGGCTTTGTGTTTCTTATTAAGGGTGCTGATTTCTTTGTAGAAGGTGCATCGGCAGTGGCTAAAAAGCTCCATGTACCAGCTCTTGTCATTGGTATGACAATCGTTGCTATGGGTACTTCTCTTCCAGAGCTTTCTGTTTCCGTTACTGCATCACTTGCAAATAGTAATCAGCTTGCTATTGGAAATGTAGTAGGTTCTAACATTTTTAACTTGATGGTAGTTCTAGGAAGCTGCGCACTCTTCTCTGTACTAGAGGTTGCAGATGATACTATCAAAAAGGATTTCCCATTTTCTGTAGCCTGTGCCATTGCACTTATGGTAATGGGTCTTATTGGTAATTCAGTTGGACATCTTGACGGTGTTATTCTTCTTGTAGCATTTATCATTTTCTTGTATTCAATGCTTCGTGCTGCTAAGAAATCTCGCAAGGCAGCAGCTGAAGCTGAAGAGATTGAAGAAGAAATTGTAAATCTCCCAGTATGGCGCTGTATTTTATATATTATCGGTGGCGCTGTTGCTATAAAGTTTGGTGGCGACTGGGTTGTTAACTCATGTACAACTCTTGCTTTAAAGTTTGGAATGTCAGAGACTTTAGTTGGTCTTACAATCGTAGCACTTGGAACATCACTTCCTGAGCTTGTTACATCAATTGTTGCTGCAAAGAAAAACGAGCTTGATATGGCAATTGGAAACGTAGTAGGTTCTAACATTTTCAATATCCTATTAATTCTTGGTACAGCAGGTGCTATTTCACCAATGACATACCTTACAGTAAACGCTATTGATACTCTTATTCTTGTAGGATTTTCAGCAGTAGTTTGGATAATGTGTATAAAAAAGAAAAATCTTAATAGAGCAAACGGTATTATAATGCTTTTACTTTACGCTGCTTATTTGGGATATATCATATTAAGAGATGGTGGAATAGCCTAGAAAAATATGGTAAAATCAATTAGTTTAAGGGGATAGTTTAGAAAAATGGAGGTGTTTTCATGGGACTATTTGATGAGCTTCAGGAGAATTTTGCAAACACAACACGTGACATTGGGAAATTTGCACAGAATGCTACAGATATGACAAAGCTTCAGTATGACAAAAAGGTCAAGGAATCTGAACTTTTAAAGCTCTATGAAAAGTTAGGAAAAAAATATTACGAGGAGCATAAGGATGAGAACCTTGAAGAAATCAAGGAAATCACAGCTGTTACTCTTCGTCTTAAAGAAATATCAGACGACATAATGTCTCTTAAGGGAGGCAAGGCATGTCCAAAATGTGGTGCTCTTGTTAAAAATGGTTCCATGTATTGCAGTGCCTGCGGAACTAAAATAGACGATATGTTTGAAGAAGATTAGGAGTTATTTAAAATGGCAAGCAAAGGCAACTATTACATTACAACAGCTATCGCTTACACATCTGGTAAGCCACATATTGGAAATACATACGAAATCGTCCTTGCAGATGCAATTGCACGTTTCCGTCGTCAGGAAGGATATGATGTTTTCTTCCAGACAGGTACTGACGAGCATGGCCAGAAAATCGAGCTTAAGGCCGCTGAAGCTGGCATTACACCAAAGGAATTTGTTGATAATGTTTCAGGTCAGGTTAAATCTATTTGGGATTTAATGAACACTTCTTACGACAAATTCATCCGTACAACAGATGAGGACCATGAGCGTCAGGTTAAGAAGATTTTCAAAAAGCTTTATGACAAGGGCGACATTTATAAGAGCTCATACGAAGGACTTTACTGTACTCCTTGCGAGTCTTTCTGGACAGAGTCTCAGCTTGTAGATGGCAAGTGCCCAGACTGCGGTCGTGAGGTTCAGCCAGCAAAGGAAGAGGCTTACTTCTTCAAGATGAGCAAATATGCTGATAAGCTTATTGAATACATCAATACACATCCTGAATTTATTCAGCCTGTATCTAGAAAGAACGAAATGATGAACAACTTCCTTCTTCCAGGACTTCAGGATCTTTGTGTTTCACGTACATCATTTACATGGGGCATCCCAGTAGATTTCGATCCAAAGCATGTAGTTTACGTATGGCTTGATGCTCTTACAAACTACATCACAGGAATCGGTTACGAATGCGATGGTGAGTCTTCAGACCAGTTTAAGGCACTTTGGCCAGCAGACCTTCACCTTATTGGAAAGGATATCATCCGTTTCCATACAATTTATTGGCCAATCTTCTTAATGGCACTTGATCTTCCACTTCCAAAGCAGGTATTTGGTCATCCATGGCTTCTTACAAAGTCTGCTGATGGTGGCGATGATAAGATGTCAAAATCAAAGGGAAATGTTATCTATGCTGACGAGCTTGTAGATTTCTTCGGTGTAGATGCTGTTAGATATTTCGTACTTCATGAAATGCCATTTGAAAATGATGGTGCTATTTCATGGCCACTTATGGTTGAGCGTGTAAACTCTGACCTTGCAAACACACTTGGTAACCTTGTAAACAGAACAGTTTCAATGAGCAACAAATACTTCGGTGGAGTTGTTGAGGACAAGGGTGTTTCAGAGGAAGTTGATGCTGACCTTAAGGCAGTATGTACTGCTACTGTTACTGCTGTTGAGAAAAAGATGGCAGACCTTCGTGTAGCAGATGCTATTACAGAAGTATTCAATCTCTTTAAGAGATGCAACAAATATATTGATGAGACAATGCCTTGGGCACTTGCAAAGGACGAGACAAAGCAGGATAGACTTGCTACTGTTCTTTACAACTTAGTAGAGGGTATCTCAATCGGTGCCACTCTTCTTAAGTCTTTCATGCCAGAGACATCTGAAAAGGTATTAGCACAGCTTGGTGCAAAGGAAATTGCTTATGATGAGCTTTCTACATTTGGTCACTATACAAATGGCGGAAAGGTTACAGATGCACCTGAGATTCTCTTTGCACGTCTTGACCTTGATGAGGTTATGGCAAAGGTTGCTGAGCTTCATCCTGCACAGCCAGAAGAAGAGGCAGAGGATGATGAAGAAGGCATCGATATCGAAGCAAAGCCAGAAATTACATTTGATGATTTCATGAAATTACAATTCCAGGTTGGTAAAATCGTAGCATGTGAGGCAGTTAAGGGTTCTAAGAAGCTCCTTTGCTCACAGGTAAAGATTGGATCAACTACAAAGCAGATTGTATCTGGCATCAGCAAGCACTACTCTCCTGAGGAGATGGTAGGTAAAAAGGTTATGGTTCTTGTAAACCTTAAGCCAGCCAAGCTTGCCGGCGTTCTTTCAGAAGGAATGCTTCTTTGCGCAGAGGATGCTGAGGGTAACCTTTCACTTATGACACCTGAAAAGCCAATGCCATCAGGTGCGGAGATTTGCTAATATGATTTTTGAGACACATGCTCATTATGATGATGAGAAGTTCGACGAGGATAGAGTCGAACTTCTTTCTCATTTATTGAAAGAAAATAATATTGGAAATATAGTTAACGTAGGGGCAAGCTTTAGAGGTTGCAAAGATAGTCTTGAATTAGCCAATAAATATGAGAATGTCTATGCGGCTCTTGGCATTCATCCAGAAGAGCTTGATGACATGACAGATGAAAATCTAGCATGGATAAAGGCCAACGCTAATCATCCAAAGGTAGTTGCTATTGGAGAAATAGGTCTAGATTACTATTGGATGAAAGAGGAAGACCAAAGAGCAAAACAGAGAATTTGGTTCGAAAAACAGATGGATTTGGCAAAAGAACTAAATTTACCTGTAATAATTCACTCTAGAGAGGCTGCAGAAGACACTTTAAACACAATTAAGAGGTATAATACTCAAAACGTAAAAGGTATTGTTCATTGTTATTCATACTCAAGGGAAATTGCAGCAGAGTATGTAAAAATGGGCTGGTACATAGGTGTTGGTGGCGTTGTTACCTTTAAAAACTCTAAAAAGCTGGTTGAAACAGTAGAGGCAATCCCTCTTGAAAGCATTGTCTTAGAGACGGATTGTCCATACATGGCTCCAGTGCCACACAGAGGCGAACGCAACTCTTCTATCTTCCTAAGCCACGTTGCAGAAAAGATAGCTGAAATAAAAGGCGTATCTGTAAAGGAAGTTGAAGATATAACATACGAAAATGCACTTAAAGTGTATAGTAAAAGTAAAAGGAATTTATAATGGCATATTTAAGTAATCCAACCTATACAAGAGCTGTGCTAGAGGCTCATGGGTTTTCATTTCAAAAGAAATACGGCCAAAACTTTTTAATAGATGGCAACATACTTGATAATATTATTGATGCAGCAGGCATTACAAAGGATGATTTTGTTTTAGAAATTGGTCCAGGAATTGGAACAATGACACAGCGCCTTTGCGAGGAAGCCAGAGAGGTTTGTGCTGTAGAAATTGATAAAACACTTATTCCTATTTTGGATGATACATTATCAAGCTATAAAAACTGGACAGTTATAAATCAGGACATTTTAAAGGTCGACATCAAAAAGCTTGCTGAAGAGAAAAATGGCGGAAAGCCAATCAAGGTCGTAGCCAATTTGCCTTATTATATTACTACTCCAATAATCATGGGATTGTTTGAAAGCCATGTTCCACTTGAATCCATCACAATTATGATTCAAAAGGAAGTGGCAGATAGAATGCAAGAAGGTCCTGGTTCCAAGGAATATGGTGCATTATCACTAGCAGTTCAGTACTACTCTACTCCAAAGATTGTGTGTGATGCGCCACCAAGCTGTTTTATGCCACAGCCTAAGGTAACCAGCACTGTCATAACACTTAAATGTCACAATAATCCACCAGTGGATTGTGATGAAAAGCTATTATTCCAAATTGTAAGAGCTTCCTTTAATCAAAGACGAAAGACTCTACAAAATGGACTTAGTAATGGGTTACATTATTCAAAGGAGCAGATAGCAGAAGCTATTGAAAAAGCTGGATTTAGTCCAACTATTAGGGGAGAAGCACTTTCACTTGAAGATTTTGCTACGTTAACAAACGTATTAAAGGGGATGTAATGAGTTAGAATTATTTGGGAGCAGGGTTATGGATGTTCGCAAGTACAGTAGAGAAGTTCAGCTTCTCGTTGGGGAGATACAAAAGAATAGGGGAAAAGATTCAAAAGCTGTACTAGATGCTTGTGAAAAGCTTTTAGCTTATGGAAAGGGCATGAAAGACGATGCCCTGGTAGGCTATGCCCATTTCTCAAAAGGGGAGACATATTATCTATTAAATGATGCCTCAAATTTTTATTCAAACATGCTGGCTTGTATGGGCCCAATGGAGCATGTTAGAGAATGGGGTTATGTAGCAATGGCTAACAATATGCTTGGCATTGTATCTTTAAATCGAGGAAATGCACCATATGCTCTCGATTATTTCATTAAAGCAATAAGCATTTGCGAAGATTATTCCCTTCCAGACATTGAGTGGATGATTCATATGAATCTTGGCTCATTATATTTGAATATG
>JAEEGF012115602.1_pt1 | contig 22206 bp, 20 predicted proteins | sample 9134171 | NCBI WGS metagenome assembly JAEEGF01 (sample SAMN16246542, study PRJNA631951) | gut metagenome | biome: gut microbiome; feature: rumen; material: AP-attached | host: Bos | place: Iran: Karaj | collected 2018-10 | reverse complement strand
CGCGTCATGGCTGTGTGTGCCCATGATCCTCTTTCTGATATGCGAGGTCTTCCTGCGCTACGGCTTTAACAGGCCGACCGTATGGGCAAATGACCTGACCGTACTTCTCTACGGCATCATGTACATGCTGGCTTCGCCCTTCTGCCTGCGCGACGGCGGGCATGTGCGCACCGACTTCTTCTACCACACCTGGTCCATCAAGGCCAAGGCACTGTCGGACCTGGCGCACTATATCTTGCTTTTCTACCCTGCGCACATCGTCTTCCTGTACGTCGGCTGGAGATATTTTTCCGCTTCCTTCGCCAAGTTCGAATCTTCTCCCGAGAGCAGCTGGGGCATGTGGATCTGGCCGGCCAAGGGCGCTATCGTGATCTACATCATCCTCACGATGACGCAGGGCTTCTCTGAGATGCTCAAGTGCTGGTACCGCTTCAAGACCAACGTGGACCTGTGGCATGACTGCGCTACTGATGACGTCCGCGATTTCACCACGGCTGAATGCAAGCCGGAGAAATAAGGAGTAGCGCAATGTCACATAACGAAATGCTTGCCATGCTCTCGCTCGCGGGCATGTTCGGGCTGTTCTGCTTCGGCTTCCCGATCGCCTACACCATGCTCTTCGCGGGCATGCTCTTCGGCTTCCTGGGCATAGGCTGGAAGCTCGTTTCCTACCTGCTCACCGTGCAGTTCTACCAGGTCATGAACGACTCCGTCATGGTCGCCATCCCGTTCTTCCTGGTGATGGGCTACCTCCTGGAGGGCGCCGGGCTCATGGAAAGGCTGTTCTCCGCCTTCCAGAAGCTGTTCGCCAAGCTCCCCGGCTCGCTGTACATGGCCGTCATCTCCACCGGCACGCTCTTTGCCGCAGCGACCGGCATCGTGGGTTCGTCCGTGAACCTGCTCTGCGTCATGGCCGAACCGACCATGCGCAAGGGCGGCTATGACGTGCGCATGGGCGCCGGCTCCATCGCTGCAGCAGGCACGCTGGGCATCCTCATCCCGCCCAGCATCATGCTCGTCGTGCTCGGCCCCATGGTGGGCGTGCCCGTCACCGACCTCTTCGTGGCCGCCGTGCCCCCCGGACTGCTGCTGGCCAGCCTGTACATCCTCTATTCGCTGGTCAAGTGCTCCATCTGGCCCAAGTATGGCCCGCCGCTTCCTCCCGAACTGCGCCCCACCTCCGGTGCGGAAGTCGTGAAGGAACTGCTTGTCGGCGCCATCCCGCTGCTCCTGCTCATCCTCTCGGTGCTGGGCAGCATCATGTTCGGCCTGGCCACGCCGACGGAAGCTTCCGCCTGCGGCGCCTTCGCCTCCATCATCATGGTCATCGCCTACCGCAAGTTCACCCTGAAGAGCTTTGCCAAGGCCCTGTACGACACCGCCAAGATGTCGGCCATGATCCTCATCATGATCGCATCCTGCAACTTCTTCGGCGCGGTGTTCTCCCGCCTGGGCGGCGCGACCTACCTTTCCAACGTGCTGCTGAGCATGAACGTGACCCCCATCGTCATGCTGCTCATGATCCTGGTGATCATCTTCTTCATGGGCTGGGCCATGGAATGGATCCCCATCGTGCTCATCCTCATCCCGCTGCTGCTGCCCGTCGTCGAAGCCATGCAGTATGACAAGCTGTGGTTCTGCATGCTCGTGGCCGTGACCTTGCAGACGTCGTGGCTCTCGCCGCCGGTGGCGCTCTCCGCCTACTTCATCAAGGGAGCGCTCCCGCACTGGAAGCTGACCGACATCTACGCCGGCATGTTCCAGTACATCATGTGCCAGCTCGTGGGCGTTTCCCTGATCATCGCCTTCCCCGAGATCCTCACCCTGCTTGCCAGGATGATCAACTAGGAAGATCCATGCGTGCCAGACACGTAAAAACGATCCTTTTGGGCTTTGCCGCCGCCGTGCTCCTTTCCCAGGGGCCGGCGGCGGCCGCGCCGCTATTGGAAGGCTTTGAGTACGGAGCGCCCAGGACGGAGATCGAAGCCCGTCCAGGCGCAGTGAAGGGCGAGGCCGACTTCAAGGACGATGTGTTCCTCAAGGGCGTGCAGTGGGCAGGGCTCGCCTGGACCGGCCAGTGCCATTTCAAAGATGGCCGGCTCGTGGGCGTCTCCCTGTACTCCGCCTGGTCGCGTGACCTGCTCAACCGGGTGAGCGCCTATTTAAAGGAACGTCAGTTCCATATGCTCGGGCTGATCGTCGATGATACGGCACTGGACATCATCAACCTGGTCAAGCTCGGCGGCATGGAGGCCTTCCAGAAGCGCTACCGTGAGCTCGTCACGGCAAAAGTGCCCCAGAGGATCAGCTACGAATGGTTCGACGTCCAACGGCTGCCGCAGGAGCAGTTCATGGACGCCACGTCGCTGGGGCAGCTGCTCACCCTGGTCCCGCAGGACACCCTGCAGGTCGACGTCACGCAGAGCGCCAGCGGAGAAAAACTGGAAAATGGCAGGCTGTCCGTCCATTTTTCCTTCCCCGTGATGGATGAGATGAATAAATAAGCACGTCAGTCTCACGAAAAAAAGATGATGATATGCGGTTTTGCATATCATCTTTTTCTTTTAAAAAAAGCATAAGAAAAACAATGAGATGCCATGCGGTCGAACTATGCAGAACAACACATATGCAAGATTGCATATATTTTGACTTCCGTTCCTGCAACAAGTGTTTACATCTTGTTGAATTAATGAAATTAAATTTGCAATGGGCAGGGTGGAGCAAGAGGATTGAAGGCGCAGTAAAAAGGCATGGATTTTTTATTATCGTGAAAAATAAGGTGAAATGCTTTTTGGCACGGTAATTGCAAATATAAGGGCACAAGCGAGAGCGCGGAAAGCGCCTTGCTGCAAAACGGAGAAACCTTTTACCCATAGGAGTGCGCCATGAGCGTTACCGAATACATGAACCCGGAGCAGTGCGCCTGCCATTCCCCGCAGGAAGACCGCATCTTCGCCAAGAGCCACGGCAAGAAAGACAAGTATGAAGACACCCACAAGCGCGTCTTCAAGATGATCGAGCGCTTTGACGGGCAGACCCCCGTCATCGACGTCGAGCGCGCCCTGTACTTCACCCAGTCCATGGCCAAGACCGAGGGCCAGCCCCTCGTCCTGCGCTGGGCCAAGGCTCTGATGCACATCGCCAAGAACATCTCCGTCTCCATCGACGACGACCAGCTCCTGCTCGGCCGCGCCGGCAGCAAGCTCGGCCGCTATGGCATCCTCTATCCCGAACTGGACGGCGACTTCCTCGACATCGCCGTGCGTGACCTGCCCACCCGTGAGCAGTCCCCCGCCACCATCTCCGTGGAAGACGCCAAGATCGTCATGGAAGAGATCGCCCCCTACTGGAAGGGCAAGACCTACCATGAAGACCTGAACAACGGCCTTCCGGAATGGGTGCACAAGCTGACCTACGTCGATCCCGAAGGCCTCATCTCCCGCTTCGTGGTCAACGAGACCTCTTCCTTCCGTTCCTCCATCCAGTGGGTGCCGGACTACGAGAAGATCCTTGTCCGCGGCTTCAACGGCATCAAGAAGGAAGCCCAGGAAAAGATCGACGCCCTCGACATCGACAGCCCCGTCGCCCAGGCCGAGAAGAAGCCCTTCCTCGAAGCCATCATCCTCGTCTGCGACGCCATCGTCCTCTGGGCCCATCGCTATGCTGAAGAAGCCCGCCGCCAGGCCGCTGCCTGCGCCGATCCCGCCCGCAAGGCTGAGCTGCTGAAGATGGCCGAGATCGCCGACAAGGTGCCCGCCGAGCCCGCCGGCAACTTCTACGAAGCCGTGCAGTCCCAGTGGTTCACCCAGATGTTCTCCCGCATCGAGCAGAAGACCGGCACCACCGTTTCCAACGGCCGCATGGACCAGTACCTGTATCCCTTCTACAAGAAGGACATCGAAGCCGGCGTGATCACCGAAGAGTCCGCCATGGAACTCCTCGAGTGCATGTGGGTCGGCATGGCCCAGTTCATCGACATGTACATCAGCCCACAGGGCGGCGCCTTCAACGAAGGCTACTCCCACTGGGAAGCCGTGACCGTTGGCGGACAGACCCGCGAAGGCCTTGACGCCACCAACGACCTCACCCACCTCTTCCTCCGCTCCAAGAGGGAGTTCCCGCTGCACTATCCGGACCTCGCCGCCCGCGTGCATGCCCTCTCCCCCGATGAATACCTGTACGACGTCGCCGAGACCATCAAGTACGGCTCCGGCTTCCCCAAGCTCTGCAATGACGAAGAAGTCGTCCCGCTGTATGCCTCCAAGGGCGGCACCTTCGCCGAGGCCCTCGACTACGCCGTTTCCGGCTGCACCGAGACCCGCATGCCCAACCGCGACACCTACACCTCCGGCGGCTGCTATGTGAACTTTGCCGCGGCCCTCGAGATGTCCCTGCGCCAGGGCAAGATGAAGAAGTACGGCGACGACCAGCTCGGCATCGCCACCCCGGATCCCCGCACCTGCAAGACCTGGGATGAGTTCTTCGACGTGTACAAGCAGCAGCATGAACTGTTCCTGCGCGCCTGCTTCACCCAGCAGCTCATCGTGAACAAGACCCGCGAGCGCCACTTCGCCGCTCCCATGCTCTCCGCCATGCATGACCTGTGCATGAAGCACTGCCTCGACCTGCATACCGAGCACATTCCGGAAGGCGCTGACTTCGGCTACTACGAGTTCATGGGCTTCGGCACCGTCATCGACTCCCTGTCCGCCATCAAGAAGCTCGTCTTCGACGAAAAGCGCGTGACCATGGACGAGCTCATCAAGGCCCTCGACGACAACTGGGTCGGTCATGAAGCCCTGCAGCAGCTCGTCAAGTCCTGCCCCTGCTACGGCAACGACAGCGACTATGCTGACGAGATCGGCAAGGAACTCGACCGCATGTGCGTTGAATACACCTACAAGTACAACAAGGACCTCGGCATCAACAACGACGTCCGCTACGTGCCCTTCACCTCCCATGTGCCTTTCGGCAAGGTCGTGGGCGCCACCCCGAACGGCCGCGTTGACTGGTTCCCGCTGTCTGACGGCTCCTCCGCTTCCCATGGCGCCGACATCAACGGACCTACCGCCATCCTGCTCTCCAACTTCAAGACCAAGAACTACGGCTTCCGCAACCGTGCCGCCCGCCTGCTGAACATCAAGTTCACCCCGAAGAGCGTGGAAGGCGAAGCCGGCACCGAGAAGCTGGTCGACTTCATCAAGACCTGGCGCGACCTCAAGCTGTGGCACCTGCAGTTCAACGTGCTGAACCAGGAGACCCTGATCGCCGCCCAGAAGGATCCGCAGAAGTACCGCAACCTCATCGTCCGCGTGGCTGGCTACAGCGCCTACTTTGTCGACCTGTCCCCAGACCTGCAGAACGACCTGATCGCCCGTACTGACCACGACACCATCTAACGCCGTCCGGCGGGGGAGGTCCGCCTCCCCCGCTGCGGTCGACTCCGGCTGCCGGCGGCAGTGCCGCATAGGCCAATGCGCAGGCGGCGGGTTTTTCCTTGAAAAGTATCGCCGCCTGGGCGATACTTTTTTTTCAGGCACATTTCATCCCGCATCCGCCAGGAGACAGGCATGAGCACATACGAAGACAGGAAAGTGAAAGGGATAGTATTCAACATCCAGAAATATTCCGTCCACGACGGTCCGGGGATACGGACCATCGTGTTCACCAAGGGATGCCACCTTCGCTGCCGCTGGTGCAGCAATCCGGAATCCCAGGTGCATAAGCCCCAGATGGCCTTCAACCCCGGGCGTTGCATCTCGCCGGAAAAGTGCGGCTACTGCATCCCCGCCTGCCCCTACGGATCCATCAAGGCCCAGATGGGCGCGCTGGACATCGACTGCTCGCATTGCGCCGACTGCGAGACGTTCGGCTGCGTCAAGGCCTGCCCGGCCAAGAGCCTCATCACCTACGGCGAAGAAAAGACCGTGGAGGAAGTGCTCAAGGTCGTCGCACAGGACGCCATGTTCTATTCCCGCTCCGGAGGCGGCATGACGATCTCCGGCGGCGAACCGCTTTTCCAGGGTGAATTCGCCATCGCCCTGCTGCGCGAAGCGCGCCGCCGCCGCATCAAGACCGCCATCGAGTGCTGCGGCTGCATCCCGTGGGAGACCCTTGACGCCGCCGCCGAGCACCTCAACAACATCCTCTTCGACGTCAAGCACACCGATACCGAAAAGCATAAGTGGGGCACCGGTGTCGGCAACGAGCTCATCCTTTCCAACCTGCAGAAGCTCCTCACGAAATACCCCGACAAGCCCGTGCTCGTGCGCACGCCCGTCATCCCCGGATTCAACGACGACGAAGAAACGGCGCGCTCCATCGGCCGCCTGCTCAAGGGGTATGCCAACGTGTCGTACGAAGCGCTGCCCTACCACCGCCTCGGCACGCAGAAATATATGTTCCTGGGGCGCGAGTACCTCATGGGCGATGTCTCGCTTCCTGCAGGAAAGGCAGAAATGGTGCAGGCTATTGTTGACGAGGAACGTGGAGTGAAGTAGTATCCCATGGAAACGCCCCCTGGCGTTTCAGCGGCATATTGCCGCGGCTCGTCCGCGGGGATGTTTTTTGCATGGAATGCGGCGGCGCGTGCGCCGCGGGCATCATTCAGGTGAACAATATACAGGGGTAGTGTATGAAGATCATTGATTTCCGTTTCCGTCCGCATACTGAAGCCATCCTCAATGGCATCAAAAACAGCGCCATGTTCAAGGCCAGCAGCGAAGCCAGCGGCTTTGACAAATGGCAGCCGCAGCCCCTTGACCAGATCGTGGCCGACCTCAAGGCCCGCGGCGTCGTCAAGTGCGTCATCACCGGACGTGACTGCCACTGCACCTACGGCTCCAAGGACAACAACGGCAGCGTCCTGGAATTCTGCAGGGCCTATCCCGACCTGTTCGTGGGCTTCTGGGGCATCGATCCCCACGAAGGGATGGAAGCCGTGCGCAAGGTGGAAAAAGTCGTCAAGGAATACGGCATGAAGGGCATCGCCACCGATCCCTACCTCGCCCACCTCACCCCCAGCGCCGCCAAGTACTATCCCCTGTATGCCAAGTGCTGCGAACTTGACATCCCGGTCTTCATCACCATGGCTCCGCCGCCGCAGGTCCCCGATGCCGTCATGGCCTATACCGACCCGCGCGACGTCGACATCGTGGCCAAGGACTTCCCCGAGCTCAAGATCATCATGAGCCATGGCGGCTATCCCTTCGTGCACGAAGCCATCTACGCCTGCTACCGCAACAAGAACGTGTACATGGACATCTCGGAATACGAAGCCGCGCCCATGTGCGAGACCTATTTCAACGCCATGAAGTCCATGATCGCCGACAAGGTGCTTTTCGCCAGCGCGCATCCCTTCGTGGATCAGCGCGACTGCCTGGCCACCTATCAGGCCGCAGGGCTTTCGCCTGAAGTGAGCGAGAAGATCATGTACAAGAACGCCTGCAAGGTGCTCGGGCTCGACTGCGGCTGCTCCGCCCCTGCTTCCGCTTCCGTGGCCGACCAGCTCCGCGGCGTTTCCGAAGACAAGCTGCGCAGCCTGGTGGCGTCCATCCTGCAAAGCTCCCTCAAGTGATCCATCCTTCCAGCTGACGCAAAAGACCGCCCTCCGGGCGGTCTTTTTTCATGGCGCGTTTGCCAGGCATCCCTGTCACAGGGGCTGGATGGAGGAAAACGGCGTCTTCTGCTGCATCATCGAGCCGGGAGTGCAGCCGTACACTTTCTTGAAGGCGGTGATGAAGGACGATATCGAGCTGTAGCCGCAGGAAAGGGCGGCCTCCGTGACATTGCTGCCCCCTTCGATCAGGCGGTGGGCATGCTCCATCTTGGCAAGCTGCACCCACCGTCCGAAGGTGGTCCGTGTTTCACGCAGGAAGAGCCTGGCGATGGTCTTTGTGGACATGCCGAGCTCCCTGCTCCATTCCTTCAGGGAGACGTTCCCGTCGATGTCGCTGATGACGGCCGCGCAGAGCTTTTGCAGGCGCCTGTCATGGGGGATGACCATGTTGGTCGTTTTCTGCTCGCTGCGGACGACCGCTTCCCAAAGGGCGAGGCCGATATGCCTGTCGGCTTCCCGGGACATGTCGAGATGCCAGTCGTCGATGGCGAGCATGAGTTCCCGCAGCAGGGGGGTGATGACGATGGACTGCATGGAGTAGAAGCGCTCATTGCCCTTGAAAATGCTTTCATCGACAAAGATGGTGCGGTTGAGGCTTTCCTCCAGAAGGTAAAAATCATGGTTGAGGCGCGGAGGGATCCAGACGCATTGCAGGTTGTTGGCAAGGTAGGTGCCGGAAGAGGATTCAAAGATGCCGTTGCCTTCGGGAAGGAAGGCGAGTTCGCCCCAGGTGGGGTGGGCATGCCATGTCGTCCACAATCCGGCGGGAAGAGGCATGTTGAACGTGTACAGGAAGTCGGTCCCGTTGATGAACCCCGGCTCCCAGTTCCGCGGATTCCAGTAATACTTTCTCAGTTCGGTCATAGTCCGGGCGGCGCATCAAGCCGCATTCCGACTTATATCCCCGAACGTTCCCGCATGGCAAGAGCGTCGGCAAGTCCTTGCCTCCTGCGGGATATCAGGAAGCCCCCCACAACGTGCGCAGGCGTTCAGCCAAGGCTTCCCTGGCGGCAGCATGGCGCGCCCTGAGATTCTGAAGCAGTTCCTCCACTGCCCTGTCCAGGTCATCCAGGCTGCCAGCATTCTGCAGGATGATGTCTGCTGCGCGTTCCTTGTCCTGCGCGCTCCACTGCCAGCTCTCGATGGCAGCGATCTTTTCCTGGCTCCAGCCGCGCTCCGCGGAGAGCCTGGCGCGGCGCGCTCCATCCGGGCAGGCAACGGCGGCTACGAGCGCGCGGTGAGGCTTTTCCCAGCCGCATTCGAACCACAGGGGGACTTCCGCTGCGGCGAGCCGCGCCCCGTTCCGGGCGGCGTTCCGGAAAAAGCCGCGCATCTCCTCCAGGACCAGGGGATGGATGATGGATTCCAGCTCGCGGCGCATGCCCGGACGTTCCGCGAGCATGGCAGACAGCTTCTGGCGGTCCACGGCGCCGGAATCCTCCAGGAAGGAATCTCCCCAGCGGGAGCGCATCATGCTCCAGCACTCCGATCCGGGCCGGTACATGGCAGCCACAGCCGCATCGGCGCTCCAGGTGGGGATGCCTTTCCCGCCCAGGCTGCGGAGCGCGGCGGATTTGCCGCATCCCGGCATGCCCGTGAGTATGAGCATGTCCATGCCGTCCCCGAGCGCCAGCATGGTCTGCATGAAATCCTCCGGAGGAGGGCAGGTGAAAGCCATGGCGCGCCCGTCCGCGGGGTGCTGGAATTCCAGCTTCCAGGCATGCAGCATCTGGCGCTTTGCCGGGCATGCCGGATCCTTCGGACCGTAAACGGCATCGCCCAGCAGGGGGAATCCCTCCTGCGCCATATGCACCCGTATCTGATGCGTCCTCCCCGTGAAGATGCGCACGGCAAGCAGGGCGGCCGTGCCGCCGGGCAGGGCATAGAGGGTCTCCCATCTCGTGAGGGCGCTGCGCCCGCCCTTGGCTTCGGGAACGATGGCCATGCGTGTTTTCTGCGTGGGATGCCTGCCTATGGGGAGGGCGCATTCGCCGCTGCCTGCGGGCCTGCCGCGCGTGATGGCCAGGTATGTCTTGTGCACTTCGCGCGCGGCGAAGGCTTCTGCAAGGCGCAGGCGCGCGCGTTCGGAAAGCGCTGCGATGACAAGCCCCGAGGTGTCCTTGTCGAGCCTGTGGACGATCCCCGGGCGTTGCCCTTCCTGCAGGGAAAGCTGCGGAAAACGCATGATCAGCCTGTTGACGAGGGTCCCCTCCGGGCAGCTGGGGCAGGGATGCATGGTCAGCCCGGCCGGCTTGTTGATGACGGCGATGTCCTGGTCGCTGTACAGGATGTCCAGCGGCCCGTCTTCCGCTGCGGGGGATCCCTGGGGCACGGGGAGCGAGAGCTCCGCCACCTGCCCCGGCCGCAGGCGGGCGTCTGCGCTGGCGCACGGACTGCCGTCCACGAGGCAGTGACCCTCTTCCACGAACTTTTTCACGCGGCTGCGGGATTCCCCGGAAACGGAGGCAAGGAAGGCGTCCAGCCTGACCTTTCCCCCCGCGGGCACGGCTGCCCGCACGGTCCGGAGCCCTCCGTCCATTTCAACAGCATCGATTCCTTCTTCAAAGATATCGCTCATGCCATACCTCGCGCAGATGGCAGGCTGCCCGCCCTCCGCAAGGACATGCTACGGCATGAAGCGCCTCCGTGCAAGGAGCGCCGCCTGCAAAGCGCATCCCGGCGGGATATGCGGGATTCTTTTCTGGACAGCAGCTGAAGGAAAGCTTATGATACGCAGGCAAATTTGAACGCAAGGAGTATTTCTATGGCCCACAAGAAAGTTGAACGCGCCAAAGAACTTGACCGCCGCCGCCATCGCCGCGCAAAGCGCCTTAAGGAGCGCGTCAAGGAAGCCAAGGCTGCCAAGTAGCAGCCGCTTTGTCGTCTGGCATATTTTTTATCTCTGGCGTGCCGGCTGTTGCGGCACGCCTTTTTCACGTCAGCACCCACGACCATGCCCATTTACGAATACGCCTGTCCCGCCTGCGGCAGGACCTTTGAGGAACTCTGCCTGGGCGGATCCGGGGAGGAAAAGCCCTGTCCGTCCTGCGGCGCATCATCCCGCCGCGTCATTTCCAACACATCCTTCATCCTGAAAGGCGGCGGCTGGTTTGCCAGTTCCTACGGACACGGCACCAGCAACCTCTTTGACAAGTCCCATGGCGTGCCGTCCGTGCATGACGGCGGCAAGCCGGAATCCGGCTCCGGTGCGGATGCAAAGGAAAAGGGCGCTGCTGCGCCTGCCGAAAAAACTGAATCGCCGAAACCTTCCGGCGGCAAGGAGCAACAATGATAGAGCGCTACTCCCGCAAAGAAATGGCTGATATCTGGACGCTGGAAAACCGCTACCGCTGCTGGTTCAAAGTCGAGCAGGCCGTTTGCCGCGCATGGTGCGAGCAGGGCGTGATCCCCGCCGCCGACCTGGAGAACATCCTGGCCGATGTCGATTTCGACGTCGAGAAGATCCTGGAGATAGAGCAGGTCACGCGCCATGACATCATTGCCTTCCTTACCTTCCTGGAGCAGAAGATCGGTCCGTCGGCGCGCTTCATCCACCTCGGCTGCACCTCTTCCGATATCGTGGACACGGCCATGGCCCTCCAGATGGTCCAGGCCGGCGAGATGATCCTTGCCGACTTCGACATGGTGCTCGAGGCCATCCGGGAGCTGACTCTGGCGAACCAGGGCCTCGTGTGCATCGGCAGGTCCCACGGCATCCATGCCGAGCCCACGACCTACGGATACAAGTTCGCCGGCTTCTACGCCGAATTCCTGAGGGACAAAAAGCGCTTTGCCGACGCGCTCGAAGACATACGCACGGGCAAGATCTCCGGCGCCGTGGGCACCTACACGGTGGTCACGCCGTCCATCGAAGCGCGCGCCTGCGAACTGCTGGGGCTGAAGCCGGACATCATCTCCACGCAGATCATCCAGCGCGACCGCTATGCGCATTACTTCACCGCGCTGGCCATAGCCGCCGGCACCGTGGAACGGATCTGCGTGGAACTGCGCCACCTGCAGCGCACCGAGGTGCACGAAGTGGAGGAAGGCTTTGCCAAGGGGCAGAAAGGCTCGTCGGCCATGCCCCACAAGCGCAACCCCATCTCCGCCGAAAACATGTGCGGGCTTGCCCGCGTCATACGTTCCAATGCCCTTGCCTCGCTGGAAAACCAGGCCCTCTGGCACGAGCGCGACATCAGCCATTCCTCCGTGGAGCGCATCATCACTCCCGATTCCACCATCCTCATGGATTACGTGCTGCACCGCCTCACGCGGCTCATCAAGGGGCTGCGCATCCTGCCCGAAAACGTGGAGCGTAACCTCTGGGGCAGCTACGGGCTTTTCTTTTCGCAGCGCGTGCTCACCGCCCTCATCGAAAAGGGGATGCCGCGCCAGCAGGCTTACGTGGCCGTGCAGAAGCGGGCCATGGAAAGCTGGGAGACGCACCGTCCCTTCCCCGAGCTCATCCGCAGCGACGAGGACATCAGGGGGCACCTTTCCCCTGAGGAACTGGATGCGGTCTTTGACGTGAAGCATTATTCGCGTTTTGAATCCGAGATCGTCGGCCGCGTGCTTGCGCAGCGCTGACAGGAGTGTTGCCCGATCTGCCGCCGCCCCGTTGTGGGCGGCGGTTTTTTGTGCATTGCGCGGCAGCGCGTTTTCAGGTATGCAGGCAGCAAGGCATCGCTGAAACTACGGGAGGTCCGGGATGCGCCCAGCCGTTTTTCTTTTGCTTTTCCTTTCCATGATCGTTCCGTGCCGCGCCATGGCCGGATGGACGGCGCGCATCCCCCAGGGGGCTCCGGAACATTTTTTTGCCGAGGACAAGGGCAGGGACGTGCTGCATAAGATGGCGGGGGCGACCATCGTCAAGGAGTATCCCAGCATCCATGGGAAGGTCGAAGGCGACAAGCAGGTTCAAGGGGACCTGAAGACCCCCGAAGGCATCTATTTCGTCACGCGCAAGGTCACCCAGCAGCTGGACTTCATGGAATACGGCCCCCATGCCTTCGCCCTGAGCTACCCCAATCCCGTTGACCGCCTGCTGGACAAGACGGGCGGCGGGATCTGGCTGCACAGCAAGGGGCGCCCCATCAAGGGAGTGCAGACGCGCGGCTGCATCGCCGTGGAGCAGGAAGCCATCATAAGCCTCGTGCCCGATCTTGCCCCGGGCACGCCCGTGCTCATCGCGCAAAGCCTGGCCGGTGTTCCTTTCGACAAGGACGCGGCTCCTGCAGCCGGATCAGCTGCGGAGCAGAAGCCTGAGGCTGCGGGTGCAGACAGGGAAAAGGTGCTGGCGCTGACCCGCCAATGGCTGGCGGGGATGGAGAAGAAAGAGGGATCCGTCCTCTCGCTTTACGACGCCGCGCAATGGAAAAAAGCCAACCGCGAGGAATTTTCCGCCTTCGCGGCCAAAAAGCGCACGGAGCTGGCGCTCGCGGAGGGCCCGGTCAAGGGCGGGGACGTGCGCCTTCTCGAAGGCCCGGGATACTGGACGGCGTTTTGCCCCCTGGAATTCAAGGGGAAGGACGGCACGCAGCAGGTCAGCAAGGTGCTTTACTGGCTGCCGGATGGCAGGGGTTCGTTCCTCATCATCGGCGAGTTCAACGCCGGGAGCGCGGCAGACGCGGAAAAGTCCTGAGGCCTTCCCCGTCATCCCCGGAGGGAAAGGCTGTCCGCCGGACGCGTTGGAGGGGCGGTGCCGCCAACGGACGCGATGATTTGCCGGGCGCATCTCTCGGGGGAGAGCCCGGCCGTGTCCACGGTGACCGTGGCATAGCGTTCGTACAATCCTTCCCGTTCGCGGAAGAGATCCTCCACCGTCTGCCCGGGCGCGATGGCAAGGCCGCGGTCCGGATTGCGCGCGATGCGTTCCAGGATGACGTCGATGCGCGCCTTGAGATAGACCACAGGTCCCATGGCGCGCAGATGCTCCATGGTGGATGCGCGGTAGACGACGCTGCCGCCCGTGGCGAGCACCGTGCGCGACAGGCGCAGCCCGCCGACGATCTCCGCTTCCATGTCGATGAAGGCGTCTTTGCCCAGGGCGTCGCTGATCTGCTGCAGGGGGGCGGCATAGGCGGATTCGATGATGTGGTCGCTGTCGGCAAAGGCCCAGCCAAGCGCGGAGGCCGCAAGCTTGCCGATGGTGGTCTTGCCGACGCCGGCCATGCCTATGAGGGAAATGCACCAGTCCTCGTTCAGGAGGGTGCTTCCCGGCGGGGAAGTATCGCTGCTCATGGGCACAGCCTACACCCGATCCGCGAAAAATCAAATAAAAAAGCCCGCCGCAAAGGGCGGGCCGTGAAGCACAGGGAAAGAGGATTAACGCTTGGAGTACTGGAAGCGGGCGCGGGCTGCGGCAAGGCCGTACTTCTTGCGTTCCTTCTTGCGGGCGTCGCGGGTGAGCAGGCCGGCGCGCTTGAGCACGGCGCGGAGCTCGGCATCAGACTGCAGCAGGGCGCGGGCGATGCCAAGGCGCACGGCTTCGGCCTGGCCGGAGATGCCGCCGCCGCAGACGTTGACCTTGATGTCGAACTTTTCGGCGAGCTTGGTCAGCACAAGGGGCTGGCGCACGATCATCTGCAGGGTTTTGCGGGGGAAATACTGTTCCATCGGACGGCCGTTGACCTCGATCTGGCCGGCGCCGGGATAAAGGCGGGTGCGGGCGACAGCGGTCTTGCGGCGGCCTGTGCCATAATCAAAAGACGTGGGCATTGCAGGACTCCTACTTCTCAAAGGTCAGGGGCTTCGGGGACTGGGCGGCGTGGGGATGTTCCGCGCCGGCGTAGATCTTCAGTTTCTTGAGCATGGCGCGGCCAAGGCGGTTCTTGGGCAGCATGCCGCGGACGGCCTTGCGGAGCACTTCTTCGGGCTTTGAGGCGAGCATGTCCGCCAGGGAGGTGGCCTTGAGCCCGCCGACCCATCCGGAATGCCTGTAGTACATCTTGTCCTGCAGCTTGGTGCCGGTCACGCGGATCTTTTCGCAGTTGATCACGACCACGAAATCGCCATTGTCCATGTGGGGGGCGAATTCAGGCTTGTGCTTGCCGCGCAGCCTGTTGGCGATCTGGGCGGCAAGGCGTCCGAGGATCTGGTCCTGCGCATCGACCAGATACCACTGGCGGTCGATGTCCGACAGCCTGGGGCTGAAAGTTTTCATATCAAGCTCCTGCCCCGCGCGCGGGGCGGTTATTGCGCCTGTGGCGTTGTTCACGACAAATGCCTTCCCGCAGGGGAAAGCGCTTTCAAAAGGCCCGTGCAAGTTAAGGGACATGCGCCGCACAACGGGGAGCGCGGGTGGGCATGGACCAGGAGCAGTTTACCAGGCTGCCTTCCCTTGCAAAAGCAGGCGGAAGGGCATATATGTCACAAATCCGAATATTATGCAAGCGAGGATTTTCATGCGCAGCATCAGGAAAAGCCTTCTCCAGTTCATTTTTTCGGGGGCGAACATGCGCCGGTGGAACGACAAGCTGAGGCCGGCGGAACTTTTTGAGCTGGACAAGCAGGCGCACAAGATGATCGTGGCCTTCCTCCTCTGGCAGAAAAACACCTCGTCCATGACGGGAGAAGAGCGCAGGAAGATCGGGATCGACATCATCGAAGGCGGGCTGTTCGACTATTTTTACCGCCTCATCATCACCGACATCAAGCCGCCCGTCTTTTACCGCATCAAGGAGAACAGGCAGCATTACGCCAGGCTGACGGAATGGGTGCTCAAGCAGCTGGAGCCGCGCATCCGCCCGCTGGACGAAGACTTCTGGGCGCGGCTCGCCGCCTACCACCGCCGTGACAGCGGGGAAGGGGAGGACCTTGCGGGCAGGATACTCAGCGCTGCGCACATGTACGCCTCGCAATGGGAGTACAAAGTCATCGAGCCGTTCAACCGCTTTGACGAGGAGATGCAGGACATCGGCGCATCCTTCAACAAGAGGCTCCTCGCCTACAAGGATGTGGAGGGGGTGAGCGAACTGCTTTCCGTGCCGGGCGGGACCGCGCTCGCGCGCGTGGCCAACCTCTGCGGGCACCTGCGCTTCCAGATACGCTGGGCCAACACGCCGCGCGTCCCGGCCACCACGGTGCTGGGGCACATGTTCGTCGTGGCCGTGTTCTCCTACCTGTTCAGCCTGTATTTCGAAGGTTGCGCGCAGCGCCGGATCAACGATTTCTACTGCGGGCTGTTCCATGACCTGGCGGAGCTGCTCACGCGCGACATCATCACCCCCGTCAAGCGTTCCGTGGACAGCCTGCCCGCGCTCATCCACGAATACGAGGATGAAGAATTGCGGCGCAAGATCCTGGATCCGCTGGACCAGGAAGGATGCGGGGCCATACGCGAACGCCTGGAATATTATCTGGGGCTCGCCACGGGCTCGGAATTCAACGACACCTGCGTCCGCTCGGGCAGGGTGACCAGGCTGGAGGGGTTCGACGACCTGCAGGCCGGCTTCAACCGTGATGAGTTCGACCCCAAGGACGGGCAGCTCATCAAAGCCTGCGACAACCTGGCCGCCTTCATCGAGGCATATTCCTCCATCCACAACGGCATCCAGTCCCCGCATCTGTACGAGGCCCAGATCCGCATCCGGCGTGACAACGCCGGGACGCAGTTCGGCGGCTTCAGCATGGCCACCCTGCTGGGCGACTTCGACTGAGCGCGCAGGCGGGAAAGGCGGCAGGCTCCGGGACCTGCCCGGGGAGCGGCCGCATGCCGCTATTTTTCTTTCTTCGCGTGGGAGGAGCGCAGGTGCAGGCGCATGGGCGCATGCCGGATGCCGAACAGCTGGCGCAGTGACCGTTCCAGGTAGCGGCGGTAGGATTCCGCCACGCGATTGGCGTCGTTGACGAAGCAGACGAAGGTCGGCGGCTCGCTTTCCGCCTGGGTGAGGTAGAAGAACTTGGGCCGCACGCGCCGCACGACGGGCGCCTGGTGCCGGGAGAGCGTTTCTTCCATGGCGCGGTTGAGCAGCCCGGTGGAAACGCGCGTGCCGCATTCGGCGTAGATGCGTTCGGCCAGGGGGATGAGCCTGCCCAACCCCTCCCCTGTGAGGGCCGAGACCGGCGTCACGGGGATATGGGAGCAGAAGGCGAGCTCATCGCGCAGGTCCCTGAGCACCGCGTCACGGCTTTTGGGGGGGATGAGGTCTATCTTGTTCAGCACGATGAGGAAGGGGGTCTTGCGCTCATCCAGCAGCTCCACGAGCCGCTTGTCCTGCGCGGTGAGCCCTTCCGAGGCGTCCAGCAGCAGGAAGGTGACGTCCGCCTTGGTGGTGCTCTTGATGGAGGAGTTGACGGAATAGCGCTCCACGGCGTCTGTCACCCGGGAGCGGCGGCGCACGCCGGCGGTGTCCACCAGGGTGTACTTCCGCCCGTTCTTTTCCAGGGAGAGGTCGACGCTGTCGCGCGTGGTCCCTGCCTCGCCGCTGACGATCATGCGCTCCCTGCCCAGGAAGGCGTTGGCCAATGAAGATTTGCCTGCATTGGGGCGTCCCAGCAGGCAGAGCCGCAGGTTCTCGGCTGCGCGGCGCCGGCGGATGCCCGGCGTATCGCCGTCTTCCTCGAGGTCCGCGGACGGCGCTCCGGCCTCCTCCGCGTCCTGCTCCTGTTCCGGCAGGAGCGCGCGCATCTCCTCCTCCAGCCCGCGCAGGTTGAATCCATGTTCCGCCGAGCAGGCGATCATGGGGAAGCCCAGGCCGTGGAATTCCGCGCTCAGCAGGTCTTCCTTCTCGGCGCCGTCGACCTTGTTCACCACCAGGAGCACGGGCTTGCCGCTGCGACGCAGATAGGCGGCGAGGTGCTCGTCGAAGGGGAGCAGGCCGTCTTTGCCATCCACCACCATGCACAGCAGGTCCGCTTCCTGCAGGGCTTCTTCGGCCTGGCGCAGGATCTCGGCCTCAAAGCCGCGGATGCCCCTGGGGCCCTCGGCCACGGCGCAGTGGCTGTCCAGGGTGATGCCGCCCGTGTCCACCAGGATGAAGGGGGCCTCGCCCCGCTGGCGCACCGTGCCTTCCATGCGGTCGCGCGTGACGCCGGGCATGTCGTGCGTGATGGCCCGGTTGCTCCGGATGAGCCTGTTGAACAGGGTCGATTTTCCCACGTTGGGGCGGCCGAGCAGGACGACTTTGGGAAGGGAGGATTCGGGCTGCATGGGATTCCTCGGATGGCATAAGGATGGCGGCCGCGCGGGCGCGCGGCCCGTTTTTAATATCCTGCTTGCGGGACGAAAACAAGCGTGCCGCAAAAATAGCATCAACCATTTGGAATAAAAAGATAAAAAAAATAATTCTTGCAATGCTGCGGCAATGTGCGTATATATTCAACCCCTCAGCAAATCTTTTATACCGGAGCTGCCCATGACCCGCAAAGATCGCACGGAAGGCATCTACAGCCGCCGTGAAGTCCTCGACGAAAGCGAACGCCGCCAATACAACCTGATCCAGCTCAAGGACCTGCTCTCCTACGCCTACCGCTATTCCGAAGACGTGAAGAAGCGCTTCGACCGCGCGCAGTTCAACGTGGAGAAGTTCAAGACGCTTTCTGACATCAAGCACATCCCCATCCTCAAGAAGAAGGAGCTTATCTTCCTGCAGACCATGGGGCCGCGCCTGGGCGGGCTGCTCACCAAGGATATCGGCGACTTGCGCCGCGTCTTCCTTTCGCCCGGACCGATCTTCGATCCCGAGGACAGGTCCGACGACTACTGGGGCTATACCGAGGCCTTTTATTCCGTGGGCTTCAGGCCGGGCGACGCCGTGCAGGTGACCTTCAACTACCACCTGGCCCCCGCCGGGCTGATGTTCGAAGAGCCCCTGCGCAACCTGGGCTGCGCGGCCATCCCTTCCGGACCGACCGACGCCGGCACGCAGCTGGACATCATGCAGAAGCTGCGCGTTTCGGGCTACGTGGGCACGCCGAGCTTCCTCAAGCATATCGCTGACAGGGCCGAGGAAAAGGGCCTCAACCTGCGCAAGGACCTGTTCCTGGAAGTGGCCTTCGTCACCGGCGAGCGCCTTTCCGAGAAGATGCGCTCCCAGATGGAGAAGAAGTACGACATCATCATGCGCCAGGGCTACGGCACGGCGGATGTCGGCTGCATCGGCTACGAGTGCTTCCAGAAGGAAGGGCTGCATATCTCCAACCGCTGCTACGTCGAGATATGCCATCCCGACACGGGCATTCCGCTCAAGGACGGCGAAGTGGGCGAAGTCGTGGTCACGGCCTTCAACAAGACCTATCCCCTGATCCGCTTGGCCACGGGCGACCTTTCGTACATCGACCGCACGCCCTGCGCCTGCGGGCGCACGAGCCCCCGGCTGGGGAGCATCGTGGGCCGCGTGGACACCACGGCCCGCATCAAGGGCATGTTCGTCTATCCGCATCAGGTGGAGCAGGTCATGGCGCGCTTCGAGGAAGTCAAGCGCTGGCAGATCGAGGTCACCAACCCTGGCGGCGTGGACGAAATGATCCTGTACATCGAGGCCAGCCAGTTCAAGCGCAAGGAAGAGCTGCTGCATATGTTCCGCGAGCGCATCAAGCTGCGCCCCGACCTGCGCGTGCTCACCCCCGGCAGCCTGCCGCCCCAGATCAAGCCCATCGAAGACAAGCGCGTCTGGGATTAGCTGTTTTCCGGGATGCAGAACGAGGAGCGGGCGCTGCGCGGGCGGCGCCCGCCTGTTTTCTGCGTCCGGGCAGGGGCAGGGCATGCGCCCGCTTTCTTTTGCCCCTTCCTTTTCCCCGGTTTTTCCTATAGGGTCTTTGCGTCGCCGGGATGCCGCCCGGCTTGCAAACGCATTTTCTACCCCATGAGGTTGCGCATGGAGTTCACACCCACTGAGCGCGCGATCCTGCGCATCGTCCAGAAGGACATCCCGGATTCCCTCACGCCTTTCGCCGATATCGCCGCCCAGGCCGGCTGCACCGAGGAAGACGTGCTGGAGCTGCTCAACCGCCTCAGGGATTCCGGCGCCATCAGGCGCTTTGGCGCCAGCATCAAGCACCAGCGCACGGGCTGGACCTCCAACGCCATGGTGGCCTGGAAGGCCAGCGAAGCCCAGGCCGACGCCGCGGGCGCCTTTGCCGCGGCGCATCCCAGGATCTCCCACTGCTATTACCGGCCAAGCCCCTACCCGGACTGGCCCTATACCTTTTACACCATGGTCCACGGCAGGAGCGCGGAAGACTGCCTCGCCGTCGTCGAAGAGATACGCCGTTCCACCCCGCTGGAGAGCTATGAGATCCTGAACAGCATCAGGGAACTGAAAAAAATCTCCATGACCTATTTCAATGAGCCCGCCGGCGGCTCAGGAGGGAACAATGGATAGCAAGCGTTCCGCCGCATTGTTTGCCCAGGCCAGGGAACTCATCCCCGGAGGCGTCAACAGCCCCGTGCGCGCATGCCGCAACGTGCACGCCGATCCGCTTTTCATCGCTTCCGCCAGGGGAGCGCACCTGAAAACGGTCGATGGCGAGGATTTCATCGATTTCCTCGGCTCGTGGGGCCCCATGCTGCTGGGGCATGCCCATGCGCGTGTAGTCGCGGCCATACAGCGCGCTGCGGCGCTCGGCACCAGCTACGGCGCGCCCTGCGAGGACGAAGTCGAGCTGGCGCGCGTGGTCTGCGAAGCCCTGCCTTCGGTGGAGATGGTGCGCATGGTCAATTCCGGTACGGAGGCGACCATGAGCGCCCTGCGCCTGGCGCGCGCCTTCACCGGGCGGAACAAGATGGTCAAGTTCATCGGCGGCTACCACGGGCATGGCGACGCCTTCCTGGCCAGCGCGGGCTCCGGCGTGGCCACCTTCTCCATCCCCGGCACACCGGGCGTCCCGGCCGAGACCGTGAAGGACACGCTGCTCGCCCCCTATAACGACATCGACGCCGTGCGCGCCCTTTTCGAGAAGGATCCCGGGGGCATAGCCGCCGTGTTCGTGGAGCCCGTGGCGGGCAACATGGGCCTGGTGCTGCCCCAGCCGGGCTTCCTGGCAGGACTGCGCGACCTTTGCACGCGCTACGGGGCGCTGCTCGTGTTCGACGAGGTCATCACCGGCTTCCGTGTAGACTACCGCGGCGCGCAGGGACGCTTCGGCATCATGCCGGACCTGACGACCTTCGGAAAGATCATTGGCGGGGGGCTGCCCGTGGGCGCCTACGGAGGCAGGGCGGATATCATGGCCCATGTCGCCCCGCAGGGCGAAGTGTACCAGGCAGGCACGCTTTCGGGCAATCCGCTGGCCATGGCTGCCGGGATCGCCACGCTGGAAGTGCTCAGGCACTCCGACTACGCGGGACTGGAAAGCCGTGTGCACGCCTTTGTCATGGAACTTGAAGAGATACTGCGCAGCAAGGGCGTCCCGGTGCAGATCCCGCACATAGCCTCCATGTTCAGCGTGTACTTCACCGAGGCGCCCATCGTGGACTTTGCCCACGTGCAGACCACGGACCAGCGCCTTTTCGAGGCCTTTTACAAGCAGATGCGCGCGCAGGGGATCTTCATGGCGCCTTCAGCCTTCGAGGCGAACATGCTCTCGTTCGCCCACACGGACGAGGACTTCTCCAAGGCGCTGGACGCTGCCCGCAGCGTGAGGTTTTAGCAGGCCATGGGACCGCGTTTCTTCAAGCTCGAGATCTTTGTCCCGGAGACGCACTTCCCCCTGTTGCGGGAAACGCTGAGGGAACAGGACGCAGGCCACATAGGCAGGTACGACAGCTGCCTGGCGTACAGCAGGGTAAGGGGCTCCTGGCGTCCTTTGGAAGGCGCGGATCCGTTCATCGGGCGTGCGGGCGAGCTCTGTGAGATGGATGAGGTCAAGATCGAGGTCACGGTCAGCGCCGGGAGGCTGGAACAGACGGTCAGGGCGGTGAAGGGCGCGCACCCCTATGAAGAACCGGTGATCAACATCATCCCGCTGTGGGGAACGGGGCTGCAGGGGGCGCAATGAGCGCCGGGCATCCCCTCATCGCGGCGGACCGGCAGGAGCAGCGGCTCGTTGCGGCATGGGGACAGTCGTTTTCCATCCCTTGACAAGGCCCGCGATGCGGCTTATTTTGACCGCCTGTGGTTTTGCCATCCTTACCATGCCATCATTCATGGGGGCGCATTGGTTTCGACGGGGATGCTGGAAGCCATGGCAGCAGGTCGAGGCGCCGCTGGCCTCGTAAAAAGCGGCAACAAAGTAATTGCCAACAACGATTACGAATACGCCTACGCTGCATAAGCGGGGCAAATTGGCGGCATAAGCGCCGCCACGCCGGAGCGGATGACGTCCGATAGTCCGCCGAGGCGCCGATCTTTCGGGCTGGCTCGCGTTTGCTCCTGCCGGAGCGCGGGCGAGGATGCACGGTGGGATAACCGAAGGATGCCCGTCTGCGGGCCCATCCCCAGGCGAAAAGCCAAACGCAGACTAAGCCTGTAGACGCTTTGCGCGGACCTTTCTCGGACGGGAGTTCAACTCTCCCCGCCTCCACCACAGGATATTTCCATAAAGCCTCACAAAGTCCATAAGACCGCGTGAGGATTTACTTTTTTTAGATAACTTGTGTCTCATATAATCTCATATGTGTATGACAAGCGCACGCTCCGGGTGGTACT
>JAEEGF010987033.1_pt1 | contig 22207 bp, 15 predicted proteins | sample 9134171 | NCBI WGS metagenome assembly JAEEGF01 (sample SAMN16246542, study PRJNA631951) | gut metagenome | biome: gut microbiome; feature: rumen; material: AP-attached | host: Bos | place: Iran: Karaj | collected 2018-10 | reverse complement strand
AGCTCGGGAAAATCGTCGACGAAATCCCCTACGAGCCGTTCACGGGCGTCAGGGTCGGCAGGGTCGCGCTCCTTTCGAAACAGGCGCGCGCGTCCGTGCGCAATACGAAGCCCTTAAAGCCGCAGCCGAAGCGCAAGCTCGACGAAAAGGTCCCGCTGTTCGACTGTTTCACCGCGCCGTGTACGCACGGCTGCCCGATTCATCAGGACATTCCGCAGTATATCGAAATGCTCGGCAAGGGAAACTATGACGGGGCATTGAAGCTGATCGTCGAGAAGAATCCGCTGCCGTTCATCACCGGCACGATCTGCCCGCACCATTGCGCGGACAAGTGCACCAGAAGCTTTTATGAGGAATCGGTCCGCATCCGCAGAGCAAAGCTGACCGCCGCGGAACACGGACTTCCCGCGCTGTTAACGAACCTGAAGCCCGCCGAAAAGACCGGCAAACGTGTCGCGATCGTCGGCGGCGGACCCGCGGGCATGGCGGCGGCGTTCTTCCTCGCGCGGCAGGGCGCGTCCGTCACGCTGTTTGAAAAGCGGGATAAGCTCGGCGGCGTCGTGCGGTACGTGATCCCCGCGTTCCGCATTTCGGACGAAGCGATCGACAACGACGCGAAGATCCTTGTCGCAATGGGCGCGGATCTCCGTCTGAACACCGAAGCGCCGGACGCGGACGCGCTCTTTGCGGACGGATACGACGCGATCGTCTATGCCGTCGGCGCATGGGCGGAGGGCAGAATGAAGCTCGAGAAGGGCGAGGCGATGAACGTCATTCGCTTCCTTGAGGAGAGCAAGGCGGGTACGCTCGCGCCGCTCGGCGAGAACGTGATCGTCATCGGCGGCGGCAACACCGCCATGGACGCGGCGCGCGCCGCGAAGCGCGAAAAGGGCGTGAAGAACGTGCGGCTCGTGTACCGCCGCACCGCGCGCTATATGCCTGCGGACGAGGAGGAACTGCAGCTTGCCAAAGAGGACGGCGTGATCTTCTGCGAACTGCTTGCACCGGTCGCGCTGGAAAACGGAACGCTTCTCTGCAATGTGATGAAGCTCGGCGAGCCGGACGCATCGGGTCGCCGCTCGCCGGTCGAAACGGGCGAAACCGTCAAGCTCCCGTGCGATACGCTGATCGCGGCGGTCGGCGAGAAGATCGACGCGAAACTCTTTACGGACAACGGAATCGCGCTTGACGCGCGCGGCAGGGTCGAGACCGACGCGAATCTGATGACGCGCCGGAAGAACGTCTATGTGATCGGCGACTGCAGCCGCGGTCCCGCCACGGTCGTCGAGGGCATTGCGGACGCGCGCAGGGCAGCGGACGCGATCGTCGGCAGATACGAATACGAAATCTGTGCCTGCGGCAGTACGACCGAAGAAGTGTGCTTCGAAAAGCACGGCATTCTCAGGGATTACGAACAGGCGGAGAAGGAGCGTGAACGCTGCCTGTCCTGCGGAACGGTGTGCGAATGCTGCGTGCAGGTGTGCCCGAACCGCGCGAACGTAGCGATTCATGTGCCCGGCAGGGCGAAGCCGCAGATCCTGCACGTCGACCGGATGTGCAACGAGTGCGGCAACTGTCTCGTGTTCTGTCCGTACGACTCGAAGCCGTACAAGGAAAAGTTCACGCTGTTTGCAACCGAAGCCGAGTTTGACGGCTCGGAAAACAAGGGCTTTCTGCCGCTTTCCGATCGTGTCGTGAAGCTGCGGCTCGACGACGTGAGAACGGTCGATCTCGACCGCGATGCGATCGACCCGGATGCGAAGGCGCTGATCGAAACGGTCCGGAAGGAGTATCATTACTTGATCGGCTGAATTGCCGAAAAGGAGAGCCGATGGCAAGCTTTACGGTAAACGGGCGGGTCGTTTCCTGCCCGGAAAACAAAAAACTGATCCGCTATCTGCGGGACGATCTGCACCTTACGAGCGTCAAAAACGGCTGCTCGGAGGGCGCGTGCGGCACGTGCACCGTGCTGATCGACGGCAAGGCGACGAAAGCGTGCGTACAGCAGACCGACCGCATGGAGGGGAAAAACATTCTGACCTGCGAGGGGCTGACGGCGCGCGAGCGCGCGGTCTACGCCTTTGCCTTTACCGAGGCGGGCGCCGTGCAGTGCGGCTTCTGTACGCCCGGCATGGTGATGGCGGCAAAGGGGCTTTTGGACCGGAATCCCGATCCGACGATCGCCGAGATCAAGGACGCGATCCGCATGAACATCTGCCGCTGCACCGGCTATAAAAAGATCGAGGAAGCGATCCTGCTCGCCGCAAAGACGTTCCGCGAGGGCGCGGAGGTTCCGAAGCGCGTTTTGAAGGGCGTCGTGGGCGAAAATCTCGACCGTGTGGACGCGCCGGGTAAAGCGCTCGGAAGCGCGTTGTACGCGGACGATCTGTATTTCGACGGCATGGTTTACGGCACGGCGGTGCGAAGCGCCTATCCGCGCGCGCGGGTGCTTTCGATCGACACGACCGCGGCGAAATCCGCACCGGGCGTCGTATGCGTGCTGACGGCGGAGGACATTCCCGGTACGGTGAAGATCGGACATCTCAAACAGGATTATGACGTGATGATCCCTGTGGGGAAGATCACGCATTTCTTGGGCGACGCGATCGCTCTGGTCGCCGCGGAGACCGAGGCGCAGGCGCGCGCCGCGGCGGCGCTCGTCAAGGTCGAATATGAACCTCTGGAGCCCGTGCTCGATATGATGCAGGGTCTGAAGGACGGGATCCTCGTGCATGAATCGAACGGCACGAACGTCCTTTCGCACGAGCACCTCGTTCGCGGCAACGCCGAGGAGGTCATCAGAAACAGCAAATACGTCGTGACGCATCGCTATTCCACGCCGCCCACGGATCACGCCTTCTTGGAACCCGAGTGCGCGGTGGCGTACCGCGAGGGCGACGGCGTGCGCATCTTTTCCGGCGATCAGGGCATCTATCAGACGCGAAAGGAATGCGCGCAGATGCTCGGGCTTCCGCAGGACAGAGTCCGCGTGACCGCCATGATGGTCGGCGGCGGCTTCGGCGGCAAGGAGGATATGAGCGTGCAGCACCACGCGGCGCTGCTTGCGTGGCATACGCATCGTCCCGTCAAGGTCGCGTTTTCGCGCGCGGAGAGTCTTTTGATTCATCCGAAGCGACACGCAATGGAGATGGAGTTTACCACCGCCTGCGACGAAAACGGATTCCTGACCGCCATGAAGGCGACGCTGGTATCGGATACCGGCGCGTACGCTTCGCTCGGCGGACCGGTTCTGCAGCGCGCCTGTACGCACGCCGCGGGACCGTACAACTACCAGAACATCGACATCGACGGCAAGGCGATCTATACGAACAATCCGCCGGCGGGCGCGTTCCGCGGGTTCGGCGTGACGCAGAGCTGTTTTGCCACCGAGTGCAATCTGAACGAGCTTGCGGCGATGGTCGGCATTTCCGCGTTTGAGATCCGCTACCGTAACGCGATCCGTCCCGGGCAGGTGCTGCCGAACGGACAGATCGCCGACGAAACGACGGCGCTCGCCGAAACGCTCGACGCGGCGAGACCCATTCTCGAACGCGATCCGAAGGCGGGCATCGCCTGCGCCATGAAAAATGCGGGTCTCGGCGTCGGCATTCCGGACACCGGACGCTGCCGCATCGAGGTCAAAGGCGGCGAAGTATATCTCCATTCGTCCGCGGCGTGCATCGGGCAGGGCATGGGCACGGTGCAGACGCAGATGGCGGCGGAGATCCTGAACCTATCGCACGAACGCGTGCACTACTGCACGCCGGATACCGCGCTTGCGCCGGATGCGGGCAATACCACGGCGTCGCGGCAGACGCTGTTCACCGGCGAGGCGGTCGTGCGCGCCGCAAAACAGGTCAAAGAGGCGCTGGAAAAAGAGGGTTCCTGGGAGGCGCTCGAAGGCAGGTCGTTTTTCGGCGAATACACGGGCGTTACCGACAAGCTCGGCAGCGACAAGCCGAACCCGGTTTCGCACATTGCCTACGGCTATGCGACGCACGTGGTCGAGCTGAACGACGACGGCACGGTGAAGCGTGTGACGGCGATCCACGATCTCGGCGTGGCGGTCAACCCGCGCGCCGCCGAAGGGCAGATCGAGGGCGGCGTCGTGATGGGACTCGGCTATGCGCTGACCGAGGACTTCCCCTTAAAGGACGGCAGACCGACCGCGAAGTACGGCACGCTGGGACTGTTCCGCGCGGATAAAACGCCGCCGGTCGACGCGATCCTTGTGGAGAAAGCGACCAAAGACGGGCTTGCCTGCGGCGCAAAGGGCATCGGCGAGATCTGCACGATCCCGACCGCGCCCGCGGTGCAGAATGCGTACTTTAACCGCGACGGCGTGTTCCGCACGGTGCTGCCGCTTCCCGATACGCCGTATTCCAGAAAGAAATGACGAACAGGGCCGTTCCGAAAAGAACGGCCCGTTTTTTTGAATTGCGCGGTTTGTCGAATTGTGCTATAATATCGCCATGAAACGTTTAAGACTTGCGATCATCTGCATATTGACCGTACTGCTGTTTGCGGCGGTCCTGCCCGCGCATGCCGAAACTGCGGAGGCGGAGGACCTGACGAAGCGAATGACCTTCGATTTCACCGGTTACAGCAAGGCGGGGAAGAACATTCTCGAGCGATCGGTATCGCGTCAGACCTTCAAGGCGGGCGCGTCCTTTTCCATGACCTGGGAGGAGGAGCTTACGGGCGCGCGGCTCTGCCTGCAATGGTTCGAACTGCCGGACGGCGTCCGCGTGCTGCAGTACAATGCCGACGGAGCGCTGCTTTCGAATGAGCCGCTCCGCTCGCTTCCCGAAACGGTCACGCCGATCCTGCCCGATGCGCGCAAGGCGGTCGTGCAGGGCGGGAACGCCGAAATGGTCGTGTGGTTCTGCGCCGTGTACGGCGCGGGCGAGCTGCCCGATCCGTTTCACGATTTTCTGGAAACGCCGGATCACCTCGACTACCTGCTGATCTCCACGCATCCGGACGACGACGTGCTGTTTCTGGGCAGCGTGATTCCGGTCTACGGCGCGGAGCAGGGGTACACCGGCTCGATCGTTTACGTCACGACGCCGAACCGCGAGCGCGTCACCGAGGCGGAAAACGGCGCATGGGCGATGGGGCTTCGGTACCGTCCCGTGTTTCTCGGCATGACGGACGTCAGCGATGCGCAGCAGAAGAAAAAGGGCGGACTGTTCCGGTACAAGGACCTGCTTCTGAACCTTGTCCGCACCTACCGCCGCCTGCGTCCGCTCGTCGTATTCGCGCAGGACGTCAAGGGCGAATACGGGCATTGGCAGCACAAGGAGGTCTCGAAGGCGTCGCGCGAGGCGTTCAAGCTTGCAGCGGACCCGACCTACGATCCGGAGTCCGTCGAGCAGTACGGCGTCTGGCAGGTACAGAAGCTGTTTATCCATCTGTATAAGGAAAACACGATTCTGATCGACGCGCATGCGCCGCTGACGTTCTTTGACGGCAAGGATGCGTTTGAGGTCGCGCGCGCGGCGTACAAGAAGCACGCGTCGCAGCAGAAGTATAAGTTCAAGGTCGAGCGTGACGACGGCAGATTCCCGTTCAACCGCTTCGGTATGTCGGACGGCGTCGTGGAGGTCGGGGAGGACGTATTCGACAACGTCGACGAAACGCTGTTCTCGTTCTATGTGCCGCCTACGCCGGAACCGACGCCCGAACCCACGCCGACGCCTACGCCGGAACCGACGCCGGACCCCACCGAAGCGCCGACGGAACAGCCGGTCGAAATCGCAGTCGAAACGCCCGCGCCCGTTCCGGAACCGTCCGCGGCACCCGAGCAGCCCGAACCGATTGCGCCGGAAACATCCGGACCGAACCGCACGCTGCTGTTCGCGCTCGGAGGCGCGGCAGCCGCTTTGATCGCCGTACTGGCTGCGATCCTCGTGCTCCGCAGACGGAAACGCTGAATGCAATAAAAGAACCGCCTTCACGGCGGTTCTTTTTAACTGCGCACCTTTTTCTCCAGGAACGCGACGGCGTAGTACATCAGCGCGGCGAGCACGCACAGCGCCGTGACGGACGCCATGACAAGGTCAAGCTTGAAGACCTGCCCGCCGTACACGATGAGGTAGCCGAGCCCGGCTTTCGATACGAGGTATTCGCCGACGATCACACCCACCCAGCTCATGCCGACCGAGATCTTTAAGGCAGAGATCAGATCCGGCACGCCGGCCGGCAGGACGACCTTCAGGAAGGTCTGCAGCTTTGTTGCGCCGAGCGTGCGCATCAGAAGCTGTTTTTCGTCGGTCGCGGCAAGAAACCCGTTCAAAACCGTCACGGTCGTCACAACGAGCGAAACAAGCACGCCCATCACCACGATCGACGCCGTACCCGCGCCGATCCACACGATGAGGACCGGACCGAGCGCGATCTTCGGCAGCGCGTTCAGCACGACAAGATACGGATCGAGGATGCGGTTCAGCTTCGGCATCCACCACAGCAGTACGGCGAACAGCGCGCCGAGCAGCGTGCCCAGAAGAAAGCCGAGCACGGTTTCGAAGAGTGTTGTGCCGACGTGCAGCCAGAGCGAACCGTCGGCATAAAGCCGCGCGACGGTCTGAAAGACGCGCGAGGGCGAGGACAGGATGAACGGATCGAACCAGCGAAGGTCCGCGCCGAGCTCCCACAGCAGCAGAAATCCCAGAAGTACGGCAATGCGGGACAGAAAGACGATGCGCGCGTCGCGGCGGATCCGGCGGAGGTATGCCGCGTGCGCTTCGGATACGGCGTTCGTTTTCATGGCTGCAGCTCCTTCCAGATGCGGTCGAAATAATCGTGGAACGCCGGCTGCCGGCGCCGTTCGAGCGGCGAAAGCTCGGCGGGGAATCCGATATCGATCAATTTCTTCAGCTGTGCGGGACGCGCGGAAAAGACCGCGACGCGATCCGCCATCGACACCGCTTCGGAGATGTCGTGCGTGACGAGGATCGCGCTCTTGTGCTCTTTTCGGATGATGCGGTAAACCTCGTCGGAAAGGTTCAGCCGCGTCTGATAGTCGAGCGCGGAGAACGGTTCGTCAAGGAGCAGCAGGTCCGGTTCGAGCGCAAGCGTGCGGATGAGCGCCACCTTTTGCCGCATGCCGCCGGAGAGCTGCTGCGGCCTGAACGATTTGAACTCGCCGAGCCCGTAGGTATCGAGCAGATTCATGGCGCGGGCGCGGCTTTCTTCGGTCAGGCGGTGCTGGACTTCAAGCCCCAGAAGCACGTTCTTCTCCACGGTGCGGTGGTCCAGAAGATGGTCGCGCTGGAGCATGTAGCCGAGGCGCAGGTTTTCCTTCGCAAAGCGCACGCTGCCCGCGGTCGGGGATAAAAGTCCCATGATCAGCGACAAAACGGTCGTCTTGCCGCAGCCGGAGGGACCGACGATCGCCAGGAATTCGCCTTCGTATACGGTCAGATTCAGATGGTGTATGGCAGTCGTTTCGCCCGCGACCGTATGATAGGCGAGCGAAACGTCGGAAAGATGCATCAGTTCGGATTGCATACGCGATCTCCTTTCGTATAATTCATGCTATTCCGGTTTTTTGCGGCGCGTTCCGTCACGCCGCGCGCCTTTTTTGCGTATGATACAGAAAAGGAGGGGGAAAGCGGATGCGAAAGAACTGTGAACGAAGAGGCAAAGCGCGGGGGCTGATGCTCGCCGCGTTCGGCGCGGGCGTTCTTGCGCTGGTATTCTACTGCGTGCCGTGGTGGGTGTTTCTGATCGTCGGCGTCGTTTCGCTGCTCGGCGCGGGCTGGATGCTGCTGCGCGAATGAGAACGAATTAACCATTTGTTCACCTTCCGCACGGGAATCTTGTGGTATACTGTATCTTGTAGAGGTATATCGGAGGCGGAAATGCGGAAGCTTTGGAATTCAAGACCGATGTGGATCGCGCTGGTTGCGATCATTCTGTTGATCGTCCTTGCGGCGTTCTCGGCGAGCGGCCGGAACACCGGGGACGGGCTGTTCCGCACGGCGCTTTCGCCGGTCGCCGGATTTCTGCATTCCGTGCAGAAGGAGGTCGGCGATTTCTTTGTCCGCGTGTTCACGCCGTCCGAGGTGCAGGAGGAAAACGAACGTCTCCGCGAGGCGGTCCTTCTGCAGCAGCAGCAGCTTGCGCTTCTGGACGAGACCGAAAAGGAGAACGCGCGGCTGACGGAGCTTCTGAGCTACGTTGAAACAAACCCGAATCTGAACTTTGTGACGGCGTCGGTCATCGGACGCGACAGCAATCCGTATATCGACACGATCACGCTGAACGCGGGCTCGCGCAGCGGCGTCACCGAAAAGATGGCGGTCATTACGCCGCACGGCGTGGTCGGGCGCGTTTCGGAGGTCGGTCCGAACTGGTGCCGTGTCAAGACGATGTGCGACGAAAAGATGCGCATCAGCGTGATGGTGCAGCGTACGCGCGACGAGGGCATGCTCGGCGGGCTGAACCTCGAGAACGGCGAGATCGTCGGCACGATGCTCTATTATCTGCCCGGCAAGGCGGACATCCGCGTCGGCGATACGATCCGCACGAGCGGGATCGGCGGGTTCTTCCCGAAGGGGCTGTACGTCGGAACGGTGCTTTCCGTGAACGACGCGGGCAGAGGCACCTACGATGCGATCGTCTCCATGGACATTGATTTTTTGCATCTTGAGGAAGCGCTGATCGTGATCGGCGTGGACGAGGCGATCAAATGAAGCGGCTTCTTCTGATCCCCGCGGCGATCCTGGCGGTGTTTCTCGATGCGTTCGTGCTTCCGTTCCTTGCGGGCGGCGGATTCCGTCCGCTGTTCACGCTTGCGCTTGCGCTCGCGGCAACGGCGGCGACGAAGGTGCAGGACGGCATGGTGATCGCGTTTTTCGGCGGGATTCTGACCGACCTGTTCTGCAATCCGTACGTCGGTCTGTCTTCGGCGGCGTACCTTGTCGCGGTTGTGATCCTGTATGGCTTCGTCCGCAAAAACAGGCAGAAGAGCGGACTTTTGATTCTGTTCGCTCTGGTCGCTTCGGCTGCGACTGAGGCGATGATCTTTTTGTTCTCGCTTGCGATCGGCGGGCGGTTCGACGGCTACCGGCTTCTGTCCGGAACGCTCCCGTCCGTCGTCGTCGAATCGATCCTCGTTTTCCCGCTTGCGGCTGCGTTCCGCATCCGGGAGAAAGGCAGTTCCTTTCATAAATGAAACGCGGTGAAAAAGGAAAGCTGAATACGCGAATCTGGATGCTCATCGCGATCTTCGTCGCGATGCTCGGCGTGCTTCTGATCTTTTTGGACAAGCTCGCCATCCGCGAGACCGAGGCGTATTCGGCGGCGGTGCAGCAGACGACGAAGGTCACGACCTACCAGTCCGGCAGCCGCGGCAGGATCATGGACCGCAACGGTGTGGTGCTCGCATACGACGAAACGACCTACAACGTACTCTTTTACCGCGATCCGAACAACCGCACGCCCGTCGACAGCGCGCGGTATACGCATTCGCTGATGGAGACGATCCGCATCATCGAGGACGGCGGCGGCAAGACGATCGACACGTTCTATATCAATATGCTGTCCGACGGCACGTTTGTGTACGATTTCCGTACCTCGGATCCGAACGTTGCGGAGTCGCGCAGGCGGAACTTTGTCGATGCGTGCAATTTCAGCAACAAGGACCTCTCCGCAGAGGAGGCGTACCGCATTCTCCGCGCGTCGTGGTGTATTCCGGACGATATGCCGTTCGACGAGGCAAAGAAGATCATGTCGATCCGGCAGGAAGCCGTTATGAACAGCTACCGCGCGTTCGAGGGCGTCCGCATTGCGTATGACGTGTCGCTGGCGGTCGTTACCGAGCTCGACATGGCGAGCGATCGGCTGACGGGGATTCTGACCGAAAAGAGCAGCACGCGCATCTATCCGTACGGACACACCGCGTCGCATATCGTCGGCTATCTTTCAAAGCAGGTTACCAGGGATATGACCGGCATCGGCTATTCCTATGCGGATTTCGCGCCGTTCGATCCCAAAAAGACCGAGACGAACAACATGCTGGAGCTCGGCTATTCCTATAACGACCTGGTCGGCGTCGCGGGCGTGGAAAAGACGCTGGAACCGTACCTTACGCCGCATCTCTACGGACGGCTCGGCACGACCGACATTCTGAAAAACAAGCGCGGCGCGATCGTCGAGGTGCTCGATTCCACACAGCCGACGGACGGCATGGACGTGAAACTTACCATCGACATCGAACTGCAGAAGGTCTGCGAACAGGCGCTGATCGACAACATAGCGGCAACGCGTGAAAAACAGCTCGAAAAGATCCGGAAGGATTACCGCCGTTACGACGACCTGACCAACGGAAAGGTCGAGGACATCAAGCTTGCGGAGACCGGCGCGATCATTGTGATGGACGTGAAGACCGGCGAGGTCCTCGCGCTGGCGTCGTATCCGAACTACGATCCGAACATGTTCACCGATGGGCTCGACGAAACGGAATTCGAACAGCTTTTCGGCGCAAACAGCAATCAGCCGACCTTAAACCGCGCGATCGGCATCCGCACCGCATCCGGGTCGGTGTTCAAGATGGCGACGGGCTTTGCGGGGCTGATGGAGGGAAAGCTGACCACGACCGAGCGCATCTCCGACCGTTCGCCGTACTACTACTTCGTAAACGATCCGACCACCAAGGTCGAACAGAACGCGCCGAGCTGCTGGACGAAATATCCGGCGACGCACTCCGACCTGACGCTGTCGCGCGCGCTCACCGTCTCGTGCAACTATTTCTTCTTCACCGTTGCCGACCGCGTCGGAATCGAACGGCTGAATTACTGGGCGGGCATGCTGGGCATGAAGGACACGACCGGCATCGAGCTGCCCGGCGAGCTTTCGGTGCAGATCGGCGGGCAGAAGGCGCGCTACGACTGCGAAAAACCGCTTTCCGAGCAGACGTCGGCGCTGCCGCGCCTGATCTACAACCGCATTTATAATCTGCTGCGCTCGATCAACGAGCAGAACGAGCTGGGACTGGACGACGCAAAGCTCAAAAAGTGCGCGGACCGGCTTCTGCGGCTGATGGACGGCGAACAGCGCGAGCGCGGCGCAGAGATCCGCGAGATTCTCCGCGAAGAAATGAACATTCCGATCGGCGTATCCTATGCGCATACGGGCTGGATCGTTTCGATCTCGACCTGGCTCGAGGAACTGCGCTGGAAGCCGACGTACACGATTCAGACCGGTATCGGACAGGGCGTTATGCTGGTGACGCCGATCTCGATCGCGCGCTACGTCGCAACGGTCGCGAACCGCGGAACCGCCTACCGGGCGACGCTCCTCAAAGAGGTCGACGCCGCAAACGGTTCGGTGTATTACCGGCAGCAGCCGGACGCCGTCGAATCCATCTTCGCGCCGGACCAGTTCTGGGACGCGATCCTCGAAGGCATGAAGGGCGTCGTTTCGCCGGAGGACGGCGGCACGGCTTCCTCGGTGTTCTCGATGGCGTTTGCCAAGAACGGCTATCTGGAAAAAATCAGCGGCAAGACGGGAACGGCGCAGACCGCCGCATCGAACAACATCGACATCGAAAACACCGCGTGGTTCGCGGCGATCACCCCGCGCGAGGACCCGGAGATCGCGATCGTCGTATTCATTCCGAACGGACTGTCCGGCAGCTCCAACGCGCCCGCGATCGAGGAGATCGTGACCTACTGGTACGAACGGCAGCAGACGCCGGCGGAGTAAGTTGCGTTATTTTTGCGTCATAGATATGAAATTTTGTTGAACATCGGAAATAGTGCTTGCACATTTTCGTGAACCGCGATACACTTTCGGTATGGAAAAGCAGAAACCGACGATCCTCTACATGATCCGCAACTGGAACAGTCTTCCGCTCGAAAAAAAGCGAACGGTACTTACGCTGTGCCTGTTCGGCGTCGCCGTTCTGCTGATCCTCATCGCGATGATCATCGGCATTTCATCGTGCGCCTGCGCGAAAACCGTGGGGCGGACGGTGGAAGCCGTTCCGGAGATTCCGGCGCTTCTGCAGGCGCCGGCGGATCGGTCGGTTTCCGAAGCAACATGCGTTCCCGATCCTGTTGAACCCGGCACGGAGACGGACCTTCCGGCGCTTTCCGGACCGGACGAGCCCGGAGACGGAACGGACGAGCCGGGTGACGGAACGGATGATCCGGGCACGCAGGAGTCACAGTATCAGACGCTGAAAAAGCATGACAAGGGCGAAGCGGTCAGCAACCTCCAGGCACGGCTGATGGAGCTCGGCTACCTTGAAATCGAAGAAACGACCGATTATTTCGGCAATTCCACGGAATATGCGGTTTCGCTGTTCCAGCGGCAGCACGACCTCAAGCGGGACGGCATCGCGGGCGAGCAGACGCAGCAGCTTCTTTACAGCAAGGAAGCGCAGCATTACATGATGATCGAGGGATCCGAAGGGCGCGACGTCAAGATGCTGCAGGAGCAGCTCGTTGACTACGGCTATCTCGATAAGAGCGACGTCGACAGCGTGTACGGCGAAAAGACGGTCGAAGCGGTCAAGGCGTTCCAGAAGCGCAACGGTCTTTCCACAGACGGCAAGGCGGGCGAGAAGACGCTCGAAAAGCTGTTCAGCGAGGGCGCGAAGATCTCGAAGGAACTCGAGCAGAAGCAGAAGGAAGCGGAAAAGACGCCGAAGCCGACGAAAAAGACGACGCCGAAACCCGGCGCCACGGCGAAGGCGACGAAGAAGCCGACGCCCACGCCGAAGGCGGAAACGCGGATCGACAAGCTCATCAAAGCCGCGAACTCCAAGATCGGGTGCGAATACGTGCTCGGCGGCAGAGGACCGAAGGTGTTCGACTGCTCCGGACTGGTCTATTACTGTCTGCGGCAGGCAGGCGTCAGCGTCGATCGCCTGAGTGCGGCGGGATATTCCTCGTACAGCAAATGGAAGAACATCACGAGCGTGGGAAGTCTGCAGCGCGGGGACCTGCTGTTCTTCCGAAGCGATGAATCCAGCGCCGTCAGCCATACCGGCATCTATATCGGCGGCGGCATGATGATCGACGCGTCCAGCTCTCAGGGCAAGGTCGTCAAGCGCGCGCTCTCCAGCTATTGGAAACGGAACTTTGTGAACGCGCGGCGCCCGTGGTGACCGCACTTTACGCATTTTTTACAAAAAACCGGCGAGAAAATCGCCGGTTTTTTTGCATCTTGCGAAAGAATATGGTATAATGTCGATAACGTTAAGAATGGGGATTGGAACATGGATACAAAAACGATTATGCAGCAGATCGAGCTCGTACTGAAACGCGACGCGCAGGTTTCTCTGGAGGAAGCAACGGTACAGCAGCTTCACGCCGCGCTGGCGTCGGTCGTGATGGGCGCGATCGCCGATCCGTGGTATGAGAGCCGTCATGCGCACGAGCGCACCAGAGGCACGTATTATTTCTCCGCCGAATACCTTGTGGGGCGTATGGTTTACAACAACCTGTTCGCGCTCGGTATTCTGGATGAGGTGAAAAAAGAATTCGAAGCGCGCGGGCTGGACCTTGCGGCGTTCGAAGAAATCGAAGACGCAGCGCTCGGAAACGGGGGCTTGGGCCGTCTTGCGGCGTGCTTCCTCGATTCTGCCGCGACGATGAACCTGCCGCTCGACGGATACGGCATCCGCTATAAATACGGTCTCTTCAAGCAGACCTTCACCAACGGGTTCCAGACCGAGAGCGCGGACGACTGGCAGCGCTTCGGCGATCCGTGGAGCCGTCGCCGCGACACGCACGAAGTGCTCGTGCACTTCTCCGATCAGACCGTGCGCGCCGTGCCGTACGACATGCCGATCATCGGCTATCACACGGACAACATCGGCACGCTGCGGCTGTGGCAGAGCGAGGCGGTGCAGGACTTCGATTTCGAAAAGTTCAACAATCAGGAATACGCCGTCGCCGTGCTCGAAAAGAACGCGGTCGAGGATATCACCCGCGTACTGTATCCGAACGACACGACCACCGCGGGCAAGCGTCTGCGTCTTAAACAGCAGTACTTCTTGTCCTCGGCTTCGCTGCAGGACCTTCTGTTCCGCTTCAAGCGCGAGAATCGTCCGATCACCGAGTTTGCGGACCTCATTTCGATCCAGCTCAACGACACGCATCCCACCGTATCCATCCCCGAGCTGATCCGGCTTCTGATGCTGGAGGGTCTCTCCTTCGACAAGGCGTTCGACATCGCGCAGCGCACGTTCTCCTACACGAACCATACGGTCATGCAGGAAGCGCTCGAAAAGTGGGACGTCAATCTGTTCCGCGATCTGCTGCCCGAGATCTACGATATCATCTGGCGCATCAACACCAAGCTTTGCGGCGAGATCATGGCGAAGGGTCTCGACTGCGAACCGTACGCGATCGTGTCGAACAACATCATCCGCATGGCGAACCTCGCCGTGTATGTGTCGAGCTACGTCAACGGCGTTGCGGAAATTCATACGCAGATTCTGAAGGACGACGTTCTGAAGATCTGGTATCAGGTCTATCCCGAACGCTTCCAGAACAAGACGAACGGCATCACGCAGCGCCGCTGGCTGGGACTTTGCAACCCCGAGCTTTCGAAGTACATCACCGAGCGCATCGGCGGCGGCTGGATCACGGACCTCGAACAGCTTAAGGGGCTGAAGGCGTTTATGAGCGACAGGGACGTCGACGAGTTCATCGCGGTCAAGCGGGAAAAGAAGCGTCAGCTTCGTGCGCTCATCAAGGCGCGCGAGGGCGTCGATCTGCCCGAATCGTTCTGCTTCGACGTGCAGGTCAAGCGCATGCACGAGTATAAGCGCCAGATTCTGAACGCGTTTGCGATCCTCGATATCTACTTCGGCATCAAGGACGGACGCATCAAGGACTTCACGCCGACCGCGTTCATCTTCGGCGCAAAGGCGGCGCCCGGATATCTTCGCGCAAAGGCGGTCATCAAGTTCATCAACGAGATCGCGAATCGCGTGAACAACGATCCGGACATGAAGGACCTGATGCGCGTGGTCTTTGTCCACAACTACAACTGCTCCTACGCCGAGCATATCATTCCTGCGGCGGACATTTCCGAACAGATCTCGCCGGCGGGCACCGAGGCAAGCGGCACGGGCAACATGAAGCTGATGCTGAACGGCGCGGTCACGCTCGGCACGTTCGACGGCGCAAACGTCGAGATCGTGCAGGAGGCGGGCGAGGAAAACAACTACGTGTTCGGGTACAGCGTCGACGATCTCAACGCGCTGCGTCCGCACTACAATCCGAAGGCGATCTACGACTACGAGCCGCGGGTGCGCCGCGTGGTCGACGCGCTGATCGACGGCACGTTCTCCGACAACAACACCGGCGTGTTCACCGATCTGCACCGTTCGCTGCTGTTCGGCAACGACTGGCAGAAGCCGGACTACTACTTCGTCCTGCAGGAGCTTCTGCCGTACATCGACCGCAAGATGGACGCGCTGAACGATTACAAGGATATCCGCAGCTTCACGCGCAAGTGCATCGTCAACACGGCGAGCGCGGGCAAGTTCTCCTCGGACCGCACGATCCGTCAGTACGCGGACGAGATCTGGCACATCAAGGAGCTCCCGCATCACGACGGAATCCGCCTTTGGTAACAACAGAATATAAAAGCGGCGATTTCGATCGCCGCTTTTTGCATTCTTCGGAGAAATCTGCGGAAAGATTTTCCGAAATCCGGGATTTTGTTGCAGTTTAGATACAATTATGACGCAAATATATGGTATAATGCACACATAAACCGTACGGGAGAGCATTCATGAACGATCCGAAATCGATACTGGACGAACTGAAAAAGGCCGTTGTCGGAAAGGACAACGTGCTCATCATGGCGCTTTTGGCGATCCTTGCGCGCGGACATATCCTGCTTGAGGACATTCCGGGCGTCGGCAAGACGACGATGGCGCTGGCGTTCTCGAAGACGCTGGGGCTCGAATACCATCGTGTGCAGTTTACGCCGGACGTGCTGCCGAGCGATATCGTCGGCTTTTCGCTTTACGATCGCGAAAGCGGGCAGATGACCTATAAGCCGGGTGCGATCCTGTGCAACCTGTTTCTGGCGGACGAACTGAACCGCGCAACAAGCCGCACGCAGTCCGCGCTTCTGGAAGCGATGGAGGAGGGCAACGTCACCGTCGACGGCGTCACGCATCCGGTTCCCGATCCGTTTGTGGTCATTGCAACGCAGAATCCGGTCGGTGCAAGCGGCACGCAGCTTTTGCCGGATTCGCAGCTCGACCGGTTCATGGTGCGTTTGACGCTCGGCTATCCGCGTCCGAACGACGAGCTGGACCTTCTGAACCGCAAGCAGAAGGGCAATCCGCTGGACGGCGTGCGGTGCATCGCCGATCGCGACGGTCTTGCGCGCATCCGCGCGGCGGTCGACAATACGTTTGTGGATAAAAAGATCATGGACTACGTGATCCGGCTTTCCAACGCCACGCGCTTGCACGCCTCGATCCTGCAGGGCGCAAGCCCGCGCGCGTCGCTCGCCGTCGTTTCGATGGCAAAGGCGGCGGCATGGGTGCAGGGACGCGATTACGTCGTTCCGAACGATGTGAAGCTGATCTATCCCGCGACGATCACGCACCGCCTGATCCTGACGCCGGAAGCGAAGGCGTCCGGGCAGAGTGCGGAGGCGATCCTCAACGACATCATGGCGCACACCGCGCCGCCCGCAACGCGGGGATGACCGGCAGACGACTGACATACGGCGCGGCGCTTTCGGCAGCGTTTGCGCTCCATCTTGCTTACGGGCAGTATGTGACGTACTACATACTGCTGTTTTTGCTGTTTCTGCCGGTTTTGTCGCTTCTTATCAGTTTGCCCGCGATCCTGTGTTCGCGCGCGGAGCTGATCGGCGGCACGGATGTGCAGAGAAACCGTCCCGCAAGCGTCCGGCTGCGGCTTTCGAGCCGCTTTTTCCTGCCGCCGGAGCTGTATAAGCTGAAGATCGAGCGGCAGAACCTGTTTTTTGACCGGAAACCCTCGTATTTCAAAGTGCAGATTTACGGATCCCAGAAGCATGAACAGACCTTTGTGCCGGACACGAACCGGCTCGGCACGGTTTCGTACCGTATCCGCTCGGCGCGTGCATGCGATTATCTGGGTCTGTTTGCGATCCCGATCCGCAGAAGCGGTTCGGTTGCGCTGACGGTTCTGCCGAATGCCGAAGCGCCCGTGCCGATGCCGGACCTCATCGAAGCATCCGCCCGCGTTTTAAAGCCGAAGCCGCTCGGATTTTCCGAGGAGCACGAGCTTCGGCCGTACCGCGAAGGTGACGCGGTGAATCTGATCCATTGGAAACTGACCGAAAAGACGGACACGCCGATCGTGCGCGAGCCGCAGGAGCAGATCCGCAAAAACATCGTTCTGAGCATGGACCTCACGGAGAATGCCGATGCGGCGCAGAGCGCTTTGGAACAGCTGAAATGCCTGTCCGATCTTCTGGGCGAAAGCGGGATCCCGTACATGCTGCGCTACGGTCTGCACACAACGCATATCGACGGGGAAGGCGATTTCAACCGGTTTTTGAAATCGCTGCTTTCCGAGCCCGTCCGCGAGGAACCGGCACAGCCGGTTTTAAGCGGCACCGATACGCTCGTTTATAAGATCGAGCCGAAAAAGGAGGCGCGGTCATGAAGCGGGGAGAGATCGTTCTTGCGGGAATCGCGGATGCCGTTCCGGTTGCATGCGGCATGATCGCGTCCGTCTGCGCCGCGATGACGGCGTATCAGATCGGGTTTTCACTTGTGCCGCTGATTCTGTTCTGCGTGTTTTCCGCGCTGCTGCTGTCGTTCTGGATGAACGTTCCGCGCTACGGCTTCGGCTTCGGCGCGCTGTTTCTGACCTGCGTGATCATGCTGTGCGCGTTCCGCATGCAGCGGATCGGCGAGGGCGCCGTGACCTGTGTGTACCGGCTGCTCGATACCATGCCGGAATCGCTCAGCAAGCTGTTCGATATGGAGGCGTTGGCGAACACCGCCGCGCAGATCGAGGACCCCGAATCGGCGCTGACGCTGTTTCTGATGGTCATTGCCGCAGTCAACGGCGTGATCCTTGCGTTTTCGCTGATCCGCAGCAAGACGGTCCTGCTGCCGCTTCTGATCCCGCTGCCGATGCTGCTGGCGTCGCTCGTGTATACCAATCTGCAGCCGGCGATCTGGACGATGCTGCTGACGTGCGTGTACTTCGGATACGCGCTGCTGGGAAACGGACTTCGCAAGGGCGAAACACCGGGCAGAGGCGCGCTGTTTGTGTGCCTTGCGCCTGCGCTTCTGGCGCTCGGACTCATTCTGCTTGCGATTTTCCCGCAAAAGAACTTCGATCCGGTTCCGGCGGATGCGCGTCGGAACTGGCTTGCCGACCGCATCAGCCCGATCACGGACACCGTGATGTCCTGGGTGGGCGTGAGAAATCCGAAAAACGTCGATCTTGCGAACACCGGCGACCGTGAAAACGACGACACGGAACTGTTTACCGTCTACGCAAGGCGGGGAACCTATCTTTTGAGGACACATTCCTACGGCGCATACAAAAACAGCCGCTGGCGCGCGGCGCAACGGTACGACGGCGAATGGGATTCCATGAAAGCGCTCGGCGATCGGCAGGGAACGGCGGACGGCGTCATGTGGGTCCTGAACGCCATGTCGAACGAGCGCGTCGCGCCGTACGCATGGACGGACGAGCCGGTCTCTTCCGATCCGGACGAGCAGACGGGCATACCGCAGGCGGAGGAGTATTTCATCCGGTCCGGCGGCTGGCGGGACTACGGCTGGCGCTATGCGTCGCGCTACGCCGTCAAGCCGAAAAACGTGACGGAAGCGGAGCGCCGTTATTACACGGACTTTGCCATGAAGCAGTATGTGATGCCGGACGGCGAGGAGAAGCAGGCGCTGCTTGCGATCGCAAAGCGCGCGGGGATCAAAAAATCCGACGACGCGCTGAAAACCGCGAACGCCGTTGCGGCGTTTGTGCGGGATTCCGGCGTCTACACGCTGACGCCCGGAAAGATGCCGAAGGGTAAGGACTTTGTGCAGTATTTCCTGACGGAAAGTCACGAGGGCTACTGCGTCCATTTCGCGAGCGCGACGACGGCGCTTTTGCAGGCGCTGGACTGTCCGGCGCGGTACACGGTCGGCTATTATGTGGAAGTGCCGGCGGAGATGAACCTTGCGGAAATGCCCGTGACACAAAACGCGGCGCATGCGTGGACGGAGGTCTATGTCCTCGGCATCGGCTGGGTTCCGATCGAGAGCACGCCGGGCCGCGCAAGCGACCGCGAGTCGGGAACGGGGACGGCAAATCCGCTGGGTACGGCAACCGCTTTGCCGACGCTGCAGCCGACGGTGACGCCGACGACGGCGCCGACACCCGAACCGACGCCCGCCTCAGAGACGGCGGAACCGACCGCAGCGCCTTCGACGCCGGAGCCGACAAACGCGCCCGAACCGCATGCGGAACCGACGCAGAAACCGAGCGATCCCGCGCAAAGCACGGGAACCGGCGACGATCCGGCGCAGAGTGTGAAAAAGCGCGGCGGCGCATGGTGGATTCTGATCCCGCTCGTGCCGCTTGTCTGGACCGGCGTCGGCATTGTCGTGCGGAAGCGCAGGGAAGCGCGATTCCAAAACGCGAACGTGCGGCGTTCGATCCCGGACATGGCGCAGTATCTCAAAAAGCTCGAACGCTTCGGAATCCCGGAGGACCCGGACGCGGAGGAATGGGCGCTGGAGGCGGCGTTCTCGAATCATAAAATGAAAACGGAGCACAAGACGCTTATAAAACGCGTGCACGCGGCGCAGCATACGCTGTATACGGGCAATCGGGTGCGCGGATTCCTGCTTCGGTGGGTGCTGTTCGTAATCTGACGCAATTTCACGGAAAGGGTTGAAAAAGCGCGGACGATATGGTATAGTTCTCGAAGCTGAAACCGAAAACGAATCGCCGGAACGTCCGGCGGATGAATCAAACAGGGAGTCGAACATGGAAAAGAACGGAAAACAGCGCTTTCGTGCGCTTCGCGTGATCGCAGCGGTGCTTGCAAACCTGACTGCGATCCTTTCCGCGAACTACATCACTTTTTACATTCTGGATCATTTCAATCCGGGGTTCCATTTCGTGGTGCGTTCGGAGTTTATTCTCACGAAGTACCTGCATTTTGTGATTCCGGTGCTGATGCTTTTGACGGCGCTGCTGTATCTGCTGCTGTATGTCGGCGGCGGACTGAAAGCGAAAAAGCTCAATAAAAAGCGGCTGATCGTGATCCTTATCGTCGACGTTCTGCTGGCGGGCGCCTTTGCCATGACCGTCAACGCGCGCGCGTTCGGCTGGGTGAAGTGGCTGAGACCGGCGGACAACGCGCCGGTTGCGATCGCAACGATGCCGCCGAAGTCCACGGAAGCGCCGACGGCAGAGCCGACTGCAGAGCCGACACCTGAAGCGACGCCGGAAACGCTGTCGCAGACAACGCCGGACAGCACGGCGAACCCGGATCTTCCGACGCTTGAACCGACCGAGGAGCCGACGCCGGAGCCGACGCCGATCCCGGGACTTCTGGGCAACAAGTATAAGGAAAAGTTTGCGGACGGGCAGCCGTTCTCGACGGAGCCGAACACGAGCGAAACGCTTGCGGACGGTACGACACGCACGCTGATTTACACGTTTGCGGGAAAGAACGCCGCATTTGAGCTGTATCAGTGCACGAACGGAAAGATCAAGTATCAGGTCGCGGACGTGTATGTGAGAGACATCTCGAAGCTTACCGCGGCTTTTGAGAAGGATCAGAACAAGACGAAGAAGATCCGCGCGTTCGCGGAGGAGAGCGGCGTGCTGATCGCGGTCAGCTCCGACTACTTTGCGGCAAATGCGAACGACGAAGGGCTGATCATCCGCAACGGGTTTATGATCCGCAGCAATCCCTGCAGGCATTCCGATCTCTGTGTGATCTATCAGGACGGAACGATGCGCTGCTTCGACTGCAAGAAGGATAAGATCGACAACAACGAGATCCTCGGGAGCTATCCGTACCATTCGTTCTATTTCGGACCGTCTCTGCTGGATGAGAACGGCGCGGCGAAGACGCAGTTCAATTCCTCCCTGAGCGGACCGAACCCGCGTTCGGTGATCGGATACTATGAGCCCGGTCATTATGCGTTTATCAGCGTTCTGGGCGATTACAACATGATCGACTACAACGGCAAGAACCTCGGCAACTCGGGCTCGCCGGGCATGACGTTTGCCGAGCTGTCGACGCTCTGCGCATCGATGGGCATGAAGGCGGCGTACAACCTGGACGGCGGCAGATCGATCGGCATGTACTGGAACGGAAAACTGTTCGGACACAATATGCGCGCAATCGGCGATATCATCGCCGTCACGGATTGAGGAGGGAACGCACATGAAACGGAAAACACGGTTGACCATTGTTGCGCTGGCTGCAATTCTCGTTGCGCTCATTTACCTCGCGATCCTGCTTCTGTGGCAGTTCGGAATCCTTCCGGAGACCGAGACCGAAAACAAGCTGTTCAGCTCGGGATATCTCTTCCTGCCGCTGCCGGTCGTCGGACTGCTTGCCGGAATCCTTCTGCAGGTATTCAGCGTCCGCAAAGCAAAGAAGGCCAAGCGCTGACCGCAGCATTTCAACAAGCGGAAAGCCGTCGCGTTCGCGGCGGCTTTTTTGCGCGGTTTTTGTTGTAAAAACGCGAGAAAAGAGGTATACTTTCCTCTATGAAGCGATGGTCGGTTCTTTTGGCTTTGATGATGATTTTGACTGCCTGCACGGCGCCGGATGCGGGGCGTATTTCGTCTGCGCCGGAGACGGAGGAACCGGTTTCCGAGGCGATCGAGATCGTGACGCCGGAACCGACCGCAGCACCCACGCCGACACCCACGCCGACGCCGACGCCTACGCCGACGCCTACACCGACGCCCACGCCGACTCCGACGCCGACGCCGACGCCGGAACCCACCAAGGATCCGAACCGCAAGATGGTCGCGCTGACGTTCGACGACGGTCCGAACATGAAGTTTACGCCGTTGTTTCTGGACGTGCTGGAAAAATACGGCGTGCCGGGGACGTTTTTCGTGGTCGGAAGCAACCTGAAGCTTTCGGGTGCGGACGAAGTGATCCGGCGCATGCACGCGCTCGGCTGCGAGGTCGGCATCCACGGGCTGACGCACGACACGATGACGAAATACAATCA
>JAEEGF011544080.1_pt1 | contig 22214 bp, 14 predicted proteins | sample 9134171 | NCBI WGS metagenome assembly JAEEGF01 (sample SAMN16246542, study PRJNA631951) | gut metagenome | biome: gut microbiome; feature: rumen; material: AP-attached | host: Bos | place: Iran: Karaj | collected 2018-10 | reverse complement strand
GCCCATCTCCAGAAGATCAAGGACGCCCTCATCGGCTCAGAGAACAATCTGCGCCTTGCCAACGACAAGGCCGACAACCTCACCATCAAGCGGCTCACTCGTGGTAACCCCACGATGAAGGCCAAGTTTGATGAAGCCAGAAAGAATCAGTTGGACGAAGGACCAGAAGTCCAGGAGCCTTAGATGATGCTGGCTAGTACTTGGGAATGTAGTCGGTTTTTCCACTGACGGCATCATCCAAGATCGCCTCCACAAAATCGTCGGCTGCAAGGTTCAGGGTTGTTTCCTGAACCTTGCTTTCGTATTCAAACACTACTTCGCGTATTCGGACCTGCCCCCAATGACGGGATTCCAGCCATGCATCTTCGAAAGGAAACACAATAGAGGTGTTTGGCTCCGGATTCTCTGGAAGCTGCTTTTCAAGTTCGTCTAATGATGAAATAACCTTTCCTTTTGCATTACGGATAAAAAGATCCTTCGTGTCGATGGGGAAATGGGTTGCTGCTTGCCAGTAGTCAGCCTTATCAAACTGAAAACTGGAGTAGAACTTACGTAGCCTGTCAAGATCAAAATTGTGCTCGGCAATCCATTCTTCGTCAATTAGGAACAGGGTGTGCCTAATGTCCGCGTGTACAACGGTGGTGATAGACCCTATGGTCTCATTCCATGCCGGCTGGCGAACAACCTTCAAGGAAATACCATATTCGGCTGCAAATTTCTTTGCACCATCTTGATACCCTTTCCTGGACACCATAATACCGTTGACATTATTCAAATCTGCCAACACACTTTGGAAATCACGGACCTTTCCGACGGGAATGAAGGTGTCATAGTTCTTACATTCTATGGCTACACGATGCAAGTTGCCGGCAATTTCATACTCCCAATACACATCAATCTGATGCTTGCAGCCAGACCGCCCCTCTAGTTTTACATCATGCTGCACCTGGGTCGGCTTGAGAACGTCATTGTTCACAAGCTTCTGATAAATTCTTTGGGTAAAAAGCTCAAAGCCAAGGTTCGGATTCATAATGTCGTCTCCTATTTCTTCTTACAAAGTTAGGAAATAAACTAAGACTACCAGAAATAGACCGTGATCGATGTTCCCAAAATACGTATATCTTCGAACAACTTTTTATGGGCCATTTTTGGCGTTTTTGGGATATTTTTTGGGATACTTTTTACTAAAAATGCCCTGCAGAGCGTTCTGCAAGGCATTTCGGCGGAGAGGACGAGATTCGAACTCGTGGTACGCTTGAGACGTACGTCGGTTTAGCAAACCGGTGGTTTCAGCCACTCACCCACCTCTCCAGTAGGTCTGTGCCGAATGGTTTTGTCAAACCCTTCATTCAGTCCGGACTGCAAAGATACAAAAATATCTAATATTCCAAAAAACCGGGAATTATTCCTTTACTCCGTGCCGACGAGGTACTTGCTGCCGGGGAGGAAGGAGAGCAGCCAGGTGGCTAGAGCACTGCAGGCGAAGCTGAGCAGGGCGATGGCGGGAATGGCGAGGGCGACCGGGATAATGGGATTGGCGGGGTCGCCGGCGACGATCCATCCTGCGATGGGGGCGAGGAAGAACATGTGCATCAGGTACATCCCGTAGGTCAGGCGGGCGAGTTTGGAGATAGCCGGTGGTTCGACAAGCTCACCAACCGGTCCCTTGATGCACGTGAACATCAGGAAGGCGCCGAAGGTGGAGAGGAGGACGTTGGGGGTGCAGAACTCCCAGGACCATTCGAGCAACGGGGTCTCGATCAGCTGGCCGGGAACCCCCTTCCACCAGAAGGACCACAGCGAGAACAGGGATCCGACCAGGAAGCAGGTGGCTCCGATGATGAGCCTCTTGCGGCGGTTCCAGTCAAGATGGACGCGGATGTAATGGGCAAGGACAAGGTAGCCGAGGTAGCCCGAGCAATACCAGAACGCGGAGAAGTTGTTCCAGAAACACTCACCCCAGAGATCCGGGGTGATGAAACGGCGGATCCACGGAATCAGGGTGGTGAAGGCGAAGAAGCCCAGGAATATCCTTTCGTCCTTCGCCGATGCCTTTTCAAGCCAGGGCGACACGACCGGTATGATTATGTACAGGCTTATGAGCGGATACATGAACCAGAGGTGGCCTGCCATCGAAGGGAAATTGAAGGGCAGGAGCTTGAGGTCGGCGACGGACTGCTCCCAGGTCATCCCACCCCAGAGCAGGGGAAGGAAGGTGTAGAGCAGGAGGAACGATATGAACGGAGGGAGTATCCTTCCGAAGCGCCTCTTGTAGAAGCCCGACATAGTCTGGCCGGGCTTCAGGGGTACGAGCAGGAAGGATGATATGATAATGAACAGCGGCACGGCCGTCCTGCTCAGGAAGCCGTCGTAGAAAGCGACCCAGAAGCGGTTGGCTTCGTTGGCCAAAAAGGACACGTTGCCCGCGAGTCCGGAGGAGTCGGCTCCGTAGAAATTCTCGCTGGAATGGACCAGCATCACAAGAAGGCAGGCCACGACCCGCAGCCAGTCGATGAAAGCGATTCTCTTATTCATCAGAACTTGGAAATAATCTCATCCATGTCAGCTCCGAAAACCGTCTTGACGATTCCGGCGAGGTCTTCGCGCGAGCCTTCAAGATGGATAGTGTACTGGGTATGGGTAAGGCTGGCACCGGGGGCCAGTGCCGCTCCGGGGGAAGAGGTCTCGATCTCGTAGAACGGTCCCATTACCACTCCGGTCTCGGTGGGACCGTCGTTGTAGGAGTTGATCACGTCCCCGCTGAAGGGATCCTCCTGAGGGCCCCACTGGCCGTTTACATAGTCATTGTCCCCTTCCGGGACGGTATATTTAAGGATATTCAGTACTCCGGCCTTCGAGTCATAGCTGCCGCAGATGTCCTTGGCACTTCCTGCCGGAAGGCCGATCTTGGCCCTGTATTCCCCGTCAATCTTGAAATATATCATCCCGTCCTTGACCGAGAGCCTGTCGGAAGGAACCTTCCCGAAATATTCGTCATTGACCACGCAGCCTTCGAAGTCCTTGTTGTAAGGGATGAACACCGTAGTGGTCGGCGTGGGCGGGTACATCCCAAGAAGCCAGACCGAGGGCATTCCTGTCTCCTTGGTCCAGGCCGACGTACCTTTATTCACGAGGGTATTCGCGGTGCAATAGGCCACGGAACGTACACCCTCGGGAACGGCCACTCCGAGCAGGTCTCCGATCGCAGCGGCATCCAGGAGCCTGACCGCCCTGCGGACTCCGATCGAGAACTCGTTTCCGGAGGCATTCCGCAATGTCTGCTCTTTCGTGAATATGGCTTCGGTTTCGGAAGATGATTCCACCTCGAAGGGTTCGGAGTCGATGAAGGCCGGAACATTCCAGTTGGCATAGACCTGCTCCTCCCCCGGCTTGAAATACCAGGAGAAAGGTCCCCCTTCGGGGCCGATCCAGAAGCGTTCCTCGCCTCCGAACGGATTGAACTGGGGATTGACCATCCCTTCTTCGATGGCCTTGTAATTGATCCAGCCGAAGCTCGGTCCCTTCTCCCCTCCTGTCGTGGAGGTCATCACCCGTCCCTGGAATGCAGGGACTACCAGCACCTTCGCCTGTCCGTCGGGGCTCCTCAGTTCGAGGGCCCGGATACCCTTCGAGGCAAAGAAGTCTCGATCATAACCGTATGTTCCCATATCAAAACCTTTGTTGCAGGCGGCGCTTCCCACAAGGAGCGCGGCAAGCATGATAATTGCAGTTTTTCTCATTGCAGTTCAATTTACGAATAAATGTTCCATTTGCAAAAACTGATAACCATGCTTAAGAGATTGTTCATCCTGATTCCAGCCTTGTTTCTGTGCGCAGCCGCCTCGGCGCAAATCGTTTACAGCACGGACTGGAAGAGCGAAGCAAAGGTCAAGGTCTATGTGACCGAGTACAAGGGCGAGGCCGACCTGATCGTCTACAAGACCGAGTGGAAGAGCGAGGCAAAGGACAACGAAGGGATCTGGTACTTCACCCAGTGGAAGAGCGAGGCCAAGAAGACCATCTATTTCACCAGTTGGAAAAGCGAGGCGGACATCATCGTCTACTTCACTGAATACAAGGGTGAAGCCGGATGGAAGAAGAAATCCAAGAAACACATAATGTATTGATGGATATGGTTACAAGGATCATCCGTACCGTCCTCTCGATTGCAGTCCTGATGCTGCTGGCTTCGTCCGTCGCAGGCGCCCAGGAGGCCGGTAACAAGCATGCAGTGCCCGGGCAGCGCTACCTTAAGGAATACTGGGACCAGTCGGATCTCTACCTCGAGCACCAGGCCTGGTATATGCTTGACCTGGCCGACAAGGCCCTGAACGCCAACCCTCCTTCCAGGACGATTAATCCCGAGCGCCAGATGGCCCTCCTTATGCTGGATGCCGTCACCCACGAGCCGAAGCCGATAGAGAATCCCGCCGTGAAGGACTTCCTCGTAAAAAGGATGAACCATGTCCTCGAGGACCTGGACAAGCCTCTGAAAGGCAGGAAGTCTTTGAGGATCTATAAGTTGTACAACTGCGGGATGCTGTTCCGGACGAAGGATATGACCGTGGCGGTCGACATCAACGGGCGGGCCGGCCAGCTTATTCCCGATGAGATCATGGAGAAGATAGTGGACCATATCGACGTCCTCTTCCTGACCCATAACCACGGAGACCACACGGACGCCCACGTGCGCGATTTCTGCCACAGGAAAGGTATTCCCATCTATGGTACCGACGAAATATTCAGGAACGACATCCGGGTCAACCACGTGTGGCATGACGACCTTTTCACCTTCGACATCGACAACCCGAAGGGAAAGCTGACGATCAACGTGCTTCCCGGTCACCAGGAGCCTCTTCACAACAATATCTGGATCGTCACTATGCCTAACGGCAAAGTGGTCGGGGCGACAGGAGACCAGTGGAGCACCGAGGGGAATGACCTTGCCTGGCTCAAGGATATCAATAAAAGGCTTCCGGGGATCGATGTCCTCGCCATGGACTGCTGGATACACGATTACGACGAATATGTGGCGGATTTCAACCCGAAGCTGATCATTTCCCAGCACGAGAACGAAATCGGCGCCCACGGCATAGACCACCGCGAGTCATTCTGGATGACGATGTTCAAGCACGCCGAAGTCCACCAAAGCCCCACCCCGTGGGTCCTCATGGCCTGGGGAGAGTGGTTCGACTATAAATAGCCCGAAAAAACATTTTAAATAACCGTTTGTATATCAATATCTTAGAAAATGGGGGAGGTAATTGGTTGCCTCCTCCTGCGTTTTTATTCATTTATTTTGCGTAAATTCATCCCTGGCAAAGTTGTGATAACACTGATACTTGAACTACAAACCAATTATATCAAACCTATTTTCTTATGCGAAAAATTGTCTCCGCAGCTTCAAAGCTGCTATTGACCGGACTGCTCCTGTGCGGTACATGGCTTTCCATGTCTGCACAGAATACGATCCGGGGAACGGTAACAGACGAGAATGGTGAGCCCGTTATCGGTGCGAGCATCGCTCTTGTCGAAGATGCCACGAAGGGAACGATTGCCGACCAGAACGGTAATTTCTCCCTTGTCGCTGCTCCGGGTAACACCCTCCGTGTCTCCTCAATCGGATTCAAGACGGTTGACATCAAGGTCGGTACCCAGGAAGTGATCAACATCGTCCTCGAGAACGACATCGACCTTCTTGAAGACGCAGTCGTCATCGGTTACGGTACCGCCCGAAAGGCAGACCTGACCGGTTCGACATCCTCCCTGACAGGGGAACGCATCAAGAACACCAGCTCACCCCAGCTCTCCACACAGCTGCAGGGCCAGATGGCCGGTGTCCAGGTTACCCGCTCGACTGGCGACGCCGGCAGCGGTGCGACCATCCGCGTCCGCGGTATCACGACCATGTCGACGAATGACCCTCTGGTCATCATCGACGGTATACCCGGAAGCCTCGGAGATGTCGTCTCTGAAGATGTCCAGGACATCCAGGTCCTCAAGGACGCTGCAAGTGCCGCCATCTACGGATCCCGTGCTGCGGCTGGTGTCATCCTGGTCACCACCAAGAGGGCGAAGTCAAAGGATTTCCACCTCAACTACAACTTTGAATATGGTATCGATACTCCCACCACCCGTCCGGAATTCGTGAACGCCGTCGAGTGGATGGACGGAGCCAACGAAATGAAATTCAACGACGGTTCCGGAAACAGGTATTCGGATTATGCAAAGGATTTCCTTGACAGCTATCTCGCGAACCATGAGAAGGATCCCGACAATTATCCCAACACCAACTGGGATAGCTACCTGAGAAAGAACTGGGGTCACCAGCGCCATTCTTTCAACCTGACCGGCGGTACCGAGAAACTGAAGACCAACGTCAGTCTCAATTACTTCAAGTCAGACGATATCCTGGAAAAGGCAAGATACGACAAATACAATATCCGTACTGCCAACGACTACCAGATCAACAGCTGGATACACGCTTCTGCCGACATCGCCTTGATCTATTCGAAGAACGATACTCCCCCCGGAAGCGTGAACTCATACATCCAGAAGGCTCCTATCTATGCATGCTACTGGGCAGACGGTGAGCTGGCAGATGCCAAGGACGGAGATAACCCCTATGCCGAGACCTTGCTCCACGGACATACCGTGGGAGAGAATTTCAAGATGACCGGCAAGATCCAGCTTGACCTCACCCCGGTGAAGGGCCTCACGATAACTGCCGCTGCAGCTCCCAACTTCTCCTTCTATAAAGGAAAAGCACACAGCAAGTTCTACAAGATGCGCCGCCTCGACGGTTCCTTTGTATCCTCTGCAAAGACATCGGTCAGCGAGAGCAGGAATGATTCCAGGTCCCTGACGATGCAGTTCTATGCGAACTACAAACTCCTTCTGGGCAACCATTCCTTCGGAGCCATGGCCGGATACGAGGACTATACCTACGAGTGGGAGAACAACGGCTCATCACGTAACAATTACACCCTTGACAACTATCCCTACCTGAACCTCGGACCGGCAGACTACCAGTACAACAGCGGTAATGCAGGACATAACGCCTATCGTTCCGCTTTCGGACGTCTGATGTATTCCTATGCGAACAGATATCTGCTCCAGGCAAACTTCCGTGCTGATGGTTCCTCCCGTTTCGCCAAGGGCAACCGCTGGGGATACTTCCCTTCATTCAGCGCCGGTTGGGTAATCTCCGAAGAACCCTTCTTCAACAATCAGGGATTCTTGAATTTCCTGAAACTGCGCGCTTCCTGGGGTAAGCTCGGAAATGAGCGTATCGGTTCCGAATTCCCTTACCAGGCTTTGCTGACATTCAGCACTAATCCAAGGATTCCGAATAATAAGACCGGTGTCAACGATATCGCCCAGACCGCTGCCCAGATCACCTATGCCGTGAACGACATCTCCTGGGAAACCACCACGACCTATGGCGCCGGCGTCGACATGAGCATGTTCGACAGCCGTCTCAGACTCTCCTATGACTGGTACTACAAGAAGACCGAAGACATGCTCCTTACCATCGGTTTCCCTTCATACTTCGGTTACAACGCTCCGGAAAACAATGCCGCCGATATGTATACCAAGGGATGGGATTTCGAAATTTCCTGGGCTGACCAGATCGGTGACTTAAGCTATGGCGCCAGCTTCAACCTTTCCGACTACAGGTCAAGGATGGGCTATATGGCTGACAAGCAGAGTTTCTCCGGAAACACCATCACCGAAGAGGGTTCCTACTTCCAGGAATGGTATCTCTACCAGAGCAAGGGTATTATCCTCAATGAAGCCGCAATGACCGAAAACGGACAGAAGATCCCTGTCCTTACTGCCAACGACAAGCCGGGATGTATCCGCTATGAAGATATAGACGGTGACGGGAAGATCACCGCTTCCAATGACCGCGTCCGTTCCGGAAACTCCTTACCGGAACTGCTATACGGCGGCTCCATCTGGGCTGCATGGAAGGGCTTCGACTTCAATCTCTCATTCCAGGGCATCGGACATCAAAACGCTTACTGGTCATGGGGCTCACAGCCTTATCTCTATACCGCCTACGCCTGCCCGAAGATCCTGCTCGACAGCCATTGGAGCACTGACAACTCAGATGAGGTCAATGCAAAGGTCAAGTATCCAATGATCACCACCAATACGAGCAACGTATACGCTGCCAGTACTTTCTATCTTTTCAACGGTGCATACTGCCGCGTCAAGAATATCACCCTGGGCTATACCATCCCTCAGAATATCACCAGGAAGATCAGCCTCAACAAGGTCAGATTCTATGTCGCCGCAAATGACCTGCCTGCCATGTTCCATCATTATCCGAAGGGCTATGACCCTGAGTGGAACAAGACAGGAGACTATATCACCACTTCCACAATTTTCGGTGTCAACCTTACATTCTAAATCGAAAGCATCATGAAAAAGATAATTAACTTTATTCTAGGAGTAGTAGTTGTCTGCGGTCTTGGTGCCTGCGCCAATCTTGACATTAACCCGCTGTCCGAAGGTTCCAGCGAGAACTGGTATTCCGACGAGACCGAAATCCAGATGTCTCTCAATGACCTTTGGCGTCCCGACTTCTTCCCTATTGACGAAGTGTTCTGGAGTGATGACGTCTTGTTCCGTGACGGCAGCAATGAGATCACAGCCGGAACAATGACCTCTCAGTCTTCCACCCCCTCTACAAGGTGGTCGACCATGTATAAGGGAATCTCCCGTTCACAGAAGATAATCGCCGCCCTTGAAGGGGGCAAGGCCACCGGAGTTCCGGATGCCAAGGTCAAGAGTTTCCTCGGCCAGGCTTACTTCATGATGGGTTTCGCTTATGGTGAACTCACCATGTACTTCGGTGACTGCGTGCTTTCAAAGGCTGACATGACCCTTGACGAAGCCTTCCAGGCCTCCCGCTCCCCGAAGAGCGAGGTCCTTGCATATGCATACGAATGCCTGGACAAGGCAGCGTCAATGCTTCCCGAATCCTACTCCGGGACCCAGATCCCCACAGTCGGAGCAGCCCTTGGATTCAAGGCCCGCTTCGCTCTTTATCACGGAGACTGGGCAACAGCCGTAGATGCCTGCGAAAAGGTAATGGCCATCGCCGACAAGGGAGTTTACAAGCTTCACGACAATTACCTGGATCTCTTCAAGGCTGACAAGTCAGAAGAGCTTATGTGGTATTTCAAGGGAGACCTGTCCCAGAAGGTCGGTATCGGAGTCCTGCTCTCCAACCTCGGCCGAGTAATGATCCGCCAGGTCTCCGGAGGTGCCGCGAACCACAGTCCGAGCGTCCAGCTTGCCTGCGCATACACCTGCATCGACGGTCTGCCCATCGACGAGTCACCCCTTTACAATCCCAAGGATCCATTCGAGAACCGCGATCCCCGTATGAAGATGACCATCCAGCCGTTCAAGACCGCATATTCGAAAGACCTTGCAGAATATGAGCAGTCCAAGAAAGATGGCACCTTCCCGCAGAAGTATCCTGAGTACATCAACCACGGATACGAATACAATCCCAGTCCTTACGCTATCACCGTCTACAGGGTATCCGACGGAAAGATGGTCAACAACACCGACTCCAAGGCCCGCAACCAGCATTCAGCCTACAACGGACTTATGCTGAAGAAATACGTCAAGGATTCCTGGATAGCCAACTGGACGACCACGAAGATCGCTGACAACGTCTATCCCTATCTCCGTTATGCCGAAATCCTCATGACCTACATCGAGGCCAAGAACGAAATGGGAACCGTCACCCAGGCTGACCTGGACAAGAGTATCAACAAGGTGCGTGAAAGGGCATACAAGGGAAGCGGTATCGAATATCCTAAGGTTACCGTCGATTCCCAGGCAGCCCTGCGCAAGATCATCCGTATGGAACGCCGCGTGGAGTTCGCATGGGAGAACGACCGTTACAACTGCCTCCGTCGCTGGGGCATCATGGAGAAGACCCATAACATCCCCATGTACTACCTCAACCGTTCATGGTCCGGCGGCGCTGACTGGAACGGCCTCGTTGAGGGTTCCAACAGGACCCTGTCCGCCGACTTCCTGAAGCATCTGAAGAACTGGGACGATGGCAACTATCCGTTCGGAGGCATTCCGAAGATCGACGAGAACGGTATTCCGGATGTCAAGTACATGGAAGATGCCGGTTACATCGTACCATTCTACCAGATGCACTTCGAGGCTCCCAAGAACTACCTCTGGCCGATTCCTGCCAATGATATCCTTGTGAACCCGAATCTCTCCCAAAATCCTGGATGGTAATGGCTAGATTGTATTCTTTCTTCGCAGCAGTCATGATTTTGTCCATGTGCTGCTGCACGGGAAGCAGAGAATTTGATGCGACCTCCGTAGACGTCTGTGTCTACGGAGGCACATCAGCTTCCGTCACTGCTGCGCGCGCTGCAGCGGAGGAAGGCTGCAATGTGACCATAATCTGCCCTGACGTCGTACTGGGAGGTATGACTACCGGTGGCCTGGGAATGACAGACATCGGCAATAAATTGGCCATCAGGGGAATGGCCCGGGAATTCTACCGTGCCCTCGGCAGCCGTTACGGGACCGAGGAACAGTGGCGGTTCGAGCCTCATGTGGCAAGCGAAATCATTGACAGCTGGGTTGACAATCCCAAGATCAAGGTGCTGAAAGGATACTACCTTACCAGTGTAAATAAAAAAGGCACGCGTATCCGTTCGATAACCTGCGAGAATGAGGGCGGCCCTGTCACCATCAAGGCGAAATGCTTCATCGACTGCACCTACGAGGGAGACCTCATGGCTATGGCCGGTGTGTCCTACCATGTCGGCCGCGAAGCCAACAGCGTATATGGGGAAACCCTGAACGGGTCGCAGCTGAGGGACAAGCATCAGTTCATCGACGGCATCGATCCTTACGTTGTTCCCGGACATCCTGAGAGCGGATTGCTCTGGGGTATCTCTACCCAGAAACTCAAGGAGGACGGGGAAGGAGATGACTATGTACAGACCTACAACTATCGTCTCTGCCTGTCCAACGATCCCGACAACCAGATCCCGTTCACCAGGCCTGCCGACTATGACTCCACGAAGTACGAGTTGCTCGCAAGGGTGCTCCAAGCCGATCCCAATCCGGTGTATACCAGATACTTCGGCTGGTCCATGGTCCCTAACGGGAAGACCGACGTGAACAACAACGGTCCTTTCTCCACGGATATGATTGGAATGAATTACGAATATCCGGAAGCAAACTGGGAGAGGAGGAAGGAAATAATCGAGGCTCACAAGAGCTACACGCTCGGACTGCTGTACTTCTATGTTTCCGACCCCCGTGTTCCAGAGAGCATGCGTGAGGACCTGAAGAAGTGGGGCTGGGCGAAGGACGAGTATCCTAAAACCGGCGGCTGGACCCATCAGCTCTACATCCGCGAGGCACGGCGTATGATCGGGGAATATGTGGCTACCCAGGCTGACTGTGAAGGCCGGACTGATGTCCAGGACGGTATCGGATATGCAGCCTATACCATGGATTCCCACAACTGCGAGCGCATCGTCATCGAGAAGGACGGCAAGCTCATGGTCAAGAACGAAGGGGATGTCCAGGTCCGCGGAGGCGTACCGTATTATCCCATTTCCTACCGGAGCATAACCCCGAAACGTGAAGAATGTACGAACCTTCTCGTGCCGGTCTGCCTGTCTTCCTCCCATATCGCTTACGGATCCATCAGGATGGAACCCGTATTCCTTGGGCTTGGACAAGTCTGCGGCATGGCCGCTGCCATGGCCGGAAAGAAGCCCGTCCAGACCATCGACATCACTCCTATCCAGCAGAAAGTTGAATATGGAGACAATCCAAAGTATCAATAACAAGAAGTCAAGAACAATCTGATCATGAGATATCTGTTACCTGTCATCTGTGCCTTGGCATTGATGACTGCATGCAGTAGTGAAGGTCCTGAGGCTGGAAAGACGGCCAAGGCCGACGTTTGCATCTACGGAGGTACTTCCGCGGCTGTCACCGCAGCGAAAGCCGCCGCCCAGGAAGGCAAGAAGGTGGTCGTGATATGCCCTGACGTCGTCCTCGGCGGAATGACCACGGGCGGTCTTGGTTCCACCGACATCGGAAACAAGCAGGCCATCATCGGTATGGCCAGGAAGTTCTACCGTGACCTCGGAGCCCACTACGGAGTGGAAGAGCAATGGACTTTCGAGCCTTCCGTAGCACAGGGGATAATCGACAGTTATATGGATAACGAGAACATCTCCCTCTACACGGAGTATTACCTGACTTCCGTATCCAAGAAAGGCACGAGGATCCAGTCCATCACCTGCAAGGGTGAAGGAGGTACGAAGACAGTCAAGGCTCCTGTCTTCATCGATGCGACATATGAGGGAGACCTTATGGCAATGGCAGGGGTAAGCTACCATGTCGGCCGTGAGGACCAATCCGTTTATGGAGAGCAGTGGAACGGCTCGCATGTGTCTTATTATCACCAGTTCCCCGACGGCGTAGATCCGTTCGTGGAGAAAGGCAATCCGGACAGCGGACTCCTCTGGGGCATCCAGGACTGGAAGCTCAAGGAAGAGGGAGCCGGTGACAACTATGTCCAGGCTTACAACTACAGGGTCTGCATGTCCAACGATCCGGCCAACCAGATTCCCATCACCCGCCCGGCGGATTACGACTCGACCAAGTACGAACTTCTCGTCAGGGTATTCGAAGCTGACCCGGACCCCCGCGTCAACGAATACTTCATCTGGAGCATAATGCCCAACGGCAAGACGGACATCAACAACCGAGGAGCCTTCTCATCCGATATGATCGGAATGAACCACGACTATCCGGAAGCATCCTGGGAAAGGCGCAAGGAGATCATCGAGGCCCACAAGAGCTACACCCTCGGCCTCTTCTACTTTTATGTCTCAGACCCCAGGGTCCCCAAGGTCCTTCAGGACTGGGTAAGGGGATGGGGCTATGCCAAGGATGAATATCCCCAAACCGGTAACTGGACACACCAGCTCTACATTCGCGAAGCCAGGAGGATGATCGGCGAATATGTGGCCACCCAGGCCGACTGCGAAGGCAAATGCAATATTGAAGACGGCATCGGCTACGCAGCGTACCAGATGGACTCCCATAACTGCGAGCGAATAGTCATCCAGAAGGACGGCAAGTACATGGTCAAGAACGAAGGCGACGTGGAGAAGGGCGGTGGCAAGCCCTACCCGATCTCCTACAGGAGCATCACCCCGAAGAGGGAGGAATGCACCAACCTTCTGGTCCCTGTCTGCATGTCTTCCAGCCACATCGCCTACGGCTCGATCCGTATGGAACCCGTGTTCCTCGAGCTCGGCCAGGTGTGCGGAATCGCAGCATCGCTTGCCGGCAAGAAACCCGTCCAGTCCGTCGACGTAAAGACCATCCAGAAGAAAGTCGGCTATCCGGCTGAATAGCATAAGAGTACGTTTTAAAGAAAAAGCGCAGGCAATTGTCTGCGCTTTATTAATTTTCATTAAATTAGTAGAACTTATACTTGATGGGATGGATAATATGTTTTCCGGCTTTAGAAATACCCTTGCCTTTCTGTTCGTTTCCTCCATTCTGGCGGTCTGCTGCAAGCCTGCCGAAACCGATATCGTCAAGCCCAACAAGGTCCAGCAGGACTGGGCGGAGGCCGAAATCGGAGTGATGTTCCATTTCGACATGCAGGTCTATGTCCCCGAGTACAACTGGAGGGAATACGGCTCTCACCCCGACGCTGCCACTTTCAATCCCGTGGATCTCGACACGGACCAGTGGATGGAGGCGGCATCCCGGATGGGGGCGAAATATGCCGTGCTGGTTGCCAAACACGGGAGCGGATTCAGCCTGTGGCCGACGGAAGCTCACGAGTACAGCATAAAGAACAGCCCATGGAAGGACGGAAAGGGAGACATAGTTGCGGATTTCGTGGCATCCTGCAGGAAATACGGAATCAAGCCTGCCATCTACTGTAACACCAATGCCAACGGATACCTCCACACCGACCGCGGGATAGTGGCCAAGGACGGTCCGGTCACACAGAAGGAATATAACGCCGTGGTTGCTAAGCAGCTGACGGAACTCTGGAGCAACTATGGAGAGCTTTTCGAGATATGGTTCGACGGCGGCGTACTGACCCCGAAGGAGGGTGGTGCTGACGTGCTGCCCCTCGTCAAGGAGCTGCAGCCCAATGCTATCGCATTCCAGGGCCCTCTGGGACACGACAACCTTATCCGCTGGGTCGGCAACGAGGAGGGAACCGCTCCGGATCCGTGCTGGGCGACCGCCGATTCCACCACCAATTCCGACGGAGTCAAGATAATCGAAGGACTCCACGGCAGTCCGGACGCCCCCTTCTGGTGTCCCGGAGAATCCGACTTCACACTGAGGAAGAAGGCCGCCCCCGGATATGGCTGGATGTGGGCCGAGGGGCAGGACAACCTGCTTTTCTCAGTGGATGAATTGATGGAGAAATACGAGACCAGCGTCGGCCGTAACACCAACATGCTGCTCGGAATGGTAATCGATCCGAGCGGTCTCATTCCCGAGGCGGACGTGAAACGCGTGGAAGAATTCGGGAAAGCCTTGAAGGAGCGCTACGGCACATCCGTAGCGGAGACTTCCGGAAAGGGAAAGAATCTGGCATTGAGGCTTCCTTCTCCGACGATAATAGACCGGGTAATCCTTCAGGAGAATATCTCGGAAGGAGAGCGTGTCCTCGTCTGGCACCTTGAAGGGGTGAAGGCTGACGGCAGTGTCATCAGACTCTGCGAAGGAACCAATATCGGACACAAGCGCATAGCCAGGTTCGCTCCGGTCGAAGTGGCATCCCTGCGGTTCGTCGCCGACTCCTCCAAGGCAAAGCCGATCATACGCCGCTTCGCCGCCTTCGAGTCCAAGGAGATTCCCAGGATAGTCAACATAATCAACTTCATCCGTTACACCGAACCCCGTTCGGAAGAAATTACCGAGAAGGTCCTCTACGAGACCGTACACTCACAGGCTGAGGACCTTCGCTCGAAGGACCTTATCGGCACCTATCTGCTCCAGTATGACGCACTTATAGATCCTTCATACCAGGCTCTGATGAAGGAGGAGATAGCCCGCGGTTGCGAGGTAGGAGCCTGGTGGGAGATCACCCAGCCGCACGTGGAGGCCGCAGGATATACCTGGAGAGGACGCTTCCCCTGGGACTGGCACGCCCACGTTGGCTTCTCGGTCGGATACACCCAGGCCGAGAGGGAGCATCTAGTGGACATCTACATGGAGAAATTCAAGGATATATTCGGCTTCTATCCCAAATCGGTCGGTTCCTGGTTTATAGAGGCAGGCACGCTCGCCTATCTCCGCGAGAAATATGGGATCGAGGCTTCCTGCAACTGCCGTGACCAGGTCGGAACCGACGGCTACACCATCTGGGGAGGATATTGGAACGGTGGATACTATCCCAGCCGCCAGAACGCCTATATGCCCGCACAGACCAGGGAGGGCGGCATAGACGTTCCCATATTCAGGATGCTCGGAAGCGACCCCATCTACCAGTACGAGGCAGGAGTCGGCGGTGTCGTCCAGAGCGTGGTCACCCTCGAGCCGGTCTATGAGAGAGGAGGTGGCGACCCGGACTGGATCGACTGGTTCTTCAGGATGTTCACTAAGGAGCCTCACCTGGGTTACAATTATGTCCAGGTCGGGCAGGAGAATTCCTTCACCTGGAACGCCATGGAGAAAGGGTTCGTCTGCCAGACAGACCGTCTCGTCAAGCTTCGCGAAGCAGGCAAGGTCAGGATCGAGACCCTCAGTGAAACCGGACGCTGGTTCAAGGAGCATTATCCCGTCACTCCACCCACCTCGGTTGTCACCACCGAGGATAACCAGGGCAACGGTCTGAAAACCCTCTGGTTCAACAGCCGGTACTACCGCTGCAACCTTCTCTGGAAGGACAATTCACTGAAATTCCGCGACTTGCACGTTTTCGACGAGAACCTGCGGTCTGAATATCTCGACCATCCCGACACCCTTCCGGTATTCCATTATGAAACCCTTCCCCTGGTGGACGGATGCCTTTGGAGTTCTGCGGACAACATGGCCGGCCTGCGTTTCACGGCACCCGGATTCGAAGGCGGAGACCCTGAATTCCCGGCCGACGACGGCGGAAACCGCCAGCAAGTAATATGGCCTTCTTCGGACGGCAGCGGAAGGTTCCTGCTGTCCTTCAGCGAAGACTGTATCGATATCTCCTCCGACGGAAAGGTTGGAGACTGGTGTCTGGAACTGTCGGTCAATCCCGGAACTGAACTGCCTTTCACGGAGATATCAGGCAAGTCCGTCAAGGCGCGTTATCAAGGTATCGACTACGGTATTTCCGTCACGAAGGGTGAATTGGAGGACCTTCGTACACAAGGCGGGGGCGCAGTCCTCCGCATCAAGCCTTCCGCCGGAAAGAGCGGCGGTACCGTTACCATTACACTTCCTGTCAAATAATGAAAAACAACAAATACATTAAGACAATGAGAAAGTTATTCTTCCTGGCGATTATCTGTTCGCTCGCCATCGCTTCCTGCGGGAAAAAAGTCCCCGCATCCGTGCCTGCGACCATAAAGGACGGCATGATCGAACTCAAGACCCCTCCGCGGGCACCGGGACAGCAAAGTGCCCTTGGAATGGCCTGTGACCCGATCGACACGGTCCGCATCGCCTTCGTAGGAGTGGGCGGCAGAGGTGCAAGTGCAGTGAAAAGGTATACCCAGATAGACGGTGTAAGGATCATGGCCTTCTGCGACCTCAAGCAGGACCGTCTGGATCTCTGCCAGGGTTATCTGAAAGATGCCGGGCTTCCTGAAGCGGACAACTATCTCGGAGAGACGGCCTACAAGGAACTGTGCGACAGGGACGACATCGACCTCGTGTACATCGCGACTGACTGGCTGGACCATGTGCCCATCTCCGTCTATGCCCTGGAACACGGTCATCACGTGGCCTGCGAGGTGCCGGCTGCAATGACTATAGACGAATGCTGGCAGCTCGTGGATGCCTGCGAGAAGAACCGCAGGCACATGATGATGCTGGAGAACTGCTGCTACGATTTCTTCGAGATGTCCGCCCTGAACATGGCCCAGCAGGGCCTCTTCGGTGAGGTCTATCACGTGGAAGGCGCCTACATCCACTTCCTTTCCGAAGGTTGGGACAGGAGCGAGACCTGGAGGCTTGACTACAATATGGAGAACCGCGGGGACAACTATCCCACCCACGGACTCGGGCCGATCTGCCAGGTGCTGAACATCCACAGGGGTGACAAGATGGACTACCTGGTAGCGATGGACACCCCGTCCTACAACGGTAAGGCCTCCGCAAAGAAATTCAGGGACAAGGATTACTGCAAGGACGGCGACCACACCATCAGCCTGATCCAGACCGAGAAGAAGAAGCTCATCGAGGTCCAGCACAACGTGTACGCCTACCGTCCCTACACCAGGATGTACCAGCTCACCGGAACGGAGGGATTCGCCAACAAATACCCCGAGGAAGGGATTTCCGTCAAGGATCTGAACGGTCATCTTTATGTTCCCCAGGAAGTGATGGATTCACTGCTAACTGCCTACAGGCCGGAGTTCGCCAAGGCGATCGAAGAAAAGGCAAAGACCGTCGGCGGCCACGGAGGGATGGACTATATCATGGACTACAGGCTGATCTACTGCCTGCGCCACGGACTGCCTCTGGACGAGGATGTCTATGACGCCGCCGAATGGTCCGCCGTCCAGGAACTGAGCAGGATCTCCCTTGAGAACGGTTCGATGCCTGTCCGTTTCCCTGACTTCACAAGGGGCGACTGGAATGTCACTGACGGATTCCAGTACGCGTTATGAGGCACTGTCGGATCGCTGCGGCGCTGCTGCTGACACTTCTCGTTTCCTGCGCCAGGGAAGAGCCGGCAAAGGATTGGCTCATCGATGGCAGTCCATTCATTTCATCCGTGGAAGAATCCGGGGACGGGAAGGATATAATCCTGACCAACGGCCTGGTCAGCAGAATCTTCAGGATACAGCCGAACCTGGCGACCACGAACATCATCAACAACTCGACGGGAGAAACATTTATCCGCACCGCAAGCCCAGAGGGAACGATAACCATCGACGGAAAGGACTATTCCCTGGGAGGCCTCGGTGACATCGATGAATATGGTTACCTGCTCGAAGGTTGGCTCGACAGGTTCACGCCCCTGCCGGATTCATTCCAGGTGGTCGACTACAAAGTGACCGACCTCACGAAGAGGATGGAATGGAACCGGAAACGCTGGTCCCTCATCAAGGATTGGGATCCGAAAGGGAAGGAACTGATATTCTTCCTGGAAGGGCCCGAGCCGGTCAATGGAGTGAAGGTTGAGCTTCACTATGAGATCTACGACGGGGCACCGATCATCGGCAAATGGCTGGTCGTGGTCAATGAAAGCGGAAGGGAAATCAATCTCGACAAGTTCACCCTTGAAGAGCTTGCCGTCGTCGAATATGAATCCGACGTGGATCACATACCCCACTCTCCTGAAGGCAAATTGTATGTGGAGAGCGACTGGAGGCAGGTCTCCAGCACCACGACATATTGGGAGAAGGATCCCCGCTACACTTCACAGGTCAATTATGCCCTCAACACTCCCTGCCTTCTGGTTTCAAGGCTGCCGCTCGGTCCGGATGAAACTCTGGAAGCAGGGGGCAGGTTTGAAAGCTACCGCAACTGGATAATGCCTTTCGACAGCGAGGATCGCGAAAGGAAAACCTTGTCAATCAGGCGTTTCCGAACTACTCTCGCACCGTGGACCACAGAGAATCCCATATTCATGCATCTCACTTCTTCCAAGGAAGAGGATGTCAAGGCAGCCATCGACCAATGCGTCGAGACCGGCTATGAAATGGTAATCCTGAGTTTCGGCTCGGGCCTGAATATGGAGGACGAGAGCGAGGAAAACATAGCCAGGTTCAAGGGATATGTGGACTATGCCCACTCCAGGGGAATAGAGATAGGAGGTTATTCCCTGCTAGCCAGCCGCTGGATCAGTGATGACGTGGACATAATCAATCCCGAGACCGGGAAGCGCGGAGGAATGACCTTCGGCAGTTCGCCCTGCCTGTCCAGCGAATGGGGACACGAGTATTTCAGGAAGATCAAAACCTTCTTCGAGAAGACCGGGATGGACTTCTTCGAGCACGACGGCTCATATTCCGGCGACCCCTGCGCCTCGACTTCCCACGCTTTCCACAAGGGCCTGGAAGACTCCCAGTGGAAGCAGAGGAAGATGCTGGAGGACCTCTACAAATGGATGAGGGCGGAAGGGATATACATGAACGTCCCGGACGAGGGAACCCTGCTCATAGGTTCCACTAAATGCTTCATAGGCTATCGTGAGGTCAACTGGTCCCTCCCCCGCGAGCGACAGGTCGTACTCGGGCGCCAGAACATATATGACGGAACGTGGAAGCGTATTCCTACAAGCAGCTGGACCTTCACTCCGCTCGTCCAGTATCATGGAGGCGGAGCGGCGGCCACCATCGAGCCGCTCGACGAGCACCTGGACTTCTACAAGGCCCATATGATCCAGAACTACGGTTCGGGCGTCCAGTCTTGCTACCGCGGATTCAGGCTCTACGACACCGAACGGACCAAGGAAGCGATCAAGGAGATCATCAGCTGGTACAAGGAGCATCGCGACATCCTGTGCAGCGATATCATCCACCTCCGCAGGCCCGACGGACGAGACTGGGACGGAATAATGCACGTAAATCCTTCGCTCGACGAGAAGGGCTTCGTAATGCTCTACAATCCTACGGACAAGGATATAAGCCGCACGATAACCCTCCCTCTCTACTATACAGGCCTCACCGGGACAGCCCGTATCCAGGAACAAGACGGCCCTGCCCGCAGGGTCCGCCTCGACCGCCGCTACAATGCGCCCGTGACCGTCACCATCCCCGCCAACGGTTATACTTGGCTGGTAATAAAATAACCTTCGCTCCGCCGGTCATCAACGGATTCGGACTGTTCCTGGACAGGATCAGCGGGTAATCATATTCGGATAACTACTTCTCCGGAAGAGGACGGATGTCCAGGTTCAGCTCGTCCAGCTGGATCTGGTCGATCTCGGACGGGGAGTCGATCATCACGTCACGGCCCTGGTTGTTCTTCGGGAAGGCGATGAAGTCGCGGATGGACTCCTTGCCTGCGAAGAGGGCGCACACGCGGTCGAATCCGAAAGCCAGTCCTCCGTGGGGCGGAGCACCGAACTGGAAGGCGTGGATGATGAAGCCGAACTTATATTCAGCCTCCTCGGGACCGATTCCGAGCACCTCGAACATCCTCTTCTGTACATCGGCATTATGGATCCTGATGGAACCGCCGCCGAGTTCGTTGCCGTTCAGCACGAAGTCATAGGCATTGGCGCAGACCCTTTCGAGGTCCTCCTTCCTGTTGCTGTTGAACCAGTCCATATGCTCCGGCTTCGGAGCGGTGAAAGGATGGTGCATGGCGTAGAAACGTCCGTCCTCCTCGCTCCATTCGAGAAGCGGGAAGTCCACGATCCACAACGGCGCGAACACCTTGGGGTCCCTGAGGCCGAGCCTGCCGCCCATCTCGAGACGCAGGACACCCAGCATGGTCTGGACCTTCCTCTTTTCGGGGCCGCTCATTATGAATATGATATCGCCGGTCTTTGCCTCGACTGCCTCGGCGATGGTCTTCAGCTGTTCGGGTGAGTAGAACTTGTCGATGGATGACTTGACGGAACCATCGGCGTTGATCTTGATGTAGATCAGACCCTTGGCACCGACCTGGGGCCTCTTGACCCACTCGGTGATTTCATCGATCTGCTTGCGGGTATATTCAGCTCCGCCGGGAACGGCGATAGCGCCCACGTATGCGGCATCGTCGAGCACCGAGAATCCGTTGCCCTTGACCTTGCCAGTAACCTCGTGGATGGTCATTCCGAAGCGGATGTCCGGCTTGTCGGAACCGTAATTGTCCATAGCGTCATACCAGCTCATGCGGGGAAGAGGGTTCTTGATCTCGACATCAAGGACATTCTTGAAGAGAGTCCTCATCATGCCTTCGAACATATTCAGTACATCCTCCTGCTCCACGAAGCTCATCTCGCAGTCGATCTGGGTGAATTCGGGCTGGCGGTCGGCGCGCAGGTCCTCGTCACGGAAGCAGCGTACGATCTGGAAATAGCGGTCGTAACCTGCCACCATCAGGAGCTGCTTGAAGGTCTGGGGGGACTGCGGAAGGGCGTAGAACTGTCCGGGGTTCATCCTGGAAGGGACCACGAAATCGCGGGCGCCTTCGGGAGTGGACTTGATGAGATACGGAGTCTCAATCTCCATGAATCCCTTGGAATCCAGATAGTTGCGTACTTCGTGAGCCATCCTGTGCCTTAGGGCAAGAGCACTCTGGAGAGGATTACGCCTGAGGTCGAGATACCTGAACTTGGCCCTGATGTCCTCACCGCCGTCGCTCTCGTCCTCGATTGTGAACGGAGGGGTTACGGACTTGTTCAGGACGTTGATCTTCTCGAGCTTGATCTCGATGTCACCTGTGGGCATCTTCGGGTTCTTGCTCTGGCGCTCGACAACCTCTCCGACCGCCTGGATTACGAACTCCCTTCCGAGGGAGGTGGCGGTTTCGACCAAGGAGGCATCTGCGTCTGCCTCAACGACCAGCTGGGTGATTCCGTAACGGTCACGCAGGTCGATGAAGGTCATTCCTCCAAGTTTCCTGGACCTCTGGACCCATCCGGCCAGGGTCACTTTCTGTCCGACATTGGCGATGCGGAGTTCTCCGCAAGTGTAATCTCTGTACATATCTAGATTCGTTATTATTCGGATTATTCCGGCAAGACTGCAAATTTAGCAAATTATGTCCAACCTTGATAGAAGAAAATGAGTTATCTTTGTGACATGGAAGTTCGCGCAAAAAAAGCCCTGGGGCAGCATTTCCTCACAGACCAGTCCGTCGCTACCCGCATCGTCGGTGCCCTGCAGGGCTCCGATGTCCTCGAGGTCGGCCCCGGCATGGGCGTCCTGACGCAATACCTGCTGCCGCAGGATTGCGTCAAGCCTTCCACCCCCCTGCACCCCCAAGGGGGACTGAGGGGCGTTCCCCTCAGACACGATACCGTGTCATCTTCCACCCCCCTGCACCCCAAGGGGGACTGAGGG
>JAEEGF010322916.1_pt1 | contig 22230 bp, 5 predicted proteins | sample 9134171 | NCBI WGS metagenome assembly JAEEGF01 (sample SAMN16246542, study PRJNA631951) | gut metagenome | biome: gut microbiome; feature: rumen; material: AP-attached | host: Bos | place: Iran: Karaj | collected 2018-10 | reverse complement strand
AGGCGAAATAATATCGTTGAGCTTTTTGTCATAATTTTCATCATCAAAATCAAGGTCAAACAAAGACTGAGAAAGCTCGGGAGTTAAATTTGCGATTGCACGGTAATACACCTGATCAATCTGAAATACATAGATGTAGTATTTGTCCGTATTTGCAGACTGAATTGACTCAATACCGCTGTTTATAATGTCGCCTATGGTCTTGAATGATGTTACGTCTGCAGAAGAATTTCCCGAAGGATTCGTTCCGTTATCAGTTTTTTTCGAGCAGCCTGCAAATACCGCAAGAACAAGTGCAAGCGCAAGAATTAAAGAAATTGTTTTTTTCATAACATAGTCTCCTTTTAAAAATAGCTTAATTAGTTTTAATTTACCTCTCTATTTATATGAGTTAAAGTAAAGCATTGTCATATAGTCAAGCCGGCTGTTACCGTTAATGAATTTTTAATCGAACATCTCACCAAAAAGATTATGGTTTATAACCTCAGCCTCGGTTACGACTGTGATATTGTCTTTACTTGACAAACATAATCCTGTCAAGAACTGCGGCATCAAAGGCATCTACAGCTCCGTCACCGTTGAGGTCGGCTTTGGCTGACTGTAAAGCAGTCATTTCAACCTCGCCAACAGAAGCGGAAATGATAAATCCAATATCGTTTACATCCTCAACGCCGTCCTCATTTATGTCATTATTAAACGAACAGGCAACAAGCGTTTTATCCGCAAGCTTAGAGTTATTGGATATAGAGCCTTTGTACACATCCTGACCGTCAGTCAATTTTTGACCGTCGGCAATTTTAACCGAGCCTGTATAACTGCCGACAGTGATACTGCTGTCCGCTGTATTACAGCCAAGTGTGATTTCACCGCCGTCAAAAGCCATTATACCCGTTGCGGTAAACCTACCGCCAAGGATGCTTATATTCATAGCCATAATGCTTTTGAAGTTCACGTTACCGCCGCATACCTTCAAGCTGTAAAATGTACTTACGTCGTTTATATTCAGAGTTCCGCCCTGTCCGCTTTGAGCATAAACATTCAGATGCCAGGGTGAGCCGGAGTGAGCATAGGTAATTCCCCTTGCAGTGCTCATTACAGCATTGTCTCCGAGTATAAGATTCACATTATCCAAAAGCTTTAAATCGTTGCTGTAAGAAATATTGCCGCCAGCGTAGTACCATCCCTCATAAAGAGTTGTTTCATTACCGTTAAGGATATTCGCTATGACCGTCTGAGTGTTTTGGTTTTCATCAAGGTAATTTACTCTGATTCTTCCGCTTAAAGCATAGGTTGCAGTATATGTAATATCATCATATACTTCCGAAGGCTCGGGAGTCCAACCCGCAAACCTGTATTCCATACCGTTTTCATCAAAATACGTTTCGGGTATTACGCCGTTAAATATCGGCAAATCACCGTAAGGCACATTTTCATCCGTTTCAACGATTACGCCGTCTATTACAAAGTTGACTGTGTAGGTGTAGATTTCAAAATCTGCCGTAACCGTAACGGCGGAGTCTGGCATTTCAAACCTGCCGTCAGTTACGGTAATTTCATTGTTATTGCCGTCCTTAACAGTTAAGCTATCAAGATAGCATCCTGTATTTGGCGAAACGGTAAGCGTAACCTCTTCGCCGAAATTCGCTCCGCTGACTCCTGTTACAGTTCCGTATTCATCAGAAGCATACGTAATCGTATTATATGAGTACGGAACAAGAGTTTTTTCTTTAACAGAATCCAAATCAACCGTTCCTGTGAATATATCGGTCGCATCATCGGCATTTTTGAAAGATTGACCGTCGGCAATAGTGATAGCCTGCGTACCTGTTGACGATATTCTATATTCTTTTGAATAGATACTGTCCGTGGGATTTTTATATCCTATCGTAATAGCATTTTTAACGGAGATGTAAGTGCCTACGCTTATGTTACCGCCGTAAATATTCATATTGCCGCCCATAGACCAGATAATAGAGCCGACATCAACCCTGCCGCCGTATATATCGACATCATAGGCAGTCATAATCGTATTCGCTATATTAACGTTGCCGCCGCAAATTTTAACGTAATTAGCGACTATTCCGTCAGAGACTAAAGTACCCGTCCGTCTCTCCTGACAGTATATGGAAAGACCCGCTTCGGAAAGGACCGAATAATTTGTTGTGCCCAACATATTCATTGTTGCGCCGTCAGCCAAAATGATACGGACATCGCCTTTGAAGCTGAGATTATTGTTATAGGTAATATTACCGTAAACCACATACCAGCCGCCGGGAAGTTCTGTTTCGGTGCCGGTAAGAGTGCGCGCGCCTGCATATTGCTTTACACCGTTTTCGTCAATATATTCCGTTCTGTCAACGGTTTCAAATACAGCGGTATATGACATATCGCCCATAACCGCAAAAGGCTCGGGAGTCCAACCGCTGAAAACATAGCCGTAATTGTCATCAACAGGCTTTTCGGGAGTTGCGCCGTCATAGGTGGGAATTTCGCCCTGTGCGGCATTGGTGTCGGTTTCAAGCACCGTACCGTCATAGTTTTTCCACTTTACGGTGGCATTATCGTTTACGCAATAAACAGTATTGCCGTTTTTATTAAAAAGTTCCGCTGCTTTTTCATAACCTGTAACATTTGTCGAGACACCCGACAGACTTTCGTTAACAGTAATCGGAAGCGAAATGTAAACAGAAGCATTCTCAACCGGGCTGAGCAAACTGTTAAACGAAAAACCGTTTTCATTTTCATATAATTGAAAACAATTAATCGTATTTGCATGAAAAGTTATTTTTTTAAGCGAGGAGCAATGATAAAAAACGCCTATACCGAAGGTTTTGGTAGCACTTTGAAGCTCAATTTCCTCTAAGTATTCACAACCGCCAAATACAAACATTCCAAGCTCACGAAGAGATGTCGGGAGACTGACCTCCGTCACATCGCATCTTTCGAAAATATAGTCGCCGAGCTTTGTAACGCCTTCATCTACGATGATTTTATTTATGTAACCGATTTCTACAAACGGGCTCTGATTAGTTCCCGAATAATTAGGCGTTGCTCCGCTGCCGTAAAGGCGCAGAGTTCCGTCGTCATTCAGCTCATAATAAACATTAGAACTGCCCAAACGGCCCGTCTCCGTTTCAGCCGACGCTGTTATCGGAACGGTGGCAAGCAACATCAATGCCGCCATAAAAACCGATGTTAATTGTTTAAACAATTTCATAAATTACTCCTTAGTCCATTTGCGATATCGTATACTTTTGCTTATATAATATATCATAAAGTTCAGAAAGCTTCAAACATTATTTTAAGAAGGATTGGTTTTTCCTGACAATAGACTTCTCCCGAATCACGCGTCTAACGCGTGGTTTTACTATACAGGCTCGGATAAATCCGAGCCTTAAATCTTATTCTTAACTCTATTCTATGCAAGACCGTTTATGCGTTTATCAAAATAGAACAGGTCAAACGCATCAACTGCTTTGTCCTTATTGATGTCGGCATTGTAATAAACCGGAGTGATGATAACACCGTTGTCATAGCTATCCTTTATACTGTCATATTCTGCAGAGAGATAACTCTTGTCAAGCAGATTTGCAGGATGATTTTCATCAGAGTCAACGCCCGAAATATGAGCTTTTACCATTGCATAGTCGACAAGGTCAATATCGCCGTCAAGATCAACATCGCCCTTGTCAGAGCCATTGGCGAAGAGTATTCCGTCAAGTTCTGCTGCGTCGAAGGCGTCGACAATGCCGTCACCGTTGAGGTCAGCTTTGGCGGACTGTGCTTCGGTCATAGTTACCTCGTCTGCAGAGGCAGAAATAATAAATGCTATATCGTTTATATCCTCAACGCCGTCCTCGTTGATGTCGTAAATTCCTGCTTCTCTGAACACTGCTGTTACGGTAACATCTGATGCCGGCATTATGAAGGTGTCACCGTTTACCGTAACCTTTTCACCGTTTTTGTCGGTAACAGTATAGTAAGCCAAAGCCATCCCCGTTTCGGGAGAGGCGGTAAGCGCTACGGTTTCGCCCTTAGCGGCTGTAGTTTTGTCTGCCTGTGCCGTACCGTCTGTGCTGTCTGCAACAGTGACATTGTAGGTCTTTGCCGTAAAGTAACCGTCCTGAACCTTAGCCATTGAGATATCTGTGTTTGAGGAATTATACGCTGTGCCGGTGCCGCCTACAAGCTGAGTACAGCCGCTGAACATAAGGAACCATTTATACTCTTCGGGTTCTTTTGCTGTCCATTGTGTATCAATTCCGTCAACATAAATTGTTTTCAGCCATGAATCATCTTGAAACATACGGCCTGATTCAACAAGGCTCGTCACATCAAAGCTGCTTAAATCTATACTCGTGATGTGTTTACAGGAGGCAAACATACTGTTCATATCCGTTACTTTAGAGGTGTCAAAGCTGCTTACATCAATATCCCAAAGAGAAGCGCAATTGTAAAACATATTATTCATATCAGTTACCTTTGAGGTATTAAAATGACTAAGGTCAACTGACTGCAGTTTTGAACATGAGGCAAACATACTCCTCATATTTGTAACCTCTGATGTATTTAAGTACTCCAAGCCTGTAATTGATGTTAAATTTGACGCACCGTGGAACCAGTATGCCGTCGTTGTCGGTCTGTAATCTGCAAATGACGGGTCAATAACAATTGACTCAACAGCGTGACTTATGGAGTTCCACGGAATACTATTACTGTTCGGGATTTCCCATTTCTGATAAGGGCATGAGGACATATTTATGTCATATTTGAATACAAGTGTGGAATTCACTATATAAACATAGGCGTGCAGCTGCTCAAATTCTGCCGTAATATTTACATCACTTGCAGGCATTATAAACGAATTGTCTGGTTCAAGTGCAATTTCGTTGTTTTCGGAATCAGTTACCGACAGAGTTGTTAATACACAGCCTGTATCCGGTGTAACATCAAGATGAATAATATCGCCTTCATCAGCGCTTGACGCTCCGCTGACAGTACCGTTAGTCATATCCGAATAACTAATTCTGTAATAAGCCCTTACAAACTCTGCGCTGACTGTAACATCGGAAGAAGGCATATTGAACTTATAATCTTCAGTAACACTCACTTCGTTTCCTTCGCTGTCCGTAACAGTCAGCGATTTAAGCTTATAAGCCTCATCAGGCGTAACGGTAAGCTCAATCAAATCGCCGAGGTGAGCTGTTGCAACACCTGTTACAGAGCCGTTCTGAGCGTCGGCATAGCTAATGCTGTAATCTATAAGTCCGAATTCAGCCGTAACGGTAATATCGGAAGCAGGCATTACAAACTGATTACCTGTAATTTCGGTAACCTCGCCGTTAGCAGCTGTATAATACATTCTTTTCAATTCGTTATTTGTATACGGATTAACCGTAACGCTGACGGTTGCTCCTGCGGGTGCATCGGCAGGCACCTCAATAGTACCCTCGCCCGAAGCCACCTCATAAGCGATTGAATAAATTCTGCTGAATTCAGCGGTTACTATAACATCTCTGTCAGGCATAACAAAGGTACCGTCTGTAACGGAAATGTTATTCTTCTTTGTATCTCTTACAACATAGTTTTTAAGTCCGTAGCCAGAATCAGCAGTATTTGTAAGCTTAACTACTGCGCCCGTATGAACTGTTTCATAATTAGCGGTAACAGTGCCGTGAGCTGACTGAATAACTGTAATATCGTGTATTTTCGAGTCAAGGTCGCCTACAAAGGTTGCATTGACAGAATCGCCGAATTTTTCCTGATATCTTGAAAAATACTGACTATAAACATGTACGACGGTCTGCTTTGAGGGAAGAAGCTCATCGGCAGTATTGCTCCATGTCAGGCTGTCGGGGTCGGCAAAGCTGTATATCTCAGTCGGCTGAGTGCCATAGAAAGCACCGCCTGAAATGCTTGTAACCGAAGCGGGAATATCAATGTAATCTATTGTACCGATATAAGCAAAAGCGTTATTTCCGATTTCATTAAGGGATTCGGACATTTTGATATTATTTACAGAAATATCATTAAGGAAAGCACATCTGCCGACGGATGTTACGCTGTCGGACATTTGAACGTCTGTAACCTTGCTGAGTCCCATAAATGCAAAATCGCCTATATATGTAATACCTTCATCAATTACTATATACTCGCATTCATCCTTATAAGCATAATACTGCAAGCCGTTGTTCAGTCTTTCATCAGCTTCCTCTGCAGTAAAATCAAACATCGGTCCGCTGCCGAAAACCGTAAGAGTTTTTGTCGGCTCATCATATCTCCAGTAAGCGTCGGCACCGCACTGATTGGGTGCAATCGTGCCGAATACCGCATTAAGAGTTACATTGCCCTGCGGCATAATAAAGGAATTTCCGTTTAATGCTATATCTGTGTCGCCCTGCTTAACGGTCAGTTTATTAAGATAGCAGCCGTCATTAACGGAATACTCAAAATTAACTGTTTCACCCGGCAAAGCTACAGTATGGTCGGCAGTCAAAGTACCTCCCTCGTTACAGGAAGCAGTTACGGTGAAAATATCCTTACCTTTTTCAAGGAATTTTGATACAGGCAGGTCATCAAGTACGGCGCTCGCAAGGAAACCGCCATCCTCCTCGGTAACAGTAGCCTCGGAAATACAGATGTGGTCCGAATCGTTTTTGCACACTACATAAACATAGCCCTCAGGCGTTCCGCTTTCGGTAGTTAAATCCCATGTAATATTCTTGAAATTATAATTGTGTCCGAGAGCAGGAATCACGGCTCCTCTCTCAAGAACCTCGCCGCAGGCGTTACAAACAGTAGCATCCTCAACGCCGTCCGATTCACAGGTTGCAGGTATGCTGTCAACATGAACTACATCCTGGTGGAATGCGGTAACGGTTTCACTTTTTTCGTAGCCGCACTCAGTACAAAGCTGTGCTTCAACACCGTCCGTCGTACAGGTAGGTGCGACAGTATAAAACGCTTCGCCGTAGGTGTGCGCCGTTTTTTCGTAAGTGAGGTTTATTACACCCTCCTGCTGTATATTGTCAAGACTTCTGTCAGCGCTGACAAAATGATAATGTCCTTCAGCGTCGCCTGTGTTAATATCACTCTCAACAGGAATGCTGCCGCCACGATTTACGAGAATATTCTTGTCGGCTATACCCATTTCCTGCGGATATTTCAGCGTAACATCAACGGTAGAGCTGCCCCACTGAGCATAAAGAGTAACTGTACCGTCTCTTTCGCTCGTAAGATTCTTTGCATAACCCATATCGGTAATAGCAGTGCCGCTGCCGTCAGCCTTGGTATTCCAGCCGACAAAGCCCCAGCCGTTTCTCGTAAAGCCGCAGCTTCTGAGCTGTACATCCTTATCATAGGTTGCAGCTGTACTTTCCATCTCTCCCGTTGCATCCGATGCATTTGCATTATACTCAATTGTATAGTTATTAGGCGCAGTTGTTGCGGTTATTACCGCATTTCCGTCACCTAAAGTATAAAAATACTCACCGTAATAGCCGTAGTGCTCCAACTCACCTGCGCCGGTGGAGGTAACGCTGTTCAGGTAGTACCCTTCGGGTATATCGTCCTCTTTAAAGAAAACTGCAATAGAATCACCGACATTGCCTCTGAAGGATTTATATAAGTCTGCATTGAGATAAACATTAAGACCTCTTCTGAACTTTAATTCAACATTTCCCGGATTAAACTGCTGAGTTCCGGTATATCTCCGTATTCCGGAAGTATCTACAAAACTAGTAAAAGGATCGCCGTTCTTCACCCATTTGCTATAATTACCGCAATATAAGTTAAGACCGATATTATGATCGACACCTGCAGTACTTGTCAGTTTGAAAACTCCGTATTTTCCTGCCTGATGCGAAAACTCAATCTTATCCATACCCGAATAGTCAGGTGATATTGCACTAAGCCAGACATCCTTGCCCGAGGCTATAGCCCCTGAATGATTGACAGACTTTATCCAATTGTCGAAAGGCACATTGTATTGATTCAAAGCTAAAACATAGATATTGCCTGACATAGTATTACCGGTTTCATCTCCCTTTTGCATTAAACGCAAATCGGAAGTGAGCGACACAGGATATGTATTGTTGTAAGGATCCTTTGTATATAGCTTTAATTTTTCAATTCTGGGAGGTTCGGGATAAATATAAATATCCTTATTATAATCCCTGGTATGAATAGTAAAAGCTTTGCTGCAAACTGTATAACCGTTAATTCTGATACGAACATTTCCGGTCCATTCACGAGGCATGACCAAGCCGAAATCTGTTTCGAGCTTCATAACAGGAAACAATGTATCGGAAGTATATGTTTTTGAAAAAGTATCTCCATAGTCGTCAATGTCTGACATTATATCCCATTTAACGGCATCATTGCTTCCGTCGCCAATAGAGAAGTACGCCGAATTCCATAAGTCAGCGTCATCAACCGTTTGAATATAAATATCATAAGTATATGTTTCGTTAAAGCTTATATCCGACGGAACAGACGGCACACCTTCGTCCGTTTCAGCCGCCGTAACGGGCAGTACAGAAACCGGCACAATACCGATAATCATAATTACAGACAGTAAAACCGCCAAAGCCTTTTTCAATGTTTTCATAAAATACCTCCTGTGACATAAAACTGAAAACAAAAATTCTAATAAATCCATAAATTAATTGCTATTAGGCATCACCGCAACAAGCAGCAGGGAAATCGTGCGTGTAACGATTCTTGTCATATATTTACCTTTCTTTCTATGACAGTACATAATTATAATAATATACTATGATGTCCAACAAATGTCCATAAGAAACTAAACATTTTGATAATAAAAGATAGTTCTCATTACAGGCTGGGAATCTGAACGAAAGATATTCATATTACATCTCGGAATTGAGCGATATAATAAACAGTCTGAAACTCAAGCTGATACCGGTTCTGGTTACGGTTCCTACAGTGATAGATTAACTCTTCCTACTAAGGACACTTGGTTGGACACCTTGATGATACAGCACAGGTATTTTACAAGGTGTGGACACACTACAAACAAGATATTAAAAGAAACTCACGAACCGGACAAGCAGTATGCTATTAACTACGATGTCAGAGTATATGCGGCGTAAAATTCACTGCCTACCCCCTGCTAAGCAATCTGACAATAACAATGAAAAACAGATTTGTAAAAAATCGCAGGCACTGAGCATATTTGTTCAGTACCTGCGAAAGCTTTTTTAATTGTAAAACATATTATTATGCCGTTGCGTCTGCCTTATTCTTCTTGCGTTTGGGCAGGACCACAATAGTAGTGCCTACGATACCTGCAGCAAGACCGCCGATAGCGGCAAGCGCAAGATAACCGTAGTTAAAGGTTGAAGCCGCAAATGTAAACGCGTTTTCGTCCGTTTTCCAGAACATATAAATGCCTTCTTTATCATTACGGAGATTATACGCCTCGCTGCCGACATCTACGGAATTGGTAAAGTTGAACATATGGAGCGTTCCCATATTGCTTTCGGGTGCGGTCTTGCTTCCGTACTGTACTACAATTGAATCCGCAAGAATCGGGTCGCCCTTTTCTCTTGACTTATTCACGTAAAGCGCGAGCCACTGCAGACCGATATCGCAGCCAAGGTCCGCCGCGTCGCCGCAGCCCCATTCCTGATACTTGTCTACGCCGCGCTGTGCTTCTTCGTTAATACCGATTTGCTGACGGTTGCACTTAACCACTTCATAATATACAAACTGGTTAAAGTTGATATCCTTTACGACATTGCCGTTCTTATCTATTGAATAGGATACGATATCGTCCTCGTTGACAATCATCCTCGGAATCTGGGTAAAATCCCGGTTATAGAACTTGGCAAGCTGCGCCGCCTTGAGTGCTGCAGCTGCAAGAACAAGCACACCGCCGACGCCCATCATCCATCTTGCTGCTGTGCCATATTTGGTTCCGTAAGCAACCTGCTCTTTTACTTCATCAAGTTTTTCAAGGGCCTTTCTGTAGTTTCTGTTAGCTCTGGTTAATTGCTGCTGCGCTGCTTCAAGCTTCCACGGAAATGCGTTTGCCACTTTATCTTCAGCTCTTGCAACAGACGCTTCCAATTGAGCAACTTTTTCTACCAGATAGGCTTCATTCTCAACCAAAGGCTTCAAAAAGCGTGACACCCTTACTGCCATCGTTGCACCCATAGCCAGTGAAATGACTCCGACGCCGAGAGAAACGTAGGAAACGATATCAATAACGCCGCCTTCGCCCCAGAGATTTTCATACGGGTCCTCGCCGTTCGTTTTCTTCATCAGCGCTTCGCTTGTAAGCGCAACGCCCTGGCGGAAGATAGCGCGGTTCATACCGCTGTAAATAGAAATGCTGTCTTTGTGTTCACCGTTGAAAACCTCGTCAAGCTTGGGAAACTGAGCCTCTATAACATCGCTGTTAGCAAGACCGAGCTGTAAAAGAGAAGCAAGCGGAACCAGCTCAATACCTGCACGCTGTCCATTGGAAAGCGCTGCGGCGAGAGGAAGGAAATTGTCGGCATCTGCACCGTACTCCTCCTCATCTTCATCGCGGAAGAAATCAAAGAGCGTATCACCCCAGTCGCCTTCAAAAGCAACTTCGGAAAGGGTATAATAATAAGTGCCGACCGAGGTAAAGCGAGTGTACTCCTCATTATAGGCATTCTCATCCTCTTCCTTGAGGGCGTTAAAGAAATTCTCTACTCTTGTGCCGTAATCCTCGTCGGATTCGCCCTCTTCCTGAGCGAGCCCGTTTCCTTCACAATACTCTTCAAACCAGATTAATTCTTCGTTAATATCGTACCAGTCTTCAGCGAGAGCTACAGCCGTATCGCCTAATTTGGAATGGAGATAATTCATAGCGATGGATTCGGTGATTCTCTGTCCCTTCGCTTCGGGTACAATCTCTGTCAGGTGGTCAAGAATTCCGTCGTTGGCATAATCCGGCAGACGCTCGAGCCAGGTGGTGTCCGCCGTATCGGTTGCCATAGCAAGCGACTGCTCAACGGCAATAACAGCGGGAGCTGTGCTTTCGAGAATAATCTGGGTAAAATCAGCGGTCTTTTTCTTGTCCACGTCGGAAAGCTTGCTGTAATCGTCATCGCTGTATTCCGTGCGGGTTTTATTCAGGAACAAATCGCCGAGCGGCAAGCCCGTATCGTTGCGGGCATATTCGTCCGCAGGGTCGCCGTCAACAAACTTATTGAGAAGGTCGTGGGCATACTGCGCGCGCTTTTTTCCCGCTTCGCCGCCTTCGCCGTTGAAGTTTGCGCGGTATTCTTCAAGAACAGGAATAAAGGTGCGGATAAACTCGTTGATATTCGCTTTCTTTTCTTCGACAAGGCTTTCATAATCGTCAAAGCTGTACGCGCCCTTCATATTCATCGTTGCCATATCGGTCACGGCTTCATCGGGGTCATTCGTACGCTTGATGCCCATGACAGCTGCCACATCGTCGTCATACTTTGAGGCGTTGCCGGCGTTCAAATCCTTACCGACAGGCTCCCAGTTGTTATCGGTCAGCCATTTCTTTGCCTCAGCTTCATCCTTGCCGTAGGCGATGAATACCTCGCTGACATACTTTCCCTTACTGTCCTCTGCTGCCTGCGCAACAACTGCCACAGGTGTAGTAAGTCCTAATACAAGCACCAGGAGAAAGGAAATCATTTTTCGGGTAATGCTTATTTTCATAACATACAATCCTTTCAAAATATATTATACTTTTTGATTATAACGTGTATTATTCAATTTGTCATTCACCGTATTGGTTAAAAACGGAATTCAAAAGAAGTGCGGTTTTAACTTGACTGTTTAATCTTACCGAACTTAGTTGTATCGCTGTAATATCCGAATTCCGGAACTTTAGCGGCAGTACGGATACGGTATTCGACTTTCTCGCCCTTTTTTACCTGAGCATAATCCATTCTGTCCACATACATATAAACGCGGTGGTCGCCTGTATGCCAGCCTGAATTTCCTCTGCCGGGAATAATTCCCTCGTTGAGCGAATAGCGGTTGCCGCCCTCGGCGGATAAATTCCACCTTTCGGGCGAACCCTTTACGCCGAGCACGCTTTCCCAATGCGGATTCTCAAATTCGGAAACGTCGTACTGTGATTTCGCGTAATACGCTTTATAGTAAGTATCCAGCAGGTTTTGCGCCGAGGCGTAACGCGGAGAAATATCGCCGTAAGCAAATACCATACTGGTAATCGGGAATACCTCCGCTTCCTTTTCCTGCGCATAGGCGAAGCGCGCCGTTGTGTAATAGAGATAGATACCCTTGCCGCCGTTGCCTTCGCTGAGCGAATACGGCTCATCCTCCTTGCCCGGAACGGAATGCTCCACAAGGAAATACGGAACAGCGTTAACATTAACTTTCTTGAAATCCTTATCTCTGTACGTTCCGCTATACGGCGAGAATGTGAAATTCGCTACCTTTTTCGTAGGCTCCTTAATCGAGTAGCCGCCGTCAATGAGCACAACCTCCTGCGGGTTATCACCGTAATAAATAAACACATCACGGATAGCGGCGTCTGCATCTGCCGTTCTGCGATAGCCGATGGCAATCCACTTTTTAGAGAAGGAATTGTAATTACAGTTGACATCCATCGCGCCGAACGCACTCGTTGTGCCGATAAGGTCGGCAAAGGCTTCGTTCTTTGAATTGCCGACGCCGATGCAGATTTTTTCATAATACGGTAAATCCATACGGTCGTAGCCCAGATGGAAATAGTAGTATTCATCGGGTCGCATACGCAGTTCGGAATACGACGGAAGCGTATTGTTTACGTAATCTGATTTTGACGCACAAAAGCTTGTGTTGTAGCCGTTTAGGAAGATATCCTTACTGATATCCAGCTCCGTAGTGGGAGCGGAATAAGCGCCCGTTCCGCTGTTGGTGGAATAATACAGGAAATATCTGCCTTCGGGCGACTCAACGGGTCCGCCTGCGAGTATAGTTCCCGTTCCGTTAACATCCCTTGTTTCGCTGCCCGTTTTTTCGTCGGTATAGTATTTCAGTAAGCCGTAAACGGCGTTTTTCGGACTGTCGGTACGAATTACGCCGACGTATGCGCAGTTCGTATCCGATTCGGTATTAGTATCCGTACCCCAAATGGAAAGCCTCTCGTCATCCCAGCGGTAATACGCCGACTCGTTGCCGAGCACTACCACATCATTCGGAAGAGAGTTCACCTCGGAATCGTTCTTGTGGAGCGCGTACCACGGGTGATTGCTTGAAATATCCACGGGGATAACCTCGTCAAGCTCCGTCACCGTCGGCGAAGATGGAATATCGGGATTTGACTTTGCAACGGAGGGCCACAGGCGTTTGGCATTGGCATAAAGATTTGCCATGGCTTCCTCGCTGTTTTTGCCGACGCCGCAGAACACCGCCGCAATATAGTGCTTCTTATGATAATTGTTTGATGAGCTTCCCTTATCTCTGCCGCCCGCATCCTCCTTTAAGAACAGGTAAAGATACCTTGAGCCCTTATTGGTTGTATCAAGAGCAAAGTTCATCGGGTGCGATTTGTCGCTCGGTGTACGCATATCGCAAACGGGAACATAGCCGTTCATTTCAGCAGACGGCTTATCGCTGCCCAGACGGAAAGCTATATCGCCTTTTTTAAGCGGAAGCATACCCGCTCTCGGCCCGACGGTCAGCAGATGATGGGTCTGCACCTCCGTTTCCTCTGATGTCATCCAGGGAAGGTCGGATTTTTGGCTTGCGGTATAGTTTGTATAAAGCGGCTGCTTCATAAAGTATTGGTTAAAGATACCCAGGGTGATACCCGCCGACTGTATCGGCATTCCCTGCAGGCTGACGTTCGTGGTCAGCATAGCGCCTGCGGGGGTTTGCATACCGGTGTACTGAAGCTTGGTAGTCTTCATTTCCGCATAAGCTGTCTGTAATCCAGCCACGCCCGTAACGGCGCGCTTGGGATTATAGGTATATGACACACCGAAATACATTCTCGTTTTATAAATCATTCTGCTGTTCTCACGGGTCAGGAAATCCCATGCATCCTGTTCCTCACCGCTGAAGCCTGCATCATGGGTCAACCCGTGGTCGGAAGCGTTACGCACCTTGCCTCTGAAAACGGTATGAACCTTGTCAAAATGATAGGTATCCATCGGATAACCCTCGGTATCACGCCAGGTATAAGCAAGGGTCATTTCGCCTGCGGAATCGGTCATCACCATGAACGGCTCGTCGCCGTCCATCAGGAGTTCAAAGCCGTTTTCCTTTGCAAAGCTCTGCATAAATTCATAGTTATTGCCAAAGGTGTTTTGCGCCGCATCCTTATTTCCCGCAAGGAAATAGGAGAAGCCCGAAATATACTGCTGCGCGGGGTTGCCGTCCGCATCCTCGCTGAGATACTGCGTCTGCGGCCAGAAATAGATATACTTACCGTTGACGGGGTCATCCTGCCACATAAAATCCTTAACGGATTCAAACGACTGACCCTTCTTTTTGCTGTGTGATTCATATGGCGAAACACTGCCGCCGCCGCTAGCCATAAAGTATTCTTCTGACTCTATGAATTTGGAATTGATATTATCGCGCCAATCGTGCTCAAAATCAACGGCGTTACCGCCCGAGAACAGGCATACCGGCTCCGAGCCGTCGCCAAGCGGACGGCGCTGATTTTCAATGGAAATATCGCTGATGGGCGAACCGGCAGATTCGGAAATCGTGGTATAAAGGGTCAAACCGTACGCCGTAGTGCTTTCCGAGTTTTGAAGCGCCGCTATGCTGTAAAGCGCGTCGCCGAAATATATCTGAGGAGCGCCGCCGCTGGCACAGACTCGGATATCCGTAATCGGCGTGCCGCTTTTCGCTTTCTGATAACCGAGATAAGCATATCCGTTGCCCGGAGTCAGATTGACGTCCAGATACTCCATATCCTGTTTTCTGAAATAATTGAGAATGTCTTCCTTTTTGCTGCTTTGCTGAAGGACGACCTTGAAAATATACTCGCCGTCACCGCCCTCGGTTCTTGCCGCTGTGCCTGTGGCAACGCCGGGGAAAAATACATATAGCGGTTTGCCCCATTCCTCGTCTACCTCAACGTCGTTGACGTTGCAGGCTGTTTTTTCATTAATCAGCGTGAGCGCTTTATAGCCGCTCGGGGCTTCAATACCGCTTTGCGTCACGAAGGGATTTTCGCCCTCTATCACTTCAATCGGCTTACCTGCGGCAGGCGCCTTGGAATAATACAATGTCATCCATCGGTCATAAACGCTCTGGAAGGCGTTCATTTCCGCATGGTCTTTAGAAATATTATCGTCGTAGTAATCGTCAAAAATTTTGCTGTCAGCATTACTCAGCACCGCATCGTAGCGTACCTCATAATTGCCCGTGCCTTCGGTTTTGGTGCGTGCGTCAAATACGATATCGGGAATATTATCGTAGCTGATTTCGTCCCTTGTTTCAAAGAGTCCCCAACAGCCGAGCATATTCCAAATCATATAAGCCATACTGACGGCGAATGCAACAATGGCAAGCACGTGAATGCAACAAAGCATAGCGCCTGCGGCTGCAATGCCGATAGCGCCGAGGGTGGAGAGCAGTCCCGTTGCTATCATAGTACCGGCAATAGAGAACAGATGCACACCTGTTGCCCATAATGTGGCGCCGATAATACCTGACAACAGCATAGAAATACCGGAAGCAATCATGCCGCCGACTTCTACCCAATCCAGTATCAGCTTAAGGTTTTCAATTTCCTGGATTTTTTGTGAATTTTCCTGCGAAGTCTCCAAATCGTCGCCCGAAAGCCTTACCTCAATGTCATGGCTGGTGTAGGCAACCTTCTTCTGGTAAACCGAAAAATCTACGCCCGTCCAAAGGTACAGTCTGCCGTCCTTGCAGCCGTTTTCCCTGAGCTTTTCCATCGAGGTTTTAGTGAGCTCCTCGCGTCTGGCATCATAATTCTCTTCCTGATAAAGTCCCTCAACGATAGAGTAAAGACCACCCTTGCGCAGAGCAACACGCTGTGCGGGGCTCAGTGAGGCAATAATCGGATAGACGGTAGAAAGATGGTCCTCAATGCTCTCATCGTCTGCCAGACTCTTGATGTATTCGGCAAGGGTAACGGTTTCTTTATATTTTACCGTTTCAGCCTCGTTGCCGTCCTCCAACAAATCGGCGTTTGAAACAACGGTCTCGCCCTTTTTCTGATACTGAATCTTCTCAAGGAAGGTATAGATTTCAATTGCCTTGCAGTATTCGGGGAAGCGGTTGCCGGAGTCGGCATTGCTCAGTACTTCAAGCGCTCCTTTCTCATCCTTGCCCTTCAGCTCATCATAACCGAGAGTTTCGCCGTATTTGTCATAAAGATTTTTTGCTTCGTTATAAGTTTCGATAAAATTCTTTACTGCATAAACGAAATACTTTGCAGTATCCTTATATTCTGCGTCAAATTCATTCTGAATCGCAGAGGTACCCGTTGCATAGATTTCATCCACTTCGCTTGCTTTCGCACGGTCAACCCAGGTTGTACCGTCTGCCTCATAATCGGAAACAGCGGTACACAAAAGGCTGATAATCTTATTGAGCACCATTGCATTGCCGCGCTGAATGAATTTTTCAAAAAAGGTTTTATCCACTTCGTTCAGAAAGTAATTACCTAAAAGGTTTTCCGCTGCATCGTGGGATTTGCTGTCATCCACATATATAAGATTGAGCGAATCGTAAACCTTTTTAGCATTTGGGCTACCTGCCGCATACTGCCTTCTGAACTCGTTTACCATTGTCATAAGCTGATTGGCTTCCGCGGTAAAATCGCTGACATGGTTTTCGAGATACTCGAGATAATTGCTTTCCTCGAAATGGGTGTTTTTCATATCGAGCAGCGTAAGGTCGGTAATAGCCAGCGCCGGGTCAGTGGTCGTTTTATAACCCAGATAGATTTTCATCGGCGATTCGCCATTGCTTTTCGGAGCACCTTCGTTAAAGTTAGTGTTTGAGAAGATATAGCCTTCGCCTTCACAGGCTTTGCGTGCATTATCTTCAGTTGTTCCGTAGAACATTTTCACTTCGCATAAATAGGTTTTGGCATATTCAGCGTCCTGCTTTTCATTTGCTATCGCAAATGTCCACGGTTGCGCACTAAACAGCATACAAGCAACCATAAAAGCCGATATGATTCGTGCAATCGTTTTACTTCTCATCTGTCGGTGCTCCTCCCTTCCGCTGTTTTTTTACATAAAGCAGTGTTCCTGCTAAAACAAAAAGAATAGTAATGATTCCTACAATAAGGAATGCGCTGCCCTCAGTGAATACAGAAGCCTTGAGCTGTGTATCCACATTTTCTGTATCCGTCAGCGTCAGCTTGCCGTAATCGGCATGGAAATAATGCTCAAGCTGATGCGGGCTTGTCAGGTTGTTGCCGAGAGTCACATTACCGCTTTCCTTACTGCGAAGGTGAACATCCGAGCCCAAGTCAAGTCCGTGGTCATAAATATATGCGCCGTCCTCGAGCACAAGATTATCAAACGAGCCTTCGCCGTCGTTATTCCTAATCACCATAACGCCCGCAACATCAATCGAGCCTGCGCTGTCAATATACAGACCTCCGCCGTAAAGCCTGGCGGAATTTGCGGTAACAGAGCAATCCTCAAAATATAAGTAGTTATTATCAAGATATACGGCGCCGCCGTTGCCGTTTCTGGCAACGTTTTTATTAAATGTACAGCCAACAAACCATGTTTTATCGTCCGTATTGCTGTAAAACGCGCCGCCGTCGTCGCAGGTTTCGTTCCTTTCAAAGCGGACATCCTGCATATAAACCTCGCCGTCGTCCTGATAGAACGCGCCGCCGTCATCATCACTGGCGACACAGTTTTTGATAGTACCGCCGACCCATTCGGTTTTGCCGCGGTCCTGATGAACAGCACCGCCGAAGTTTTCAATCGCCTCGCAGGAAACAATGTTTACATTCTCACAGTTCAGCTCGTTGCCGTCATCCTCAAGATAGATACCGCCGCCGTAATCCAGCGCTTTACAGTTGCGGATGGTACAGTTTCTGAGCGTTACCTTTGCGTTATCCCTCATATAAATAGCGCCGCCCTCGTTCTGATAGAAAACCGCCTTATTCGACCAGCAATTTGAAATCAGAACATTTGTAAGCTCTGCCGAGCCGTTATCGTTGAGCTTGATAGCGCCGCCCTTATCGGTTGTGCCGCCGTTATAGAGCGTGCCGCCCGTCATAATCAGCGTACCGTTCACTTCGATAAGACCCGCGGTGTCGTCACTTCGTCCGCCCTGAATGGAGCCGCCCGTGAAGTTTCCGTTACCGGGGCGTGAAGGATTGGAGTCGACAATCGTCAGCGTTGCGCCGCTGTCTATCTTAAAGACCTCGCCGTTGTCGTCCGTCTTTTTCATGCTGCGGATAATCGGATAGCCGTTTAAGTCAATCCTTACTTTCTTGTTTCCTTCAAGCGTCAACGGACCGTCAAGCAACCATGCGCTTTCAAGGCGGATGGTATATTCGCCGTTGCTCTTTCCTTTTTCCCAGGCTTGCTTACAGCTTGTAAAAGATTCAAGCCAGTTATCCTCTTGGTCTTCATAGTCAAAACCTACTTTTGAATTGCCTGAATCGCCGAAGGTGATGTGCATATAATCATCGCCCCATTTTGAGGAGATAAAGGGCCACGAACGGATAACGATGTTTCCGCTTTCAATTGCCTGACCGCTGCCGTTAATCCACATACGCGCCTTCAGACCGTAGGAACGGAAGGTTAAGCCGCCGCCGAAATCGGGAGTGGCATAAACCGCAACGGGATTTGCTGCGCCCAGATCAAAGGTATGTTCCTGCTTTTCGCCAACAGCGTCAAGGTTATAACGGCTGGCCTCCCAGGTGTGTTCAACACCAGCGGTATCCACAAGCGTAACCGGAATTCCGGAGCTGTTCCAGCCCTCCGCGTCGTCAACGCATTCCAGCTCGAGCTTTACCGTAACCCTCATATCCTCGGGTACTTCGTCAAAGATTTTGAATACCGCGCGAACGGAATAGCTCTGCGCAATATTATTTGTAATAGTGATTGTTTTGCTTGTATACGTCTTAATATCTACGGTAGGGCATTGATGCTCACTGCCGTTCCACGCGATCATCTTTCCGCCGCTTTTTGCGCTTTTAACTTCAAAATGGTCAAACACGCAGCCATCGGCAGGAACAGCCTTCAGCTTAACGGCGCCTGATTTATAAACGCCCGCGCCCGTTACCGTGCCGTAATCGCGCTCATAATCTACGCTAACGCAGTATTCGCTGTTTATGTATTTACCGCCACTTTCCGTTACCTCGGAAGTGCCGAAAGTGGGATAGGCGTCGCTGCCGATATTCTGAGAGAATATATTTTTCAGACCTGAATAATAGTAGTCCTCATTCCAAAGCGTGTTGCCGTCGTTATTTAATTTGCGGCATATTTTACCGCTGAGTATGTCCTCGGTAATTGCCCAGGCGCTGTTTACCTCGCCGTGATCTCCCGAAATGTAAGCCGCACTCCACGAAAGAGCGTAACATCCGTTGCAGTGGTCAGCGCCTGAAATAGCGCCTACTTCATCATCGCCCGTAACGATTCCTGCATTAAAGCAGTTTACTGCTCTGCCCCAGCCGCTGATACCGCCGACCTGGTCATCTCCGTAAACTCTGCCGAGATTGATGGAGTAGGACACAAACCAGCCGTCACATCTGCCGACAATACCGCCGATATAATCATCATCGTCGCTGTATACCGTGCCGTCATTGTAACAGCCAAAGGTTAAGCCCCTGCCTTTTGTTTCGCCGACAATACCGCCGATTCGCTCGGCATCGTCGCCGCCGCCGACGGTGCCGTGATTGGCGCAGTGCTCAATTTTTCCGCCCGAAAGAGTGCCTGCAATGCCGCCGACGCAGTTCCAGTTGCAGTAAACCCGCGCGTTATTAACACAGTAGCGTACATTACCGTCAGTGTAACCGACAATGCCGCCCCTGTGATTATCCTTGTCGTTTGAATTCACCTTTGCATTCTGTGTGCAGTGCTCAATATATCCCGCATAGCCGCATTTTCCGACGATTCCGCCGGCGAAATCGTCCGCCGCATTTCTGATGGTTACTTCGCTGTAAATATTATAAAGACAGCCTCTTTCAAGACTACCTACAACGCCGCCTGTATTATAATCGCCGTACATCGTTCCTTTCACGGCAAGATTGCAGAGTGTGCCGCCGTAAAACTGCCCGAACAAACCGTTGTTATTCGTTTTATCATCACGCCTTAAACCGATAACGGAATGGCCGTGACCGTTAAAGGAGCCGTAAAACCAATGGTCGTTAAAGCCGATAGGCGTCCAGTTGATATTGGCAAGATTAATATCACACATCAGGTGAACGGTTTTATAGCCAAAACCCTTTCCGTTTTGCACAAGGGAAGTAAGACCTGCGAGGTCAGACGCGCTGTTCAAATAGAAATCGTTATCATTCTGATGGTCGTAATACCAATCGTAGGTGTAAGATCCATCCCATATATCCCAATTCGTGCCCTCGCAGTCGTGGATTTTTGAGCCCCATTCGGATACGGGCTCAACGGTGGAGATATGAACGAAACGAAAGCGCTGATTGCTATACCTGTGCTGACGATATAACAAGATTTTTGAACCATTGGCAGCGGTATTATTCTCCACATCCCACACAAGACCATTATTCAGCTTACTGTGAAGGGCAAAGGTGCCATCGTTCATATCTTCAAGCGTCCAGAGCTGCTTATCCGAGCCGTTGTAATCGGCGCAGTACAGTACCACTCCCGAAGCGGCGTTGCCGCCGGGCACTTCAACAACCTTGCCGTCATATTTGGATTTTATATAATAATAATCTCCGACCTTGCCAAGCGTCCAAAGCTGGTTATTACGGCGATGCGTTTTATAAATCTGAACGCAATTAGTAGAAACATCTCTGTCAATACTTGCGCCGCCGGCGCAGCACGGCACGATGCTGTATTCTTCATCCGTCCCGTAGCGCTCCAGATCGTTTTCAAAGGCGGTTGTTTCAGCTGTATCCGTATCTGCGCTGTCGTATTTCTCTTCCGTTACAGAGGTATCCGCCACAAACGCGAATATCTCATTCGAGCCGAAATTATGCGGATGCAAAACAAAGGTATTGCCGTTATTTTTGCGTGCGTAGTAGTTGTTGATGGCGAGTCCGCTGTTCAGCTTACTGCATATTTCATAGTAGTTTTCCCCGTTATTATTGAGAGACCAGAGCTGCTTGTCAGATCCGTCATAATCGGCAAGCACAATTTTTGAGAGCTTTGCAGCATTACCGTTTTCAACCTCAAGCACCTGCTCCGTTTCGTAATCCTCAAAATAATAGTATCCGCCCTTTTTGTGAATCCTGAAACTGTGCGTTTTGCCCGGCGTGACTTCCCAAAGCTGCGCATAGCCCTCATCAGATATATCAAGCGCACTTGTCGGCACTTGACCCAGCGTCAAAAAGAAATACATATCCGATTTGACTGCCTCGTCAAGCGAATAAAGCGTATCCTCAATAAAACTATACCGCTGATTTGCTGTGCCGTTGGAATACCAGAGCGAAATGCGGTTGCCGTCGTCGGTTCCGCCGCCTGCATTATCAACAACGAACTTTTCATTCATTTTAGAGGCAATATTGTATAGCCCGTTACCTGCGTCAGTCAGCTTCCAAAGTTGTTTATCCGAGCCGTCATAATCTGCAAGAACAAAACGGGTTCTGATTTCCGTCTTACCGTTTTGAACCTCAAGCACCTTATCACTGCGGGAATCCTTAAAATAGTAATAATCGCCGCTTTTGCAAATATTAAAACTGTTGGTTTCGCCAGCTTTTATCGTCCTGAGTTCAGAGAGCCCCTCGGAGGAAATATTGATACAGCTTCCCTGAACGAGTTCGGGTGAGATAAAGAATTTTCTTCCCGAATCAGCGGCTATATCAAGCGCTGTCCCGCTCGGTGCTGCAAAAGCGGTAAACGGCACACAGCTCACAGCCATAACCAGCGCTAACAGGATCGCTGTTAAAGATTTTTTCATGCCGTTCACCTCTCTTTTTCTTGTTTCTTTTTACGGATAATGACCGTTGCTGTAGCGGCTGCAACGATAACAACGCTACCCAAAAGTAATGCTACCCAGCCGTGCTTTCCGAACACGGAAGCGGAAAATTTATTGGTGCGCTCCGAACGCTCATTCCGTTCAATAACGGGAGCTTCCTCAAGGTTA